>Ga0126313_10001728_pt1 | contig 11723 bp, 13 predicted proteins | sample Plot105A_FD_89954 | JGI IMG/M metagenome (GOLD analysis project Ga0126313, IMG submission 89954) | Serpentine soil microbial communities from UC McLaughlin Reserve, CA, USA - Plot105A | ecosystem: Environmental > Terrestrial > Soil > Grasslands | place: USA: UC McLaughlin Reserve, Lake County...
CAGCCACTCCTCGAAGGTCGGGCCGGCGAGCTTGGCGTCCGGTCCGGGCAGGGCGGCCCCGTTCGCGTAGCGCTCGCTGTCGGGGTCGGAGGGGTCGCTTGGCGATTCCTCGACCCGCAGGCCCTCGCCGCGACGCGCGGCCAACAGGCGCGCCGCCTCGACGAGACGCTCCTCGCGCGGGCCGGCGACCTCCGTGGTCTCGGCCGCATCGAACTCGGGGTCCGGAGCGGTGGCCAGCTCCACGAGCGCCTCGGCGACCGTCCGCGCCGACACCAGCTGCGTGCGCATCTCCCAGACGTAGCTCACGTCGCCCTGCGTGCCCCACTGCATGAGCTCTTCCACGAACTCGTGGAACTGGGCCGCGCGCACGATGCGCGCCGGGATCGGCCCCGCCAGGGCGGCCTGCTCGTGGGCGACCTTGGCGGCGTTGTAGCCGCCGGTGAACTCGTCGATCCCGATGATCGACACGATGACCAGCCGCCGTACGCCGGCGCGCTCGCCGGCCTCCTGTAGGTTGCGGGCGGAGGCCCTGAAGAACTCCGTCGCGGCCTGCTGATCGGGCGAGGGCCCGGTGGCGACGTCGATGATCGTTTCGACGCCGGTGAGGGCGTGGTCCAGCCCCTCGCCGGTGACTACATCGACGCCGTGGGAGCGCGAGATGGGTACGACGTCGTAGCCGCCTGACTCGAGGATGTCGACGACGTGTCGGCCGACGCGCCCGGTCGCTCCCGCCACTGCGATCTTGGTGGTCCGCTGCATCTCCGTCTCCTTAGAGTGGATTGCGCTTTCACCCTAGAGACACGCCGCGGCACGGAGATGTGACAGGCGAACAGCTGACAGCCGAATTCGAGGAGCAGCCACCCCATCTGCGGCGCCGTCGCCTACCGAATGCTCGGCTCCGTGAGCGGGGCCGACGACGCCGTTCAGGAGGCCTGGCTGCGCGCGAGCACGGCGGACACGAGCGTCGTCGAGGACATGCGCACGCGGCCGACCACCGTCGTCGCTCGCGTGTCGCTGAACATGCTGCGCTCGCGCAGATCGCGGCGCGAAGAGCCCTTCGATGCGCGCATGCCGGACCCCATCGTCGACCGCGCGGACGGCCTCCAGCCGGAGCACGAGGCACGGCTCGCCGACTCGGTGGGGCTGGCGCTGCTTGTCGTGTTCGAGACCCTGAACGGCTCGCGTACGTGTCACCGCGAGCGCGAGGCCGCGGAGGACGCCAGCGAGCGGGAACGACCGAGGGCGGACTTCGAGACTAGGCCGGTGCGCTACCCCGCGGGGGCGAGTCCAAGACGAAGATTTCAAAGGCCCGCTCCGGCTCGAAGACGATCTGACTGTGGTAGGTGAGGACCTGTCGGCCGGTGATCCGGGCGACCGCCTCCATCGTCGTCCCGGCCATCGCCTCCTGAAACCGAAGCCGATACTCGCGCACCAAGGTCTCCTGGCCCGTCTTTAGCAGGGTCTCTTCGTTGCGGGTCAGCCCGCCCTCCATCACGCAGAAGACGTAGTTGTCATTGATGTAGGACTTGGCCTTGGTCGGGCCCTTGCCGTAGTACTCCTTCATGAGCCCAACCATCGCGTTCGAGATGTCCGCCCGCATCGGCCCGTGCTGGGCGGCGGTGTCGACGTCCCGGACCCAGTCGGGCTCTGTCAGGCGAGCGGCGTCCTGCGGGCCTGGTCCATGTCGCTCGTCCACACTCCCAAACCTCTCGTTATTGGACTTCCTCACGTGAACGCTACTCCGTGCGGCCCGCCCCGGCTACCCGCGGCGCGAGGTGGAATAGCCCTCGCGGAGAGAGATAGCTGTGATGTTCACCGACCACGAAGAGCGTTCCGGGAGCTTGGCGGACACTTGCCGTCGGTCGGGGCGGCGCGCCTGGCGGGCCAGCGCGGCGCCGAGGGTTATCGTGCTCGTCGCAGTGCTGGCCGCGTGCCTGCTGGCGGCGGGGCCGGCGGGCGCGCAGGCACCGCCCCGCGACGGCACGATGTTCGTGCATTCCGCCAAGAGCGGCGAGCTCGGTGGCGGCAGGCTGACCCTGCACGGCGTAGGCCGGCGGGTGACCTGGGCCCACAACAGCGGCCGCTCCGGGGTGATCGCCGTCGAGCGGCTGCATCGGAGGCTCTTCTCGCCGATGACCCCGGCGGCGACCGGCACGCTGCACGTGGCGGGCCACCGCGGCGGCGACGAGCTGACTTCAGGCTGAGCCGGCCGCGCTACAACCCCTCGCGCCGCACGGTGAGCTACAGGGTCAAACGAACCAACAACGGCCGCCTGCCCAGCCGCGCCGCCCGCGCGGCCGGAGTCGCGCGCCAGTTCGGCCCGGCGTCGCTGTCGATCGTAGGTGCCCCGCAGCCTTCGGTGGATGTCCAGCAGACCACCTACTCCTGCAACGGCGGCGACACCTGCTGGGGCACGCTTTCGGCGTCTGGCCTGCCGCCGGGAAGCTCGCTGTCGGGCTTCGCACCCCAGGTCCCCGGTAACACCGGCCAGGGCGTGGAAATCGACGTTCGGGCGGACGGGAACGGGAACGTCAATACACAGCTCAATCTTCTTTGCAACAACGGCTATCACGTGACCAACCCGAACGTAGGGATCGACGCAACGAGCGTAACCCCGTCCATCTCCGTCCAGGCGCCTGGGTCGTGCGGCTAGGGGTCGCGCCTCGCGACCTACGTAGCCGCCTGTGGATTGTGGCGAGGGGCCGTCCGGTGCGCGGACGATCAGCAGGTCACCGGGCGATGGGAGCTCCTCGGCCGAGCGGGTGGGAGCGCTAGCGCGTTCTCGCGCAGCACCCGCCGGTGGCTTCCCGGCCCGGCCGCTCGAATCTCTGCCCGCACGACCCGCCTAAATGCGATCTGACGGCCTCCGACGCCTCGGGGGTGGTTGGGTTCGGGTACACCTCGATTCCTGTCAGATCGCGGAAGTGCGGCATCACAGCCGACCGGGCGTTCGTCTTCGTCCCCCGCGGCAGGCCGCACACTTTTCAGAGCGTCGTCGACGAGCCTGCGCGGATCCTCATCCACTTCACCCCATCCGGGATCGAGCGCTTCTTCGAGGGTTTCGCAGCGCTCGAGGCGCCCGGCCCCGGAGCGTTCGAGCGGGTCGGTGCGGAGGTGGGAATGGACGTGGTCGGCCCGCCGCTCGCGCAATCGGATCCCATCTAGCGCGCGGAAACGCCCATGCGCCCAGGCCCGCCCGCGGCCGGGAGTGCTACCGTCGTCCTACGGGTCGGACAGCCGTTCGACCGAAGTAGTGCTCCGCGTTTCCGCAGTTGTTGCCTTCGAGCACCCTCCGCGTCTCGCAGTGCACATACCCCGGAGGGGGACCAAGATGGCAACAGGAACCGTGAAGTGGTTCAGCGACGACAAGGGCTACGGATTCATCACACCGGATGACGCCGGCAAGGACCTGTTCGTGCACCACAACGCGATTCAGGGCAGCGGCTTCAAGTCGCTGGCCGAGGGCGCGAAGGTGAGCTACGACGCCGAGCAGGGCACCAAGGGCCCGGCGGCCGCGAACGTCCAGGTGCTCTAAGCCCACGGACGTCGATGAGCGACGGAGGGCCCGTGCGGCCCTCCGTCCTCTCACCCGTGCGTGACGTCGAGGCGCTCGGGACTCCACAACTCGGGAGGAGACGCATGGCATCAACCGGCAAGAGGAAGACCACGATGGCGAAGCTCAACCGTGAACGCAAGCTCGTTGAGCGTCGGCTGGCGAAGAAGGCCAAGAAGGACGCGAGGAAGCGGGCGTCGGCACCCGATCCAGCCGCGCCCAGCGACATGCTGACGGGAGAGGACCGCTGAATATCGCCTAGGCGGTGGGCCAGCAGACCGTGCGGGTAGTCTGACCGGCTCGATGGCGTACACCACCTCGGAGGCGAGGCAGGAGCTGCTCGACACCGTCGCGCGGGCGGCGAACGAGCTCGGGTTCGCCGGCGGTTGTCTGGCCGAGGCCTACGAGCGGCTGGACGAGTACAACGGCGACAGGCTCGAGGCGGAGTGCTTCCGGCCGGTGCAACTGGCATACGGCCGCGCGCAGCGCACGCATACTGAGTTCGCGGGCCGCCACGGGTTCCCGGCGGCTGCGTTCGAGCCGCAACCGACGGGCTTGGCCTCGCAGAGCGCAGCCAGCTTCATCGCCCGGGCGGTCGAGGCGGCCGGTGTGGCCGATCAGGTCCTCGCGGACCTTCAGGATTCGATGCTGCCCGTCGAAGCGGGCGACGACGAGCTGCGCGCCGGGCTCAAGTCGGTTCGGGAGCCGCTCGGCGGACTGCCCGGAAAGGCGCGCGACTTCCTTCGCGGCCTCGGGCGTTAGGCGGCTCGCGCCCGTTAGCCTTCCGGCGTGCGGCGTAACGACGCGGACGCCGAATGGACAGTGGCCCCATGGAAGAACCCGGGTTCAGCGGCCTTCTGATCGTCGTCGCGGTCGCCTTCGCGGCACCCTTCCTGCTTGGCCTTACGCCGCGACTGCGGCTCCCCTCGGTGGTCTTCGAGATCGTCGCGGGCATCATCATCGGGCCCTCGGTGCTGGGCTGGGTCGAGGTCGACGACACCATCTCGGTTCTCGCCCTGATGGGGCTTGCCATTCTGCTCTTCCTGGCCGGCCTCGAGATCGATTTTGGGCGCCTGCGGGGCCGGCTTCTCGGGCTGGCCCTGCTCGGGTGGGGCTTGTCGTTCGTGATCGCGGTCGTCGTGTCGCAGCTGCTCAAGGCCGCGGGCCTGGTCGAGACCCCGCTGCTGGTGGCGATCATCCTCTGCGCCACCTCGCTCGGGGTGATCATTCCCGTGCTGAAGGACGTCGGCGAGCTGACGTCGAAGTTCGGTCAGTTGGTGCTTGCCGCCGCCTCGATCGCCGACTTCGGGGCGGTCATCCTGCTCTCGTTCTTCTTCTCCGGCGAGGGCGGGCCGGGCTCGACCGCGATTCTGCTCGCGGTCTTCGTGGTGCTGCTCGCGGTCACGTTCTTCGTGGTGCGCGGGGCCGAGCGGTCGAGATGGGTCGAGGACGATCTCCTGCGCCTGCAGGACTCGAGCGCCCAAATCCGCGTCCGCGCGGCGATGGTCCTCATGATCGCCTTCGTCGCGCTCGCCGAGGCGCTGGGCCTGGAGGTGATCCTCGGATCCTTCGCCGCCGGGGCGCTGCTAGCGCTGCTCGATCGGGACCGCCGCATGACCCACGCCAACTTCCGGGTCAAGCTCGAGGCGATCGGCTTCGGACTGTTCATCCCCGTCTTCTTCGTCACGTCGGGAATCCGGTTCGACCTTCAGGCGCTGCTCGACGACCCGTCGAACCTGGCGATGGTGCCGATCTTCCTGGCCGCGCTGCTCGCCGTGCGTGGTCTGCCGGCCATCGCCTACCGCGGCTTCGTCGGCGGACGCCGAGCCTCGATCGCCGGCGTCCTGCAGGCCACTTCGCTGCCCTTCATCGTGGCGGCCACCGCCATCGGGCAGGAGCTGAATCTCATGGACGCGGCGGAGGCATCCGCCCTGATAGCCGCAGGCCTGCTCTCGGTGCTGATCTTCCCGATCAGCGGGCTCACCCTGCTGAAGCGCGCCATGAAGGACGAGGGCGCGCCGCTTCCCGAGCCGACCAGAACCGCGCCGTCGCCGCAGATGACGATGTAGCCGGCGGGCTCGCGTTCACGATCTGGACAGACTCGGCGGGTAGGGTACGCTCGTCCGCAGGCGCTGGCCCGCCGAGAGGAGTGCTCATCACAACCCAGCCGCAGACCGTAGCCCGCGCACCATCCGGCGCCGTACTCGCGTCCACCAAGCTGCAGGTTCCGGGCGCGCGCGAGGGCCTCGTGCCCCGTGGGCGCCTCGTCGCCGCACTTACGGCTACCGCGCCGGCGAAGCTGACGCTGGTGAGCGCACCCGCGGGCTCCGGCAAGACCACGCTGCTGAGCGAATGGCACGCCGCACCCGCGGAGGAGCGGTCGTTCGCATGGCTCTCGCTCGACGCCAGCGACAACGACCCCGTCCGCTTCTACGAGGGAGTGATCGCGGCCCTCCGCACCGTCGCTCCCGGCATTGGCGACACGTCGCTCACCGCGCTCGCCGGCCCCACCAGCCTCACCGACGTGGCGCTGCCTTCGCTGATCAACGAGCTCGCCGTGCTCCCCGACCGGCTTGTGCTCGTGCTCGACGACTACCACCTGATCACCAACCCGCGAGTCCACGCGTCCGTCGACTTCCTTCTCGAGCACCTGCCGGACACGCTCCACCTCGCGCTCGCGAGCCGCACCGAGCCGCCGCTCGCGCTCAGCCGGCTCCGGGTAAGGCGCGAGCTTGTGGAGGTCAAGACGGCAGATCTCCGCTTCACCGACGACGAAGCGGTGAGCCTGCTCAATGGGGTGCTCAGACTCCGCCTCGACCCCGAGGACATCGCCCAGCTCCAGGGCCGTACGGAGGGCTGGGCGGCCGGCCTGCAGCTTGCTGCGCTCTCGCTCTCCGGCCGCGACGACGCGCACGGGTTCATCTCCTCGTTTGCGGGGGACGACCGGCCAATCGTCGACTACCTCGGCTTCGAGGTACTCGACGGCCAGGATTCGGACACCCGCTCGTTCCTGCTGCGGACCTCCGTCCTGGCGAGGCTCACCGGCCCGCTGTGCGATGCCGTCCTAGAGGAGGACGGGTCAGCCGCGAGGCTCGCCGAGCTCGAGCGGGCGAATCTCTTCGTGATGCCGCTCGACAACAAGCGGGAGTGGTACCGCTACCACCACCTCTTTTCCGGACTCCTGCGGCACGAGCTGGCGAGAACGCAGCCCGAGCTCGTCCCGGAGCTTCACGCTCGCGCCTCGGCGTGGTTTCGCGGCCACGGCTCGGTGTCGGAGGCGATCCGGCACGCCACCGCCGCCGGCGACCCGCGTGCGGCGAGCGAGCTGATCACGCTGCATTGGTACGGCTACCTGCAGCGCGGGCGCATCGAGACGGTGGCCGGCTGGCTCGATGCGCTCGGCGATGAAGCGGTCGCCGGGGATGCCGGGCTCTGCCTGACGAAAGCGTGGATCGCCGTGAACACCGGCAACCTCGGCGAAGTCGCGCGGTGGATAGATGCTGCGGACCGGGCGCGGCTCGCCGACAGCTCCCCGATGGTCGAGTCCGGGGTCGCCGCCCTGCGCGAGATCCACCGCTACATGGGTGGCGATGTCGACGAAGCCGTCGAGGCCGGCCGGCGCTCGACCGAGCGTGGTGAGACCCCATGGCGTCCGGTGGGCTGCCCCGTTCTCGGCATCGCCCTGTTCTGGAGCGGACGCCCGGAGGAGGCGACCGGCGAGCTCGAGCAGTCGGTGGACACGGCTCGATCCGCCGGTAACCACCTGGCGGTGATCCACGCAAGCGGCGGCCTCGCTGCCATCCGCGCGGAGCATGGCGACGTGGGCGGGGCGGGAGAGCTCGCCCGCGACGCGCTCGAGCTCGCGGAGGAGTGCAGCCTCGAGGAACACTGGGCGACGACCCTGGCGCGCGTCGTTCGAGGGCGGGCCCTCGAGCAGGAGGGGAACCTCTCGGAGGCCGAGGCCGTGATCGAGCGCAGTGTTGAGCTTTCGCGCCGTGGCGTAGCCGCGGTCGAGATCGCCTATGCCCTCCTGTCCCAGGCGGAGGCGCGGCAGCTCCAGGGCGACTCCGACGGCGCCAGGGAGGTTCTACGAGAGGCCCGCCGTGTCGTCGACTCCTGCCCTGATCCGGGGATACTCGAAGACATGCTCGCCCGGACCGAGCGGCGGCTCCGGCGCGCTCCTCACAGGCGCGCCGAGGTCGGAGGTGCCGAGGAGCTCACCGACCGCGAGCTCGCCGTACTGCGGCTGCTCCCGGGCAGCCTCTCGCAGCGCGAGGTGGCTGAGGCGCTCTACGTCTCGGTGAACACCGTCAAGACGCACACGAAGAGCATCTACCGCAAGCTCGGCGTGGACGCCCGCGACGACGCCGTGGAGAGAGCTCGCAAGCTCGGTGTCCTCTGAGCTCTTCGCCCGGCTCGGGGCCGGGCTCTGTGCGGTGACGGTCGGCGTAGGTGTCGCAGCGTGTGGGGGCGACGACGAGATGGGCGTCGTAGGAATGGGGGAGACCAAGGGAAGCCGGGCGGCGCGCGCCGAGCTCGATCGCTTCCGGGCGCTACCCCGGTTTGTTCCACCGGGGCCGGGCTTCGATGCTCGGCGCGCCCTGCGCGGCAAGCGTCTGTTCGAGATCCCCATCACGAGCGAGGTGCCGTTCGTGGCGGCCGTCGAGAAGGGCATGAGACAGGCCGCGGCCACGGTCGCCGCCGAGCTGATCGTGTTCCCGAACCAGGGCAAGCCGTCGCAGTGGGCTCAGGGGATTACGACCGCGATCGCCCGGAAGGCGGACGCGATCGTGCTGCTCGCCCAAGACCCAAAGCTGATCGGGCCTCAGATCGAGCAGGCGAACAGCGCCGGTATCCCGGTAATCCTCCTCCGGACGACCGGGGAGGACGAGCCGTGCCCGCCCGGCACCACGTGTATCCCCGGTCCGTTCGAACAGGCCGGCAGGCTCGAGGCCGACTTCGTGGTCGCGAACGCCGGCGGCAACGCGGATGTCCTGGTGGTCACTTCCAAGGACGCCCCTTCCACCGTTCCGCTCGTGCGCGGACTGAAGGACGAGTTCGCGCGTCGCTGCCCAGACTGCGAGCTGCGCTTCGTTGACGTCCCGATCTCCGACTGGGCCACCAGGCTGCGCACCGAGGTGCAGTCCGCCCTCGTTCGAGACCCGAACATCGACTACGTGATACCGATCTACGACAGCATGTCCCAGTTCGCGGTGCCGGCGATCTTGGCCGCCCACCGCGACGAGGTGAAGATCTCGACGTTCAACGGCACCCCGTTCGTGCTGCGGATGCTGCAGGAGAAGGACGTCGTAGCAATGGATGTAGGCGAGGACCTCGCCTGGATCGGCTGGGCGAGCATGGACCAGGCGTTTCGCGCGGTCGCCGACGAGCCACCGGTCCGGAGCGAGAACACGCCCCTCCGCGTGTTCGACGACGGAAACGTCGACGAGAGCGGACGTCCGCCGAGATTCGACAAGGGCTACGGCGACGCCTACGTCGAGGGTTATAGGAAGCTGTGGGGGCTGACGGGCAACCGCTAGCCCTCGAGGCCAGCCACATCTCGAAGCGCTTCGGCGGAACCCTGGCGCTCGATGACACGTTCATTTCCCTGCGCCGCGGGGAAGTCCACGCCCTCGTGGGCGAGAACGGCTCCGGCAAGTCGACCCTGATCAAGGTGCTCGCCGGCTTTCACGATCCCGAGCCCGGCGCGGCGCTGAACGTCGCGGGCCGGCCCGTGCCTTTCCCGCTTCGAGCGGGTCAGCCGCGCGCGCTGGGGCTCCGGTTCGTGCATCAGGACCTCGCCCTCATCCCGTCGCTGAGCGTGCTGGAGAACCTTCGGATCGAGGAGCTCGCCGCCGGCCGCCTGGCGCCGATCGTCTGGAGGGCCGAGCGGCGCCGCGCGAGCGAGGCATTCGAGCGCTTCGGAGCGGACCTCGACCCGCGCGCCACAGTGGGCGATCTGCGGCCGGCGGATCAGGCGCTGCTCGCAATCGTCCGCGCGGCCGAGCGCATGCCGCGCGGCGGAACGCTCGTTCTGGACGAAGCGACCGCCTTCCTTCCGGCCGCGGAACGCGACGTGCTCGTCGCCCTGATCCGCCGCATTGCCGCTGAAGGCTCGAGCGTGTTGTTCGTCTCCCACGACCTGGGCGAGGTGAAGCTCGCGGACCGCATAACGGTGCTCCGCGACGGGCGAAACGTTGGGACCGTGACGGCGGAGAAGGCAGGGCCCGAAGCGCTGGTAGAGATGCTCCTTGGCCACTCGATCCATCCGGCCGCCGACGACCGCGACTCCCGGAAACGTCGATCGCCCGCCGTCGTGATCTGGGGACTGTCCGGGGAGACCGTGCGCGACCTGTCGCTCGAGCTCCCCCCGGGCGAGATCCTCGGCCTCACCGGCCTGCCCGCGTCGGGCTTCGCAGAGGTGCCGTACCTGTTGTACGGCGCGCGCCCCTGCCGCTCGGGGCGGCTGGAGCTCGACGAAGCGCTCGACGTCACCGAGCTCTCGCCGAGCCGCGCGCTCGGCGCAGGCATCGCGCTGGTGCCAGCCGACCGCACGCGGGACGGAGCCGTTGGCTCCCTTCCCGTGGCGGAGAACGTCATGCTGCCCGTGCTCGACCGATACACGGTCGGCACGCGCCTCGAAGGCGGGCGCCTCCGGAGGGCCGCCGCCGGCCTGCTCGCCGAGCAGGACGTGCGGCCGCCCGAGCCACAGCTCACGTTCGATGCGCTCAGCGGCGGCAACCAGCAAAAGGCCGTGCTCGCCAAGTGGCTGCAGACCGCTCCCAGGCTGCTGCTCCTGCATGAGCCGACAAGGGGGGTCGACGTAGGGGCGCGGGAGCGGATCGTGTCCTCCCTTCGAGACATTGCGGCGCGGGGGGTATCCGTGCTCAGCGCGAGCACGGACTACGAGCAGCTCGCGGAGCTGTGCGACCGCGTCCTGATCTTCTCGGCCGGACGGGTGGTGGACGAGCTCGCAGGACCAAACCTGACCGAGGCGAGAATCGGCGAGCGGTGCCACTTGCTCAACGCCTAGCCCTGCCGGCCGTCTGGCTGCTCGTGATCGCGCTGTTTGGCGTGCTCGAGCCCGACACGTTCCTTACATCCGCGAACTTCCAGACCATCTTCGGGAGCCAGGCCGTCCTGGCGGTGCTGACCCTCGGACTGCTCCTGCCACTCACGGCCGGCGACTACGACCTATCGGTCGCATCCGTGCTGTCGCTGTCGGCGATGGTCACGGCGCTCCTCGACGTCAACGAGGGCTGGCCGGTGGGCCTGGCGGTGCTGGCGGCGATCGGAGCCGCCACCCTCGTCGGGGTCGCAAACGGCGCGCTGGTCGTGTGGCTTGAACTCGATTCGTTCATCACGACCCTCGGCACCGCCGCCTTCGTCTCGGGAGTAGTGCTCTGGATCAGCGGCTCCGAGACGGTCGGTGGCGTCTCGGACTCGCTCGTGAATCCGGTGATCACATGGGAGATCCTTGGGATCCCCCTCGCCTTCTGGTACGGGCTCGTCCTCTGCGCGGCGCTCTGGTACGTGCTCGACCTCACGCCTCTCGGGCGACGGCTGCTGTTCACCGGCAGGGGACGGAGCGTCGCCCGCCTCAGCGGCGTTCGAGTTGGCAGGGCCCGCTTCGGCGCCCTCGTAGGGGCGGCCGCGATCGCCGGGTTCGCCGGCGTGCTGTATGCGGGTACGAACGGTGGCGCGGACCCTTCGTCCGGGGGCGACCTCCTGCTGCCGGCGTTCGCCGCCGCGTTCCTGGGGGCCACGGGCATCGCGCCGGGCCGTTTCAACGCGTGGGGGGCCCTCGTCGCCGTCTATTTCCTCGTCACCGGAGTGACGGGCCTCCAGCTGCTCGGCGTGGAGAGCTTCGTGCAACAGCTCTTCTACGGCGGCGCCCTCGTCGCCGCCGTCGCCGTCTCGAGACTTGCTCGAGGCCTACCTCGAATCACCCGGGGTGAAATGTCCCGTGGGTGAAGACAACTCCCACCGAGCGGTGGGAGCGTAGGCGCCATGGAGTCCGACAACCCGCGAGCGAGGCGGTTCCGAATCGTCGTCAGGGGACGGCTGAGCCAGAGGCTCGGATCTGCCTTCGACGATGTGACGCTCGAGCGGCGTTCCGGTCAGACCGTGCTGAGCGGCCCCACCGGCCAAGCCGAGCTCGACAGCGTCC
>Ga0126313_10001729_pt1 | contig 11723 bp, 11 predicted proteins | sample Plot105A_FD_89954 | JGI IMG/M metagenome (GOLD analysis project Ga0126313, IMG submission 89954) | Serpentine soil microbial communities from UC McLaughlin Reserve, CA, USA - Plot105A | ecosystem: Environmental > Terrestrial > Soil > Grasslands | place: USA: UC McLaughlin Reserve, Lake County...
ACTCCCTGCGGCTGCCGCGCTCCTACTGAAGGTTCCCCCTCTGTTCTCACCCGAGACGTGAACGGGCGTTATGCTGGAAGCGCATGTCACGCGACCGCCAGATCCTCGATGCTGCCGCCCAGCTCTTCTACGAGCGCGGGTTCCACAACGTCGGCGTCGACGACATCGGCGAGCGCGTCGGCGTCACCGGTCCGGCCATCTACCGCCACTTCAGCGGCAAGGACCACCTCCTCGCCACGCTCTACCACGAGGCGCTCGACGAGCTCTTCCTGCACATCGGCGGCCGGCAGGAGGACCCGCACGCCGAGCTCGAGGACCTGATCCGCGCGCACGCGGAGTTCGCGCTCGCGCACCGCGAGCTGCTCGGCACGTACACGCGCGAGGACAAGTCGCTCGCCGACCCGTGGCGCAAGGAGGTCGCGCGGCGGACGAACATGCACATGAATCACTGGATCGGGGTGCTCGAGCGCTGCTACCCGGACCGCAGCACGGAGGAGGTCACGAGCGCCGCCTTTGCCGCGGTCGGGCTCCTGCACTCGATCGCGCACTGGCCGCGCGCGGCGCTGACGACCCCGGATCTCGCACCGCTCCTCGTCGAGCTCGTCAGCGAGGGGCTCGCCTCGCTCGACGCGACGAAGCGGGCGACCGCCGCCGCCCGCGCCGGCGGCTGAGCACCGGCACCTTCCGCCCCGCTCGCGCCCGTGGCGGCCGCTCGCCCGACGCCGCTCCGGGTTGCATGTCGAAGTAAACCGTGGTTCACTTCCGCCGGACATGCCCGGAATCACCTCCTATGGCGGCTACGTGCCCCGCTTCATGCTCGAGCGCCGCGCGATCGCGGACGCGCTCGGAACGCCGGCCCGCCGCGGCACACGCGCCGTCGCCGGCTACGACGAGGACTCGACGTCGATGGGCGTCGAGGCGGCGCGCCGGACGATGTCCGCGGCGCCCGGCCCGCCCGCGACGCTGCACTTCGCCACGAGCAGCCCCGCGTACGCCGACAAGACCAACGCGAACGCGATCCACGCCGCGCTGCGCCTCTCCCAGGGCACCTTCGCCGCGGACTTCGCCGGCGCGGTGCGCGGCGCCGCCGGAGCCCTGCGCTCCGCGGCGGCGTCGGGCGGGCTCGCCGTGCTGGCGGACGTCCGGACGGGGCGGCCCGCGTCGACGGACGAGTGCGATGGCGGCGACGGAGCCGCCGCGTTCACGTTCGGCCACGGCGACGACGTGATCGCTGAGATCGTCGGGACCGCCAGCGCCACCGCGGAGTTCCTCGATCGCTGGCGCCTGCCGCACGAGCACGTGAGCCGGCAGTGGGAGGAGCGCTTCGGCGCCCAGGCGTACGCGCCGCTGACGGCGGCCGCGATCCGCGCCGCCCTGGCGGACGCGGGGATCGACCGCACGGACCACGTCGTCGTCAGCTCGCCGCACGCCCGCGCCGCGGCGGCGGCCCGCGGCGGGCTCGACGGCGACCACGCCTCGGCGGAGCTCGACGGCCTCATCGGCTGCGCCGGCGCGGCCCAGGTCGGCCTCGCGCTGGCCGACGTGCTCGATCGCGCGCAGCCCGGCGAGAGCATCCTCGTGGCGCTGGCCGCCGACGGCTGCGACGCCTGGGTGCTGCGGGTCACCGACGCGATCGGCGAGCGCCGCGCGGCAGACCCGATCCGCGGCCAGCTCGACGGGCGCCGCGCCGTCGCCTACAACGACTACCTGACCTGGCGCGGCCAGCTCGAGCGCGAGCCGCCGCGCCGTCCCGATCCCGACCGGCCCGCCGGCCCGGCGTCGGCGCGCACGGAGCCGTGGAAGTTCGGCTTCGTCGCCTCGCGCTGCGTGAGCTGCGCCGCGGTCAACCTGCCGCCGCAGCGCATCTGCGTCCGCTGCGGCGCCGTCGACACGATGCAGCAGGTGTCGCTCGCCGACGACGCCGGCACGATCCGGACCTACACGATCGATCGCCTGGCCTACTCGCTCGCCCCGCCGGTGATCGACGTCGTCGTCGACTTCGACGCAGGCGGGCGCTACCAGTGCGAGCTCACCGACGCCCGGCCCGAGGACGTCGCCGTCGGCGGCCGCGTCGAGATGACGTTCCGGCGGCTGTACACCGCCGGTGGGGTGCACAACTACTTCTGGAAGGCGACGTCGGGTCGGAGGCGCTGATGGGCAGCCACGGAATCAAGGATCGCGTCGCGATCGTCGGCATGGGATGCACGCGCTTCGCGGAGCACTGGGACCGATCGATCGAGGACCTCATCGTCGACGCCACCACGGAGTGCTTCGACTCCGTGCCGGCGATCGGGCGTGACGCGGTGGACGCGTACTGGCTCGGGACCATGACGTCGGGCCAATCGGGGCTGACGCTCAGCCGCCCGATGAAGATCGCCTACAAGCCCGTCACGCGGGTCGAGAACTTCTGCGCCACCGGGTCGGAGTCGTTTCGCAACGCGTGCTACGGCGTCGCCTCGGGCGCCTACGACTGCGTCATGGCCGTGGGGGTGGAGAAGCTGAAGGACTCCGGCATCTCCGGCCTCGTCGTCGATCGGCCCGAGCACGACGGCACGGAGCTCGATCTCAGCGCACCCGCCATGTTCTCCCTGCTGGCCCCTGCGTACCGCGAGCGCTTCGGCGTCAGCGAGGACGACCTGCGCGCCGCGCTCACGCACATCGCGTGGAAGAACCACCGCAACGGGGCGCTCAACGAGCGCGCCCAGTTTCGCAAGGAGGTCGCGCGGGAGAAGATCGAGGCGGCTGCGCTCGTGGCCGGCGAGCTCGGCCTGTTCGACTGCTCCGGCGTCGCCGACGGGGCGGCGGCCGCCATCCTCGTGCGGGCCGAGGACGCCCATCGCTACACGGACACGCCGCTGTACGTGAAGGCGCTCGCGTTCGCCGCCGGCCCCGGCGAGGGGCCGCTGGACCCCACCTACGACTACACGACGTTCCGCGAGGTCGTCGCGTCGGCGAAGGACGCCTACGCCCAGGCGGGCATCGAGGACCCGACGGCGCAGATCTCGCTGGCGGAGGTCCACGACTGCTTCACGCCGACCGAGCTGATCCTCATGGAGGACCTCGGCTTCTCGGAGCGCGGGCGGGCCTGGCGCGACGTGCTCGACGGCGCCTTCGACCTCGACGGCCGGCTGCCGATCAACCCCGACGGGGGGCTGAAGTCCTTCGGCCATCCGATCGGGGCCAGCGGCTTGCGGATGCTCTTCGAGTGCTGGCAGCAGTTTCGCGGGGCGGCGGGCGAGCGGCAGCTGGCGGACCCCACGCTCGCGCTGACCCAGAACCTCGGTGGCCCGCCCGGAGCCTGCGTGTCCTTCGTCTCGATCGTCGGCAACGAGCTGGGCTGACGTGAGACGAGGTTCCGCGCACCATGCCGGCGCCGCCGGCATCGCCACGGTCGCCGCCGCCGTCGCGGTTGCCGTGCCGGCGCTCGCGGTGACGCAGCCCGCGCCCGCGCCCGCAACCGGCGAGACGGTCACGATCGCGATGACCGGCGATCCGCTGACGGGGTCGTTCTCCTTCCGCCAGGATCTCGTCGACATCCGCGCCGGGGACGTCGTGCGGTTCAGGAACGCCAACGGCCTCGCGACCCACCAGCCCGCCGAGCAGAGCGGCCTCTGGGGCCCGTCGGCGGCGCCCGGCGGCCAGGTCGAGCGGACGATGGAGGCCGGGACGCATCTCATCATCTGCCGGCTGCATCCGCAGCTCATGCGGGCGACGATCCGCGTCTCGCCCACCGTCGCCGTGACGCGCCGGGTCGTGCGGCGGCGCGACCGCCGCGGCCGTCTGCGCAGCCGCCGCGTCGTGCGCACCGCGGCCGTGCGATGGGCGGTCGCCGCCCCCGCCGCCGGGCAGGCGTTCGACGTCGAGCGCCGCCGCCAGGGCGGCGACTGGGAGTCCCTGCGCAGCGCCACGAGCAGCACCGACGCGAGCTTCTCCGTGCGAGCCGGCGATGCGTGGCAGGTGCGTGCGCGCCTGCGCGGCGGCGACGTCACGGGCGCGTGGTCGCCGGTTGCCTCGGCCACGTCCTGATCCCCGCTGGGAGGAGAGCGGTGTGTCGAATCGTCGTCGCTGGGCGGCGAGGATTCGACACACCCCCCGTCGCCCGCTCGCATACGGTGGGATCCCCCTCGCGCCACGTTGTGCCGTTGACAGCAAAGTAAACGGCTGTTAACGTCGCGAGCCACAGACGTCGACGAAGGAGGTCACGCCGTGGGCGTGCTTGACGGGCGGGTTGCTGTTGTCACCGGAGCGGGTCGCGGTCTCGGTCGCGAGCACGCTCTGCTGCTCGCCGCCGAGGGCGCGCACGTCGTCGTCAACGACCTCGGTGGCGCGCCCGTGGGCGGAGGCAGCGACGCCACGCCGGCGCAGGTCGTCGTCGAGGAGATCCGCTCCGCCGGCGGAACCGCGGTCGCCGACGGCCACGACGTCGCCGACTGGGACGGCGCCCGCGGCCTCGTCGAGTCCACGGTGCAGCAGCTCGGCGGCCTCGACGTGCTCGTCAACAACGCGGGCATCCTGCGCGACGGGTTCCTCGTCGGCATGGACGAAGGCGACTGGGACGCCGTCGTGAAGGTCCATCTGAAGGGGCACTTCGCGCCGCTGCACTTCGCGGCCAAGCACTGGCGCGACCGGGCGAAGGCCGGCGGCGAGGTCAATGCCTCGGTGATCAACACGTCGTCGGCGGCAGGCCTGTTCGGCAACCCCGGCCAGCTCAACTACGGCGCCGCGAAGGCGGGCATCGCGACGATGACGCTCATCGCCGCCGCCGAGCTCGCCCGCTACGGCGTGCGCGTCAACGCGATCGCGCCCGTCGCGCGAACGCGGCTCACCGAAGCGGTCCCGGTCATCGGCGACATGCTCAAGCGTCCCGTCGAGCCGGGCGTCTTCGATGTCTTCGACCCGGCCAACGTCGCGCCGCTCGTGGTGTACCTCGCCAGCCCGCTGTGCGAGCTTACGGGCCAGGTCTATGCCGTGCACGGTGGAAAGATCGGGCGCTTCGGGAGCTGGGCGGTCGAGCGGACGTTCGAGGTTGATCGCCGGCCGACGATCGACGAGCTCGCCGAGGCGGTGCCCGCCCTGGGCGAGCGCACCCCCCCGAGCGATCTGTTCTGAGCGAGATGTGCGCCGTGAACGCCCCGGACCACATCAGCGCCGGCGGCCTGGGCGCGCTGCTCATGCCTGAGCTGCCCGCGTCGGTGGCCGCCATCCGCGCGGCGGCCGTCCAGACGCTGCGCGACGCGGCCGCCGACGAGCGGTTGAGCGCGCGGCTCGCCGTCGTCGGCGCCACGGTCACGATCGAGTTGCGCGGGCATCCCGACGCGACGTTCGCCGTGCGCATGGAGCACGACGCGATCGCCGTCGTCGACGACGCCGGCGACGCGCGCGCCGACATCAGGCTCGACATGGACCCGATCGATCTGCACGAGCTGTTCGCCGGCGGCCTGCACCTCCCGATGAAGATCGCACGCGGGCAGGTGACCTACACGGGCCAGGTTCGGCGCTTCCTGCGGGTCGTCCCGATCCTTGCCCACATGGGCCCGGGCTACGCGTCGCATCTTGCCGCAGCGCAGGGGCTGGAGGACGGGCTGTGAGCGCCCAGCACCGCGAGGGTCAGGCCGATCCGATGACCGCCGAGCTGCTCGACCGTGCCGCGAGTCACGACGTCCGTCACGAGGGAGCGATGCACTTCGCCGAGGAGACGCCGGGCGACTTCTGGGCGATCGAGTGCGTCGACGTCCACAGGTCGTTCGGTCGCAACGCGGTCCTGCGCGGGCTGAACGTCGGCATTCCCGAAGGGATGATCACGATCGTGCTCGGCCCGTCGGGCACCGGCAAGAGCGTGCTCATCAAGCACCTCATCGGGCTGCTGTTCCCCGATCGCGGCGACGTCCTGGTCCACGGCAAGTCCGTGCCGAACATGACGATGAGCGAGCTTCTGGACATGCGCAAGCGCTTCGGGATCCTGTTCCAGGACGGCGCGCTCTTCGGGTCGATGCCGGTCTACGACAACGTGGCGTTCCCGCTGCGCCAGCACACCGACCTCAGCGAGGCGCAGATCCGCGCGATCGTCATGGCGCGCCTGTCGGACGTCGGCCTCGCGGGCGCCGAGCAGCGGATGCCCAGCGAGCTGTCGGGCGGGATGCGAAAGCGCGCCGGGTTCGCGCGCGCGCTCGTCCTCGAGCCGGAGATCGTCATGTTCGACGAGCCCGACTCGGGCCTCGATCCCGTCCGTACAGCGCTGCTGTGTCAGCTCATCCGCGAGGTCCACGCCCAGCACGGCGGCACGTACATCGTGATCACGCACGACATCGCGAGCGCGCGCCGGATCGGCGAGTACATCGCGGTGCTCTGGAAGGGCAGCATCGTCCAGTCCGGCGGCCGCGACGAGATGTTCGGGTCCGAGAACCCGTTCGTACGCCAGTTCCTCGCGGGTGAGCCCGTGGGTCCGCTCGGCATGGAGTGAGCGCCGCGTAGCGCGGCCCGCGAGCAGGACCGGGCTGCCGCCGGTGGTGCCTCGGCGTACGGGGGGCCGAGGCAGGGCCGCGCGCGCTGGCGCCGCCGGCGCCTGTCGTCGTTGTCCGGCCCATATCGGCAGGATTCTGTGCGACTATAAGCCGGAATCTGGGAGAACGCCCCCACGGGGGTAGGTGATCAGCCCAGGGGGAGATTCACACGCACGACGGCGCTTCATAGCATCGCGGCACGGGTCTGGAGGAGGCCAAGAGGAGGAGGAAGCAGGTGCCATGGCGACCGTAGCCAGCACGTCGCGTACGGAGGTCGTCGACGGGGGTGGCCCACCAGAGGGCGGCCCGGCCGCGCGCCCGAACGCCGTGATCGACGGGATCGAGCAGGTCGCAGGCATGATGACCCTCGCCTGGCGAACGGTCGTCGCCATCGTCACCCCGCCGTTCTCGTGGAAGGCGGACCTCGTCGAGGAGACGTGGCTCATCCTGCGTCGCTGCTTCATCCCGGTCGTCCTGGCGACGCTCTTCTTCGGCTTCGGCGCGCCCGGCATCCAGGGCGGCAACATCACCAACGTCTTCGGCACGGTCGACCGCCTGGGCGCCTTCTTCGTCATGGCCTCCGTGCGCGAGTTCGCGCCGTGGATCAACGGCATGGTCATCGCCGGCGTCGCCGGCACGGCGATCTGCGCCGACCTCGGTGCGCGCAAGGTGCGCGAGGAGATCGACGCGCTGTCGGTCCTCGGCATCGACCCCGTCCGCAGCATCGTCGTCCCGCGCTTCCTCGCGCTCGGCGTCGTGACCGCGTTGATGAACCTCGTCGCGATCGTCATGGGCGTGCTCGGCGGCTGGCTCGCGGCCGTCTCGATCTTCGGCGAGACCACGGCCGGCTACCTCGCGACCTTCGGCTCGAACTTCACGCCTCCCGACCTGCTCGGCAGCGTGCTGAAGACGAGCATCTTCGGCTTCATCGTCGCCATCGTCTGCTGTTACAAGGGCCTGAACGTGAAGGGCGGCGCCGAGGGCGTCGGCCGCGCCGTGAACCAGGGCGTCGTCCTGTCGTTCGTCGGCATCTGGGTGTTCAACTCGGTGTTCACCTACACGCTGCTGGCCGCCTACCCCGAGACCGCAAACCTCCACTAGGCCGGCGCACGTCATGGATGCATCGATGCTGCGCGCACCGCGGTCGCGCACCCCGCAGACGCCCGAGGCGGCCGGCGACCTCGCGGAGGGGCTCGTCTCGCCCGTCCGCTCGCTCGCTCGCGAGGCCGGCGAGTTCGCGACCTTCGTCTGGCGCACCCTCCTGGAGGTGCCCGGCGTGTGGCGCTACACCGCCGAGGTCCTGCGCCAGGCGGGCATCCTGATCGCCGGCACCGCCGTGGTCATCTGGTTCATGCAGTTCGTGATGGGGACGACCTGCGGCATGGAGGGCAACTACGTGCTGCGGGGCTACGGCGCGTCGGTGTACTCGGGCGTGCTCACCGGTGTCTGCGCGGTCCGCGAGATGGGCCCGTACATGTGGGGCTACATCCTCTCGGCGATGGTCGGCTGCGGCCTCGTCGCCGAGATCGGGTCGATGCGGATCAACGACGAGATCGACGCGATGGAGTCGATGGGCATGAACCCGATGCGCTACATCTGCGCGACGCGGCTCGTGGCGGCGGCGCTCGTGTTCCCGGCGATCTACCTCATCGGGCTCGCCATCAACACCTTCGGCTCCTACCTCGTGGTCGTCGTGCAGATCGGCGAGGTCTCGAAAGGCGGATGGGAGACCGTCCACTGGAGCTTCCAGGAGCCGCTGGACTACCTGTACTCGCTCATCAAGGTCATGACGACCGGGCTCGGGATCGTGCTCATCGGCATGTACTACGGCTACCGCGCCAGCGGCGGCCCCGCCGGCGTGGGGACCGCGACGGCGCGCTCGATGATCGTCAGCCTCGTGATGATCCACGTCGTCGGCGCCTTCTTCTCGGTGATCTTCTGGGGCTTCAATGCGAGCAGCCCCATCGGCGGCTGAGATGGCGCAGACGACCTCACATGGCCCCGGCGCCGTCGCGATCGGGCTCGTCCGCAGGCCGTGGATCGCGATCGGCGCCGCCATCGCGGTGGCGTTCGGCTTCTGGGCGCTGAGCACGCGCACCGAGCCGCATCACGTCCGGGTCGCGCTGCCGAGCGCGCTCAGCCTGGTCTCCGGCCTCGACGTCCAGGTCGACGGGGTCGACGCCGGCAAGATCTCGAAGGTCGACTACAGCGATGGCAAGGCCGTCGTGGAGCTGGGCATCGACGACGACCACTGGCCGTTGCACGAGGGCACGACCGCGCGCGTGCGCTATGGCACGACGGTCGGCAACGGCACCCGCCGCGTCGACCTCGAGCCGGGGCCGGGATCGGCCCCCGCGCTCGCGGACGGCGGCATCATCCCGGCGCGGGACGCGTACGCCCCGGTGGAGATCGACGAGGTCTTCAACACGCTGGACCGGCGCGCGCGCGGACATCTGCAGGGCACCGTCAAGCGCGCCGCCGACGGGTTGACGGGTCACGCGGACGCGCTCAACCGCGGCGTCAAGGAGAGCGCCAAGGGGCTGGCGGCGACGAGCGCGCTCGTGCAGGATCTCGCGGCCGACACCGGCGCGATGCGCGGGCTCGTCGTCAACGCCAACCGCACGGCGCGCGTGCTGGCGGCGCGACGCGCGGCGGTCAGCGACCTCGTGACCGTCGCGGCGTCCACGTTCGACGAGTTCGGCAACCGCTCGGCCGCCGTCCGCGACTCCCTGTCGCTGCTGCCGGCGACGCTGAGCGATACGCGCGCCACGCTGCGACGGCTGGACACGAGCGTCGACCGGCTGCAGCCGCTCTTCGCCGACCTGCGGCCGGGCGCCGCGTCGCTGCGCTCGCTCGCCCCGGTGGCGCAGGAGGCCGTCGCGCGCCTGCGCCGCGTCGCTCCGACGGGAGCGGCGACGCTCGGCGCCGTGCGCGAAGCGGCACCGGACGTGCGCTCGCTCCTGGCGGAGGCGCCCCCCGTCGTCGAGCGGTTGACGCCGACGCTCGAGCAGCTCGCGCCGATGCTCGCCTGCGTGCGGCCGTACGCCCCGGAGGCGGCGGGCACGCTGTCCAACTGGGCGAGCTACACGAAGAACTACGACGGGATCTCGCACTACGCGCGCGTGAAGGTGACCGCGAGCCCCTACAGCCTCAACAGCACTCCCGACGTCACGACGGCGAGCTACATGAAGCTGCTGCCGATGCTGAGCTACGCGCTGCCGCGGCCGCCCGGGCTGAACGCCGGCAAGCCCTGGTTCATGCCGGAGTGCGGCGCCGGACCGGACTCCCTCGATCCTGCCAAGGACCCCGAGGACACCGCGCGCCCCGGCGGCCCGCGCCCGACCCGTGCCGCGGGGCGGCGCGCGCCATGAGCGTCGCGGCGAAGCGGCTGGGCGTGGCGGCGCTCGCTCTGATCGCCGTGACCGCGGTGGCGATGCTGGCCGGCGGCGGCGAGCATCGATACATCGTCAAGGCGGTCTACGCCGATGCGTCCGGGCTGACGAAGGACTACGACGTCAAGATCGACGGCGTTCCGGCCGGGACGATCAAGGAGGTCGACCTCGACGCCCGCGACCACGCCGTCCTCACGCTCGAGCTCGACGCGGGCGCGGCGCCGATCGGCGCCGGCGCCAAGGCGTTCGCGCGGCCGGCGAACCTGCTCGGCGAGAAGTTCGTCGACCTGCGCCTCGGCGACCGGCGCCGGCCCCAGCCGTCGGGGACCGTCATCCCGATCTCGCGCACCGGGACGCCGGTCGAGCTCGACGACGTGCTCAACACGCTCGACGCCGGCACGCGGGCACGGCTGCGGGTCCTCATCAACGAGGCCGGCACGGCGCTCGGCGGCCGCGGCGCCGACTTCAACGCGCTGCTCGGCGCGCTGCCCGGCGCGCTCGACGACACGCGGCGCGTCGTCGACGACGTCAACAGCGAGAACGCGCGCCTGCGCCGGACGATCAGCGCCGCGGCGCGCGTCACGGCCGCCGTCGACGGGCGGCGCGACGAGCTGCAGCGCGTGGTCGTCGACGCGTCGGCCGCGCTGACGGCGGTGGCCGAGCGGCGCAAGCAGCTCGGCCGGACCGTCGCCGGCGCGCCGTCCGCGCTCGCCGAGCTGAACGGGACGCTCGGCGAGCTCCGCGACGCTTCGTCGGACCTCGTGCCGGCCGGCCGTGCGCTGCGGCGGGCCGCGCCGCCGCTGCGGGAGGTGCTCACGGCGCTGCCCGCCTTCTCCGAGCAGACCGCCGGGACGCTGAAGGAGGCGCAGCAGCTCGCGCCCGTCCTGTCTCGTCTCGGCCGCCAGGCGACGCCCGACGTGCGCCGCCTCGCCACGACGGCGCACCGGCTCGCCACGTTCTCGGGGGACACGGCGCCGGTCGTGCGCGGCCTCGACCGGGGCGTGCTCAAGGACGCCATCGGGCTCATGCACGGCTGGAGCCGGGTCATCGCCCGGTCCGACGGCCTCGGCCACATCTTCCGGGTGCGCGCGACGGTCGATCAGGAGCTGCTGACCAGTGCCCTGACGCGCTACGCGCGCGGGACGCCCAAGCTGACCCCGCACTTCCCGAAGAAGAAGGCGCCCGCGAAGACCGCCACGGCGCCGCCCCCGGCACCCCCCGACGCCGGCCGTGCCCCCAAGCGCCCGGTCCTGCCGGACGTCGTCCAGGACACGGTCCAGAAGGTCGAGGACGGCGTCAAGGCCACGGTCGGCAAGGTCGGGGAGGCCCTGAAGGACGCGCTCAACCCGCTGTTCGGCCGCAAGGGCGCGGCCGCGGGCACGGGCACGGGTGGGCCGCCCGCGGCGCCGCGCTCGCGCGACTCGGACGCCCTGCGGCTCTTCGACTACCTCTTCGGATCGTGAGGGCGACGTGAGGAGCTCCATGTCACGCCGCGCCGTCGCCCGCAAGCCGAGCCGGCTGCGCCTCATCGGCCTCGGCCTGACCGGGATCGCGGTGCTCTGCGGCCTGCTGATCTTCGGCGTCAAGTCGCCGAACGGGATCCCCGGGCGCTCCTACTACGACATCGACGTCGCCTTCAGGGACGCCGACAACATCTCGATCCACTCGCAGGTCCGGATGGGCGGGCGGCTCGTCGGACAGGTGCTGCGTCCGCGCGTCGAGGACGGCGAGGCGGTCGTGACGCTGCAGCTCACGCCCGACGTCGCCCCGCTGTCGTCGGACACCGTCGTCAAGGTCAGGCCGCGCAGCGCGATCGGCGTGCGCTTCATCG
>Ga0126313_10001730_pt1 | contig 11723 bp, 11 predicted proteins | sample Plot105A_FD_89954 | JGI IMG/M metagenome (GOLD analysis project Ga0126313, IMG submission 89954) | Serpentine soil microbial communities from UC McLaughlin Reserve, CA, USA - Plot105A | ecosystem: Environmental > Terrestrial > Soil > Grasslands | place: USA: UC McLaughlin Reserve, Lake County...
GGAGCGGGGCGTGCCGCTCGTCGGCACCTGAGGCGGTTTCCAGCACGTCGTCGTCGAGTACGTGCGCAACGTCCTCGGTGTCGAGGACGCCGACCACGCGGAATCCAACCCCGATGCCGAGACCCTCGCGATCACGCCGCTCACGTGCGCTGTCGGCTGGGGCATCGAGGGCCGCGTCCTCATCGTGCCGGGCACGCGCGCGGCCGAGCTCAACGGCGGCGCGGGCGAGACGACCGAGTCGTACTACTGCACGTACGGCGTCAACCCCGACTTCCGGCCCCGGCTCGAGGCCGCCGGCCTGCTCGTGACTGCGACCGACCCCGACGGCGAGCCGCGGATCGTCGAGCTGGACTCCGCGGTCCACCACCCGTTCTTCGTCGGAACACTCTTCATCCCGCAAGCGCGCTCGACGCCCGAGCGTCCGCACCCGGTCGTCCTGGCGTTCGGGGCGGCAGCAGCCGCGCGGCGGGCCGTCCGTGCCTGAGGGCATGGCCGGCGGCTACATGCTCGTGCCCGCGCGTCGGATTGCTCCGATCCAGGCCGGCGGTTGAATCTCCCCCGCTCCGTACTAGCTTCAACGCCGACGAGTCGATCCTGCGGCCGTCGGCGATTTCGCTATTCGGAAAGGAGTGCCGCAGTGCGCAAGACCGTCTTCCTCTTGCTCTCATCCTGGGTGTCGCGGCGGTGGCGCCCCGGCTGGGGCGTGCCGTGACGGTGGCGGTGTTCGACGACCCAGCTTTCGTCGACACCACCTCTCCCGCACCCAATGCTGAGTCGGACAATGTCCAGGCCTCCCTGATTCAGTTCGGCCACACCGTCAAGCGCTTCGACGGCACCGGCGCGGGTGCTTTCAGCCGCGGCCTGGCCGGCGCGCGCCTGCTTGTCATTCCGGAGCTCGTGAACGGCGACCTCACGCCGGCGCTCAGTCCGCGTGCGGTCCACACGATCCGCACCTACGTGGCGACCGGCGGAGGTCTGATCCTCTTCGACGAGGATGACGTGAACCTCCTCAACACCGTCTTCGGCTACAACGTCACTACTGGCCTCGCAGCTCCCCCGGCCACGAAGACCGCGGACGCGGCTGGTACGGCGTTCGGAGGTGGCCCCGGCACGCTCCCGAGCGCCTTCAGCGCGACCGAGCCGTTGGTCACCTCGAGCCTGCCGGCCGCGGCGTCGGTGATCTACTCCGACGCCAGCACCTCTTGGGTGACGACGTTCACGTACGGCTCGGGCGAGATCGTGTATCTCGCCTGGGATTGGTTCGACGCTCAGCCGATCGGGGCGAACAACGGCGGCTGGCTGCCGGTGCTGCGCCGTGCGGTGACCGAGGTCGCGGGGACCGGCTGCACGGTCAGCGGCACGCCGGGAGTGGACTCGCTCACGGGCACGTCGGGCGCCGATCGGATCTCCGCCTTCGGTGGAAGCGATTCGATCTCCGGCCTGGGCGGCAGGGATGTGATCCTGGCCGCGGGCGGACACGACATCGCCGAGGGCGGTGCGGGGAACGACCGGATCGTCGGTGGTTCCGGTCCCGACATCGTGCGCGGGCAGGACGGGAGGGACTTCCTGGATGTTCGCGACGGTGTGCACGGCAACGACCAGGCGTTCGGTGGAGCGGGGAACCACAGGTGTCGCCGTGACAGCGGTGACGACGTATCGTCCTGTTAGCCACCTCTAGCCGTTCGTTCGAGGGGAGCGCGCCGTGGGGCGCGCTCCCCTCTTTCTCGGGCACATCGAACGACTCTGCGCGATGGCCCGCTTCACGCCGCGGGTCACCGAGCTCGAAGGCATGTGGGTCGTGCTCGGCACCCCGCCCGAGTACATAGAGGCGCTGCAGCTCGCGTGCGAGGAGGCGTCGCGGTTCTCGTAGACGAGTGGGGCATGTCCATGGAGGACGCGTTCATCTTCCTGTCCGTTGCGTGCGACGTCGGCGTCGCCCAGGCCTGCAAGCCCGGCGCCCGGGCTCGGGACCATCGCCCGCGTCGAACTCCCCGGATCGACGCGATTCCTGGACCATTCAGGGCTTAGGCCGAGAGGTTGTGCCGCTGCAAGGGCTTCTCGCGCGGCCCCGGCCCGCACCCGTCGATGCCGAGGTCGCCCAGGATCAGCCCGATTCTCCGGTCGATCGTCTCCATCCGGATCGCCAAGTGGAAGAAGGCTCTCCCTCGGCCCTCGCGGAGGGACCGCTTGAGGTCCTCGCCGAGCTGGTCCTCCGTGCGCGTCAGCCGCAGGATCCGGTTGCGCTCGCTGGCCCGGTCGCGAGGCGGCGGCAGGCGCCTGAACACGGCGTTCATCCGGGCGCTCAGCACGGTCATCTCGTCGACCACTCAGTCGCGTCCTCGAAAGTCCGCACGCGGCGGGCAGAGCGCATGAGCCGCCGGGCCTGGGGGCGCGCCCAGCCGCAGATCTGCCCGACGCGATGCATCCACTCGGACGTCGCCATCGATTCGGGCCGGTCTGTCCCACCCGCGTTGCTCTGAAGCGAGCACGCTGGCGCGATGAGCGCAATGGCAAGGACGAGGAAGCCAGCGGCGAGATGTGATCTGCTCACATTGCGTCGAGCGTTTCACTCGCCGGGGCCAGGCGCGTCGGACGAGGGGCTAGCCGCGCCTAGCCGAAGGGCGCGATTGCTCCGCCGAGCGCCGTCCGCAGACCGTTTCACCATTGACTTTTTGGCACAGTGGCGCACAATCTGAGCGGCAAGGGGTAGAGCGGCGGCGTCGTGGCTACCTGATTCGTTCAGAAAGAGCAGGTAGGATTCGGGCTTCCGGGACCCTGCTGCGTACCACTGGAGGACTGATGGCGCTAGATAGTTCTGCGCACGCCGGCGCACGGTTGCACGACTACCTGCGCGTGGTCCGCAGGCGTAAGTGGATCATCCTGCAGGCGCTCATCCTCATCCCGGCTGCGGCGGTCGCGCTCTCGCTTCGTCAGGAGCCTCTGTACGAAGCGTCCGCAGACGTTCTCCTGAGCTACAGGGATCTCGGCGCTTCTCTGACCGGTGTGTCGAGCTCGAGTGTCTACATGCTGCCCGATCGCATCGCGCAGACGCAGGCCGACACAGCGCATACGCCGGCGCTCGCGGCGCGCGTCGTTCGCGCGACCGGTGCCGACTTGACGCCTCTACAGCTCCTCGGCGCCTCGTCCATCGAGCCGAAGACGGACTCCGACCTGCTCACGTTCCACGTCACAGACGCGAACCCAGACCGCGCGGCTCTTCTTGCCACCTCGTACGCGCGCCAGTTCACCTTCTTTCGCAACGAGCTCGACACGAGCGCGATCCAGAAGGCGCTTGACGAGGTGCGGGGACGGATCGACGAGCTCCGCGCATCCGGCGATACGGATTCTGCGCTCTACACGAGCCTCCTGGACAACGAGCAGAAGCTCGAGACTCTGAAGACGCTGCAGACGTCGAACTCCTACCTCGTGCGGTCGGCGTCCGGCGCCGGCCAGACGCAGCCGAAGCCGTTCCGCAGCGGGGTCATCGGGGTGGTGCTCGGTCTCATTCTCGGCCTTGCCCTCGCGTTCCTCCGCGACGTCCTTGACACGCGGATCCGAACCGCCGAGGAGGTCTCGGAGTGGCTCGAGGCGACGATGCTGGCGCGCATCCCGGCCCCGCCGAAACGGCTTGCGGGAGAAAACCGCCTCACCATGCTCGAGGACCCCCGAAGCACGGATGCGGAGGCGTTCCGCATGCTGCGAACGAACCTCGAGTTCGCGAACATGGAGCGCGGAGCGCGCTCAATCATGTTCACGAGCGCCGTTGAGTCCGAGGGGAAATCGACCACGGCGGCCAACCTCGCCGTCGCCCTCGCGCGAGCCGGCAAGCGCGTCGTCCTCGTGGACTTCGACCTTCGCAAGCCGTACCTCGACAGGTTCTTCCGGCTTCGGGGCAAGCTGGGTCTGACGCAGGTGGCGCTCGGACATGCCGATCTCGACGAGGCACTCAACTCCGTGGTGGTCGGGGACCCCAGCAACTTCTCGACGAACGGCGTGACCGGCCACTCCGCGACGAACGGGCATGGCTCGATTTCGGGCGTGCTCTCAGTACTCACGTCCGGGCCGATCCCGCCTGACGCGGGCGAGTTCGTCGGCACGACGGCCGTCACCCGCGTCCTGGACGGATTGCGAGAGCGCTTCGATCTCGTGATCGTCGACGCGCCGCCGCTGCTCCACGTCGGCGATGCGATGACGCTCAGCTCGAAGGTCGATGCGGTCGTCGTCGTAACACGGCTGAACGTGCTCCGGCGGCCAGCCGCGAAGGAGCTGCGTCGGCTCCTCGACAGATCGCCGGCGACGCTACTCGGCTTCGTGGCTACCGGTACCCAACACGAAACCGGTTACTACTCGTACGGATACGGGCAGCCTGCGGAGCCAACGGCCCAGGAAAGTCGGAAAGTCGAATCTGCGGGCCGTGCGGACCGTCACTCGTGACGTCCGCACACGAGAGACGCCGACCGAGGCGGTAGGTCGATGAACGCCGTGGAGCAGGCAGCTCTCCTCGAAAGCGCTGCTCTCTATGACGAGATCGCGTCGCGGATGGACTCCCGCACGCTCGAAATCCTCGAGCAGCGGCGGAGGACGGCCACGGTGCATCGCCGCGGGTGGCTCGTCCGCCGCATGCTGCTCGCTGCGGACGTGATTGGTTTCGCGCTCGCGTTCGTCGGTGCGCAGCTTCTCCTCGGTTCGGGCGACGAGGGAACCGGCCCCCTCGACCCGCTCATGGAGTGGGTCTTGTTCTTCGGCAGCCTGCCGGGCTGGATCCTGATGGCGAAGATTTACGGCCTATACGAGCGCGACGAAGAGCGGACCGACCACACGACGGTCGATGACTTCGTCGGGATCCTCCATCTGGTCACCGTCGGGACGTGGATCTTTCTCGCCGCTGCATGGTTCAGCCGCCTGGCCGAGCCGGACTTGACGAAGCTGGCGGCGTTCTGGCTCTTCGCGATCTTCGCGATCAGCGTCGGGCGAAGCGCGGCGCGTGCGCTTTGCCGGCGGCGCATCGCCTACGTCCAGAACGCGGTGATCGTGGGAGCGGGGGAGGTCGGTCAGCTCGTCGCGCGCAAGCTACTCCAGCACCCTGAATATGGGATCAACCTCGTCGGGTTCGTCGACGCGGAGCCGAAGGAGCGCCGTTCCGATCTCGAGCATCTGACGTTGCTCGGGCCGCCCGATCGTCTGCCGGCGTTGGTTCGGCTCTTCGACATCGAGCGGGTCCTCATCGCCTTCTCGAACGAGTCTCACGATCGGCTGCTCGAGCTGATCCGCTCGCTCAAGAACCTCGACGTGCAGATCGACATCGTCCCCCGGCTCTTCGACATCGTCAGCCCGGGCATCGGCATCCATACCGTCGAGGGCTTGCCCCTCCTCGGGCTGAGGCCCCTGCGGCTGTCCCGTTCGTCGCGCCTGCTGAAGCGGGGGATGGACATCGTCGTCTCTCTCCTCGGTCTGATCGTTCTGTTGCCGCTCGTCATCTGCATCGCGATCGCGATCAAGCTCGAGTCGCGCGGGCCCGTCTTCTTCAAGCAGGTTCGCGTCGGATATGGAGACCGCCCCTTCCGGATCTACAAGTTCCGAACGATGTGCTCGGACGCAGAGGAACGGAAGAAAGAGTTCGCCCACTTGAACCGCCACCGGAGCAACGGCGGTGACGCGCGCATGTTCAAGATCGTGAACGATCCGCGCGTCACCCCCATCGGCGGTTTCCTGCGCCGCTTCTCCCTCGACGAGATTCCGCAGTTCATGAACGTGCTCGTCGGCCACATGTCGCTCGTCGGTCCACGGCCCCTGATCCTCGCCGAGGACGAGCAAGTCAAGCGGTGGGCGCGGGACAGGCTGAACCTTCGGCCCGGCATGACGGGTCTCTGGCAGGTTCTCGGCGCGAGCCAGATCCCGTTCGAGGAGATGACCAAGCTCGACTATCTGTACGTGACCAACTGGTCGCTCGCCGGCGACCTGTCGTTGATCTTCCGGACTCTCCCCGCGGTCGTGCGCCGGAGCGGATAGCTCCGGCCGCTGCGTGCGCTCTACTTCGCCCATGGTCGTCCACGCGGTCGGTGCGCGCCCGAACTTCGTGAAGATGGCGCCCGTCGTGGGCGCGCTCGGCGCAGGGTCCCGGGTGCGCCAAATCGTCGTTCATACCGAGCAGCACTACGACCGGCACCTCGCCGACGACGTGCTAGCGGACCTCGACTTCAGAGAGCCGGATTTCGTGCTCGGCGTAGGATCGGGATCGCACGCGGAGCAAACGGGCCGAGCGCTGGTGGCCTTCGAGCGCGTTCTGCTCGAAGTCGAGCCCGATCTGGTCGTCGTCGCGGGGGACGTGAACAGCACGCTCGCGTGTGCCTTGGCCGCTGTGAAGGTCGGTGTCGCCGTCGCCCATGTCGAATCCGGGTTGCGCTCCCGCGATTGGACGATGCCCGAGGAGATCAACCGGGTGCTGACGGATCGCCTGTCCGACCTCCTGTTCACGCACAGCCCGGAGGCGGGGGAGAACCTCGTCGCCGAGGGCATCGAGCCCGATCGGATTCACTATGTGGGCAACACCATGATCGATTCCCTCCGGCGCCTCGAGCCTCGCGCCCGCGCAGCGCGCGCCTGGGAGCGGTTCGATGTTCGCGAGGGCGACTACGTCCTGGTCACCCTCCACCGTCCCTCCAACGTCGATCGACCGGACCGCCTTGCCGCGGTCACGCGCGCGCTGACGAGGCTCGCGAGCCGGCATCCCGTCCTCTTCCCGGTCCATCCGCGCACTCGCGCGCGGCTCGCGGCGGCGGGAATCGAGGAGTCGCTCTCCGGGGGGGGCGTCGCCTGTATTGACCCGCTCAGGTATCTGGACTTCCTCTCGCTCGAGACGGCCGCAGGCGCGATCGTCACCGACTCCGGAGGGATCCAGGAGGAGGCGTCTGCGCTCGGTGTGCCGTGTTACACGCTTCGCCCGAATACGGAGCGGCCGATCACACTGACGCACGGGACGAACGTGCTCCTCGGCGACGATCCCGCGGCATTCGACAGGGTGCGCGTCGCCGCCGCCCGGGCGCCGTCGGCGATCCCGCTCTGGGACGGACACGCCGGTGAGCGCATCGCGCGGACAATCGAGGCGTATCTCGACGTATCTCCTCCGGCCGTGGCGGTCGGTTCGTGACGGCCGCACGCGCCTCGGCTCGCCCGGCAGCGAGCCGAACGGTCGACCGTGTGCGCCTTCTCGGCTGTGAGATCGATCGCCTCGACATGAGCGCTACCCTCGCTCGCTGCATCGAGATCGTGGAGCGTCGCGAGACAGTCCGCCATCTTGCGATCAACGCCGCCAAGATCGTTGCGCTTCACGACGACGAGCGCCTTCGCGATGCTACAGCTGGCTGTGCGCTAATCAACGCCGACGGGCAGGCAGTGGTCTGGGCGTCGCGACTGCTCGGCGATCCGCTGCCCGAGCGCGTGGCCGGAATCGACCTGATGCAAGGGCTTCTCGCGCTCTCCGCCGAGCGAGGCTACGGCGTCTTCTTCCTCGGAGCGCGCGAGCCCGTCCTCCAGCGTGCCCTCGAGCGGATCCGCTCCGACCACCCGAACCTGCGAATCGCCGGTGCCCATCACGGCCACTTCGCGGACACCGAGAACGCCGACGTGTGCGCCGAGATCGAGGCCGTTGCGCCGGACATCCTCTTCGTCGCGATGAGCTCGCCGCGAAAGGAGTACTGGCTCGGCGAGAACGCGTCTCGGCTCGGCACCCCGCTCGCGATGGGTGTCGGCGGAACGCTCGATGTCCTGGCCAGCGCCACCCGGCGCGCGCCGCGGTGGGCGCAGCGGGCCGGCCTCGAGTGGGCGTTCCGGCTCCTTCAGGAGCCGCGTCGCTTGTTCGGTCGCTACCTGAAGACGAACGTACGCTTCGTCTGGCTCGTCGCACGTGAGCTCGCCGCGCGATGGACACGACGTCGCTGATCCCGGCCCGGAAGGTGGACGAGGGCCGGCCCAAAAGAGTTGCTTCCGACCCTCCCGAGCTCAGGCGGCGCCTCACGGTCGTCTCGTTCCTCGCGTGGAACGATCGGACGCCTCGCGGGGCTCGCACGCAGGCCCTCCTCCCTGCGCTTCGCAAGGAGTGGGTGGTCGATGTCATCCCGCCGGACTCTGGGCCGCCGATGTCCCAGGGAGCTCCGCGTCCGGCGGGGCGCCAGCGGAGCCGACGGCTGGCGAGCCACGTCGTTCGCTGGTCGCTGCTCGACCGCTACGAGCTCGCAGCCAGGAGGGCGTTCGGTGCCTGGAGTCCTGAGACCGACGCCGCACTCCTGATCGGCTTTCCCTTCTCACCGCTCGTCGCGGCGGCACGGCGTCTCCGCAGGGCCGACGTGCCGTACATCGTGGATTCGGGGGATCCCTGGGTTCTCACAGCGGTAGACCCTGTCGTTCGGGGACCCGCGGCGCGCCGCGCGGCACGAGCAGAGCGAGAGCTCTGGGACAGCGCCAGCGGCGCGATCGTGACGACGCGAATTCAGGCCGATCGCCTGGCCATCGTCGCCCCGCACCTCGAGCTACTCGTGAGGCCGAACGGTGTCGATCCCGATGACCGTCCGGCGTTCGTCACGGCCGGGCGACAACCGAGGGACGCTCACATCCTGCGGCTCGCGCATCTCGGCGCGCTCTACGGACCGCGCCTGGACATCGAGCCGTTCCTCCGCACGCTCGTCATGAACGGACCCTGGTCGCGCGTTGAGCTCCACCAGTTCGGAAGCGTCGACTCTGTGCCCGACGTCCCCGGCCTCTCCGTCATCATCCGGGAGCCGGCTGCGTGGAAGACCGTGGCTCGACTCGCGGCGGAGTTCGATGCGGCGATCGTCGTCGGAAACACAGATCCGGCGCAGCTTCCCAGCAAGGCGGTTGCGTACTCGGTGCTGCCGATCCCGCGTATCGCCGTGGTGAGTCAGGCCGGCGAGGATTCTCTGGCGGCGTATGTCCGGGACCGCTCCGGCTGGCTCGTCGTCGACGCCCGCGCGCCCGACGTGACCGCCGTTGCGGCGCATATCGCTCGGGATTGGGACACCGACGAGCTCAGGCCTGGGCCGGACGAGGGATGGTCGGCGGCCGTCGCGGAGATCGCGACGTTCGTGCGCAGACTACTCGCAGCGACCACAGCGGCGCATGGGACATCGTGAGCTCGGCTGAGCACGCGCGCCAGGAGGCGCTCGGCCGCGTCTTCCGCCGCGGCTTCGCCGCGACGTTCGTGTTCGACATCGCGAGCCGACTGATCTCCGCAGCAACCGTGGTCGTGCTCATCCGCGGTCTGAGCGTCGCGGACTATGCCTTTCTGACCCTGTTCTGGGCAATGGCGCAGTTCGCAGGCAACGCCGCGTCGGGCGGGGTGCGCATGCGGTACCTACGCGAGCAGGCAGAACGCTTTTCCAGAGGCTCGGCCGCCGATACGCAGGCCTTCGTGAACGCCCTTCTCATCGGTGTTGTGCTTGTCGCCGCGTTCGGAGCCGTGCTGCTCCCCTTTGGGCCCCTTCTCGACGTCGAGGCGACACTCGGCGAGCGTTTCCGCCTCGTCGCCTACGCAACGGTCGGTGCTGCCGGGCTCAGTGCGAGCGAGCTCGTCATCTACCACTATCAGGCCCAGAAGCGCTTTCTTGCCGCCGGGTGGATCAATCTCATCCGGGCGAGTGCGCTGCTGGTTGCCGGAGCGATCGTCGCCGTCGCGACCGAGGTTCATACCGACGGTGTTGCAGCGTGGCTGGTCGGCGCGATGCTCCTGACGGGAGTAGGAGCCGTCGTGCACGTCGTTCCTCGTGATGCGTTTCGTCGCCAGCGATCAGGCCTTCGCCTGAACGGCGAAGAAGCCTGGCTTACGATCTACTATCTCGGTTCCGCAGGGCTGGCATATATCGGCATATTGATTGCGGGAACTCTTCTCGGCGTTCACGATGTTGCATCTCTGGGCGCCGCGCAGCGATATTTCGCTCTCGTTCTCGGGGTGCTTCCAGCACTCGTGGCGGTCATGCGGGTCCGTACCGCACAGGTTGACGTCGTTGAATCGGTCGAGAAGCAGAAGCAACTCCTTGTGACGTGGATCCGGCGCACATCACTTCCGATCGCTGCCGGTCTCTCCGTTCTCGCAGTGCTCGCTCCCATCGTCATTCCGGTGATCGATAATGGTTTGTATCCCGATTCGATTCCGACGTTCCAAGTGCTGCTCGGATCGGCCTTTGCAAGCTACGTTGGGCTACCGGCTGCGAGCATTCTGATGAGCCAACGGCGTTACACGGTTCTCGCAGCCCTCGTTTGCGCCGCACTTGCCTTCGTCGCGTTCGGCACGGTTCTCATTGCCCCGACCTTCGGTGTCGTCGGCGTGGCCGTGGTCTCTACGTGCACGTACGTCTTGCTCACGGGCGTCGCGATCGTTGTGGTACTGCGAACCCCGAGCGAATACCCGCCTGAAGCCGCGAGGTGATATCCATCCAACGTCACGACGTCTATCGCGCCGTCCTGCCGCTTGCGGGCGGTCGTGCGCTACCCGCAGGGTGGGAAATTCGGCAGCTATCGGCCGAGGAATGCGACGCCGCGGCTGGGTGGGAGACAAGTGGACGGGCTTACTACACCGACTGGGAACGGCTCGGCGCGTCGTGCTACATTGGCGTCGTCGGATCGGCGGTCGCGTTCAGGACGTGGCTCTGCGATAGGCGAGAGATGATGGCAGCCGTTCTTCCCTGGCTTCGTCGGGCCGATCGGATCGTCTACGTGTTCGACGTCGAAGTCCTTCCCGAGTTCCGTCGACAGGGAATCGCCGTTGGTTTCATCGGAGCGTTGCTCCGCTCCAGCGAGTGGCAGTCCCATACGGCGTATGCACGGGTCGAGGTCCAAAATGCAGCATCGAAAGCGATGTTTCGTACGCTCGGCTTCCGATCCGAGGAGCGTCTGGTAGAGCTACGGATTTTGGGCCGGCGGGTTGCTTGGTGGCGCAGGCCCCCCCTCGAAGATGCCGAATGAGCGAGGCGCCGGTTCTCGAGGTGTCGGCATCGGTCGATCCCGCAGGCTGGGACGAGGAAGTCGCGTCCCTGGACGGCGGGCCCTTTCACAGCCATGCGTGGGCCCAATACCGGGCAAACGAGCGCGACGGGAAGCCACTCTTCATACGATGGACGTCGTCCGGGGCGCCGACGTCATTGGGCCTCGCAGTCGGAGTTCGGATTCCCCCGCCGCGGGGCATATCGGTCTTCGGAAGCGCGATTGAGATCCCAACAGTGCCGGCAGGATCCGGGCCGGAGGATCCCGGAGCCGCGCTGTTTCGGTGGGCAGCGGACCGGCGCAATGTCGCAGCGCTCGAGCTCGAGTCCTTCGATGCGGACGCCAGCTGGGCCGCGCCAACGCTCAGGACCTTTTCCCGGCGCGACCGGATCGAGTTTATCGCTCACCCGGCGGATCGAGCGAGTGCGATTTCTCGGATGCGCAGCGGAACCCGATCGGCAATCCGACGGGCGGAGAACGCCGGCTTCGGCGTGCGGTCGGCGGTTGACCTCCGGGAGCACCAGCGCTTCGCCGAGCTCCACGCGGCGACGCTCGCGCGCCTTCGGACGCAGAAGGGAATACGAGGCGATATCACGAACACGAAGTCATTCGCAAGGCGCCTCCACGGTTTCGTGCGCACCAGCAGGGCCGAGCTCTTCGTCGCCGGCCGAGACGGAAATGATGTCGCCGCAGGTTGTGTCTTTGCGCGCTTTGGCGGGCGGGCGTATTAC
>Ga0126313_10001731_pt1 | contig 11722 bp, 8 predicted proteins | sample Plot105A_FD_89954 | JGI IMG/M metagenome (GOLD analysis project Ga0126313, IMG submission 89954) | Serpentine soil microbial communities from UC McLaughlin Reserve, CA, USA - Plot105A | ecosystem: Environmental > Terrestrial > Soil > Grasslands | place: USA: UC McLaughlin Reserve, Lake County...
GCCGAGGGGACGCAGGGCCACCTCACAGGCGTCGCGATCGACCGGTTCGGCCTCGAGGGCGACAGCCCGCAGGTCTGGGCGCTCGGCGTCAAGGAGGTCTGGAAGGTCGCCAGGCCGCTCGACCGGGTCATCCACACCATGGGCTGGCCGCTGCGCGGCGGCAAGCGGTTCCGCGAGTTCGGCGGCTCCTTCATCTACCCGATGGGCGAGGACCTCGTCACGGTCGGGATGGTCGTCGGCCTCGACTACCGCGACGCCGAGCTGTCGGTGCACGATCTGCTGCAGGAGCTCAAGACGCACAAGCTCGTGCGGAAGCTTCTCGCCGGCGGCGAGCGCGTGCAATGGGGGGCGAAAACGATTCCGGAGGGGGGTCTGCTCGCCGTGCCGAAGCGCCTCCACGCGTCGGGGCTCCTGCTCTGCGGCGACGGAGCAGGTCTCGTGAACGTCCCTGCGCTCAAAGGGATTCACTACGCCGTGGAGTCCGGGCGGCTCGCGGCCGAGGCCGCGTACGCGGCGCTCCAGCCCGGGATGACGCCGGCCCGGTCGCTCTCCCGCTACGACGACTCGCTACGCGAGAGCTTCGTCTGGCAGGACCTATGGGAAGTGCGCAACATGCGCCCGGCGTTCGGCCGCGGCTTCTGGATGGGCGGCGCGCTCGCGGGGATGGCCACCGCGTCGAAGGGACGCGTCCCCCGAAAGGACGCGCGCCTCGAAAGCGACACCGCGCAGAGCCTGATGCGCACGAATCGCGCGGCGCAGTACCCGTCGCCGGACGGAACGCTGATCTTCGACAAGCTCTCGTCCGTCTACGCCTCGGGAAACCGGACGCGCGACGACCAGCCGAACCACATCCGGATTCGCGAGCAGGTCCCCCGCGAGCTCGGCGAGCTGTGGCAGTCGATGTGCCCGGCGCACGTCTACGAGATCGGCGACAGCGACGGCGACGGCACGGTTCGCGTCCAGGTGACGCCGTCGAATTGCGTTCAGTGCGGCGCGATCACCGCCAAGGGCGGCCGCCTGACGCCGCCGGAGGGCGGCTCGGGCCCCGAGTACACCCAGACGTAGGCCTGCCCGGTTTCGCCAATCGGCCGACCGTCCTGTGGTTCGGTTCGCCCAGCCTCCTCCCCGATGCGATCGTACTGAGCGTGGCCGCACGAAAGACGCACGAGAATGCGCCGAATGCGTGAAGCTCGCGCGGACGAACGAGACCGCGACGCTGCGACCGCGGTCTCGCCGGACGACGTCGAGCGTGCTCGCCAGGCAATCGGCGGCCGCCTGCACCGCACGCCGACGTTCACCTCGCGCACGCTCTCGGAGCTGACCGGCGCCCGTATTCGGCTCAAGGCGGAGCTCTTCCAGCGCACGGGGTCGTTCAAGCCGCGCGGCGTCCTGACCAACCTCGCCGCGCTCTCGCCGGACGAGAAGGCCCGCGGCGTAATCGGCATCTCCGCGGGCAACCATGCCGCCGCGCTCGCGTACGGCGCCGCGCTCGAGGACATCTCCGCCCTGCTCGTGATGTGGCAGGGAGCGAGCGAGCAGAAGATCGAGGCGACGCGCGCGTACGGGGCCGACGTCGACCTGGCGGCGAACGGGCCCGTCGAGGCGTTCGACCGCCTTGCCGAGCTGACCGCCGACTCCGGCCGCACGCTCGTACATCCGTTCGACTCGCGGGCGACGATCGCGGGCCAGGGGACGGTGGGGCTCGAGGTCGTCGAGGACGTCCCGGACGTCGATGTCGTCGTCGTGCCGATCGGCGGCGGCGGGCTGATCGCCGGCGTGGCGACGGCCGTCACGGGGCGCCGGCCGCAGGCGCGCATCATCGGGGTCGAGCCGGAGAGGTCCAACGCGATGCACGCCGCCCTGGAGGCGGGCGAGCCCGTCCGCATCGACCCGGTGTCGGTCGCGGACGGCCTCAACGCGCCCTTCGCCGGCGAGAACACGCTGCCGATCGTCCGCGAGCTCGTCGACGACGTCGTGCTCGTCACTGAGGACGAGATCGCGGAGGCGACCCGCTTTCTCTACGGCCGCGCCAAGCTCGCGTGTGAGCCGGCGGGCGCGGCCGCGACCGCGGCGCTCCTGGCGGGAAAAGTCCCGCACGAGGAGGACGAGTCCGTTGTGCTCGTGGTCTCGGGCGGCAACGTGGCGACCGCGACGGCCGTTGCTATCCTGGCCGGGCGATGAAGGCCGACATCCATCCCGACTACGTCCTCGCCACCGTGACGTGCTCCTGCGGGAACACGTTCGAAACGCGGTCCACGAAGCCCGAGCTCCACGTCGAGATTTGCTCGAACTGCCACCCGTTCTACACGGGCAAGCAGAAGCTGCTCGACTCGGGTGGGCGTGTCGAGCGCTTCCAGCGCCGCCTCGAGCGCGCCGGCGGCGCGCGTCGGGGCTAAGGGCCCTTCACCACATGAGCGCTCCGATCGGGGGTCAGGCAATCCTCGAAGGCGTGATGATGCGCGGCCCGTCGAACTGGGCGCTCGCTGTGCGAAAGCCCGACGGCGAGATCGCCCAGGTCGACCGCCAGATCAGCTCGGTCATGCTGCGGTATCGGCTCTTCCGGCTTCCGATTATCCGCGGCGTGATCGCGCTCGGCGAGTCGCTCTCGATCGGGTTCCGCGCGCTCGCCATCTCGGCCAACTACGCCGCGCAGGAGGAGGGTGACGACGAGGAGGTCTCGACTGAGCTCTCCCGCGGCAGCCTGATCTTCGCGTTCGCTCTGGCGATCGGCTTCGCGATCATGCTGTTCAAGGTCACACCGGCGCTGCTGACGAGCTGGCTCCCCATCGACGGCACGGGCTCGTTCGTCGTCGTCGAGGGCGTGATCAGGGTCGGCATCTTCATCGCGTACATCGTCCTGATCTCGTTGCTGCCCGACCTACGGCGCGTGTTCCAGTACCACGCGGCCGAGCACAAGGCGATCAACGCCTACGAGGCGGGCGAGGAGCTCGTGCCGGAGAAGGTCCAGCGCTTCAGCCTCATCCACCCGCGTTGCGGAACGGCGTTCCTGCTGTGGGTGATGGTGATCGCGATCTTCGTCTTCGCGTTCTTCGGGCGTCCCGAGTGGTACTGGCTGATTGCGAGCCGGATCCTGCTCCTGCCGCTGATCGCCGGGATCGCCTACGAGCTGATCCGCTTCGCGGGCAACCACACCGACAACCGCATCCTGATGACGCTGCTCGCGCCGGGCCTCTGGCTGCAGCGGCTGACGACCCGCGAGCCTTCGCTCGACCAGATCGAGGTCTCCATCCGCGCGCTGCGCGAGGTGCTCCGGCTCGAGGGCCGCCTCTCCCCCGAGGAGCGCCGCGTCGAAGTGATGGCCTGAGCACAGGGGAACCCATGGTTCCCCTGTGGGACCCCTCCTTCAGGTTCTTCTGAACGTGAACGGAGCCGGCAGAGCCGACTCCTCTCTTGAAAAGCGCTTTCGGCTGAAGTAATGGCTTCGTAAGGATCGGTCAGTAGCGGCTACCTTCTTCGGCACGTTCGTCCGACTCCTGAACGTGATGCGCCTGATTCTCAAGCTCGCCTGCATCGTGGGCGCGCTCGCGGTCCTGGCCCCGAGCGCGTCGTCCGCGCCGAAGCTCGGCGTCGAGGTCGCGAACGCCCGCAAGGGGCTCGACCAGGCCGTCTCCCGCGGACATCTCGATCCCGAGGCCGCGGTGACGTACCGGGCGACCCTCACGCGCGCCTATTCGATCTGGGGCAAGCTCAGCGGGACGCGCGCCGGTGAGCTCGAGGGGGTGATCCGGGACGTCGCCGCCCAGTCGCAGACCTACAACCGCCCACGTGCGCTGACGCTCTTCTCGATGCTCGAGTTCAACGCCGACTACTTTGCCGACCACGGCCCGCTTGCCTCCGGCCGCGACACGCAGGACGACGAGGGCGTCGTCTACCGCGCCTTTCCCGGGCACGGGCTGCAGTTCCACCCGCTCGCGAACTTCGCGAAGCTGAACTCCTACCTCGGCGCCAATCGCCTGGACGACGCCGGCTACCTCGGCCTCGCACTGATCGCTCGCGGCGTGCCAAAAGGCGATTCGCTCTCCTGGGAGTACAATTTCCCGTTCGGCTCGGGCCGGGCACCCTGGACGTCGGGCATGGCGCAATCCGTCGCGGCGCAGGCGCTCGCTCGCGGCCAGGCGAAGCTCGCCGATCCCGCGTTCGCGGCCGCTGCCCGGAAGGCCTTCCGGGCAATCCCGGGGAAGCTCGTCCGACCGCTGCCCGAGGGGCTTTTCGTCCGGCTCTACAGCTTCAGCGACCTCGCCGTCCTGAACGCACAGCTGCAGTCGGTCGTGTCGCTCGAGGACTACTCGCTGACGCTCGAGGACCCGGCCGGCCAGGAGCTCGCCGGCCAGCTGCATGCGGCGGCCGCGGCGCTGCTGCCGAGGTTCGACACCGGCGCCTGGACGCTCTACGCCCTCGGCGCGAACGAGTCGACTCTCGACTACCAGCGCTACGTCGTCTCGCTGCTGAGGCGAATCGGCGCCCGCGACAAGGATGCGTTCTGGACGGACTACGGAAACAAGTTCGCCGCCTACGAGGACGTGCCGCCGGTCGTGACGCCCGGCGCCGCCGGGCCTCCGTCGTATCCCCGCCCGGTCGACGGCTTCCGCGACAACGCCGAGGTTCGCTTCACGCTCTCGAAGATCTCGCGCGTGACCGTCCAGGTGGGCTCGTCCCGGCGCACGCTCTTCGTCGGCCGGGGCCCGAAGTCGATCGAGGTCTACCCCGGTCGGGTGCCCGCCGGCACGTACCCGGTGACGGTTTCGGCCACGGATCTCGCCGGCAACAAGGCCGAGGTGGAGCTGCCGGATGCGATCGTCAAGGTCGACAGGGTGCCGCCCGCCGTTACCGCACGGCTCGTCGGCAAGCGGCTCGTATGGCGCGCCCGCGACGCGGAGACGCCCTGGCTCGACCTGCGACTGCAGCTCGTCAACGACTATCACCAGGGCCGCGTCGTCAGCCTCGGCAAGAAACCGCTGCGCGGGTCGATGCGCCTCGTGCCGAAGCCAGGTGTCTGGCACACGACGCTGGTCGCGCGCGACTCCACCGGCAACCGGACAGACGTCCCCCTCGGCGTGCTCAAGGCCAAGCGTTGAGCGGGATCTCGCTCAGGTTCGACTCGCTGCTCCGGCCGCGAACGCGCTTTCACGTTCACTAACCTTTTCCGACCAACGGACAGGGGGACGACGGATGGCGACAGAGCGGACTGCGAATGCGGTGTGGGAAGGCAGCCTGATGGAGGGCTCCGGCACGATCACGGAGACGGGGAGCGGGGCACTGCCCGAGCTCCCGGTGACCTGGGCTTCGCGCGCGGAGAGCCCCGAGGGCCGCACCAGCCCCGAAGAGCTGATCGCCGCGGCTCACGCAGCGTGCTTCGCGATGGCTCTGTCCCATGCGCTCGCGCAGGCCGGGAACCCGCCAGAGCGGCTCGAGACCTCGGCGACGATCACCTTCGTGCCTGGGACCGGCATCACGAAGGCCGCCCTGACGGTCGTGGGCCGCGTCCCCGGTATCGACGAGAACGCCTTCGGCGAGGCGGCCGACGGTGCGAAGGACGGCTGCCCGGTCTCCGGCGCGCTCAAGGGCAATGTCGAGCTGACTCTCGACGCCCGGTTGGAGTCGTAGACCCTCCTATTGGCGGGGCTACCATTCGCGGCCGAAATGGCTGCGATCGAGGATCTCGTCGACGAGGTCGACCGCTCCTACCGCGAGACGCAGGAGCGGATGTCCGACCCTGCCGTCTTCAACGACCACCGCGAGGCGGCGGAGGTCGGCCGGCGACTGAAGGAGCTCGAAGGGCCGTACAAGCTCGCGCGTGAGTGGCGCGACGTCTCGAGCGACGCCGACGCCGCGCGCGCCGATGCCGACCTGCGCGAGCTCCTACCCGAGCTCGAAGAGCGGCTCGAGCGGCTCGAGGAGGAGCTGAAGCTCGCGCTCGTCGAGACCGATCCGGCCGACCGCAAGGACGTGATCGTCGAGGTCCGCCAGGGCGTCGGCGGCGACGAGGCCGCGCTGTGGGCGGGGGACGTCTACCGCATGCTCACGCGCTACGCCGAGCGGCGCGGATTCAAGTTCGAGCAGCTGTCCGCGAGCGGCAACGAGGAGGGCGGCTTCAAGGAGGTCACCTTCGCGGTCAAGGGCGACGGCGCGTACTCCATCTTCAAGTGGGAGGGTGGCACCCACCGCGTCCAGCGCGTCCCCGTGACGGAGTCGCAGGGCCGCATCCACACGTCGACGGCGACGGTTGCTGTGATGCCCGAGGCCGAGGAAGTCGAGGTCGAGATCGACCCCAACGACCTCAAGGTCGACGTCTACCGCTCGACCGGTCCCGGCGGCCAGAGCGTCAACACGACCGATTCTGCCGTCCGGATCACCCACCTGCCGACAGGCCTGGTCGTCTCGATGCAAGACGAGAAGTCGCAGATCCAGAACCGAGCAAAAGCCCTCCGCGTCCTGCGCGCCCGCCTCTACGAGCAGGAGCGCGCGAGACAGCAGGCAGAGACGGACGCCGCACGCCGCTCCCAGATCGGGTCGGGCGAGCGGGCCGAGAAGATCCGCACCTACAACTATCCCGAGAACCGGGTGACCGACCACCGCATCAAGCTCACGCTGCACAGGCTCGACCAGGTCCTCCAGGGCGCGCTCGACGAGCTCACCGAGGCGCTCGCGTCGGAGGAGCGGCGGCAGGCTCTCGAGACGGCCCACGCGTGAACGCAGCAGCCGCGCTCGACCATGCCGCCCGAGCTTTACGGCGTGCAGGCGTGGACACGCCGCAGGTCGACGCCGAGTGGCTGCTCGGGCACGTGCTCGGGCTTTCGCGGAGCGAGCTCCGGGCCCAAAGCTCCCGCGAGCTGTCCGTCGCGGAGGAGCGGTCGTTCCTCGCCTGCCTGGAGCGGAGAGCGCGTCGGGAGCCGCTCGCCTACGTGCTCGGCGAATGGGGCTTCCGCCGGCTGACGCTGTCGCTCGACCCGCGCGCGCTCGTGCCGCGGCCCGAGACCGAGACCGTCGTCGAACGGTGTCTCGCGTTGCTGGCCGACGCGCCGAAGCCGCGCGTGCTCGACGTGGGAGTGGGATCGGGCGCGATCGCGTTGGCGATCGCCGACGAGCATCCGTTCGCCCACGTCGTCGGCGTGGACAGCTCCGAAGCGGCTCTCGCGCTCGCCGAGGAGAACCGCGCGCGCACCGGGGTCGACGGGCGCGTGCGGCTCGTGCACGGCGACCTGCTCAGGGGCGTCGGGGGCAGGTTCGACCTCGTCGTGTCGAATCCGCCGTACGTGGGCGCCGAGGAATGGGAGCGGCTCCAGCCGGAGATCCGGCTCTACGAGCCTCGTGCCGCGCTCGTCGGCACGGGCGTCGCCGAGGCAATCGCGCGTGACGCGCAAGGGCTGCTGGTCGCGGGCGGCGTGCTCGTGCTCGAGGCGGGCGACGGACAGGCCGCGCGCCTGGCAGCGGCGCTCGACGACCTCGGCTACGAGGACGTCGCGATCACGCCCGACCTCGCCGGCCGGGACCGCGTCGTGGACGGCCGGCACCCGTGATCGAGGCCGCGGTCGCCGCAGTCCGCGCCGGGAAGCCCGTCGTCTTCCCGGCGGACACCGTCTACGGCCTCGGGACGACGCCGTACCGCCCCGAGCCCGTCGAGCGGCTGGCGCGGCTGAAGGGCCGCGACGTCTTCCAGCCGACCGCGCTCATGGCCGCGGACGTGGACATGCTGTTCGAGTGCGTGCCGGAGCTGCGCGGCCGGTCCGGCGAGATCGTGAGCGCGCTGTTGCCGGGACCGTACACGCTGGTCCTGCCGAATCCCGGGCGCCGCTACCGGTGGATGACCGGCACGCGGCCGGACACCATCGGCGTTCGCGTGCCGGCGCTCTCCGGGCCGGGCGACGAGCTCCTCGCTCGCGTCGGCGCCCTGGCCGCGACGAGCGCGAACGCGCATGGCGGCGGCGACGCCCGACGTCTGGACGACGTTCCCGAAGAGATGATTCAGGCGTGCGCCGCGGTGGTCGACGGCGGCGAGCTGCCGGGCACCGCTTCGACGGTGATCGACTTCACCGGCCGCGACCCCTTGGTGCTGCGGGACGGCGCTGCCTCGTCGGCGGAGGCGCTCGAGCGCGTCAGCGCGATCCTGGCGCCCGCCCGCGGCTGACGACCAGCCAGACGCGCGCGCCGCGGACGAGCCGCGAGCCCGCCCGTTGCCGCTGTGCCACGACCGAGCCCTTCCGTACGCGCGCGGAGTAGGCCCACCGCAGCGGTGCGACGCGGCACCCGGCGTGGGCGACGAGCATCTTCGCCAGCGCGAGCGGCTTGCCGACCAACCGCGGAACGACGCAGGCCGGCTTCCGCGCGGTCCGCGGAGCAGGCGGGGGCGGCGCGACCGGAGGCCCCGGGGTAACGGGCGGCGGCGGCGCCGGTGGCTGCGGTCCCGGAGGCGGCGGTACCGGCGGAAGTGGCACCGGCGGCGGTGACACCGGAGGAGGCGGCGTGGCGGCTGCCGCGATCGTCCAGCGGCGCTCGGCGGGCGCCGGCTCGACATTCCCGAGCTCGTCGCGCGCGCGCACCCCGAAGAGGTGCACGCCGACGGCGAGGCCGCGGTGCTCGACCGGGGAGGCGCAGGGAGCGAACGCCGAGCCGTCGAGCGAGCACTCGAACGTGGCGGGCTCGCTCGCGCTGAAGACGAAGCGCGCGGACGTCGACTCGGTGCGCTCGGTCGGGCCGTCGGTGATGCTCGTGGCGGGCGGCGTGGCGTCGATCGTCCATGTGCGGGCGGCGGGTGTCGCGTCGACGTTGCCCGCCGCGTCGCGCGCACGTACCTCGAACAGGTGCTCGCCATCGGCGAGAGCCGAGTACGAATGCGGCGAGGAGCAGGCCGTCCAGGAAGCGCGGTCGAGCGAGCACTGGAACGTCGACCCGGCCTCGTCCGCCGCGAAGCGGAACTCCGCGGTCGTCTCCCGCGTGCGCGAGGCCGGGCCGTCCTCGATCGTCGTCGCGGGCGGAGTGGAGTCGGGCGGGGGCGGCGGCGGTGGTGGGGGCGCCGTCCCGATCGTCCACGTCCACGTGGCCGGCGAGACGTCGGTGTTCCCGACCGCGTCGCGTGCACGGACGCGGAAGCGATGCTCGCGTGCGTCGAGACCCGTGTAGGCGGTCGGGGAAACGCACGCGGCGAACGCCGAGCCGTCGAGCGAGCACTCGAACGACGCGCCCGCTTCGTTCGCGGAAAAGCGGAAGGTCGCGTCGGTGGCCTCCGTCGACGAAGGCGGTCCCGAGTCGATCGACGCGTCGGGCGCCGTCGTGTCCACGATCCAGCTTCGGCGCGCGGGGGTCGAGTCGACGTTCCCGGCCGCGTCGCGCGCCCTCACCTCGAACGCGTGCTGACCGTCGGCGAGCCCGCTGTAAACCGCGGGCGAGGCGCAGCTCGTGAACGCCGCGCCGTCGAGCGAGCACTCGAATCGTGCCCCCGGCTCGGACGCGAACGCGAAGGTCGCCGCCGAGCTTGCGACGGTTCCGGACGGCCCGTCCTCGATCGCCGTCTCGGGCGGAGTCGTGTCCGAGCCGCCGACCGCCCACGTGAACTGCGTCGCGGTGAGCCCCTCCGGTTGCGCGTCGACTGCGATCAGGTAGACGCCTCCGGCGAGCGCGCGGAATGCGATCGCGCTGTCTCGAACGTCAGGCTCCGCGTCGTCGTTCGCAGCGAGCGGCGCGAGCGAGGCGAAGCCCTCGCCGCCGTCCGAGTACGCGGCGAGGCGCGTGTCCGCGCCCCCGGCCGTCCGGAAGGACGCCGTCCCGTCGGCGGGCGCGACCCAGCGGAACCAGACGGACCCGCGCGCGGGCAGACCGGCGTGATTCGGCTCGCCACGCTCAGCCGTGGCCAACGCAAGGTCGACCTGAACGGCCCCATCTGCCCCCGGGACGGCGGCGGCGTCCGCGAACCGGTCGTTGCGGGGCGCAAGCGCATAGTGGAGCGCCGTCGTACCCGAGGCGTCGAACTTGCCGTCGACGGCAATCCGGTACTCGACTCCTGCGGTCACCTGGACGCCCAGCCGCGCCGCGTCGAGGTAGCCCCAGCCCTGGTCGTTCGATCCGATCTCCGTCAGGGAGCCGACCGCCGTCCCCGTGTAGACGCCGAGCAGCGTGTCGAAGCTGCTGTCTCGCGTATCGACCCAGAGCGTCCCCCCGCGCGGCGCCGTCCAGCGGTACCAGATCGACTTTCCGCCGGCGTTCCCGCCGTGCGACGGCTCGTCGGCCTCCTTCTGAGCACCCACGGTCGACCCGCGCACGAAGCCGGAGTCGCCGGGGAGCGGCGCCGCGGAGGCGAACGCGTCGTTCGGGGGCGGCGCCGGCGGCTGCACGTCCGGGGCCCAGTTGAGCCGGACCGCGCCCGGTAGGCCGGAGGCGACCGCCACCGCGATGCGGTAGGTCGTGCCGGCGGTGGCGTTGAACCGGACCGGCGCCGGATATCTGAAGTAGCCCGGCGGCCCCTTCGCGACGACGGCCAGCGCGCCGACCGTCGAGCCGGTGTAGACGGCGACGTAGCCGTCGATGTCGCCGCCGACGAGGTCGAACGCGAACGCCCCAGAGCTCGGCGCGGTCCACGCGAACCAGACGGAGTGGCTCGGCGGCCAGAACCCGTCGTCGTCGTGACTCGGCTCGCCGGGCTCGGCCGTCGCGCCCCGCGTGGTGCCGAGCGCCGACCCGGTCGCGCCCGAGATCGTCTGCGGTGCGGCGAAGGCGTCGTTCGGCGGCGGCAGTCGCCAGCCGAGCCGGAACTCGCCCGCGTATCCCTTCGACGCGACGGCGATCGTGTAGGCGGTCCCACGTTCGACCGGAAACGAGACGCTGTCGCCGTCGCTCTCCGCGAGCCTGGTCAGCGCGCCGACGGTCTCGCCGCGATAGGCGGCGAGGACGGCGTCGAAGTTCGCGTCCTCGGTGAAGAAGGTCGCCGTGCCGGTCGAGGGCGCCTTCCAGCGGTACCAGACGCTGCCGGTGTGCACACCAGCATGCGCGGGCTCGCCGGGCTCGGTGTGGGCGGCGAGGGTCGTGCCGGCCGTCCAGTCCTCCGCCTCTGCGAGCGGCTCGGCCAACGCGAACGCGTCGTTGGCGGGCGCCGGGGTGGGATACCAGTTGAGCATCACGTCGCCGGTCGATCGCCCCGCGACGGCGATCCAGTACGTGGACCCGGCCTTCGCCGCGAATGCCGCCTCGGAAGTCTTCAAGCCGTCCACGTCGTCTCCGCTTGCGACCTGCCTCAGGTCGCCGAGGCTCGAACCGGTGTAGACGGCGAGGAGCGAGTCGAACTCGCTGCCGGAGGTGTCGAAGGTGATCGCTTCGGCGACGGGCGCCTGCCAGCGGAACCACACGGAGGCGCCGCCGAGAGCCGGCTCGCCGGGCTCCGTCGTCGCGCCGCGGTTCGAGCCGGCCGCATGACCGCGGCGGCCTGCGATCGTCTCGGCAGCGCCGAAGGCGTCGTTCGACGGGCCGGGCTTCGACCACGTGAGCCTGAAGTCGCCGGTCGGGAGCCCGTCCTCGTCGACCGCGATCCGGTATGTCGTGCCGGGGGTCGCCGCGAGCGCGAAGCGCCGCAGCCGTGGGCCGATCTCGTCGCTCCTGCGCGCCACCGCGAGGCTGCCGACCGAACCGCCGGTGTAGACGGCGAGCAGCGGCGCGAACGCCGCGGAGTCCACCTCGAACAGGTACGTGCCGTCGCTCGGGGCCTGCCAGGCGTACC
>Ga0126313_10001732_pt1 | contig 11718 bp, 11 predicted proteins | sample Plot105A_FD_89954 | JGI IMG/M metagenome (GOLD analysis project Ga0126313, IMG submission 89954) | Serpentine soil microbial communities from UC McLaughlin Reserve, CA, USA - Plot105A | ecosystem: Environmental > Terrestrial > Soil > Grasslands | place: USA: UC McLaughlin Reserve, Lake County...
AAGCTCGTCGAGGAGCGGTTCGCCCGCGGGGACAGCCACGTGATCGGCGTCGTCGCCGAGGGCGCGCACCCGAGGGCCGGCACGATGGCGCTGCGCGACGGCGGCGTCGACGAGTACGGCCACCGCCGGTTCACCGGCGTGGCCCAGCAGCTCGGCGCGGAACTGGAGCGGCGGACCGGCAAGGAGGTGCGCGCCACCGTGCTCGGTCACGTGCAACGCGGGGGCACCCCGACGTCCTTCGACCGCGTCCTGGCCACCCGGTTCGGGCTGCACGCCACGATCGCCGCCCACGAGGGCGCCTATGGGCAGATGGTCGCGCTGCGGGGCACCGAGATCGAACTGGTGCCGCTCGAGAAGGCGGTCGCGACCCTGAAGACGGTCACGCGCTCGCGGCTGGCCGAGACCGGCGCCTTCACGGGCTGAGCCGCGCGTCGTTTGCCTGCCGGTCCGTCCGGACGGACTATGAACCACGCCCGGGTAGGACCGCTGCCACCAGTCTCGGGGGACGACGACGGGCCGAAGGGGCACGAGGTGAGTGGAACGCAGGACTGGCGTGCCCGCCGGTGGGAGGAGACCCACGAGCGGATCTACGCCACGGCCATGCGTCTGTTCCAGGAGCAGGGCTTCGAGCAGGTGAGCGTGGGCCAGATAGCCTCCGGCGCCGGAGTGACCGGACCGACGTTCTACGCGCACTACCCGTCCAGGGAACACCTCGTGATGCAGCTCCCCACTGCCGACGAGCTCGCCGCCCTCCTCGGGTCGGAGCCCAGCGATCTGTCGGTCGGCGAGCGAATCCGCCGGGCGGTTCCGGCCTGGTTCGCCTCCTGGACCCCCGAGTTCCGCGACGCCCAGCTGGCTCGTTGGCGGGTGATCGCAACGACGCCCGTCCTGCGGACGCGGGCCGCCCAGTTCGAGCGCACGACCGCCGAGATGGTCACCGACGCGCTCCCGCGCGGGAGCGCTGCTGGGGGGCCGGCCGAGTCCATCACGGTCAACGCCTACCTGACGGCGTACACCGCGGGGCTGCTCGCCTGGGCCGACGGGAACGGCGAGCGCAAGCTCGAGGAACTGATCGACGAAGCCTTCGACGTCCTCGAAGGGCGCTGAGCAGTCTCGGCTCCGGCCATATCCGGATGACGATCCGCACGTTGTCCAGTCAGCTGGGGCGACATTCGGACGAAGAATGAACCAGCTGGTCCGGGGTACGCCCGGCAGGTCGCACGACCACTAACCAGTGATCATCGGTGCGGCGGCTGGTTACGATCAACGAGGCGACGGAGGATCACCGGGTGAGCAACTCGCAGGACTGGCGCACCCGTCGGTGGGAGGACACGCATCAGCGGATCTACGACACCGCTCTGGGCCTGTTCCAGGAGCACGGCTTCGACCAGCTGAGCGTCGGGCAGATCGCCGCTGCGGCGGGCGTCTCGGTGCCGACCTTCTACGCGCACTTCCAGTCCAAGGAACACATCGTGATGCAGTTGCCGACTGCTCACGACTTCGCCGCGCTCCTCGCAGGGCAGCCGACCGACCTCCCGATGGCGGAGCGGATCCGGCGCGCGATGCCCCCGTGGCTGGGCACGTGGACCCCCGAGTTCCGGGAGGACGCGTTGGCCCGCTGGCGGATCATCGCGGCGACCCCGACGCTCCGGCTCCGCGCGGCGGAGTTCGAGCGCACCAGCGGAGGCGTGGTGGCGGACGCCCTGCCGACGCCGCCGGGCGCTGCCCTGCGGCCGGCCGACGCGATCGTGATCAACGCCTACATGTCCGCGTACACCGCCGCCCTGCTCGCCTGGGCCGACTCCAACGGTGAACGGAAGATCGACGAACTCGTGGAGGAGTCGTTCGACGTCCTGCAGCCGCGGTGATCGTGCGGCCCTCAGCGCGTGGGGGCCCGCAGCTCCACGACGGTGACCTCCGGCCGGGCGCCGACCCGCATCGGCGGGCCCCAGTAGCCGGCGCCGGAGGTCACGTAGAGCTGGGTGTCGCCGTGCCGGCTGTAGCCCTCCACCGAGGGCTGGTCAAGGCGGATGACGTAGTCGAAGGGCCACAGCTGGCCGCCGTGGGTGTGCCCCGACAGCTGCAGGTCGACCCCGGCCGCTCGCGCCTGCTCGACCATCACCGGCTGGTGCGCCAGGAGGACGACGGGCGTGGCGTCGTTCCGACCGTCGAGCGCCGCATCCAGGTCGGCACCCTGCCCCGGCACCCCTGAACCGGCCGCGGTCCGGTCGTCGATGCCGGCCAGGTCGACCGACGCCGTCCCGCGCCGGATCGCCACCCGCTCGTTGTGCAGCACGTCCACGCCGAGCGTCGGCAGGTGCCGTAGCCAGGCCCGGGTGTCGACGAAGTACTCGTGGTTGCCCGTGACGAAGAAGACGCCCTGCTCGCTCACCAGGTCGGCGAGCGGCGCGACGTCCTCCCGGAGCTCGTCGACGCTGCCGTCGACCAGGTCGCCGACGATGGCCACGACGTCCGGGCGCTGCGCGTTGACGATCTCCACCAGCCGCTCGAAGCGCCGTCCGCCGTACGTTGCCGACAGGTGGGCGTCGGAGAAGGTGACGATCCGCAGTCCGTCCAGTGCCGGGTCCAGCCGGGGCAGGGTGATCGGCACCCGGCGGACGACCGGTGCCGAATTGGCCAGGTACGCGCCCGTCCCGGCTGTGCCGAGCGCGACGGCACCGGCGGTGACCGCCAGGGTCCGCGCGAGGAACAGCCGGCGGGGAACGGATGGAGTGGCGACATCGCCGGCTATGACATTGCCGCCCTCCGGGACGGCGCCGCGGCCAGGAGCCGTCCCCCTGTCCTGTGGAGCCCCGTCCTCGAGCCTGCGCGGAGCCCTCCGGGCCCCACTCGGCTCGACCTCCTCAACTCGCCTTTCCGTGGTTCGGCTCCGGGCCCCACTCGGGCTGAACTCTTCGTCCCCGACGTCTGCGGTTCGTTCGCCGCCACGGCGCGTCCAGGGGCCGAGAGCGAGCCGGACCGGTTCCAGGACCAGGAGGGCGAGGAAGGCCTAGAACGCGATGCCGAGCCAGCTGTAGGCGACCCAGTCGAGCGGGGCGGCGACGTGCCGTGGGAGCGAGCTGCGCAGACCGATCGCCAGCGCAGGCAGGAGGGCGAGCACCACGGTCAGGGCGGTCGGACCCTGGCGGGCCCGTCCCGGGCGGGTGGTGCTGCGGACCATGCGCCACCACAGGTACCCGTGCAGCAGGAACATGGCGACCAGGACGACCGTGGCGAAGCCGAGCAGGCCGATCAGGGTCACCCGGCGGCTCGCAGCACCGACCGGACCTTGCGCTCCATCGCCCAAAACTCGGCCTCGGCGCGCGCCGCGCGCTCCTGCTCCAGCCCGTGCAGCCGGCCGTACGTGAACGAGTTCTCCCCCGCGGCTGCGGCCACGATGCCGAGACGGCGGCACTGCTCGCGCGTGACCACGGTGTCCTGGAGCTCCCCCAGCACCTGCTGCACCTTCTTCGCCGACCGGGCCAGCGCCTTGACGTGCGCGAGCTCGCCCTTCCCGACCTCCGCGGCGTACCGGGCCCGCTTCGCTGCCTTGCGCACCTCGTGCAGGGCCACCGCCCGCTCGGCGTCCGGCGCCTTCCGGGCCGTGGCCAGCCGATTGCGCAGCCGCTTGACCGACCGCCGCGTGGTCGCCCGGAGCACCGGCTTCAGCGGGTCGTCCGCGAGCGCGGTGAACGGCGGGTCGGCGAGCAGGGCGTGCAGGTCGTCGAGCAGCTTCAGGTAACGCGGCTCCGACAGCGTGAGCAACGCCCGGTCCAGGCCGGCGCGAACCTCCCGCAGCTCGGTCTGCTGCAGCCGGGCGGCCACGGGACCGAGCACGAGCTCCACCGGCTCGGCGGCCACCACGGCCCGCAGGTGCTCCAGCGCCACCTCGTCGTCCCGGGCGTCGGCGAGCTGTCCACCCAGCCACGACAGCTCGTCCCGCAGCGACCGGTGCGCCGATTCCTCGATGAGCGGGTGGAACGCGGCGAGCGTGCTGCGCAGCCGCCGCGCGGCGACGCGGACCTGGTGGACGGCGTCGGGCTGCTCGGTGCGCAACTGGACGTCGGCCGCCTGCAGCGAGGCCACCTGGTCGGTCAGCGCCGTGTGCAGGAACCGTCCCGCCGTCGGCCCCTCCGTCGTCTCCGTCTGCCAGCCGGCCGACGTCGCGGACGACAGCCCGGCGACCCGATCGGCCAGCGCCCGGCCGAGCTTGGACGCGGCCACGGACGGACGGGCCCCCGCCGCCACGAGCCGCTCCCCCACCGCCTCGGCCAGCGCCGCGTCACCTCCGCCGAGCTCCACCTCCACCTCGCGCCAGGCCTGCATCTCCGCCGCGCCGTCCGGAACGGCCGGGACGGTGGCGTGCACCGTGTCGTCGGCGATCTCGGCCAGCAGCTGCCCGTCGGCACCGCGCAGCGCAGTGACCGTGCGCCGCGTGCGCAACGTCGTCACCGGCTGGACCCGCGCGCCGCGGAGGACGCCGACGATCGGCTCCTGCAGCGACCGGGGCGGGCTCTTCGTCGCCCGGCCCAGCTGGGCGTGCAGCTCGCGGCGGGCCGCTCCCTCGGGCAGCTTGAGGTGCCAGCCGGCGTCGGATCCGCCCGTTCGGCGCCGCAGGGTGATCCGGGCGCGCAGCAGCCGGAGGTCCTCGGTGTCGAGGTAGACGGCCTCGAGTGCGTGCTCGACCGGCGCATCCACGGACGCCACGCCCGGCAGCCCGGTCAGGTCGGGGACGACGAACCCACCGTCGACGTCGTACTTCGTCTCCACCTCGAGGTGCCCGCTGCTCACCGCGGCCTCCTCCGTGCGACGTCGCCCCGTTCGGGAGTCCAACCTATCCGTGAGCACGGCCGGCGACCACGGCTTCCACCAGCGCGATCGTGCCGCGGAGCCCGTGGCCGCTGGGATGTCGATGTTCACCGGCCGCCCGGGATGGGCACGGCTCGGGGAGACCGGCGTTCGACGACGACCGCCGAGCCGAGGGGAGCACGGTCATGTTGAGCGAGCGAGAGGTCTCCGCCGCGGTCGGAGGCACGGCCTACGGCACGGACGGCGACAAGCTGGGGACGGTCGAGGCCTTCTTCGTCGACGACCGGACGGGCACACCCTCCTGGGTGACGGTCAGCACCGGCCTGTTCGGCACCCGCCACTCTGTCGTCCCGGCGGTGGACGCCACCTATGCCGACGGGGCCCTGCGCCTCCCGGTCACCGCCGATGCCGTGAAGAGCGCGCCGCCGATGGCCGGCGAGCACCTGGACCTGGCCGACGAGGAGGCGCTGCGGCGGCACTACGGCCTCGTCGGGCGCGAGTCAGCGGCGCACGCCCCGGCGGACGACGTCGCCGAGGACGCAGCGCCGACGATTCCGGTCCAGACCGTGAGCCGCACCGACGAGCCGGCGGCCACCGACGGGGCGATGACGCGCGGCGAGGAGCAGCTGCGGGTCGGCACCGAGCGGGTGGCGGCCACCCGGGTGCGGCTCGTCAAGTACGTCGTCACCGAGGACGTGCAGATCACCGTACCGATCCGGCGGGAGGAGATCCGCGTCGAGGAGGTGCCCCTGGACGCTCCCGAAGACGTCGGGGAATCGCTCGAGGCGACGGCAGCCGGGACGGGCCGACCGGAGGGGCTGCCGGACGAGATCATCCTGCACACCGAGCGCCCGGTGCTGACCGTGGAGGTGGTGCCGGTAGAGCGGGTCCGGCTGCGCACCGAGTTCGTCCAGGGCCAGGAGACCGTCACCGAGCAGGTGCAGCGGGAACAGATCGTGGTGGACGAGACGCCGTCCCGAGGGATCAGCCCCAGGTGATGACCAGCTTCGGCCGGTTGCCGACCATGGTGGCCTCCATGCTGTCGAAGAGCTGGGTGTAGGTGGTACCGCTCTCCGTCGCGAACTTGATCTCGAAGCCATTGTCGGCGATCGTCACCAGGCCCGTGACCTGGGTGGCCACGTCCCACGAGATCAGGGTCCCGTTCACCACTGACGTCGCAGGCGCACACGGGCCGGTGAACCCGGGATCGCCGGCCCAGGTGACCGTTGTGGGGTTCCACGCCGCAGCCGCCCGGCATACCTCGACGGTGGCACCGGCGGTACCGCTGTTCACCCGCATCGTCAGGATGGCGGACTGGGCGGTGCAGCGGGTCGGCCGTCCCGAGAGATCGAACTTGATCAGCGTGCGAGCCCGCGCAGGGGCCGTCGAGATGACCCCGGTGCTCGCGTTGCTGGCGAAGTTGGACGTCGCCTGGCTCTCGTACAGCCCGGTGTCAACGGCCGTGGTGATGGTGTCCACGCGGCCAGGGGACGCGCAAAAGGTGGGCGCCGAGCTCACCTGGTTGCCGGGATCCCCGGTCGTGGCCGTGAACGCGGCCGAGGTCGTGGACTGCGCCAGGGCGGTCGTGAGTGCAGCCGCAAGCCCGAGGGCGGCGAACGGGCGGGCGACCCTCCAGCGGCGGGTCATCACGACGCCTCCGTCCGCCAGGAGAAACCGAACGTGGCGGTCTTCCCCGCCGCTGCCGGGTCGTCGCGCACGGCGATGCTGAAGCGGAAGCCCCGCGTCTCCTCGTGCTCGGACGGGTCCCAGGTCGCCCGGCCGGTCGCGTAGCCGGAGTGGGTGGCGGCGAACCCGGCCAGGGTGCCGCTGAACAGCGTTCCGGACGACGCGAACCCGGTGCAGCTGTTCGAGGGCCCCGTCGCGGGCGCGCCCATCGTGATCGTCAGGTCCAGGTAGGGGGCGAGGTTCCCGCTGGTCGCCGCCGCGTAGAGCCGCACGGACTCGACGTCGACGTTTCCCGCGAACGTGACCGCGATGCAGCGGTCGGCAGCGAGCCCGGGGATCAGCCTCTCGTTCGCGAACATCGCGGTGCCCGCGGCGCTGTCGGTGAGGGTCACCTCGGCGTCGGGCACCTCCGGCACCTCGGGCGTCGGCTCGGGCTCCGGCGTCGGCTCGGGCACGTCACTCGTGGGTGCCGGGCTCTCGCTCGGGGTGGGCGCCGGGGTGTCGGCCACCGGCCCGGCACCGCTGGGGCGCCGGGGGCCGTCCTCGGTCGGAGCAGCCGTGCCGATCGGGACGTAGTTCTCGAGCACCTCGCTCGGCTCGACGAAGGCGGCCTGCGAGCCCGAGACGACCAGCAGCGCGACCAGGGTGAACGACAGCGCGAACGCCGAGAGCTGGATGGCCAGGCCGTTGAGCGAGAACCGGAACCGGCGGCGCTTCTTCGTCACCGCCGGCGCGCGCACGAGCGTCGCCGCGGTCATCGCCCGGGCTCCGCGGGCGCGGGCAGCTCGCGCGCGGCCTTGCGGCTGCGCTTCACCTCGTACATGAGCTGGTCGGCCTGCCCGAGGAGGCTGTCGAGGTCACGCTCACCCGGTGCGGCGTGGGCGGCCCCGATGCTGACGCCGATGCGGGCCATGCCGGCCTCGAGCAGGAACGGCTTGCCGAGGTCCACCTCGATCCGGCGGCCGAGGCCCGCGAGATCGTCGTCCGTGGCCCCGGGGACGACGACGACGAACTCGTCACCGCCCATCCGGCCGAGGACGCTGTCCTCGCGCATCCGGCTCTCCAGCCTGCGGGCCACCTTCTCCAGCAGCTCGTCACCGGCCGCGTGGCCGAGGGTGTCGTTGATGCCCTTGAACCCGTCGAGGTCGCAGAAGAGCACGCCCAGGTGCCCGGGCAGCTGCTCGGCGGTCAGCACCAGGCCGCGGCGGTTGAGCAGGCCGGTGAGCTGGTCGCGGGTCGCCTGGTCCTGGTACGTCTGCTTGAGCAGCTCGAGCTGGTGCACGAGGACGGCGTTCGCGAGCCCCACCCGGGCCTGGGCGACGAGCAGGTCGAGCGCCTCGACGCGCCGGGCCACCTCGTCCTCGGGGCCGGTGACCCGCGCGCTGAAGACGTAGGAGTCGCCCTCGGGCACCACCAGCTCCCGGCGGAGGAGCACCGACGCCTCGCCCTCCTCGATCGGAGGTTCCGGCTCGTCCGGCACGACGTCGGCCTCGTCGGAGACGGCGACATCGCTGGCGCCGAGCTGCTCGGCGCCGGCCACCAGCTGGTCGAGCACCGCCGTCCGGTCCAGCGGGAAGATCTCCGCGGTGATGGCCGAGAGGTCGCCCAGCAGCCTCGCGCGGTCGTCGGCGGCTTCGCGAGCAGCCCCCAGCTCGCCCACCTGGGCGACGAGGTGCTCGGCGAGCATGGCGACGGGCATCGTGGCCAGCAGCAAGGTCGGCATCGCGACGACGAGCACGCTCAGCGCGTCGTCGGCAGCGTTCTCGGGGAAGACGACCACGTAGGCACCGAGCGCCACCGAGCTCATGGTCCACAGGGCGGCGAGCCCGCTCAGTCCGAACCAGAGCGCCGCCTCGAGGAACGGCAGCATCAGCAGGACCAGGGCGAACGACCGGGGCGGCAGGCCGGCCATGGCCACCACCCCGAGGACGACGACGGCGTCGGCCACCGTGCTGGCAGCGGCCAGCTTCGAGCGGCGGCCGGCGCCGGCCCGGCCGGCGAGCGCGGTGAGCAGGGCGACGGACAGGAGGACCGCCGCGGCCCCGCCGGCGAGCGGCAGGGCCAGCCGGGGGTCGATGCCGGAGTCGTCCGAGGGCCGGTAGCCGGCGCCGCCGACGAGCAGCAGGGCCACCGCGACGAGCCGGATCTGCCGAAGCGCGCGCTGGGCGACGGACCGGCCGCGGTGCCGGCGGTCGCCGACGGCGCGCCGGTCGTGCGTGGTCCTTCCGCGGCGCGTCATGACAATCCCTCGAGCAGGTGCGCGGTCCGGCGCTGCGCGGCCAGGCTCTGCGCGGCCAGCCGATCCAGCACGATCCCGTGCAGGTTCTCAGGGAGGAGGCGCCGACCAGCGGCACCGCGCCGGTCGTCCCGGCTTCCGCTCGCGCGGCCCAGCAGGACCTCCGCCGGGTTGACCCGTGTGCCCGACGCCCAGGGGTCGTAGGCGGGGTCGAAGGACCGCGGGGCCAGGATCACGACGGTCACGAGCAGGACGGCGGTGGCCGCGAGGGGCAGGACGCGCCCCTGCTCCAGCCAGAGCGAGGGCCGGCCGATCCACGGGACGGCGAGCACCGCGGCTCCCCGGATCTGCTCCACGTGCAGGAACTCGCTGTCCGGGACGTCGTTGGCGTCGCCCTGGGTGCGGAACGTGCCGTCGGGGAGCTGCTCGACGATGCGGTGCAGCACCCGCTCGCCCTCACCGCGCTCGAAGAGGACCACCGTGTTCGGCGTGAGCTCCTCGGGGGTGACCGGCCGGACCATCACCACGTCACCGGGGGCGACCAGCGGCTGCATCGAGCCGGAGGTCACCAGCGTCGGCGACCAGTCCAGGAACAGCCAGGGCAGGGCGATCCACAGCGACAGGCTGCTGACCATCGAGATCGTGAGCATGCTGACGGTGCCGGCCCCGTAGAGGACCGTGCGTCGTACCGACTTCCGCGGCTTCGCCGTCGACCTCGCCGTTCCCGCCACGCTGCTCCGAGCGGGGGCCCCGGCACCAGTCAGCTGGTGCGCGTTTCCCATGAGAAACCGAAGGTCGAAGTCTGGTTGGCCGCCAGGACGTTGTCCTGCACCGAGAGCCGGAACCGGAAGGTCCGGGTCTCGGGGCTGCCGGCGGGGTTCCACGTGGTGGCGCCGTTCGCGTAGCCGGTGTGCGCGGCGGCGAAGGTCGCGAGGGTGCCGTTGTAGACCGACGTCGGCGACGCCGGGAAGGAGGCGCAGGAGCCGTACGCGTCCGCGGTGTCCGGCGCGTAGTCGATCGTCAGGTTCAGGTAGGTGCCCAGGGAGCCGGTCGGGCTGCCAGAGATGTAGAGCTGGACCGCCGTCGGGTCGACCGTGCCCGTGTAGGTCACGTCGATGCACCGGTCGACGACCTGCCCGGGGATCAGCCCGGTCACGCCGTTGAACATCGCCGTGCCCGAGTCGTTGTCGGTGAGCGTGATCGTGGCGCTGCTGACCTGGTTCGTCGCGTTGTCGCTCTGGGCGACGAAAGCGGCGCGGGAGGAGGTGACGACCAGCAGTGCTACCAGGATGAACGCCAGCGCGAGCGCGGCCAGCTGCAGCGCCAGTGCGTTCAGCGAGCGACCGCGAGGGCGGTGCACTCGCACCGCAGGAGATCGCAGGTCACCGGTACTCATGAGTGCTGTATCGGACGACCCTCGTGATCACTTGAGTGACTCCAACCAAATACCCAAGAAGAGGGAAATTCGGCCGTTCCGGAGCCGTTTGCCGGCCGATCAGCGCCGGTCGGCGAGGAAGCGCAGCCGGTCGCGGGTGGCGGCCACCTCGGCTGCATCGACGTCGGCAAGAACGACGGTCTCGACGCCTGCCGCGGTGCCCAGCAGCTCCCCCATCGGGCTCACGATCCGGGTATCACCGACGTGCTCGGTGCCGTCGCCCGCCGTCCCGACCCGGTTGCAGCCGACGACGTAGGCCTGGTTCTCGATGGCCCGCGCCTGGAGCAGCGTCTGCCAGTGGAGGCGGCGCGGGCTCGGCCAGTTGGCCGGCACGAGGTAGACGTCGGTCTCCGGGGCCGCGCGCCAGAAGACGTCGGCGAAGCGCAGGTCGTAGCAGATGAACGGCGTGATCCGCAGGCCCCCGACCTGCACGGTCACCGGCTTCTCCCCCGCGCGGAAGCGTTCGTGCTCGCCGGCGTGGGTGAACGGGTGCAGCTTCCGGTAGCGGTGCGTGGTGCCGTCGGGGCCGGCCAGGACGAAGGAGTTGTAGGGCAACAGCTCACCGTCCGCGATCTCCGGGCACGTGCCGGCCACCCACACCCCGTGTTCAGCGGCGCGGTCGGCGAGGAACTGCGAGGACGGGCCGCCCTCGGGTTCGCCGATCCCCGGGGTCATCGAGAACCCGGTGGAGAACGTCTCGGTGAGCAGCACCAGCTCGGCGCCCGCACCGACGGCCTGCGCCACCTGCGGGGCGAGCCGCTCGAAGTTGGCTGCGCGGTCCTCCCACACGATGTCGTGCTGCACCGCGGCGATCCTCATGCCAGCCTCCTCAACCGCTCGACGGCCTCCGCGAGCACCTCGTCGCGCTTGCAGAAGGCGAACCGCACCAGGTGCCGGCCCAGGTGCGCGTGCGCCGGGTCGTAGAACACCACGGTGGGGACGGCGACGACCCCCGCGCGCTCGGGCAGCGAGCGGCAGAACGCTAGCCCGTCGCCGTCGGGCTGCACCGGGCGGACGTCGACCGTGGCGAAGTAGGTGGCCTCCGGGCTGATCACCGGCAGGCCGCCGTCGGTCAGGCCTTTCACCAGGACGTCCCGGCGGTACTCGAGGTCGCGGGCTATGCCGGTGAAGTACTCGTCGGGGAGCGCGAGTCCCGCCGCCACGGCCGGCTGGAACGGCCCGCCGTTCACGTAGGTCAGGAACTGCTTGGCGGTGCGGACGGCGGCGACGAGCGGTGCCGGCCCGAGGATCCAGCCGATCTTCCAGCCGGTGGTGTTGAAGGTCTTGCCGGCGCTGCTGACCACGAGCGTGCGCTCACGCATGCCCGGCAGCGTCGCGAGCGACCGGTGCGCGGCGCCGGAGAAGACCAGGTGCTCGTAGACCTCGTCGGTCAGCACGAGGAGCTCGTGCTCGATCGCCAGCGCGGCCAGCACGCCGAGCTCCTCGGTGGTGAAGACCTTCCCGGTGGGGTTGTGCGGCGTGTTGACCAGCAGCAGCTTCGTGCGAGGGGTGACGGCGGCCCGCAGCTCGGCCGGGTCGAACGCCCATCGCC
>Ga0126313_10001734_pt1 | contig 11716 bp, 8 predicted proteins | sample Plot105A_FD_89954 | JGI IMG/M metagenome (GOLD analysis project Ga0126313, IMG submission 89954) | Serpentine soil microbial communities from UC McLaughlin Reserve, CA, USA - Plot105A | ecosystem: Environmental > Terrestrial > Soil > Grasslands | place: USA: UC McLaughlin Reserve, Lake County...
GCGACCTCGCGGATGAGCACGTGCTTGAAGCGGTAGGCCTTCTCGCCGGTGATCGTCGAGCGCGGCTCCGGCACGACGAAGTCACGGGCGAACAGCTCGTCGATGACGCAGTGGACATCCTCGATATCGGGCGAGAGCTGCGTGATCGCCCCGCCCCAGAACGTCCTGCCGATCACCGACGCGCGCTGGAGCACGGTCCGCGCTTGCGGCCCGAGGCGGTCGATCCTCGCCGCGATCAGCGCCTGGACGGTGTCCGGGATCTGGGCGGGCGGCCGGCCGCCGTTCTCGGCAAGCATTCGCACCGTTTCCTCGAGGAAGAGCGGATTGCCCTCGGTCTTGTCGAGCAGGATCCGGCGGACGCCGTCGCCTATCGGGCCCTGAGTGGCCTCGAGGAGCGCGTCGACCAGCTCCTCGCTCTCGCTCGCGCCCAGCGGCTCCAGCTCGATCGCGGTCGCGCGGAGGCGGCCGCCGCCCCACTCGGGCCGGATGTCGAGCAGCTCGGTGCGCGAGAGGCACAGGATTAGGAGCGGCGCGCTGCGGACCCAGGAAGCCAGGTGCTCGATCAGGTCGAGCAACGGCTCCTCCGCCCAGTGGATGTCCTCGAAGACGAGGACGAGCGGCTGCACCGTGGCCATCACCTCGGCCCACTCGCGCGCGGCCCAGGCGATCTCCTGCTGGCTCCGTTCCCCGTGGACGGCCTCGAGCACGCCGGTCGCCAGCCCGAGGAGGTCGGCGACCGCCTCGGCCGGGCAGCACGCGCGCAGCTTCTCGATCGCGACGTCGAGGGGGTCGTCGTCGGCGATGTCGGCGCTCGCCTTCACCATCTCGGCGAGCGGCCAGTACGTGATGCTCTCGCCGTACGGGAGCGCGCGGCCGGAGAGCACGGTCGCGCCCTCGAGCGAGGACAGGAACTCGTGCGTGAGCCGCGTCTTGCCGACGCCGGGGTCGCCGTAGACCGTGAACAGGTGCGCACGACGGTCGCGGACGGCGCGCGCGAACGTGTTCTCGAGCAGCTCGTGCTCGGCCTCGCGGCCGATGAACGGCGCCTCGACGGCCGTCCGGGCACGGCGGCCGCTGACGCCGAGCGCCGACCACGTCCAGAGCGACCGCTCGAGCCCCCGCAGCTCGATCGGCCCCAGCTCCTCGACCTCGATCCGGCCGAGCGTCAGCCGGTGTGTGCCGGGCCCGAGCAGGACCTGGCCGGGCTGGGCCTGCTGCTGGAGCCGCGCGGCGATGTTGACCGGCTCACCGGTGGCAAACGTCGAGTCGCTGCTGTCGGCGACGACCTCGCCCGACTCGATTCCGATCCGCGCCTGGAGCTCGAGCTCGCCCACGGTTTCGAGGATCAGCAGCGCCGAGCGGACCGCGCGCTCCGCGTCGTCCTCGTGCGCCTGCGGGATCCCGAATGCCGCCATGACGGCGTCGCCGGCGAACTTCTCGACCGTTCCGCCGTGGAGCTGGATGCAGTTGGAGACGAGCTCGAAGAAGCGGGTGACGCGGCGACGGACCACCTCTGGATCCGTACGCGAAACCAACCCGGTCGAATCGACCAGGTCCACGAAAACGACGGTGGCCAGCCTGCGTTCCATTCCTCAAGTGTAGAAACGCGCCGGATGGCGCGATCCTTCCGCTTACCGCAGTGCCAGGTACTCGTTCGCGGCCGAGACGGAGAGCGCGTATTGACCGCCACCGATCGCGTACAGCCTGTTGCCGAACGGGACGAGCGCAAGGCTGTGACGCGCCGTGCGGAGCGACGGCAGCGACGCCCACGACGACGCACCCGGCGTCAGCCGCTGGACGGTCGAGAACGGTCTCGTCAGGTTCGTTCCGCCCGCGGCCACGAGCGCGCCGCCGGCAGCGGTCAGCGCGACGCCGCCGCGACGCTGCGAGATCGGGGGCAGCTTCGTCCAGCGCCGGTCTCCGGGCGCCCACGACTCGACGAGCGACAGCTCGCGGCCCGGCTCGCTCTTCTCCCCACCCGCTGCGTAGATCCGGCCGTTGAGCGCGGCAACCCCCAGGTGGTCGCGCGGCGTCGGGCCGGGCGCGGTCGACCAGCGGTGCGTCCGCAGGTCGAACGCGAGCATCTCGCCCGCAAGACGCTCGCCGGCGAATCCTCCGACCACGTAGAGCTTGCCGTCGACGATCGCGGCGCCGCTGGCGGCGCGCGCGGCAGGCAGGCTCGGGAGCCGGTGCCAGCGGCCGTTCCTGAGCGCGTACGCCAGCCGGACCTGCGTCCCCTTTCCGTTGAAGCCGCCGACGAAGAACGTGTGCTTGCCGTCGGAGGCCGCGGCGGCGTGGTCGATCTGAATCGGGTAGTCGGGCAGGCGACGCCAGCGGTTCGTGGCGGGCAGGTAGAGGTCGGCGCGCGCCGTATCCCCGGTTCCCCCGGCGACGTAGCCGCCCACGATGACGATCCCGCTGCCGTACGGGGCGGCCGCGACCTCGGAGCGGGCGAGCGGGAGCGGCGCCGCCCGCTGCCAGCCGCTCGACCCGCCGACGAGCGAGGCGATGACTCCGGCGAGAGCGAGGGCGCGGATCATCCCGGCTCCATCGCGGCCTCCTCGCCGCGGCGCAGGCGCAGAAGCATGAACGCGAGCGCCAGGACGGCGGCGATCCCGCTGATGACGACGGCCGCCACCACGCCGGCCGACGTCCCGCCGCCGGACGGCGGCACGTAGTCCAGCCGGCCGGCGACGGCGAACGACCGGTCGCCGAGGCGCCCGGGCACGTTCCACCGGAAGATGGCGTGCGTCTGCTTCGGCGCGCTGCGGACCTGCGCGGGCGGCCCCGCGCCCATCCACTGGATGCGGTGGTCGTGCCACTGCCAGGCCGGGCGCGGGCTCACGTGGCGCCACTCCGGCGTGGCGCCGGGATCGGCCCTGAGCGGCACGGAGATCCGCGCGAAGCGGTCGCGGTTGAGGTACGCGGCGGGCGAGCGCTCGTTGCGGTACACCCCGTCGGGCCCGATGCGCAGATACGGCTCGCCGTCGTATCCGAGGACGACGAGGTTGGTGCCGCTCTTGTTCGAGACCCGGAGGCGGTCGTCGGCGTCGACGACGACGACCTCGAGCCCGACCACTTCCGGCCTGACGGACAAGATCTTCGACTGGAACCCCCTCGCGTAGCCCTTCGAGCGCGGGTGGGCCGCCGACGCGGGCGCGAATGCAAGCGCGGCAAGGAGGAGGACGATGGCGACGCGCACAGAGACCATGGTGCGCGTTTGCCGGACCCGGCGCTAGTACCGGCGCATGCTGCCGACCAGAAGCTCCGGCACCTGGCGCACGATGCGCGCGACGCGCCCCGTGCGTGCGTCGACGGCGTAGGTGGCGCCTCCGTCGTCGACGAAGACGCGGCCGTCGAGCCGGCCGAGCACGGAGACGGCCCGACTGCCGAACACGTGGAAGCGCTGGTCGCCGTCGAGGTTGTAGCCCCGGAGCCCGATCCCCTCGAGCTCGGGATACCCGGCCGCCGACGCGAGCAGCGTTCCGCCCGCCATCGTCGCCGCCGTGGCGGCGCGCTGAACGGCCTCGACCTTCCACGTGCGGGTGTCGACGACGCTCAGTCCGGCCGCCTGTGTGACGACTCCGTCGCGGCCCGGCCGGCCGTCCTCGCCCGTGACGGCGAGAAGGCCGTTTCCAAGCCACACGGCGCGGCGCACCGCACCCAGGAGCGGCCCCTTCGCCTCGGCCGGCGGCTCGAGCCAGGTCAGGAGCCGGCCGACGAGCGAGATCGGCCGCGCCGGCTCGTGGTACGAGACGGCGAGCGCGGCGAGGTCGATCTCGGCGATGGGCTCGTCGGCCCCGACGACGAAGGCTCGGTCGCCGGCGGAGTCGATCGCCAGGCCGGGGACGCGGTGCTCGCCGGGCCGGCCATCGATCTCGGGGTAATGGAAGCCGGCGGTGACCCTCGAGAGCTCCACGGTCCGGTAGGCGCCGTCGGCCGCGAGCGTCGCGAGCCGGGCAGGGCCGATGCCCCCGCTCGGCGCGAGCAGCAGGACGAGGGCGGTCCGCGTGCGGGCGGCGCTCACGACCTCGCCTTCGGCCGGCCGTGCCGAGACGAGGCGGCCTGCGACCGGATCGACGACGAAGGTGCCCGTGACCTCTGCGCCGACGATCCGGGTCGGCGTCAGCCAGGCCAGCGCCTGGATCTGCCCGTTGCGGGTCGCCACGGAGCGGAGCCGTCGCATCTTGACCGCGTCGAGGACCCGAACGCCGAGCGCCTCCTCGACGCCGACTGCGACCCGCTTTCGGTCCGGCGACAGCGCCCACGCCCCGGCGCTCCTCCCGACGAGCACACGGCGCGTCGACACGGGCGCGAGTGTGCGCCGCTCGACCCGGGCGAGCTCGATCCCCCGCCGCTCCACCGGCCTCAGCGCGAGGACGGTTGCGGGCCGCTTCGCGGCGCTCTCGGTGCCCGAGCCGGTGTCAGTCGGGCTCGCAAGCCCGAGCGCGAGCGCGCCGACGACGAGAGCTGCAGCGCCTGCCTTCATGCCCCTACTACGCCGCTCGCGCGTCGAGAGTTCCCGACGATCTTTCGCATAGCATCGGCCCGTGCTCGACCCAAAGGTGTTCAAAGCGTACGACGTGCGGGGGACCTACCCGACGGAGCTGGACGAAGCGGGCGCGTACGCGATCGGGCGCGCGTACGTCGAGCAGTTCGAGCCGCGGCGGATCGCCGTCGGCCGCGATATGCGCCTGTCCTCGCCGACGATGACGGCCGAGACGATTCGCGGTGCGTCCGAGGGCGGCGCCGACGTGCTCGACCTCGGAATGGTCGGGACCGAGATGGTCTATTTCGCGGTCGGGGAGCTCGGCCTGGACGGCGGCATCGAGGTGACCGCCTCCCACAATCCCAAGGACTACACCGGCATGAAGATCGTCCGCCGGGGCGCGCTGCCGGTGGGCGGCGATTCCGGTCTGTTGGAGATCCGGGACCGCGCGCTCGTTGGGTTCGGGGAAAACACGCGTCGCGGTGAGGTGTCCGAGCACGACATCTGGCCGGGCTACATCGATCGCGTGCTCTCGTTCGTCGACGTGTCCGCCGTGAAGCCGCTCCGCGTCGTCATCGATGCCGCGAACGGGATGGCCGGCGTGATGCTCCCGCCGGTCCTGGAGCGGCTCCCGATCGCGGCGGTTCCGTACTTCTTCGAGCCCGACGGCAGCTTCCCGAACCACGAGCCCAATCCGCTCCTGCCGGAGAACCGCGAGTTCATCGTCGCGAAGACGCGCGACGAGGGCGCCGACCTCGGCGTCGCCTTCGACGGCGACGCGGACCGCTGCTTCTTCGTGGACGACACCGGCGAGTTCGTCCCGGGCGACTTCGTGACGACGCTTCTCGCCGAGTCGGTGCTCGAGAAGCAGCCGGGCGCCAAGGTGATCTACGACCTGCGGGCGAGCTGGGCGGTGCCGGAGACGGTCGAGCGCGCGGGCGGTGTGCCCCTGATCAACCGCGTCGGGCACGCGTTCATCAAGCAGCGGATGCGGCAGGAGGGCGCGGTCTTCGGCGGCGAGGTCTCGGGGCACTACTACTTCCGCGACTTCTCGCAGGCGGATTCGGGGGTGGTGCCGTTCCTGCTCATGCTCGAGCTCGTGTCGCGGAGCGGGAAGAGGCTGTCCGAGCTGCTGAAGCCGCTGCGGCAGCGCTACTTCATCACCGGCGAGCTGAACACGCCCGTTCCGGACGTCGCCGTCAAGCTGCAGGAGCTGAAAGAGCGGTTCGGGCCCGAAGGAACGGTGTCCCACCTGGACGGCATCTCCGTCGACGCGGGCGACTGGCACATGAACGTCCGGCCGTCCAACACCGAGCCGCTGCTCCGTCTCAACCTCGAGGCGCGCTCCGAGGAGCTGATGGAGCGAAAGCGCGACGAGGTGCTCTCGGTCATTCGCTCGTAGCGTCTCGGCGCGAGCCGGCTCGGCCGCTGCTGTGGACGGATCGGCGCGGGAATGTTCGGCAGTCGTCCCAGACACGTGCGGCGGAGCGCGCTAGCCTCGACCGCGGGTGGCGGGTGGAAGCAGCCCGAATCCCCACCCAGGGTGGGGACCGGGGGAATGGGGCTCCGGGCCTGGCGAGGGGAGTAGCATCGCCGCTCATGCTCGAGCTCGGGCACACGACGGTGCGCAAGCCGCCGTTCAAGTACGCGGCCTACACGCGTGTCGGGTTCTCCGACACCGACGCCCAGGGCATCGTCTACTACGGCCGCTACCTGCCCTACTTCGACCTGGCCCGCGTCGAGTACCACCGCCACCTGGGACTGCCGTCCGTCGGCGGCGAGTACGAGTTCGTCATGCGCGCCTCGTCGGTCGACTACCTCGCTCCTGCGCGCTTCGACGACCTGCTCGAGGTCTTCATCCGGCCGGCGCGCATCGGCCGTACGAGCATCACGTACGAGAACGCGGCCTACCGGGTGGACGACGACGTCCTGATGGTCACGGCGGAGCAGACGCTCGTGCTCGTCGACTTCTCCGAGCGGAAGGCCTGCCCGATCCCCGAGACGTTCGCCGACCGCCTGCGCGAGTTCGAGGGCGCCGACCTCGAGCTCGGGGTGCGCGCATGAGCGCCGACGCTTACCGTGGCACGCTCGAGGCCGTCGAGCGGATCCTCAACCGCGGCGGGGACGCGGACGACGTGCTCCGCGCGGTGGTCTCCGCCGTCGAGCAGCGCATCCCCCACTTCACGCGCGTCGGGATCGCGTTCATGGAGGACGGCCGCCTGGAGCTCGGGCCGGAGGCCGGAGCCGGAGACGGCGAAGAGCTGCGCGCACTCGTGACCTTCGAGGGCGCACCGGTCGCGGAGCTCGTCGTGCACCGCATGGAGACCGGCGACGACGGCGCGTTCCTCGAGCGGGTCGCGGCGCTCATCTCCCCGTATTGCTTGGTCGGCTGGGACACGCAGGGCGTCCCGTGGGCCGACGTCTCGTAGAGAGCCGGCTCCCTCTCACGAGGCGCGGCCGCCCATCCAGGTCGTCGTACCGGATGGGCGCGCCGCAGCCCTGCTTCCCCTTCCCCCTACAGAGGTTGTAGGCGCACCGCGACGCGCTGTCCATCCCCCGATTGCGGTACCCCGCCCGTTCGAGGGATCATCCCTCATTCGAGGGAACCGCTACGACGGCGTTACTCGGTAGCTGTCGAAGACTGCTTCCACGCCGCGGAGCGCGCTGAGGAGGCCCCGTAGCGATTTCACGTCGCCCAGCTCGGCCACGTACCAGTTCTTCGCCAGCTGATCCTCGACGGTGCCGCCGTAGGAGACGATGTTGGCGCCGTGCTCGGCAAACGTCCGGGCGACGTCCTCGAGCAGCCGGGGGCGATCCCACGCGTGGACGGCGATGTGGACGCGGAAGCTCTGCGAGGCGCCGCCGTCCCACTCGACAGGCGTGAACCGCTCGGGGTTCCGCATCAGCGCGCGCACGTTCGGGCAGTCGCGCCGGTGCACCGTGATGCCCTTGCCCATCGAGATGTAGCCGACGACTTCGTCGCTCGGGACCGGCGTGCAGCACTTCGCCAGGCGGATCAGGACTTCCTGGACGCCCGGCACGCTGAGCCCGACCTTCTCGCTCGGGACCGCGAGCGTCTTCGGCGTCTTGAGCGGCACCGCCTCCTCCTCGGCGACCTCGCTCGTCTTCAGGCGCTGCAGCACCTTGTTGACGATCTGGCCCGTCGCCAGCTTCCCGGAGCCCACCGCGACGTAGAAGTCCTCGGCCTTCTTGAAGCCCGTCTCGCGGATCACCTGCGCGAGAACCGCGGAGCCCGCGAGCTTGCGGTACGGCAGGTTCTGCGCCTTCAAGGCCTGCTCGAGCGACTCGCGGCCCTTCTGCTCCGCGTCCTCGCGCGTCTCACGCGAGAACCACTGCCGGATCTTGTTCCGCGCCCGCGACGACGCGGCGAGCGCCATCCAGTCACGCGACGGCCCGCGGCCCCTCTTGGAGGTCAGGATCTCTACGAAGTCGCCGCTGTGCAGCCGGTAGTGGAGCGGGACGATCCGGCCGTTGACCTTCGCGCCGACCGTGCGGTGCCCCACGTCGGTGTGGACCGCATAGGCGAAGTCGATCGGCGTCGAGCCGGCCGGAAGCGTCTTCACCTCGCCCTTCGGCGTGAAGACGTAGACCTCGTCGTCGAAGAGGTCGGTGCGGAAGGTCTTCATGAACTCGCGCGGATCCGCCTCGTCCTGCTGCCAGTCCATCACCGACCGCACCCACTCGAGCCACTCCGGGTCGGGGCCCTTGTCCTTGCCCTTCTTCTTTTGTACGCCGCCCTTGTACGAGTACCAGTGAGCCGCGATCCCGAGCTCCGCGGTCTCGTGCATATCGCGCGTCCGGACCTGGATCTCCAGCGGCCGCCCCTGCGGCCCGATCACGGTCGTGTGCAGCGCCCGGTAGCGGTTGAACTTGGGCATCGCGACGTAGTCCTTGAAGCGGCCGGGCATCGGCTTCCACAACGAGTGGATGAGGCCGAGCGCGCCGTAGCAGTCGCGCGTGCCCTCGTCGCCCGAGCGCTCGACGATCACGCGCATGGCCGTGAGGTCGTAGATCTCGTTGAACTCGCGGCCCTTCTTCGCCATCTTGTCGTAGATGGAGTAGAAGTGCTTCGCGCGCCCGGAGATCTCGGCCGGGATCCCGACCTTCTCCAGCTCGCGTCGCAGCACTTCGCCGGCCTCGGACACGTGCTCCTCGCGGTCCGCCCTTCGCTCGGCGACCATCGCCTTGATCTCGTCGTACTTCCGCGGATGGAGCGTCTGGAACGCGAGGTCCTCGAGCTCCCACTTGAGCGTGTGGATCCCGAGCCGATGTGCGAGCGGCGCGTACACCTCGAGCGCCTCGCGCGCCTTCTGGACCTGCTTTTGCCGGCCGAGGTACTCGATCGTGCGCAGATTGTGGAGACGGTCGGCGAGCTTGATCAGGATGACGCGGACGTCCTGCGCCATCGCCACGACCATCTTGCGGTAGTTCTCCGCCTGGGCGTGCTCGCGGCTCTGGAAGTGGACCCGGGTCAGCTTCGTGACCCCGTCGACGAGCTGCGCGACGTCGTCGCCGAACTCCGCGCGCAGCTCCTCGAGCTCGACCTCGGTGTCCTCGACGACGTCGTGGAGCAGCGCGGCCGCGATCGTCTGCTCGTCGAGCCGGAGCTCGGCAGAGATCTTCGCCACCCCGAAGGGGTGGTGGATGAAGTCCTCGCCGGAGCGCCGCTGCTGGCCGGCGTGGGCGCGCTCGGCAAAGCGGAACGCGTGCGTGATCAGCTCGCGGTCGAAGCCGGGCAGGTAGCCCTCGACCTCGGCGATCAGCTCCTCGACGAGGTCCTGGTGTTTCTCTGAAGCCTCGATGACCGCCATGGACCAAGTGTACTCCCGGTCCTTGCCGTCACCGTGCGCGCGAATCGCGGCAGGAAGCGCCGGGATCAGCGCGAAAACGATGCTCCCATGCGCCTTCGCCGCCGCAAGACCGAGCGCCTGACCCGCCTGCTCGTCGAGCTCGATCGCGCCTCCGCCGACGGTCGTCTCCGCCGGCTTCCGGCGCGCTCCGCACGGGTGTCGCTGCTCCGCGTGAGCTAAGCCGCCTGCGCCATCACGTCCTCGAGCCCGGAGTCGAGGAGCGCCCGGAACGTCTCCGACTCGAGGAGGCTCCGCCACGCAGGGGTGTCGGCGTCGAGCCCGAGCTCGCCAAACACCCGCTGGGCCTCCTCGCTCCAGCCGGCCGGCTCGCGAAACTCGCGCGCGAAGCGCGCGCGGACGTCGTGGTAGCGATCGTGCGTCTCGAACACGCGGCGGACGACCAGCTGCGGCGCGACCGTCCCGTTCCACGTGTTCTCCTCGAGCCGGAAGGCGACGTCGTAGGCGCCGGCGCGCCGCAGGCGGTCGAGCTGGGCGCCCATGCCGAACGCGATCGCACTGCCCGCGTCGCGGCCGCGCTCGCGATCGCGGACGCGGAAACGCAGGTGCCGGCCCTCGCCGACGGCAGCGGGCTCGGAGATCTCGCAGCCCGCGAGGAGGAGCATCACGCCGGGGTTGCCGAGCCCGAACGGAGCGAGCCGCCCCAGCTCTCCGGCGAGGTCGAGGGTCAGCTCCCGTGGCGCGACGACGGCGTCGACCACGGTCACGGGCTCGAGGTGGCGGTCGTCGAGGTGCGCGTCGGCATGCGCCGCGAAGGCCTCGACGAACGCGTCGAGGTGCTCGACGTCGAGACTGAGGCCGGCTGCGGCCCTGTGGCCTCCCCACCGCGACAGCAAATGCGAGCAGGCGGCGAGGCCGCCGTGCAGGTCGAACGCGGGAATCGACCGCCCCGACCCCTTCCACTCGCCGTCGCCTCCGGCGAGGAGCACCACCGGCCGGTGGAACCGCTCGGCGAGCCGCGACGCCACGATCCCGATCACGCCCTCGTGCCACCCCTCGTCGGCGATCACATAGGCGCGCCGCCGCCGGCGCGCCTCGGGCCACTCCTCGACGTGGGCGATCGCCTCGCGCACGATCCGCTGCTCGACGGCCTGACGGTCGCGGTTCAGCGCCTCGAGCCGCTCCGCCAGTCCGCGCGCTTCCTCGGCGTCCTCGGTCAGAAGCAGCTCGAGCGCCTCCACGGGCCGGCACAACCGCCCGGCGGCGTTGATCCGCGGGCCGAGCCGAAACCCGACAGCACCCTCGTCGATCGCGGCAGGATCGACCCGCGCAGCCCGCATCAGCGCCCGCAGGCCGGGCTTCTGCGTCCTCGCGAGGGTGCGCAGCCCGGCAATCGCCAGCGCGCGGTTCTCGTCGACGAGCGGCACCACATCGGCGATCGTCGCCAGTGCCACGAGGTCGAGGTGGCGCTCGAGGATCTCGGCGTCGGGGCCCAGGAGGGCCTGGCCGAGCTTGTAGACGACGCCGGTCCCGCAGAGCTCGGGGAACGGATACGTCGACGGCCGTGTCGCCACGACCGGGCAGTCGGGAAGCGTCGCGCCCGGGCGATGGTGGTCGGTGACGACGACGTCCAGGCCGGCCGCCCTCGCGTCGGCGATCTCGGCGACGGCGGTGATGCCGCAGTCCACCGTCAGCACGAGGCCGCAACCCTCGTCGGCGAGCCGCGAGAGGGTCTCGTGCGCGACGCCGTAGCCCTCCTCGAAGCGGCTCGGGAGGTGCCAGTCGACGTCCGCGCCGAGCTCGCGCAAGATCAGCACGGCGAGCGCCGTGGCGCAGATGCCGTCGACGTCGTAGTCGCCGTGGACGCAGATCCGCTTGCGGGCGGCCACGGCAGCGCGGATGGCCTCGCACGCCGCGGTCATGTCGCCGAGCAGGAACGGATCGTGGCCCGGCGCCACGCCGTCGAGGAACGTGCGCGCCGCCGCTGGGTCGGCGAGCCCGCGCCGCACGAGCACGCGCGCCGTCGTCTCGCTGAGATCGAGCTCACTGGCGAGCCCGCGAGCCGTGTCCGCGTCGCAGTCGCCGATCGTCCATCTGCCTTCGACCATCGGACGAGCCACGGTAAGGAGGCCGTCGGACGGCGTCGGAAGTCGCCCCGGTCACTATTCTGAGGAGAGGTGGCCGAGGCGAATTACCTCTCAGGCGCGGACTACGTCGTCGAGTTTCTCGGCTATCGCTTCGGCTTCAACGCGTCGGATTTCGAGCAGCGGGTGATCGCCGCGGCCGTCAAGCTCGGCCTCGTTCCTTCCAGCGACCTCGATGCAGAGGAGATCGCCGACCTCGTCGAGCTGACGGCGGACGGGGTCATACGCGACCCGGAGAGCGACCTCGGCCGCTA
>Ga0126313_10001735_pt1 | contig 11706 bp, 11 predicted proteins | sample Plot105A_FD_89954 | JGI IMG/M metagenome (GOLD analysis project Ga0126313, IMG submission 89954) | Serpentine soil microbial communities from UC McLaughlin Reserve, CA, USA - Plot105A | ecosystem: Environmental > Terrestrial > Soil > Grasslands | place: USA: UC McLaughlin Reserve, Lake County...
GTCCTCCACGCCCTGCACGACTCCTTCCGCAAGCTGCGCAGCTTCGTCTTCATCGAGCGGATCTCGGAGGTGACCGACGTCTTCGAGCACGAGCGCGACTTCGCCGTCATCGCCCAGAAAATCTCCAGCGAGGGGGGCGTCGCCGACATCTCCGGCTACACCGACTACGGCCGGGTCTGGCTCGAGTTCCTGACCGAGATCTCCGAAGAACTCGACCCCCGCTCGACGGTGATCGTGCTCGGCGACGCCCGCACCAACGGGCGCGAGCCGCACGCCGAGGTCTTCGCCCAGGTCGCCGAGCGCGCCGGGCGGCTCTTCTGGCTCAACCCCGAGCCGAAGCTCTACTGGAACTACGGCGACTCGGTGATGTCCGCCTACGAGCGCTACTGCGACGGTGCCTTCGAGTGCTGGACGACGAAGCACCTGGAGAACTTCGTCAACGTCGTCGCCGGCGCCGCCCCCGCTGCCGAATGAGGGCGCTGCTCCTCCGCCACGGCGAGTCGGTCCACAACGCCAACCGCAGCGGCGAGCCGGCGGCCCATTCCGAGGGCGACCGGCTGACCGAGAAGGGGATCGAGCAGGCGCTCGCGGCAGGAGCGGGCTTGCGCGAGCACGGCATCACCCGGCTGCTGAGCAGCCCGCTGCGGCGGGCGCGGGAAACCTCGCGGGCGGCTGGCGAGGCGCTCAGGCTCGAGCCGGAGGAGGTCGACTACGTCGGCGAGCTGACCTCGGCCGAGACCTTCGAGCAGGCGGTCGAGCGGGTGCGGCGGCTGAAGGACGAGCTCGAGCGCGGCGAGGCGGGCGATCTGCCGCTGCTCGTCACCCATGGCATCTTCACCCGCTTCTTCCTCCTCGACTCGGTCCTCGGGGGGCGCTTCGAGGCGCCGATGGCTGCTGGGATCTGGAACCTCGGCTCGCACAACTGCGGCCTCAGCACCTTCACCTACGGCGAGAGCCGCGACCCGCTGGGGGCCGTGATCCCAGGCTGGACCTGCCTCACCTGGATGGAGCGGCCGTGGAGTCGGCCCTGACGATCCGCACCGGGTCGTCGGGCGAGACCTGCCACTGCTCGTTGACGATCGCCCCCTCGGGCGGCGCCACCGGCCCGTCCAGGAGCGGGTCCTCGGTGTCTCGCATCCACTCCTCGAGACGCCCGCGCAGCTGAGCCACGACCTCGGCGCGCGCCGGGTCGGCGGCGAGGTTGTGGCCCTCCTGCGGGTCCAGCACCAGGTCATAGAGCTGCTCCTCGGGGACCTCCTGCTCCCCCCAGCCCGCCTCGACCAGCAGCTGCTTGGTGCCGCTGTCGTCGCAGTTAGCGAGAACCGGATGCGGGTATTCGTCAAACCTCTTTATGTACTTCCAACGCTCGGTCCGGATCGCCCGATGAGGCTGGTAGGCAGCGTGGTAGGTGGTCTCGCTGAAGATCGCGTCGTGGAGGCTTTCGACCTCCCCTCGCACCAGCGGCATCAGCGAGCTGCCCTGCAGCCAGTCGGGGTGATCGGCGCCGGAGAGGTCGCAGAGGGTCGGGTAGACGTCGAGGTGGCTGACCGGGGCGTCGACGACCTTGCCCGACGTAAAGCCCGGGCCGCGGATGATCATCATCACCCCGGTGCCGCGGTCGAAGAGGGTCGCCTTGGAGCCGGGGAAGGCGATGCCGTGGTCGGTGGTGCAGATGACGACCGTGTTCTCGACCAGGTCGAAGTCGTGCAGCGCGTGCAGGACGGCGCCGATCCCCTGGTCGAGCGAGCGGGCGCTGGCCTTGAACTCGGCCATGTCGCGCCGCGTCACCACGGTGTCTGGGAGGTTCTCGGGCGGCAGCGAGTAGAGGGTGTCGCGGACCGAGGTCGGGGCGGAGAATTCGCGGTGGGTCTCGAAGAAGCCGACCGACATGAACCACGGCTCGGCCGGCGCATCGCGCAGCGTCTTGATCGTCAGTGGGGCGACGAAGGAGGCGTTGTTCTGGCCGACGGGGACGACCTCGTCGTAGCCGATCACCTCCGGGTCGAGGGAGATGTGCTGCTCGCCGATCAGGATCGAGCGGTAGCCGACCTGGCGCAGGGTGTGGACCCAGTGCTGGCGGTAGTCGTTCAGCTTCCAGCCGCGGTGGGCGAGGCCGAACATGCCGTTGTTGTGGCAGTAGAGGCCGGTGAGCAGGCTGGCGCGGCTCCCGGAGCAGGTCGGCGCGGCGCAGAAGGCCTCGCGGAACAGCACCCCCTGGTCGGCCAGCATCTGGATGTTCGGGGTCGGGACCTGGAACCCGTAGGGCTGGACGTAGCGGCCGGTGTCGTGCGAGTGGATGTAGAGGATGTTGGGTGGACGCACCGTCCTCGAGGTTACCGACCCTGCCTTGTTTACTTGTTTGTTGATAGGGATAGTTAGGAACTGGTGATGAACGAAAGGCAACCCGACCGCTCCTATCTCGTCTGCGCCACCCCCCGCAGCGGCAGCACCCTCGTCTGCCACGCGCTCGAGGAAACCGGCGTCGCCGGCCGCCCCGAGGAGTACTTCGAGGCGCTCCGCCACAGCGGCCGGCCCCGGCGACCGGAGGAATACTTCCTCGGCGTCGAGGACCAGTCGATCCGCGACCACCTCGGCGAGCGCAGCGTCGGCTCGGACCCCCAGCCCCGCTCCCCCCTCTGGAGCCGGGCGGCCTACGACCGCTACCTCGAGTGGGCCTTCGAGACCGGCACCACCGACAACGGCGTCTTCGGCGCGAAGCTGATGTGGGGCTACTTCGGCGAGTTCGTCAGCCTCCTGCGCAACATCCCCGCCTGCCGCGACGTGCCACTGGGCGAGCTACTGCCTTCAGTCTTCCCGGACCTTACCTTCGTCCGCGTCGTCCGCGCCAACAAGGTGCGCCAAGCGGTCTCGCTCTGGAAGGCCGTCCAGACGGCGACCTGGCGTGAGGACCAGGCAAGTGCCAAGGCGGCCTCGGTCGAGGACGACGGCTCCCCTCCCTACCGCAGCTTCGTCGAGGCCCATCGTCCCCAGCTGCGCTTCCACTACCGCGCGATCGACCACCTGCTCGAACAGCTCCTAATCGAAGAGGCCTCCTGGGACGCCTTCTTCGAGCACGCCGGCATCAAGCCAATCCTCATCCTCTACGAGAACTTCGCCGCCGCCTACGAGACCAGCACCCTCAACCTCCTAGAGCGCCTAGACCTCACCTGCGCCGACGACTTCGAGTTCGAACCGCGCATGAAGCGCCAGTCAGACCGGATCAACGACGACTGGACCAAGCGCTACAGCGAGCTGCGACTGGGGCGCGACTTCGACCTGGTGCCGGCGGCAGTGGAGGAGAGTGCGCGACAGTCGGGCTCATAAGCCGACGGTCGCGGGTTCGAACCCCGCTTTGCCCCGGAGTGGCCCTCGAAAACGACCTCCATCGAGGATATTCGCGAGCGGAGCGGCACGAAACTGATGAGTTCTGAGAATTTCGACCGGCACTTCGGTTCTCTGCCCACTGACGGCGAGGGATAGCGACTAAGAGCGCTGTGGTGGGTACGCGCAGACGCGCTACCGCGCGACCCAAGCGTCCTTCGAGGACGCGAGGTCGCTGACCACGCTCGGCAGTTCGCCGGAGACGAGGTCGGCGAGCGTGACCTGCTCGAGCACGGAGCGGAGGCTGGCGCGGACCGCGATCCAGACCTCCTGAAGGTGTTTGGAGTTGCCGCGGTACTCGATGTCCTCGGGGGGGGTCGACTGCACGTGGGCGATCGGGCCCTCCACGGCGCGGACGATCTCGGCCACGGTCACCTCGTCGGCCGGGCGCGCCAGCCAGTAACCGCCCTTCGCCCCGCGCCGGGCGCGGACGATGCCGTGGTGCTTGAGCTCGAGCAGGATGTGCTCGAGGAACTGGAGCGGGATGTCCTGTGCCTCGGCCAGGCGCTCGCCCTTGACGGGTGCTTCCTCGGATTGGGCGGCGGCAAGCTCGGCAGCGGCCCGCACCGCGTAGTCGGCCTTCGCAGAAACTCGCATGTATCTAGTAAATCAGTCGGCGGGCAGCGTCCGCGCGAGGGCGGCCGTCTGATCCGCCTCTTGCTGGAGCTGCTGCTCGCGACGCCGATTGAGCCAGTGCGGCGCGTAGAGGATCGCGGCGAGGCCAACGGCGGCGATCGCGGCGGCGATCGGCCAGACCTCGGGGTCGCCCTTCTGGACGGTGACGATCCCGGAGCCGATCAGGACCAGCCCCAGCGCGGTGCGGAGGAATCCCTGGGGGGCTTTGTCGGAGAGCGAGGCCCCGATCACCACGCCGGGGATGCTGCCGAGGAGGATGTTGGCGGCGAGAACGAAGTCGACGTTGCCCCCCACCCAGTGGGCGATGCCGGCGGCCCAGAGCAGGATCGCGGCGTGGAAGACGTCGGTGCCGACGACCTTTTTCGGCGACAGCCGGTAGACGGCGATCAGCAGGATCGCGATCACCGTGCCGGAGCCGGCCGAGGTGATCCCGATCACGAAGCCGGTGGTGGCGCCGATCACGATCGCCGCGACTTTGTGGCGCCGCTCGACCTCGAAGCGGTCGCGCTCGTCGATCAGGTTGCGGAGGATCAGCGCCCGGGTGAGGGTGATGACGCCGACCATCAGCAGGGTGCCGCCGAGAACGGCGTAGACGAGTTCCTCCAGCCGCGCTTCCCCCACCTTGGTCTGCAGCCAGGAGACGAGGATGACGCCGCCGACCGCCGAGGGCACGCTGCCGATCGCCAGCCACTTGACCAGGTCCATGTTCACGGTCTTCATCCGCAGGTGGCGCCAACCGCCGACGGTCTTGGTCACCGCCGCGTAGAAGATGTCGGTGCCGATCGCGGTGGTCGGCGAGATCCCGAAGATCAGGATCAGGAGCGGGGTCATCAGCGAGCCTCCGCCCATACCGGTCATACCGACGAGTACGCCGATGCCCAATCCGAAAAGGACGATTGCCGGGTCCATAGCTGTGCTGGGGGTCCGCACTTACTGATTTCGACTTTCCTGACCTTCTTGGTCAGGAGTGCGGAGTGCGCCAGGATACCAGGATGGAGCCCGAAAGTCAGGGGTCTCGAACCGTGGAAGCGCCCCCTCCGCAGAACCCCGCCGCCGGCGACGTCGTCCTTCACGGGGTCGGCCACGCCTATGGCCAGCTGCGCACGCTGGAGGGGATCGAGCTCGAGCTGCCCGCGCAGGGGGTCCTCGGCCTGGTCGGCCCCTCGGGCTGCGGCAAGTCGACCCTGCTGGAGCTGATCTGCGGCCTGCGGGAGCCGAGCACCGGGACGGTCTCGATGGGCGGCGCGACCGCCGCCGAGGAGCGCCTCGCCAGCTGCGCCTTCATGCCCCAGCGCGACTTGCTGCTCCCCTGGTACTCGGCGATCGACAACGCCGCCCTGGCCCTGCGCAACCAGGGCATGGGCCGCCGCGAGGCGCGCGAGGCGGCGGCGGGCCTGTTCGAGCGCTTCGGGCTCTCCGGCTTCCAAATCTCGCGGCCGACTGAGCTCTCGGGCGGGATGCGGCAGCGGGTCGCCTTCCTCCGCACCCTGATCGCCGGCAAGCCGGTGTTGGCACTGGACGAGCCCTTCGCCTCGCTCGACGCGATCACCCGGGCGGAGATGCAGGAGTGGCTCGCCGCCGCCCTGCGCGCCGATCCCCGCTCCGTCGTCCTCGTCAGCCACGATGTCGAGGAGGCGCTCTACCTCTCCGACCGGGTCGCCGTCCTCTCCGCCCGCCCGGGCCGCGTCGTCGCCGAGCTCAGCGCCCCGCGGCCGCGAGCCGCCGACCGCGACGCCGCCGTCACCGACCCAGCCTTCGTCGCCGCCCGCGAGGAGGCGCTGCGCGCACTCCGTCACGGAAGTCGTGGTTCCTAATGCACGACATGGGTGAAAAAGGAACCACGCGATGGCGCAGGTGGCTGTTTCCGGCCCTGCTGCTCGCCGCGCTCCTGGGCCTCTGGCAGCTGGCCTGCTCGACCGGGGCGATCGCCGATGCGCTCGACCTCGAGAGCTTCCTCGTCCCCTCCCCGGCCGAAGTCGCAAGCGCGCTTTGGGAGAACCGCGGCCTGCTGGCCGAAAACGCCTGGGTGACGCTGCGCGAGATGCTGCTCGGGATCCTTGCCGCGCTCGCGGTCGGCGTCGCCTTCGCCGTGCTGATGCACCTCTCGCGAGTGCTGCGGGACGCCACCTACCCGCTGATCGTCGCCTCGCAGGCGATCCCGATCGTCGTCATCGCCCCGATCCTGGTCGTCTGGTTCGGCTACGGGATCACGCCCAAGATCGTCATCGTCGCCCTGATCTGCTTCTTCCCGGTCACGGTCAACGCGCTCGACGGCCTGCGCTCGGTCGACCCCGAGGCGGTGAAGATGATGCGCAGCCTCGACGCCTCCCGCCGGCAGCGGTTCTGGCGGGTGGAAGCGCCGGCGGCGCTGCCGAGCCTGTTCACCGGGATGAAGATCGCCGTCGTGATCGCCCCGATCGGCGCCGTCTTCGCCGAGTGGGCCGGGTCCAGCTCCGGCCTCGGCCACCTGATCCAGTCAGATATGGCCTACTTCCTGGTCGCCAGGCAGTTCGCGACCGTGTTCGTCCTCTCGGCGATGGCCCTGGCCCTGATCGGCCTCGTCGCCCTCGCGGAGCGACGCGTCGTCACTTGGCGATAGAACTCAGGCGATGACGCGCCACCGGATCTGGGCGATTGCCCTCGCCGTCCTCGCTCTTGGCCTCGCGCTGACCGCCTGCGGCGAGAAGTCCGAGGAGACGACCGGCGAACGCGAGGGCTTCAGCCTCACCCTCGACTTCTACCCCAACGCCGACCATGCCGGGATCTACATGGCGCAGAAGCTCGGCTACTTCGAGGAAGCGGGCCTCGACGTCTCGATCGACACCCCGTCCGACCCCGCCGCGCCGCTGAAGCTCCTCGCCGCCGGCAGCACCGACTTGGCGATCTCCTACGAGCCCGAGGTGGCGCTGGCGCGCGAACAGGGCCTCGACGTCGTCGCCGTCGGCGCCCTCGTCAACCGGCCCCTCACCTCGCTGATCTGGCTGAACAAGTCGGGGGTCAAAGGCGTCGCCGACCTCAAAGGAAAGACCGTCGCCACCGCCGGCATCCCCTACCAGGACGCCTTCCTGAAGACGATCCTCGCCCGGGTCAAGCTCACCCCCGAGGACGTCAAAGCCGTCAACGTCGGCTTCGGCCTCCTCCCCGCCCTCGTCGGCGGCTCCGCCCAGGCGATGCTCGGCGGCTTCCTCAACGTCGAGGGCGTCGACCTGCGCGAACGCGGCAAAGCCCCAGTCGTCACCCCGGTCGACAAGCTCGGCGTCCCAACCTACGACGAGCTGGTCCTGGTCGCCCGCCGGCAGAGCCTGGAAGAAGACCCGGAGAAGTTCCGGCTCTTCCTCGCCGCCCTCGGGCGCGGAACCGAGGCCGCGGTCCAGCAGCCCGGCGCCGCCACCGACGCGATCACCGCAGCCAATCCCGATCTGGAACCGAAACTGACCGCGGCGGAGGTGAAAGCGACCCTGCCGCTGCTGGGGGCGCGGGTCAGCGGCAAGCCCTACGGCTACATGGACCCCGAGGAGTGGGCGGCCTTCACCGCCTGGATGCGGGACAACGAACTGATCGCCTCGCTGCCGGAACCGGGCGAACTGCTCGACAACGGCTACTTGCCCTCGGGCGAGATCCCCGAATAGCCGAGCGCGCCTTCGGCGATCAGCCGGCTCACCTCGCGCTCCGGCATCGCCGCGTGGAAGAGGTGTCCCTGGGCGTAGTCGCAGCCGAGGCGGCGCAGCTCCGACAGCTGCACCTCGCTCTCGACCCCCTCGGCGATCACCTCGAGCGAGAGCGCCCGCGCCATCCCGATGATCGCCTCGACGATCGCCGTCGCCTCCTGCTCGATCCCCAGCGCGTCGACGAAGGAGCGGTCGATCTTCAGCGCGTGGAAGGGGAAGCGGTTGAGGTAGGCGAGCGAGGAGTAGCCGGTGCCGAAGTCGTCGAGGACGAGGCGGACGCCGAGCTCGTTCAGCTTCTCCAGCGAGGAATTGGCCGTCACCGACTCCTCGACGAGGACGCTCTCGGTGATCTCGAGCCGCAGGTGGACGGGATCGAGCCCCGTCCGCGCGATCACCTCCTCGACCGTGTCGACCAGGTCGCGGTGGGCGACTTGGCGGGCGGAGAGGTTGACCGCCACGTCGAGCGGCCGCGAGTCGGGGCGCAGCTGGTGCCACTCCAGGGCCTGGCGGCAGGCCCGCTCCTGCACCCAGCGGCCAATCGGCTCGATCAGGCCGCTGTCCTCGGCGATCGAGACGAACTCGGACGGGTCCAGGGTGCCCCGCTCGGGGTGGCGCCAACGGACCAGCGCCTCGAGCCCGTTGATCTCCCCCGTGCGCAGGTTGACGACCGGCTGGTAGTGCAGCGCCAGCTCGTCGCGCTCCAGCGCGTGGCGCAGCTCGCGTTCCACCTCCAGCCGCCGCATCGCGCCGGCTCGCATCTCGGCATCGAAGAGGACGCAGCGGGCGCGGCCGCCCTCCTTGGCCCGGTACATCGCCGCGTCGGCGTCGCGGATCAGCAGCTCGGCGTTGACAGTGCGCTCTTCGGAGGCGCGCGAGACAGCCACCCCGGTGCTGGCGCTGACGAAGTGGTCGACCCCGTCGAGCGAGAAGGGCTGGGTGAAGGCGGCGGCGACGCGGTCGGCGATCGCCACCGCCTCGCCTTCGTCGGCGAGCCGGTCGATCAGGATCCCGAACTCGTCGCCGCCGAAGCGGGCGACGATGTCGCCGGGCCGCAGGTGTGCGCGCAGGCGCGGCGCCACCGCCCGCAGCAGGGCGTCGCCGGCGTGGTGGCCGAGGCTGTCGTTGATCAGCTTGAAGTGGTCGAGGTCGAGGAAGAGGATTCCCACCGGCGAGCCCGAGATCGCCGCCTTGTCGAGCGCGTCGCCGAGCGCGTCGACGAAGCTGAGCCGGTTCGGCAGGCCGGTGAGCGAATCGTGCAGGACGCGGTAGCGCAGCGCCTGGTCGGCGGCGTGGCGCTCGATCGCGTCGGCGAGGACGTTGGCGGCGGCCTGCACGAAGGGGACGTCCTTGGCGCTGAAGCGGTGCGGCTCGGTCGCGTGGACGTCGAGCACGCCGAAAGGTCGGTTCTTGCCGTCGATCACCACAGCGAGGCTGCTGGCGGCGCCGAAGACACGCAGGACCGGCGGCATCGTGTGGCGGGTCTCGTGCTCCCAGTCAGGGACGATCGCGTGGGTTCCGGAGTCCAGCGCGGCGCCGGCGTGCGAGTCGCGGGAGGCCGAGACCCGGCGGCCGGCGCCGACGACTGCCTCGCCGAGACCGGCGCGAAGGTTGAGGCGGCGGCCGTCGCGGCCGAGCTCCCAGATGCAGGCGCTGTGGACGCCGTCGACCTTGCCGATCAGCTCGGTCGCGACCTCCATCAGGTCGACGGGATCGCTGTTCTGCATCGCCCGCTCGCCGAGGCGGGCGACGACCGCCTGCTGGGAAAGTGCGCGCTGCAGCTCGTCCTCGGTCTGCTTGCGGGCGCTGACGTCGTAGAGGACGCCGTGCCAGACCGGGATCCCCTCCTCGTCGGCTTCGAGGACGGCCTCGTCGTGGATCCAGACGACGCCGCCGTCGCGGGTCTGCATCCGGTATTCGATCGGGGTGGTGTCGCGGTTGCCGAGGTGTTCCTCGCTTTCGGCCGCGACCGCTCGCTGGCGGTCCTCGGGGTGCAGGAGGCTGGACCAGAGGCCCGGGTCGCGGACGAACTCCTCCGGCCGGTAGCCGAGGATCTCCTCGACCTGAGGGCTGACGTAGCGCCAGCGCCCGCGCTCGCCGAGCTCGGCCGTGTAGACGATCACCGGCAGCTGCTCGACCAGGCGCTGGAAGTCGTGCCCGCCCGAAGCCAGCTGGTCGACGAAGCGCTTTACCTCGTGCTCTGACCAGTTCCTGTCGGCGGGCTCACGCATCCACCCCGCTCATCGGCGACCGTGGCGGTCGCCTTGAGGACTGCCGGGTGCCAATCTCGCTCAGGCGCGAGCCGCATTGGCGGCCCGGCGGCGACGAGGCGATAGAGGCCGGAGAGGGTGAGGGCGCCGACCAGGCCGCGGTAAGGCTCGTACGGCGCGTAGAACTCTTCGACCTCGGGGATCGTCGCCCGCCGGCCGCGCCCGTTGAGGCGCCCGACGAGCTTGATGTAGCCGAGGTCGCCGGCCGGCAGCGAGTCGAGTTCGTTGCGCCCGAAGAGACCGAGGCACTGCACGGTCCAGGGCCCGATCTGCGGCATTGCCAGCAGCCTCGCGTCACCCTCGGCGCGCTCGACCCGGCAGCGGCCGGCGGCGACGTCGCGGGCCAGCCGCCGCAGCGCCAGCGCCCGTTTGCCGACCAGTTCCATCTGCTCCAGTTCGGCGGGGGCGCGACCGGCGATCGCGGCCGGCCCGGGGACGTCGCGCAGCGCCTCGCGCCCCTCCCCCAGCCGCGGCCCCCAGCGGCCGGCGATCCTGCGCTCGATCGACGCCGCCCGGCTCGCCTCGATCAGCTGCCCGACCACCGCCGCGGCCAGCGCCTCCCAGGGCCAGGGCCTGCCGCCCGGACGGAAGTCGGGCATCCGCCGGATCAGCGGCCCGACCAGCGGGTCGCGGCGGAAGCGACGGTGGAAGTCGGAGAGGTCGACGTCGACCCACAGCGCGCGGCGCATCCGCTCGATCGCCTGCTCGAGCTGCTCGCGCCCGGCCGGTCCCGGGCAGGGGCGCATCTCGATCGCCGGGCGCAAGACCCGCTCCGGGTCGACCGCCTCGGCGCGGAACCGCACCCTGCCGCGGGCCGGCTGCCAGGCACGCACCAGCACCGGGCTGCCGTCGACGTGGAGCAGCCGCGTCGCGACCCCGCCCCGCACCCGCAGCGTCCGGTCCGAGCTGCCCCGGGGCAGTCGATAGGGGGAGGGCGGACGAATCTCCGCTTCGACCATCAGCGGCCGAGCAGGTGAACGTCGACCAGGAAGGAGCGGCTGGCGACGACGTTCTGGCGCTCGCGGCGGCGCCTACCGAGGCGGCGCGGCGACCTGGCCCTGGCGGCGGCACCGGTCACCGCCCGCACTGCGGCGACGGTGGCGGCACCGGCGAGGACGCCGCCGGCGGCGGCGATCGCGGCGGTCTTGACCTCGGGACGCAGGACCGGCAGCGCGGAGCCCTCCGCTTCGTAGCTGGACGGCAGAGGGCGAACGGGGCCGGTGGCCTCGGCCGGGCCGGCGTCTTCCTCGGCCACGACCTCGGCGTCTAGGTGCAGCTCGCTCACCCGGGCGACTCTAGCGCGGCGTGGGGTCGGCTCCGGCGAGGGATCGCTCGTAAAGACGGTACTTCTTGACGACCTTGCCGCCCATCCCTTCCATCGCCCGATTCATCGGCTTGTTGGTCTCCAGGATCCAGCCCATCTCGCCCCAGGTGATCTTGCCCGGCATCGCCGCGAGCTTGATGTGCTCGAGGTAAAGGCCGGCAGCGACGCCGGTGTGGCGGTAGTCGTGCTTGACCCCGAGGGCGAAGACCCGCAGACGGTCGATCTTGCGCTTGCCGAGCAGGAACTTCGCCCAGCCGAAGGGCAGCAGGCGGCCGTTCAGATTCATCATCACCCGGTTGATGTCCGGCAGGGTCAGCGCCGCGCCGACCACCTCGCCGTCCTTTTCGGCCATGAAGGTCCACTCCTCGTCGAGCACCTGCTTCAGGTTCTTCGCCTGGAACTCGACCTCGGCGTCGGTGATCGGGACGAA
>Ga0126313_10001738_pt1 | contig 11703 bp, 11 predicted proteins | sample Plot105A_FD_89954 | JGI IMG/M metagenome (GOLD analysis project Ga0126313, IMG submission 89954) | Serpentine soil microbial communities from UC McLaughlin Reserve, CA, USA - Plot105A | ecosystem: Environmental > Terrestrial > Soil > Grasslands | place: USA: UC McLaughlin Reserve, Lake County...
CGCCCCGGGTGGGGTTGGCCGCACCCCGGATCTGCAGGGCTGCACGAGCCCGGCGACCCCTGCGCGATGGGACAGTTCCGTGCAGAGAACGCCATGCACTCCTCCCTCCTCCAGATCCATCACGCGAACGCCGTAGAGCAGCAGCGGTCGGCCGTCCGCCGCCCCTGGTGGCACTTCGCCACCCCGGTCGACTCCCGGTCCGCTCGGCGCCACACCCCCGAGGCGCGCATCGCTCCGGTCGCTCGCACCGCCTGACGATCTCTCCCGACCCCGGCCCCCGTCCCGCCCCTTCCCCCCGGGCGAGACGGGGGTCGAGTCGTTTAAGCCCGAATCCGGCTAGCGACTCGGGTCAAGCGGCAGCGGCGACGCCGGCTTGAGCTCCTCGAGGCGCAGGAGCGTCATCACGCGCTGGGCGCCGCCGCGGGTGGAGAGGCGGACGAGCACCCGCTGCAGCTCGGCGATCTCGCGCGCCACCACCATCAGCATCGCGTCCGTCTCGCCGGTCACCCAGTCGGCGGCGATCACCTCGGGCATCGCGCGCACGGCCTGCGCGAAGCGCCGGTGCGCGGTGTCGTCGTGGCGCTCGAGCGAGACGGCGACGTAGACCTGCAGGGCGAAGCCGGCCGCGGCGGAGTCCAGCCGCGCCGCGACGCTGCGGATGATCCCGGACTCCTTGAGCCGCCGCACCCGGTGCAGCGTGGCCGCGGGGGAGAGCCCGACGATCCGTGCGAGCTCGACGTTCGGGCGGGCCGCGTCGGCCTGCAACTCGGCGAGCAGCTGGATGTCAACGGAATCGAGCGAAAGGGCCATGGCACGAAACAATATTCGGTCATAGCCCTGATCTGACGAATCCTGACTGGAGAGAGAGCGATTTCCTCCGATCATAGGTGGTGCCATGACTACGCATCGCACCGCGCTCCTCGCCCTCGCCGCCGCGGGCGCGCTGTGGGGCCTGACCGTGCCGTTGTCGAAGCTCTCGCTCGACTGGCTCGGTGGCGGCTGGCTGACCGTGATCCGGTTCGCGATCGCCGCCCCCGTGCTGGCCTACGTCGGCCGCCGCGGCCTGCGCGCGGCGCTCACGCCGCGGATCGCCTTCGCCGGCGCGATCGGCTTCGGCGCGGTGATCATGCTCCAGAACGCCGGCATCGAGCGCACGAGCGTCTCGCACGCCGCGCTCGTCGTCGGCGCCGTGCCGGTGATGGTCGCGCTGATGGCGGCCGCGCTCGGCCACGGCGTCGCGCGCCCGACGGCGTGGGCCGGCTACGGCCTCGCGCTCGCCGGCATCGCGGTGGTCGCGGGCGGCGGTGGCGCGGGCGCGACGAGTGCGGGCGACCTGCTCGTGTTCGGCTCGGTGGCGCTGTCGGCGACGTTCATCGTGATGCAGCCGCGGCGGCTGGCCGGGCGCGACCCGGCGGCGGTCACGGCCGTGCAGTTCACGGCCGGCGGCTTGGTGGCGCTGCCGCACGCGCTCGCCTTCGAGGGCCTGCCGGCCGCCCCGGCCGAGGCCGGGCCGGTGGCGGCGATCGTGGCGCTGGCGCTCGTCGGCACGCTGCTCCCGTTCTGGCTGTTCGCCTATGGGCAGGCGCACGTCCCGGCGGGGCTGGCCGGTGCGTTCCTGAACCTCGAGCCGCTCGTCGGCGTGGCCGTCGGCTGGGTGGGCTTCGGCGAGGCCGTCGCGGCCAACCAGCTGCTCGGCGGCGTGGCGGTCCTGGCGGGCATCGCGCTCAGCACCTGGAACCCGAGTGAGGAGAGGCGGCGCCCGCGCGGCGGGCGCCCGCGACCCTGGCGGCTCCGACCGCTGATCGCCGCCTATGAACGCGGGCCCTGCGCGTAGCGCTGCGCGCGCTCCACGGCCGCCGCCGCCATCTGGGCAAGCTGCACCAAGACCTCCTCGTCGAGGTGGCTGAACTCGCCATCGCGCTTGTCGAACGCTTGGATCAGCCCGACCTCCTTGCCGTCCGGAGCGGTGAGCGACGCCACGAGCCAGCTGCGCATCGAGCGCACCCGTTCTCCCGCTCCCTCGAGGGCGCGGCGCGCCGGTTCCGCGGCGAGCTCGGCCGAGCTCATCCGCAGCGACCGCCGGCCCGGCGCGACGGCGGCGTAGAGCGCTGCCACGTCCGCCGGTGGCACCGAGACCGGTTCGCTCCCCGGCTCGGCCTCTGCGTGGGCTTCGATCGTGATCCCGTCAGGGAGCCGGATCTCCACGCGGCAGCGTGCCGCGGCGACGAGCTCGCGCGCGTGCTCGGCCACGAGCTGGAGGATCTCCTCGAGCGACCCGGGGGCGTCGAGCGCGAGTGAGGCGTCGGTCAGGAACGAGGACAGGCGATGCAGCATCTCGGCGCGTTCGCGGATCGCCGCCTGCTGCTCGCGGATCACGCGCTCACGCTCCTCGACGAAGCTGACGCCGACGATCACCGCGATCCGGTTCGCCGCCGGCTCATAGACGTCGAGCACGCGGCCGAGGAGCTCCGGGTCGCCTTGGTGGCGGATGAACAGCGCGCGTGCCAGCACGTCGCGCAGGAGGAGCACGGTGCCGAGCACCTCGTCGGTCTCCACGCCGCGCGGGACGATCCGCTCGGAGAGGTCGCGCGCGTACGCGCGCAGCGCCTCGACGCTTCCGGTCTCGAGGGCGTTGACGTAGTTGTCGTACACCGCCGTGACCTCCGAGAAGATCTCGTCGGCGCGCATCACCCGCAGGAGCTGGGCGTCGGTGATCCGCGACGCCCACTCCTCGCGCAGCTCCGGCCGCTTCTGGCGCAGGTGGTCGACAAGCCCGCGCAGCAGCTTGCTTTCGACCTCCGACGGCTGGCCGGCTATGCCGGCCGCGGGGTGGCCGGTCCTGTCCATTGTCCCTACCTCCTCGAGGGGAGCAATCGCCGTCGTCTTACCCGTGGTGATCTTCTCGTAGCCGAGCGCCATCCAGGAAGAGGGAGGTGATCCCTTCGACCGTGTCCTCCACGCCCAGCGACGGTCGCATCTGGAGCCCGCTCACCACGATGCCGATGAGCGACTCCATGAGCCACGACGCGGGCAGGTCGTGTCGCACCTCCCCGAGGGACTGGGCTCGCTCGATCAGCTTGCGCAGCGGCGAGGCGACTCGCTTGTCGAACTCCGCCGGGTCGGGGCGTGCGCTCTCGCGCGACACGACGACGAAGGAGTCGCCCACTGCGACGAGGGCTCGCACCGCACGCTCGAATGCCTCCGTCACCGCGACCTCCTCGAGCCTGCCCGCTCGGAGCCGCTCGCCGGCCTCCTCGACTGCGAGCTGCCCGAGAGCCTCGAACAACGCCTCCCGGTTCGGGAAATACCGGTACACGGTTGCGCGCGCCATGCCGGCGGCCGCTGCGACGTCGCCCATGCTCGCCTGCTCGCCACGCTCCGCCAGCACCGCCGCCGCGGCCTCCAGGATCGCGGAGCTCACCCGCGCGCGAAGCGTTGTCTGCCTCTGAGACATTAGTGTCTCATTTAGAGTTTGCGTTGCCTCAGTATGGGTATGGCTGTCTCATGCGAGCGAATCACTGTCCAACCATACGAAATGTGGTCGACGGACAGGAGGCGCAAACCCCGGGAAGCCGGAGAGCCGGGCCACGACCGCCGTTCCGAGGCACGCGAGGGGGACGGAGGGTTGCTGCGCCGGGCTGGGAAAGGGAGATCAGCATGCAGGACCATCGCGTGAACACAGACGCACCAACCGCCACCGGCCGCGACGATGCCAAGCGCGTAGGGAAGGGAGCGATCGCGCTCCTCGCGCTCGGGGCCCCGTTCGTGGCTGCGACACCGGCCACGGCACAAGGCAACGGGAACGGCAACGGCCACGCGCAGGCGGATGCCGACGCCTCGGCAACCGCCGCGCCGCAGTCGGACGACGCGGCAACGCTGGCCGCCGCACCAGCTGCGGAAGCCGGTGGTGGCGCGGAAGCGTCCCTCAAGGGCAACGGCAACGGCAACGGCCATGCGAACGCAGCCAAGGCGCACGAGGACGCCGCGGTGAGCGCCCCCAGCACCGGCGCAAGCGGGCAGGCGGCGGTCTCCGGCGATGCGGACGCGACCGTTGGCGGCGAGGACGCCGACGGTGCCCAGCAGGCAGGAGCGTCAGCCGGCGCTGGTGGCCACGCCCACGCCCGCGGCGGCGTGGCGGCGGGCGCGCCGCGCGAAGCGCACAGCAACGGCCGCGCGCGTGGCGCGGCGCACGCCAGCACGAGCGCCCGCGCCTTCACCGACGTGAAGGTCCGAGTACACGAAGAGGCTGAATCCGGCGCCAGGGCATCCGCCCACGTGAAGGCGAGCCCGGCTCTGCAGGCCGCGATCCGCGCCGAAGCGCGCGAGGCCGCCCGCGAGGAGGTCCGAGCGCAGCTCAAGCGGCAGATCGGCACCCGGCGGTTCGTCGTCAAGCACCGGTTCGGGAACGAGCTGGCAGACCTCTGCGGCGGCAAGACCGGGGGTCGCACCAACGGCAAGGGCCACGGCAACGCCCGTGGCCGTGTCGAGGGTCACGGCAACGCCGGGCTCCACGGCAACGCCGGGCTCCACGGCAACGGTTTGGGCCGCGGCCACCCGGAGGCCAGCGGCAACGGCGAGGTCCATGGCAACGGCCGTGGCCATCTCGAGCACGGCAACGGCGTCGGCCGCGGCCACGTCGAGCATGGCAACGGCGCGGGTCGTGGCCACGCCGAGGGCAGCGGCAACGCCGAGGTCCACGGCACCGGCCGTGGCCATGCCGAACATGGCAACGGTGTGGGCCACGTCGAGCATGGCAACGGCGCGGGTCGTGGCCACGTCGAGCATGGCAACGGCGCGGGTCGTGGCCACGTCGAGGGCAGTGGCAACGTCGAGGTCCACGGCGCCGGCCGTGGCCGCGTCGAGCACGGCGACGGTGTGGGCCGCGGCCACGTCGAGCATGGCAACGGCGCGGGTCGTGGCCACGTCGAGGGCAGCGGCAACGCCGAGGTTCACGGCACTGGCCGTGGCCACGTCGAGCATGGCAACGGCGCGGGTCGTGGCCACGTCGAGGGCAGCGGCAACGCCGAGGTTCACGGCACTGGCCGTGGCCACGTCGAGCACGGCAACGGCGTCGGCCGTGGCCACGTCGAGGGCAGCCGCAACGTCGAGGTCCACGGCGCCGGCCGTGGCCATGTCGAGCACGGCAACGGTGCGGGCCGCGGCCAGGTGGAGCATGGCAACGGTGTCGGCCGCGGCCACGTCGAGGCCGGCGGCAACGCCGAGGTCCATGGCCACCTCGTGCACGGCATCGGCGAGGGCCACGGCAACACCCGTGGCAATGCCGAGGGCAGTGGCAATATCGCGGCCCCTGGCGGTGGCGGCGGTGAGGGCCGTGGCAGCGGCGACGTCCTTGGCAATGCCGCGGGCGGCACTGCCCTGGGCCGTCGCAGCGGCGAGCGCCTTGGCAACCCCGCGGGCGGCGGTAACGCCGTTGGCGGCTCCAACGCCCGTGCCGGTGGCGGCGGCAGCGCCGGTGGCGGCTCCAACGCCGGTGTCGGCGGCGGCGCCGGTGGCGGTGGCGGTGCCGGTGGCGGTGTCAACGCCGGCGGTGGCGGTGCCGGTGGCGGTGTGAACGCCGGGGGCGGTGGCACTGCCGGTGGCGGTGTGAACTCCGTTGGCGGCGTCACTGCCCGTGGCGGTGGCAACGCCGCGGCTCGGCCCGATGTCGTGGAGGCCGGCGCGGCGGTTCAGCAGAAGCAGCTGCCGTTCACCGGCGGCGACGTTCCGCTGATCGTCTTCGCGGGCGCCGCGGCGATCGCCGCGGGAGCCCTGCTGCGGCGGCGCATCGACGGGGCGATGCGCTGCAGCTGTATGGAGCCTCAGCTCCCCCAACCCCGGCACCCCGCACACATCCCCCATCGGGTGCCGGCTCCCCAGACCCCGACGCGCCCCCGTCCCGTGGCGCGTCGGGGTCGCCCCCTATCCGGGCGATAGTCGTGGCCCGTTACCTACTCGTCGACGACAGAGACGGCAGGGTGCTTGTAGAGCTCGCCGGCGCCGAGCAAGCGGCGCGGATGCTGGCCCGCCTCGCGCGCAGTCCGATCGGAAGCTCCACGGTAAGCCTGATGCGGCTCGGGCACCACGAGGGCAGCCTGACCGGCATCACCTCGATGGTGTCGGTGCGGCCGCTCCAGCCGCCCTCACCACGCAGGGCCAAGCCGTTTCCGGATCGTCCGTCACCTAACCCGCCCTCGACGCCGCCGCCGCGCACCTGACCTGGCCGCCTGCCAGCATGCGCGGCCGTGCTGACGGTCTTCGACGGCCACAACGACACGCTCACGCGCGACGACGCGGACGACTTCGTGACCGGTCGCGAAGGCGGCCACATCGACCTCCGGCGGGCCCGCGAGGGCGGCCTCGGCGGCGGGATCTTCGCCGCCTTCACCGCCACGCCCGGCCACGACGGCGACAGCGGGGAGCCGGCCGCGCCGATCGGGCAGGACCTCGCGGCCGCCCTCGTGTCGCGCACGCTCGGGCGGCTGCTGCGGCTCGAGCGCGAGGGCCACGTCAGGCTCGCTCGCCGGCCGGGCGACCTCGACGCCGCCCGCGCCGACGGCACGCTCGCCGCGGTGGCCCACATCGAGGGGGCGGAGGCCGTCGATCCGGAGCTGCTCGCGCTCGACGCGCTCCATGCCGCGGGGCTGCGCTCGCTCGGCCCGGTGTGGAGCCGCCCGAACGCCTTCGCCTATGGCGTCCCGTTCGCGTTCCCCAGCTCGCCCGACATCGGCCCGGGCCTGACGCCGGCCGGCACGCGGCTCGTGCGCCGCTGCGCCGAGCTCGGGATCGCGGTCGATCTCAGCCACCTCAACGAGGCGGGCTTCTGGGACGTCGCCAGGCTCGACCTGGCGCCGCTGATCGCCTCGCACTCCGGCGCGCACGCCCTGTGCGCCTCCAGTCGCAACCTCACCGACGCGCAACTCGACGCGATCGGCGCGTCCGGCGGCCTCGTCGGGGTCGTGTTCGCGGTCGGCTTCGTCCGACCCGACGGGAAGGAGGACGCCGACACGCCGCTCGAGGCGATCGCCGCGCACGTCCGGCACGTCGCCGACCGGATCGGCGTCGACCACGTGGCGCTCGGCTCGGACTTCGACGGAGCCGAGATCCCGCGCGCGCTCGGCGACGTCGCCGGCCTGCCCCGGTTGCTGGACGCCATCCGCGCCGAGGGCTTCAGCGAGGACGAGATGGAGCGGATCGCGTGGGGCAACTGGCGGCGCGTGCTCGAAGCCGCCTGGAGCGGCTAGCCCGCCGCCGGCTCCTCCGCCCACAGCCCCGCGAGCCGCACGATCACGGCGGCGGCCGAGGCCATGTCCTGCACCGACGCCCACTCGCGCTTCGAGTGGTACTCGTGGCCGCCCGTGAACAGGTTCGGCGTCGGCAGGCCGCGCGAGCTCAGGATCGAGCCGTCCGTGCCGCCGCGGATCGGCTCGCGGATCGGCTCGATGCCCTCGGCGCGGATCGCCCGCTCGGCGACGTCCACGACCTGCGGGAACCGGTCCACGAAGCGGCGCATGTTGGGGTACTGCGGGCGCTCGCTCACCGTCACGCGCGAACGCGGCTCGGCGGCGGCGACCGCCTCGGCCGTGCGCCGGATCAAGGCGATGTGCTCCGCCAGCTTGTCGTCGTCGAAGTCGCGGGCGATGAAGCGCACCTCCGCCCGCACCGCGTCGCCGGAGAGCACGTACGGATGCACGAAGCCCTCGCGGCCGGACGTGGTCTCCGGCGTCAGCGTGTCCGCCGGCAGCTCCGCGAGCAGCCGCCCGGCCAGCCGCGCCGCATTCACGAGCCGGTCCTTGGCCCAGCCGGGGTGGATGTCGACGCCCTCGAAGACGGCCACGACCTCGGTGCCGGAGAACGTCTCGTCCTGGATCTCGCCCGGCTGCGATCCGTCGAGCGTGTACGCGCAGGCCGCGCCGAAGCGCTCGACGTCGAACAGCGTCGCGCCCTCGCCGATCTCCTCGTCGGGCGTGAAGCCCACCTTCAGCGCCGGGCGGGCGAGCTCGGGATGCGCGGCGAGGTGGGCGACCGCGGCCATGATCTCCGCCACGCCGGCCTTGTCGTCGGCGCCGAGCAGCGTGTCGCCGCTCGAGGTTACGACGTCATGGCCGGCCTTGCCCCCGAGCACCGGCATGTCGACCGGGTCGAGCACCGTCCCGCCGCGCGGCAGCTCGATGCGGGCGCCGTCGTAGTCTCGGTGAACGAGCGGCTCGACGCCGGCGCCGGGCGCGTCGGGGGAGACGTCGACGTGCGCGATCAGCCCGACCGCGTGCGGCGCCCCGCTCGTGGCCGGCAGCGTCGCGTAGACGTAGCCGTTGTCGTCGAGCGCGGCGTCCTGGAGCCCGATCTCGCGCAGCTCCTCGACGAGCATGCGCTGCAGGTCGAGCTGCCCCGGCGTGCTCGGGCTGCCGTCGCGTCCGCGCTTGGACTGGGTGTCGACGCGGGCGTAGCGCAGGAAGCGGTCGAGCACGTCGGCGGCGAGCGCCTCGGCGAGCTCTGACGTGTATGCGGCGGGCATGGGCCGGGTCATAGCACCAGGGTGGGGCAGGCCGTACCGCGGCGGCGGCCTGCCGTACCCGGAGTGCGGCTCGCCCGACCGCCCAGACGCAGGGCTGCCCCCGTCCGCGGGGCCCTCGCCGGTGGGAGAGTTCTCGCATCGCAGCACACCCCTCAATCGAAGGGCCAGGCGATCAGAGATGAACTCCCTCTTCCACATCACCCACGCGAAGTCGATCGACCAGCAGCGACTGGCCGTCCGCCGCCCCCGGCGCCGGAAGTAAGAGCGAGGCACTGCCATGCCGACCTCCACCTCCTACGCCCCGGCCGACACCCGGTCCGCTCAGCGCCTCTCTGGCGCACACACCTACTCGGTCCCGGTCGTCCGCGAGCTCCCGCGTCCCGTCCCCCACGGGCTCGGAAGCAGCGCCTGGTAGAGACCTTCCCCCCGCCGGCCCCCGTCGCGCCCTCCCCTCCTCGGGGCGCGCCGGGGGTCGACGTCGTGCCGGCGCGGCCGCCGCTCCTAGAATCAGGCCCCATGCGCCCCACGCCCTCTCTGGAGCTCGCCATCCGGGAGTTGCAGCGCATCAGCGATGCGGCGCTCGCGTCGCTGTCGATGGACGAGCTGCTGCGCGAGCTGTTGGAGCGCATCGCCGCGATCCTCGGCTCGGACACCGCCGCGTTCCTGTTGATCGACGAGGTCTCAGGCGATCTGGTGGCGCAGGCGGCCAAGGGGATCGAGGAGGAGGTCGAGCAGGGGGTGCGGATCCCGATGGGCCGGGGCTTCGCGGGCCGGATCGCCGCCGAGCGCCGCCCCGTCACGATCGAGGACGTCGACCACGCGGACATCCTCAACCCGATCCTGCGCGAGAAGGGCATCCGCTCGCTGCTCGGCGTGCCGTTGATGCTCGAGGGCCGCGTGATCGGCGTGCTGCACGTCGGCTCGCTCGTGCGCCGCGACTTCACCGAGCAGGATCGCGACCTGCTCCAGCTCGCCGCCGACCGTGCCGCGATCGCCATCGAGCATGCGCGTCTGCACGCCCATCGCCAGGTCGTGGAGGCGATGCAGCGCGCGTTGCTGCCGGCGGCGCTGCCGGTCATCCCCGGTCTCCATCTCACGGCGACCTACCGCCCGGCGGCCGTCGACGCCCGCATCGGCGGTGACTGGTACGACGTCTTCGAGCTCGGCCGCGGGAAGATCGCGCTCGTGATCGGCGACGTCGTCGGCCGCGGCGTGGAGGCCGGCGCGCTGATGGCGCAGGTCCGCACCGCCCTGCGCGCGTACGCGCTCGAGGGGCATCCGCCGGCCCAGGTCGTGGAGCTGCTCAACCGGATGTTCGCGACCATGCGCCCGACCAAGCTCACGACGCTCGCCTACCTCGTCCTCGATCCGGAGGGGGCCGAGTTCACGCTCGTCAGCGCCGGGCACCTGCCGCCGATCATCGTCGATCCGGACGGCCGCGCACGCGTGCTCGAGATATCCGGCGATCCGCCGGTCGGCGCGTTCCGCGGCGTCTCCTTCAGCGAGCGGCGCATGCCGATCGGGCCCGGCAGTCGCGTCCTGCTCGTCACCGACGGCGCCGCCGAGGTGCGCGGCGAGCCGCTCGACGCGGGGCTCGAGCGCCTGCGCGTCCTGAGCGAGCGCGAGACCAACCCGCGCGCGCTGTGCGGCGCGATCGCAGCCGGCTCGGCCACCGGCGGGCCGAGCGACGACGACGTCGCGGTCCTCGTCGCGCACGTCCAGCCGCTGCCCGAGCAGCTGAGCACGCGCTGGCCGGCCGAGGCCGATGCGCTCGGCGGCCTGCGCCACCTGCTGCGCCGCTGGCTCAGAGGCCACGGCGCCAGCCCCGACGAGACCTACGACATCACCGTCGCGGTGCAGGAGGCGGCGGCCAACGCGGTCGAGCACGCGTACGCTCCCGGCGTGGCCGCATTCTCCGTCGACGCCGAGCACCGCGACGGCGCGATCACCGTCGTCGTATCGGATCGCGGCAGCTGGCGCGAGGCACGCGGGACCAACCGCGGCCGCGGGCTGCCGCTGATGCACGGGTTGATGGAGAGCGTCGAGATCGTCCCCTCCACGGACGGCACGTCCGTCGTGCTGCGCCGCACGCTGGGCGCGGACGCATGAGCTCGGTCGTCCGCGTCCACGAGGAGCGCTTCGACGGGACCGCGATCGCCACGCTCGAGGGCGAGCTGGATGCATCGAGCATCAGGGACGTGGCGCTCAAGCTGCGCCGCATCGTCGAGAACCAGTCGCTGCGGCTGGTAGTCGATCTCGCGCAGGTCGTCTACCTCGACAGCGCGGGCATCAACCTGCTCTACGCGATCGGCGGCGAGCTGCGCGCGCGCCAGCAGGACCTGCACCTCGTGGTCGCCCCGGGCTCGCCGATCGAGCGCACGCTCGCGATCGTCGGCGCCAACCGGGCGTTCCCGGTGCACGCCAGTCGCGACGATGCGCTGGCGGCGTCCTAGCCGACCTGCGGGCCGGAGAGCTGCGCGCGGAAGGACGCGATCTCCGTGACGGCGGCGCCGACGTAGGCGCTGCGGTAGCCCTCGATCTCGCGCTCGAGATCTGCGAGGTAGGCCGGGATCCCGTCGGCGCCCCAGGCGAGCGCGGCGGCGCGCTCCTCCGCGAGGGAGTCGAGGTGGGTGCGGATCTCGGTGGTCGTCATGGCAAGGGAAGCGTCGCAAGCGGACGGGCCCGTGAAGAGGGGGCCCGCAGGTGTATGGGCGTCGGCTGGCCCGCACTCTCATGGTGGGGCTGGCCCGACCCGTGAAAGGTTCGTTACCTTCCGTTCGCGGATGCCGCCGTTCGAGATCATGGGCGTGGTCAACGTCACGCCGGACTCTTTCTCGGACGGCGGGACCTTCGACGACGACGCCGCGGCCGTCCGCCACGCCCGCCGGCTCGTGCAGGAGGGCGCCGCGATCGTCGACGTCGGTGGCGAGTCGACCCGCCCCGGTGCCGCGCCCGTCCCAGTCGCGGAGGAGATGCGCCGCGTCGTGCCGGTGGTGGAGGGGATCGCGGCGCTAGGCCTGCCGGCCCGCATCTCCGTCGACACGATGAAGCTCGAGGTCGCCCGCGCGGCCGTCGACGCCGGCGCGGCCTACGTCAACGACGTCACGGCCTTCCGCAACGACCCTCGGCTGGCCGGCCTGGTGGCCGGGCGCGGGCTGGACTGCTGCCTGATGCACATGCTCGGCGAGCCG
>Ga0126313_10001740_pt1 | contig 11701 bp, 10 predicted proteins | sample Plot105A_FD_89954 | JGI IMG/M metagenome (GOLD analysis project Ga0126313, IMG submission 89954) | Serpentine soil microbial communities from UC McLaughlin Reserve, CA, USA - Plot105A | ecosystem: Environmental > Terrestrial > Soil > Grasslands | place: USA: UC McLaughlin Reserve, Lake County...
CCTGAGAGCGCCCCGGAGGAGGACAAAGCGGAGGAAAGCACCGGCGTGCGCTTCTAGGGCCAAGGGCATCCCGTCCAGGGCCCGACACAGCCCCGCGACCGCCGGGGCGTTCTGGTCGGTCAACTTGAAGCCCGACCGGGCGGCGGCCCTGGTCCGCTCTACGAAGAGGGCCACGGCCTCGTAGCGTCCCGCTTGGCCGGGGGACGGCGGTTGGGTAGGGTCGGGCAGCGAGAGCGGGGGAACCAGGTAGGCGCTCTCCCCCTCGACGTTGAGGGCCTCGCGGCTGGTCGCGAGGACGCGCAGACGCGGGCAGGAGCGCAGCAGCGCGTCGGCGAGGGACGCACAAGCGCCCACGAGGTGCTCGCAGTTGTCCAGGATGAGGAGCAAAATCCGGTCCTTCAGGTGCTCGACGAGCGCCTCTTTCGGCAAGATGCCGGGCGCCTCTCGCACGCCGAGGGCCTGCGCCACCGCCTGCGGCACGAGGTCGGGATCGGAGAGCGGGGCGAGGGCCACCCACCACGCCCCGTCCCCGAACTGCCCGGCGGTGTTCTGCGCCAACGCCAGGGCCAGCCGCGTCTTGCCGCACCCTCCGGGGCCGTGGAGCGTCACGAGGCGCCGGTCGGCGAGCAGCCTCTCGAGTTCGGAGACCTCCCGCTCGCGCCCCACGAAGCTGGAGAGCTCGTGCGACAGGTTGTCGGGCAGGTGGGCGCCTTCGAGCGTACCAAGCGACCCGACCGCCGACCCTGGCTCGTCCGCGGTGCCGTTCGGCACCGGTTTTGGCGTGTCCGGAATGGGCACTACCTTCAACTCCTTTCTTCGCCCTCGGCGGCATTGTAGCCCCGGTAGCAACGAACTTGAAGCGGCAGCTTCTCGCGTCGAAGTCCTGAGAACGCCGTCGAGGCGGAGTTCGCACGATCAGGCAACCGTGCGATGTATCACATAAGCAGAACATTACGGGTCTTGGTATCTTGAAAAGTGCGAACGAAGGGGTTGCCGAAGGAGACGCGTTGCACGTAGCCTAAAGGTTCGAGCGCTTGCTTGACGCCCAGCACCGTCCCGACGGGAGCCGCTGGACGGGCCAGCAGCTAGACGAGGCCACGGGGACATGGCCGACTACGACGTCGCGCTGGAGCACCTGAGCGCCTCAAAGAAGGACCGCAGCGTGGACTTCGAGGACCCCGCCCTCGCGGACCGCTCCTCGGCGTTGCTCAACCGCCTCGGGGAGAACCAGCCCTTCCTCGGTCGGCTGCGAAAGGAGGGGCGGGGCCACCTTTACCTTGAGAAGGTCGTGGACATGGTCGAGAACGCGAGGAGGCGTATAGTGGACCAGGAGCGCTACGACGACGGGATCGCCAGGCTTTACCGCTCGGTGGAGATGTGGCACCAGTGGAGGCTGCTCAGTCGCGGGCACCCTTCTCGCACGTGAGGAGCACCGTGTACACCATGCGTACACCACCGAGGGTATTTGGCCGGTTGTGGCTGAATGTAGCCAACCGAGCGATTTTGCCTCAAGTATTAGGATTTGCCCCTTCTGGCTACACTGCGCTACGACCTTCGTCGGATTGTGGCTCCGGAGGGCGAGGGTTTCAATGCCGTCGGGCGTTAATGATTTGCAGTGCCTGGTAGAGCGCCCCGACGACGCGAGGGTCAAGAGGACGACCATCGACCACAGGAGTGCCCTCCCGGTGCACCGCACGAACCTGCTGCTGGTGCTCAGTTGCTAAGCTCGCAAACAGAATGCGTCAGGAAGTGCCACAAATAGGCCATTGTACCGTGAGGGTACAGTTGACCTCGCCTGAGAGGAGTATGATACTCACGTATCTATCATGGTGGGGCGTTGTAGTTGCCCCATCGGAAGGGAAGAGGATTATGTCTGCGCCTCCCACAAGTCCTGAAGCCTCGCTGACGGACCCGCTGCGCGGGCGCCGGCTCCTACTCGCCAGGTTGACGTGGATCGTGGTAGTCATGCTAGCTGTAGGTTTGTTCATCGTCGGCATTCCCGACGAGTTCGCACTGTTGCATGTCCCGTGTCCTGCCGTTACGTGCCCCACCGGGCAGCTTTCCCCCTCCGGTCTGCAGGCTCTGGAGGGTCTCGGCCTCTCCGTTGACTCCTTCGCGGTCTACACGGTCGCCATGGACATCCTCTTTGCTGCCGTATGCACCGCGGTCTCGCTCCTCATCTTCTGGCGCAGATCCGACGACCGCATGGGCCTGCTCGTGTCCTTGGCCCTGCTAACCTTCGGGATGGCGACCTTCGTTTTCACCATGGAGGCGCTCGCGGCTCGGCACCCGGATTGGGAGACACCGACGTTCTTCCTCCACTTTGTTGGGGCAGCCTCCTTTAGCCTCTTTCTCTACCTCTTTCCGGACGGTAGGTTCGTACCCCGCTGGACGCGCTGGGTGGTGTTGGTATGGATAGCTTGGCAGTTGCCCAGGTATTTCTTCCCTAACTGGTACCTAAACCCGAACCCGTACACCTGGCATGCCTTAATCAACACGGTAGTGTGGCTGGTCGCGCTGGGCACAGCGATCTTCTCTCAAGGCTATCGCTTCCGGCGCACCGCGAGCTCGGTAGAGCGCCAGCAGATCAAATGGGTGGTTTTTGGTATCTCGGCAGCACTCACAGGATTCCTTGGAATATTCGTGCTGCTGGGCGTCTTTGCCCCAGCGCCCACGTCGCCGGGGACGCTACTCGCCTACCTGGTCGGTAACACGTTCCTCGGCTACCTTGCCATCCTCCTCATCCCCATATCCATCGGCTTCGCCGTGCTGCGCTACCACCTCTTCGACATAGATCTCATCATCAATCGCACCCTCGTCTACGTCACTCTCACGGTAATTCTGGCAGCGTTCTACGAGGGCACCATCGTTGTGCTCCAACACTTCTTCCGTGATCTCACCGGTCAGGAGTCCCAAGTCGCTGTGGTGGCATCCACCCTGGTGATAGCCGCGGCCTTCGAGCCCCTGAGGCGCCGCATCCAGGGCCTCGTGGACCGCAGCTTCTACCGCAGGAAGTACGATGCGGCAAAGACCCTCGAAGCATTTTCTGCCAAGCTGAAGAACGAGACCGACCTGGACGCCTTGAGGGAAGACGTGGTGGGAGTAGCGAGGAGAACTATGCAGCCCGTTCACGTCTCCTTGTGGCTGCGCCCTGATCCGGAGCCCGAGGTCAGGAGCCCCGCCCTCGAACAGTTTGGGCACGAGAAGCGTTAGCCGCCCTATTCGCCCGAGAGTGTTGAAGGGGTGTACTCAGAACGTCGCTCAGCGCTCAATTTCGTAATGTTTGTCGTGACGCTCAGGAGACCGTCCTCCTATAGAGTAGGGGTTGTGACTCAGGGAATAATGAAACGGGCCGAGGAGGCACATAATGGCGCGTCGGGGTGAGAGGATAGAGAATCCCCTTTCAGGGGAGCGGATGACGTTCCTCAAGACTACCGCAGACACAAACGGCCAGTCCTTGGAATTCGAGTTCATAGCCCCGCCCGGCTGGTCTGGCCCCGAGCACATCCATCCCCACCAGCAGGAGCGCACCGAGATGATCTCGGGTGTGCTAAGCGGCCGTGTTGCAGGAGATGAGATTGAGCTCGTAGAAGGAGAGGTTCGCGTCGTCCCCTCCGGGATTGTCCACGCCTGGCGCAACCCGAGCGAGGAAGAGGCGGCCCGCTTCTCGGTCGAGTTTCGCCCGGCGCTGAAGATGGAGAGCGGCTTCGAGACCGCCTGGGGGCTTGCCAGGGACGGGAAGGCTACCAAGGCAGGCGTACCCAAGAACCCCTTGCAGCTGGTGGTGCTGGCAAGCGAGCATAAAGACGAGGTCTATCTCCCCCGCCCTCCCATAGCGGTACAGAAAGCGCTCTTCGCCATCCTCGACCTTCTGGCACCCGTAGGACGACTGCTCGGCTACAGGGCGAGCTACCCTGAGTACAGTTCTCCGGAGGAACCCACGGGAGGCGTAGATGAAGGTTCGTCGGCAGATCTCAGGCTGAGGGGTGTTGTAGCGGGGGCGAGCGTACTGGCCGTCTTCCTAGTGCTCTTCTTGCGTCGGCGGCGCAGTCGCTTGAGCAGGAGATAGCTTCGGCATCGGCCTTCCGAGCAGCGCCTTAACCCAAGTTACTCTCCGGATTGCCCAGAAGGCACTTTCTACGACGTTCGCTAGAGTTCAGGCGAGCACCCAACAGTGAGGTGGCAGCCGCCAGCTCGCAAGCACCAGAGCACCCCGCTGAGGCGTTCACAGCGTCAGCGGGAGACGTCCTCCTTCGCGTCCGCCTCGTGGGGCCGCAGCCACAAGAAGACGTGCTCGGGCTGCATCGTCTCCCGCACCACTCCGAGCACGTTGTCTATCAAGGAGTCCAGGTCGGTTTCCTCTCGCAAACTGGAGTTGAAAATGGCGAGGGTCTTCGCCGCGTCGTACTTCTTCCTGTAGAAACGCACAACCTCGACCTTCGGCTCCGGTCCCAGTGAAGCTGAAAGGTGCAGTCTGGGATGCGTTGCAAATGGAACGCATATCGTCATGTGTGGTCCGCCTGTGGCAAGGTGGAGTAGAGCTTTTTCTCGTGATGACGCGAGGGTAATCTCAACTTCGCGAACTTGATCTTGGACAGGGTCGCCGCGCCCGATGAGGTGCCCGGTGCGACAAGGCGGACCAGGGCAGTGGTGAGCGATACCGTTTGACACCATCGCTGACACCACCCAGAGCGCAACACGCAGCAACGGTGCGCAACCGCGAGCAAGGAGATGGGCTTAGATAAGCCAATTCTGCAACGCAGGGCAATCCGTGGCAACCGATGTCGTCGGATTGTGGCTCCGAAGGCGCGGGATTGAGTTCCGTCGGTCACCCTCTCTATTCCGCATAGACAAGCCGAATAAGCGGGATGGAGATGTGCCGCATGGTGGGAATGGGAGCCATTTGACGCCACCGGAGGCGGGGAGACGCTTGCTCGTGAAGGCGGACCATGGGAAAGCGAGAGGGGAGAGTCCCGCCGGGCTAGCAAGCACGAGAACTCGAGAAACGTGCACGTAAACTCGCGTGCTCGGGATAGATTGTGCATAATGGCCGCAAGCTAATCCTAGGCAGCTGGAGGGGGACATTGCGGCCGAAGACGTGGGTTCTGGTGTTGCTTGCTATGGTTACTGTCACGGGTTTTTTGAGCACGGGCGCGACCGTCGGGGCCGAGCAGGCCACCGACCCGCCGCGGACAGAGAGATCGGCCGATGGGGTCGTGGGAGCCTCGATCGTTCACCCCGAAGGGTGGGTCCTGAAGCGCGAGACCTACACCTACGGCAAGACCTACGGCTTCACGCTGTGGCGTCAGGGGGACACTGCGGCCGACCACGGCGGGACGCCCGCGCTGCGCGTTGCGCTCGCCTACGACCTCGAGCCGGGCCAGATCGACGATCGAGTCAGGGAGACGATCAGAGATTATCCCGACCTCTCCTTGAAGCGGCAGGAGGTCGGCGTCGCGAGGGGTCGCGCGGGGGTCGCGGTCGGCCCGGTGCCGGGAAGCACGCCCTTCATCGAGGTCTACGTCCCGGTCGAAGGGAGGGTGTACAAGATCAACGTCTACTCCGAAGGGGTAGGCGAGGAAAAGCTCGACGCCGACGACCGGGCGTTGCTCTCTTCCCTGCGTTTCGCACGGCCCTCGCGGCCTGTGGCGTCGTTGGATCTGCCCGCCGCGAACTCCGCCGAGGCGCTCTACGCTCCAGGCGACGCACCCGATCCGGCAGACGTTGCTCGCGCGGCGAAGAAGGAGAGCTCCGCAGAAGAGCAGATGCAGGACGCCACCTTTAGCGCCTCCTCTACCAGCGGGGAGCGGCGCATCGCAGAAGGGTGCTACCTTGCGGACCCCGACTTCTTCGTGCAGACGCAGCTGGGGCGGTACGCGAACGCTCGCTCCGGCGACAACATCCCGACGGGTTACACGAGCGTCGGCAAGCCGAACTACTGGGGCGAGTACACTCACGGCGGCATCGACATGGGACGGTGCCACGATCCCTACTACACCAACGACAAGTTCGCGGTCGATTACCCGCTGAACCGGGGCGACCCGATCTTCACGCCGTTGAGGTGCGGGACCGTGACCTTCGCGGGCCGCAACGAGTCCCACAACGCCTACGGGATATTTGTGACCATCCGGTCCTGCAACGGCAAGTACGTGAGCGTCGCCGCGCACCTCAACAGGCTCGCCGCCGGGATCTACCGAGGAGCGAAGATAGGTGACAGGAGCAAGGTCATCGGCTACGCTGGAAACACGGGTGGTTGCTGCATTCCCGTGGGTCGTGTCCACCTGCACCAGGCCTTCTACCGCTACCCAAGCTTCCACCAAGACGGCTCGCCCTACTGGGGCAGGGGCCTCAAGATCGTGCGCCACCACTATTTCCGAGGTGAAGGAGGAGTTTATACCTTCGGGTGCCGGCAGTGCTCGGGAGTGAAAACCAAGGGCGATCTCGTCTCCAATTGAGGGTCCCGAAAAGGTAGCGATGAATGCGCCAAAGCCAAGGCCAACGACGAAGAAGAGAACCTCCGTGGCCCGCTAGCCGCGCAAGACAGGCACGAGGAGCGACGCACACCTAGACTGACGCAACCTCGACTTCCAACTCCCGGCCAGGTGTGGCGGCGACTCTTAGCCTGGGATGCGTTGGATACCGAACGTATATGGTGAGCTGGCAGCCTCTGGCCTCGCGAGCAGGTCATCCGGGCACGTCCTCCTTCGCGTCCGCCTTGTAGGGGCGTAGCCATAGCGAGGCGTACTTGGGCTGCATTGTCTCCCTGACCACCCTGAGCACCTGCTCGTCCAGGGAGTCGAGGTCGGTCTCCTCGCGCAACGTGTTGTTGAAGGCCGCTAGCGTTTTGGCGGCATCGTATTTCCTCCTGTAGAAGCGGCGATCCACCAGCGCCTGCACTCTACGGCGCAGCGGGGTGAACAGGGCAGCTATGGCCAACGTGGAGGCCACAACCGCGAGTGTAGACTCCTGACCGGTTATGGCGCGGAAGACGGCCTGCATGCCCACCACGCCACCGACGTAGATCAGTGCGAGCATCGCGCTCAGAGGACCGTATACGAGGGCGCGGTTTATGATCACATCTATGTCGTAGAGGCGATACTTCAGGACGGCGATCCCCACGGCTATCGGGACGCCAGCGAACATGATGAAACCCACCTGGTCGAGGAGCGCGAGCCATGGTGGCTCCCTTCCCGAAGCGGTCATCGGGACGAGTAGGACGCTCGCGCCTATGTCTATCACGAACTGCACGCCCACGAACAGTGCGGCGAAGGCTACCCACTTGATCTGCTCGCGCACCTCGCTCCCGGCCCATCGGTAGCGCATCACCAGGCTCACGGCAGACGCTAGTATGCACAGCGGCAGCAGCGCAAGGACCACAAGGAATGCATCACTTACCCAGGGGTATTGTTCGAGGCCGAACGGCTTACCTATACCCGCGCTGAGTAACACCATCACCGCCCCCGCGCACCACGCCAGGGGACGCCACCTCCTAGAAGGTAGTCTTCCGTCGGGGAAGAGCAGTATCAGGTAGACGGCGAAAAGCCCCACCGCCGGCACCCACAGCCATTGGCTCAGCGCGTGTAGCGACACCTGGAAGGGTACCGAGCCTGGCCTCGCCAGCCCATAAAGGCGGTAGGAATCCAGTAAGCTGCCAAACGTCCACAACAAGCCGTCGGCGAGCAAGATCCACCCTACCCAGTTGCGCGGACGCCTCGAAGTGATCAGGGCGCCTACCAGGGGGAAGGCAAGGAAGGGCAAGAAACTCAACACCCTTCCGACGGCACCGAGCGTGTTCCATTCGCCGGGAGAATCCATCGACCGTGCGAGCACGTGCAAAGCGATAGCGGCAACGAACATCATCACCGAGAGCGCAGCGAGCGACCAGACCAGCCAGGGGACAGCGCGAGTGCTCATCCCACCGACTCCTTGATCCCGTTCGGCTGTTCCTCTCGTCACAACGCCACTCTACAGTAGCACCGTCTCCTCAGCGTTACGACAAGCGTTACGGGGCAAGCGCCGAGAGAACCCTGAGAACACCCTTGGCACCTAATCTCTTGACCGGGCCGCGCGGATGGCACCGCTAGACATGCGCGACCTCGACTTTCGGCTCTCGACCAGGTGCTGCTGTGAACCTTAGCCGGGGATGCGTTGCATTCCGAACGCATATGGTCACGTACTTTTGAGATGCAACGGATTTGCGAGGTACGGCTCTGTGCTGCGGGGAGTCGGAAGACGGATGCGCGATAGGCGTGAGTTCTGTGCTCACGAGGGTTTCTTGTCCACGTGCCTTCGCGCTCCAAAGGATCGTCCTGGACCGGCTGCTCCCCGCAGGCGAATCAAGCAAGGTATGCGATGGTCATCCAGCCGGGGACCAACCTCAGTTCACTGGAGTACGGAGGAGACCATTGCCGCGAACTTCGTCCAATCGGCGTTCTGAGAAGTTCACGGTTTGGGGGTTCCCTGAAGCTCGCGAACTTTTACAGGCTTCGTAACCCTCGCCGTAACGCTTCGGAGACGATGATGTTCTAGAGTAGTGCTGTGAGTCAAGGGGCACAACCACGGGATGGTAGCGGCGGATCGATCCGCCGCACGCCGCTATTCGCGTTCGCGAGCGCGGCGGGATGGCTGATAGTCCCCCTCTTCGCCGCGGGCCTGTTCGCCAACTACTGGCTCGAAAACCGCCTCGGTTTGCAGAACGAGAACGCACTCGAAGACGTGGTGCTGGTGGTGGGCTTCGGCGCCTTTGCCACGGTGGGGGCCCTGGTAGTCGTAAAGCGCCCCAACAACCCGATAGGCTGGATCCTGGCTGCCGTAGCGCTCATGGTAGCCGTCTTCCCTACCGGAGACTCCTACGCCGCCTACGTGATGAGCACCCGGGGCCGTCCCGACGTCCTGGCCATCCTGGGGGCTTGGGCCCAGAGCTGGTACTGGTATCTGCTCATCTCGTTGGTCGTCATCTACCTTCCCATGCTCTTCCCGGATGGACGATTACTGTCGCGCCGCTGGCTGTGGGTGGCCGTGCCGCCGGGGATAGCAACCCTGGCCACGGTCGTCCTCGGGGGGTTAACCGATACCCTGAGCGGCCAGAACGTCGACTACAGGATCGAGAATCCCATAGGCATCGAAGGGCTCGCTCCCGTGGAGGACCTGCCGGTCTTCGGCGCTTTGGGCGTTCTGCTGGGCGTTGGCGTGCTCGGGGCGATCACCTCCGTGGCAGTGCGCTACCGCCGCTCGCGGGGAATGGAACGCCAGCAGATGAAGTGGTTCTTGTACCCAGCCGCGTTCCTGTGTCTGTTCTTCGTGATCGACTACCTGCCGGGGATAGCGGGCGGGTTGGTCTTCGCCTCCGTAGTGGTAGGGCAGCCCGTGGCCATAGGTATAGCGGTATTGAGGTATAGGCTCTACGAGATAGACATCATCATAAACCGCACCCTCGTCTACGGCTCGCTAACGGTCTTGCTCGTAGCCGTCTACTTCGCGGGGGTGAGCACGGCACAGGCCCTCTTCCGGGCCCTTACCGGCCAGGAGCAGCAACCCCAACTCGCCATCGTCGTCTCCACCCTCGCGATAGCAGCGTTGTTCAATCCGCTTAGGCGGCGCATCCAGGCTTTCATCGACAAGCGCTTCTACAGGAGGAAGTACAACGCGGCCAAGACACTGGAGGACTTCTCTGCGAGGCTCAGGGATGAGACGGATCTGGAGGCCTTGGGCGCCGAGCTAGAGAGGGTGGTAAGGGAGACGATGCAACCGGCCCACGTATCTTTGTGGCTGCGCCCCGATTCAGCCCTGCAGCGCGAGCAGAGGGGCTAGCAGGTCGTAATTCAGCGGAGTGCGTGGAAGGGGCATTCTCCAAAGTTCAGCAATAATTATTCGAAACCTAGTTCATTTGAGTGATACGCCCACCTGGATACAGGAGTAGGCTGCATTCATCGCGTGGCACAACTGACGCCGCGTGAAGGGGCAGGTTCGCTACCCGCTCTCCTTCTAGACTAGGGCCAGCTACCTCCAACTGTCTCTAGGCAAAGGAGGGCACACTCTATGTCCGAAGTATCTACCTTCAGGCTCTACCTTCTGAGGGCTATGTACCTGTTCACGGTCGTCGGTTTGGCGATCGAAAAATTGCCGGCGTTACTCCATCCCGCGACCCTCTCGCCCCAGGACAGCGTGATACTCAGCGTGCTGGGCGCCACCGCGCTGTTGGCGGTGGTCGGAATCCGTTATCCGATCAAGATGCTGCCACTGCTTTTCTTCGAGTTTGTGTGGAAGTCCATCTGGATCCTGACTTTTGGGCTACCTCTATCGCTTTCGGGTCATCTGGATCCGAACGTAAGCTTCGGGGGGACAGAAACGCTGATTGCCTGTCTGGTGGGGGTGGTGTTGGTTCCGATCGCGATGCCTTGGGGCTACGTCTTCAAACATTATTTGAAGGAGCCGGGGGCTTGGTGGGGCAAGAAGCAGGTGAGTGCAGTGGCTTCCGAGCCTGCCAACCCCAATGATGGTGGCGTTTCGACGGGCGTTGAGCAGCCCGCCGCCGTCGTCCCCACGAACGGTCGTGTCACTTCTAAGAGGTAGCATCATGTAGCGCGAACGAGGACCGGGGTGTAGCAGCCTCGGCCCTCGTTCTTGCCTTTATTCACCCGGGTGCGTGGAGCTCGACTTTAGCCATTTGGCCGCCTGGCAGACGGCATAGGTCGAGGGTTCCATGGTACTGCTTAGACTTTTTGCGGGTCGGTGCGCGCAGCCAACCCGTGAAAAGTCTCCCACCTCCTGGGAGCAGCTACTGAGTAAGGACAAACCGTAAGCGCCACCCAGAGGGGGCGTGTGGCCCCCAGGGTACGGCCTACTGAAGCGTCTGAGGAGCCCCTATCGGAGCCCTTTTCAGAGTGCTGTGAGCTTCGAGGAGCGCTCTCTGAGGGGTAGGTGCATCGAAGTCCTCTTCGGGAGGATGGGCGAGGGACGTACCCTACCTTTCTCGCTAGCAAATGGCTAAAGTCGAGCGTGGAGAGACTGTCTGAAAAGTCCGTGCGAACACTGAAACGAGACTTCACGGGCATCAGATTGAGGGCCAGGAGAGATCTTTGTAAGCGTTTTTAGCCATCGGCGCCCGTACTCGAAGAGCTCTCGAGTCTTTTTCAGACAGTCTCGGAATGGGTTTTCTCCGAAGTTCGCCTTAACGGCAATCTAAGAAGTTCGGGCGCTTCCTTTGTGCTCTTGCGCACATACTGCACTATTGCACAGAATCCTCACTCAAAGAGGGGTAGAATGCGACCGCTCAGCTATCATAGGCGCAGACGAGTAGAAGCGCCCTCGATAAAGGAACTGCAGCGCGATGTCATTCGCCAACGAAAGAATAGAACGCAAGTATCACCGGTTCTTGGAGCACTACGACCCCAGGCACGCGGTCAAGCTGGACGGCACGTTCATGAACCACCTGACATCCGCCATCCGAGCAAGCAGCCCGAACGAGCGCCAGCAAGCACTGGATAGAGCGATAGAGGCTTATGAGAATGCTGTAGACGAGGTGCTCTATGAAATTTAGGTAGGCACCTCTACCGCGAGAGCACCAACCCGTGCATAAGAAAAGAGCTTCCACCCCCTCCGCGCAAGAATATGTTACAATTGTATCTAATATCGCGTTACCCTTACGCATCTGCGCAGGACCGCTTCCTGCCCTCCTTCTAGACTAGGGCCAGCGACCTTC
>Ga0126313_10001741_pt1 | contig 11698 bp, 10 predicted proteins | sample Plot105A_FD_89954 | JGI IMG/M metagenome (GOLD analysis project Ga0126313, IMG submission 89954) | Serpentine soil microbial communities from UC McLaughlin Reserve, CA, USA - Plot105A | ecosystem: Environmental > Terrestrial > Soil > Grasslands | place: USA: UC McLaughlin Reserve, Lake County...
CGCTGCGCTCAAGCCCCAGGACTTCGGGGTCATGGGTCGCCAGCACGCCTCGATGGTCTGGTCCCCGCTCAGCAACCTGCTGCTCTACGGGCATACCGCGATGGTGGGGGACGCCCGTGACGCGGGGCTCCGGATCGGCCTGGGCTCGGACTGGTCGCCCACCGGCAGTAAGAACCTGCTGGGCGAGCTGAAGGTCGCAAAGCTCGTAAGCGACGCGGAGAACGTGTTCGAGCACGATCGCGAGCTGGTGGCGATGGTCACCCGCGAGGCCGCCCGGATCCTGCGCTGGGACGAATCGCTCGGCACCCTCGAGCCGCCCAAGCGGGCCGATTTGATCGTGGTGGACGGCGTCACCGGCGACCCCTACGACGCCCTTCTGCACGCGGACGAGCGCTCACTGCGGCTCGTGATGATCGGCGGCGTGCCGCGCTTCGGCGTACCGGGCGTCCTGGAGCGGCTGGGCGCGCCGGGCGAGCAGGTCACGATCGGCGGCCGCAGACGGGCCCTTAACCTGAAGCAGGAGACCGCTGACCCAATCGTCGGCAAGCTCAGCCTCGGAGAGGCGCGCGATCGGCTGGGCGACGCGCTCGCGAACCTCAAGGAGCTTCGCCGCCGGCAGGAAGAGCGGGGCATCACCGGCTTCGGCGCGGCCTTCGACGCCGGGCCGCTGCGCTGGGCGCTGGCCCTCGACGAGCTGCGACCTACCGGCGTCGAGCTGCGACCGCGGCTTCGCTGGCGACGGAGACGCACCGGCCCCGAGCTGGCCCCGCCGGTCGAGGCGGCCGGCCCGCCGCTGTCCGAGATCCTCGAGCCGCTCGAGGTCGACCCGCTGACGGTGGCCGACGACCACGACTTCCTCGACACGATCGACGCCGAGCCCAACCTGCCCGACTACGTGGCGCCGGGGTTGCGGGCGCTGTATCCGAGCTGATGGAGCACCGGGACTTCGACCCGGGGCCGGTGACGGAGCCCTTCGCGTCCCTGGCGCGCCGCTATCCCGGCCCGGACGCCTACCCACCCGAGGACTTCCGCGTCGAGTGGGGGCCGGTCTTCCACCGCGGCAGGCTCGACGGATCGGCCCGGCTCCTCGTGATGGGCCAGGATCCGGGCCAGCACGAGTCGGTCGCGCACCGCATCCTGGTGGGCGAGGCGGGGCAGCGGGTGCAGGGATTCCTGAGCAGGCTGGGAATCGACCGCAGCTACGTGATGGTCAACGCCTTCCTCTACTCCGTCTAAGGCCAGGGCGGCGGCACTGCGAAACAAGGGCCGCCGAGCGATCGTGCGCTACCGGCACCAGTGGCTGGACGCGTTGCTCGTGGACACCTCGGTGCGGGCGGTCGTCGCCTTCGGCGACCTCGCCGACGACGCCTTCCTGCGCTGGAAGCGGAGCGCCAGGGGACGTGACGTCGACCTCGTCTACGAGCACCTTCCCCACCCCACCTCGCCGGAGGGCGGCTCCCGGAAGGAACGCGAAGTATCCGGAGCTGATGAAGAAGATGCTCACCAGGTGGAACGAGGCCCTCGGCCGGCTGCACCCGCTCGGCCTGGGCGAGCGCGACCCGCCACTGAAGCCTTACGGCGACGACCTCCTCCCCGAGGACCGCACCCCAATCCCGGCGTTCGACCTCCCCGCGGGGGCCCCGGCCTGGTGGGCTTCGCTCGAGACCTGGGCGGACCGCGAGGCGGACCCACGGGCGACGACGGAGCCCGCCAAGACGGAGTCCAAGCGGGCGCGGATAGTCATCGAGGTTCCCGAGGACGAGCGGGTGTGGCACTAGGACGGCGCCGCGCCACCACGTCCGCAGCGGGCGCAAAGCGTTGCCCGAGCAGATGAGCTCGACCTACGTCGCCCGCTACCGAACCGGACCGGCACCGTCACGGCGTGAGTCGGTCAGCCTCACTCCCGGGTAGATAGATTGCATGTCCCCCACCCGCGGCGGCTAGGTCCCATGTCCCTCACCCACGGCAGCGGCCCCTTCGGCGACCGTCCGGCTGGGCGCTTCAACCGCCGGATCGATCCCGAGGGCCTCCTCTACCTGGAGGAGTCGCCGAAGTGGATCCGCGCGCGGTTCGCGGGCGAGACCGTGGCGGACAGCCGCAACCCGCGGATCCTGCACGAGCACCAGCGGCTACCGGCCTTCTACTTCCCGCCCGAGGACGTTCGCATGGACCTGCTGCGCGAGAGCGGCCGCGCCGAGACGGATCCCGTCAAGGGCGAGCGGACCTCCTACACGCTCGAGGTCGACGGCCGCACGGCCGAGGACGCGGCATCCGCGTTCGCGGGCGAGCCGCTGATTGAGGGCCTCGTCACGCTCCGCTGGGACGCCATGGACGAGTGGCTCGAGGAGGAGGAGCCGCTCTTCGGGCACACCCGCGATCCCTACTCGCGGATCGACGTCCGCGACACCTCGCGGCATGTAAGAGTGTCGATCGGCGGCGAGACGGTAGCCGAGAGCACCCGGGCCAAGGTGCTGTTCGAGGCCGGCCTACCCCCGCGCTGGTACTTCCCGCGCGAGGACGTGCGAATGGAGCTGCTCGTGGACAGCGACAGGCAGACCACCTGCGCCTACAAGGGCTTCGCCTCCTACTGGTCGGTGGGCGAAGAGGACGACATCGCCTGGACCTACGAGGACCCGCTCCACGACGCCCTCCCCGTGCAGGGGCTGGTGGCGTTCTTCAACGAGCGCGTGGACCTGGAGGTGGACGGCGAGCCGGTCGAGCGCCCGCACACCCAGTGGTCGCGGGACTAGCGGCCGCCCCCCTCTAGCATCTCGTCGGGCGAAAGGGCGGCTTCGGTGGCGCGGCCGCGGCTCGAACGCTCAGCGGCCACGAGCTCGGGCCTACCGTGCCACTTAGCCGGGCCCACAGCCCGGCTAACTGGCACCGTTGCGGCCGAGCGGCTGACGAACCGACCGGCGGGCGAAGCCACCGGTGAGATTCGTGTCCGCTCCCTAGCCAGCTGCATTCCGCCCACGGAGAAGCGAGAGGGGGCGCCCGCTAGGAGCAGGCGCAATCACCCGACCGGCGTGACCAGTCATGGGCGAGTGACCATCCATGATGTCTATAGGCGCCATAGATGGTCAAACCGTCGGAATCGGGCGGTGTGGATGCGATCACTCGAGCGGCAGCCCGTGGCGCATCGTGTTCTCCGTGACGACGCGCGGTTCTACGAACTGGAGGAGGTAGTCGGGGCCACCTGCCTTCGAGCCGATCCCCGAGCGGCGGTTGCCGCCGAAGGGCTGACGGCCCACCATGGCGCCCGTGATCCCGCGGTTCACGTAGAGGTTCCCGACCGGCGAGCGGCGCTCCACCTCCTCGACCGTCGCGGGATTGCGTGAGAAGAGGCCGCCGGTCAAGGCGAAGGGGAGCGACTCCACGATCTCGCAGGCGGCCTCGACGCTCGGCACCCGCTCCACCGAGAGAAGCGGGCCGAAGATCTCTTCTCGGACCACGGCCGAGTCGGGGGGCAGGTCCACTGCCAGGGTGGGTGCGCAGAACCACCCCTCCTCCGGGACCCCCTCGCCCCGCGCGGCGATGAGTCCGTCGCCGGCGGCCAGCGACGCGTAGCGTTCCACCCGCTCCTGAGCCTCCCGCTCGATCACCGGCGGCACCTCGGTTGCGAAGTCGTCGGCCTGCCCGACCTGCAGCACCTCCACGGCTCCGGCCAGCCTGTCGACCAGCTTGTCGAAGGCCGCCTCGTGAGCGAGCAGCCGCGAGGCCGCGGAGCACTTCTGTCCGGCGTAGGTGAAGGCCGACTGCATCACTGCCGGGACGACCTCGTCGAGATCGGCGTCCGAGTCGACGATTACGCAGTTCTTGCCGCCCATCTCCGAGACGACCCGCTTCACGTGCGCCTGTCCCTCGGGCGTCTCGGCCGACGCACGCACGATCTCGAGCCCCACGGCGTTGGAGCCCGTGAACGCGATCACGTGCACATCCGGGTGGCGCACGAGTGCCGCCCCGGCGTCGCCGTAGCCCGGCAGCAGAGCCAGAGCAGCCCGCGGCACGCCGGCCTCGTGCAGGGCTTCGACCAGCACCAGCGCGCTGGCGGGAGACTGCTCGGCCGGCTTCAGCACCACCGCGTTGCCCGCCGCGAGGCCCGCCGCGGTCATGCCGGTCGGAATCGCGAGCGGGAAGTTCCAGGGCGAGATCACGGCGACCACCCCCCGCGGGGCGTAGCGCATCGAGTTCCGCTCCCCCGGCGCTTGAAGTAGCTCTCGGCCGCGCTCCAGGTCCACCGCGCCGCGCGCGTAGTACTCGAGGAAGTCGATCGCCTCGCACACGTCCGAGTCCGCCTCGGGCCAGGGCTTGGCGCACTCGCGCACCTGGAGCGCAGCGAGCTCGAACCGGCGGTCGCGCAGGCGCGCGGCGGCGGCGCGCATTACCTCGGCGCGCTCGGCCGCCGGCCTGGCACGCCACTGAAGGAAGCCCCGCGCGCCCGCCTCGATGGCGGCCGCTGCCTCGTCCGTCCCAGCTCTGCCCGCGCGCGCCACGAGCCGGGAGGGGCTTCCCGGGTCGGTCGAGTCCAGGCCGTCGGCCACACCGCGGTCGCCGTCGATCAGCACCGGCACGCTCAAGGGGAGGCGTTCGTCGAGCTCGCCCAACGCAGCGAGCAGCGCCTCGCGCACTGGGCCGCGGCGAAGCTCCAGCGTCGGCTCATTGGCAAACGGCGGAAGGCTCACGGGGCGGCCAGCAGCTGATCGAGCGAGGCCCCGTGGCGCCAGCCCCGGAGGAACGACTCGTTGGCCGTGTTCTCGAGCAACCGGCGCACCAGGTACGCCATGCCCGAGACCAGGTCGCCCACCGGACAGTAGCTGCGAACCCGGAACCCCTCGCGCGCGAGCGCCTCCGCCAGCTCATCCCCCAGGCCGCGCAGCACCTGGAGCTCGAGGTCATGGTCGTCCGCGCCCAGGGCGCGGTTGGCCGCGATCGCGTGCGCCACGGAGCGGAGGTTGTGGGAGGCGATCGCCACACGCACGCGCGGCCTGGCCTCGAGCAGCCGCAGGGCGAGCGCCTCGAAGTTGCGGTCGCACTCGGCCTTGGACTCGAAGACGGGCGGGTGCCAGCCGCGCTGGCGGGCTTCAACCATCTCCTGGTCCCAGTACGCCCCTTTCACGAGCCTGATCACGAGCGGCGGGGAACGCCCGCTGTCCTCGGCCCAGGCGAGCACCTGGTCGAGCACGGCCGGTGACTCGCGTAGGTAGGCCTGGAGCACGAGCCCCACCGAAGGACCGGCTTGGAGCTCATCCTCGTCGAGCAGCGCCAAAAGGAGCTCCTCGGTGGTCTCCAGCGAGTCGACGGACTCCATGTCCACGTGCAAGTGGGCGCCCAGGTCGCGAGCCGTCCGGAGCAGGGGCCTCAGCCGGCGCGCTGCGTCCTCGCGACCGACGGCCGGCGCCTCCGGCCGCAAGTTCGGCGTGAGCGCCGTGACCTTCACCGAGACGTTGACCCGCGGGATCGGCCCCTGAGAGTCGCGCTCCAGCACCGGCCGTTCCGGCCAGCGGGCCGCCTCGGCGGCGAGGGCCTCCAGCATGTCCCGACAGCGCCCTGCGTAGTGCTCCGCCTCGGTCTTCGTCACCGTCGCCTCGCCGAGCAAGTCCACAGAGCTCGCGATCCCCGACCGCCACAGCTCGCCAATCGGCTTGAGCGCAGCCTGCGGTGACTCCCCCACGATGAAGCGGTGCGCCATGTGGCGAACGCCCGCCGCGGCCGCGGCCCCGAGCGCCTTTCGACCTGCCCGTGAGTGGGACACCCGCATCGCCGCCTCGAATGTGGGAGGCCGCTCGTCCACCTCGTCGAGATAGCGCGCGAGGTGCTCGGCCAGGTCGTCCAGCGAACGGCAGGCGGGCGTCACGTCCACCAGCCGGAAGAGGGCCGCACGGAGCTGCTCGTCCCGCTCGGCCACCTCCATCGCCTTGTGATCCAACGCCCGCAGCGGATGCCGGCGGGCCGAGGGAATGGCATCCGCCAGCGCCTGCCCTACACGCTGGATCTCCGGCTCGAGGGCTGCGCTCTGCACCGACACCGGGCGAACGCTACTCCGCCCGATTCTTAGGTTCCTCACAGGCTCGGAGCTCATCATGTCCGCCATGAAGCGATCACTCAGGAAGCTAGGAGTGGGCAGCGTGCTCGCGTTCGTCGGCATTGCGGCCCTGCTAGGCGGGATCGTCTCCCTCGCCTTACACGAGGGCGGCTCGGAGGCCGGCGTATCCCGGCCCTCCGCGTCCACTGGCCGTGAAGGCCCGCCGCGGCTCGGCATGCGGCACTTCCGCCGACTGACACCGAATCAGGTACTGAACCGCCGGAAGCGGTTCCACGCCGCGCTCGCCAAGGAGCTCGGGGTGAGCACGGAGAAGGTGGCGAATGCGTTCCGCACACTGCTCGAGCGGCGGCTCGACCGCGCAGTCTCGCGCGGCCGGCTGACGCGAAAGCAGGCGAATCGCCTGCTGGACTGCTACGACAGTGCACAGTGCAGGCCACCGTTCCGACACGCGCGCAGGTTCCCCGGGCCCCCGCCGGGACTGCCCCCGCCCGGCGGGCCGGGCGAGTTCGGGCCGCCGATGTAACGAGGAATCCGCGATGAGCGAGCCCCCCGGTCTCGGGCGGGCTCGGGCGCCGGAGCGAGTTGTACGCTGCGCGGCGCCATGGATTACCCGATCGAGAAGTTCACCGAGGAGGAGCGCGACACGCTCGCCCCCCATTTCACGAACCTGGATCGACCCGTCTTCGCGCTCGTGAACCTGCCGGAGACGGTCAAGGGCGCCCTCTTCGCACGCTACTCCCGCTACCGGGGCACGCTCCGCCGCCTTTTCCTGGACGAGTTCGCGGGCGACCTCGAGGGGGGCGTCAGGCGCGCGTTCGAGGGCCATGAGGGCGAGCGCGCCCGCGGCCTGTACGAGCGCATCTTCCTCGGCTACGGCGACGATTCCGTGGGCCAGCTCGGCGGCGCCCACATCGCCTGCGAGTGGGTCTCGAACGTGATGACCAAGGTCCTTCAGCGGGGCCGCCTGGCCGCCTACCTCGAGCAATCCACCCGCTACATCCCGTACGACGCCCCGATGCCCCGCGACGGCTACCGCTACTGGCGCGACCCCTCGCTCGGCCCGGAGTTCGAGGCGGCCATGGACTTCCTCTTCGACACCTACTCACGGAGCCTGCCGCGCGTGATGGCGTGGGCGGCGGAGCGCTTCCCGCGCGCCCCTGACGAGCCCGGGTCCGCCCATGCCAGGTCGATCAAGGCCAAGTCGCTGGACCTGCTCCGCGGTCTCCTCCCCGCGGCGTCGCTCTCGCACATGGGGATCTTCGCTACCGGCCAGGCCTACGAGCAGCTGCTGCTTCGGCTGTACAGCTCGCCCCTGCCCGAGGCGCGCACCTACGCCGACATGATCCTCGCCGAGCTCAAGTCGGTCATGCCGAGCTTCGTGGCCCGGGTCGAGCGGCCGGACCGCGGCGGCGAGTGGATCGCCTACCTCCGGGAGCGCGACGCGGCCGCCCGGCGCTGGGCGAGCCGGCTGGGGCTCGACCGGCCGCGCGCCGACGCGCCGTCCGGTCCTGCCGTGCGCCTGCTGGCGGCGGAGGGCTCGGAGGAACGGCTGCTCGCGGCCCTGCTGTACGAGGCGGCATCCTGCTCGGAGGAGGAGGCGGTGGCCGCCGTCCGCGCGTTGCTACCCGACGAGCGCGCGGCGATGCTGGCGGAGCTCGTAGGCGAACGGCGCAACCGCCGCCACCGGCCGGGGCGCGGCCTCGAGTCGCTGCGCTACCGGTTCGAGATCGTGTCGGACTACGGCGCCTTCAGGGACCTCCAACGCCATCGCATCCTCACCGTCCAGTGGCAGACGCTGACCCCGGAGCTCGGTGCGGGCGAACCGGATGAGCTCGAGGAGGCTGGGGTCGCGGACGCCTACCGGGAGGGGCTTCGGCGCTCCCGGGCCGAGTACGCGAGGCTGGTGGACGCGGGCCGACCGGAGCTCGCGCCCTACGCGCTCTCTCTTGGCTACCGCATTCGCTACGTGCTCGACATGAACGCACGCGAGGCCATGCATCTGATCGAGTTGCGCTCGGGCCGCGAGGGACACCCCAGCTACCGCGCGGTGGCGCATGCCCTGCACGCCGAGATCGCGCGCGTGCACCCTGCGGTGGCGGCCGCAATGACGCACGTGGATGAGGACACCGAGCCTCGCCTCGAGCGGATCCTCGCCGAGATCCGGACGCACGCGCGCCAAGCCGCAACTACCGCCTCCTGAAGCGGTTAGAGGGGCACCCACCCACAAGGAGGATGCCCCTTGAGGCAGCGTAGCAACACCATCCTGCTCGCCCTGGTGGCGGGCGGTGCGGTCTTACTGATCGTCGCGTCCGTTGCGCTGGCGGCGACCATCGTCGGTACCGCGGCGAGCGAGAGGCTCACCGGCACGCCCGACGCCGACGCGATCAGCGCGCTCGCCGGGAACGACGGCGTCCGCGCGCTTGCCGGGGGTGACACGGTCGCGCTCGGCCGAGGCCGTGACCGTGCCAACGCCGGCGAAGGCAACGACCGCGTCAGCGGCGGGAATGGGAACGACCGCATCCGCGGCGGCAAGGGCGAGGACACGCTCGATGGGAACGCCGGGCGGGACCTCATTCTCGGCGGCGGCGACGCGGACAAGATCCGCGGTGGCAGCCGCGGACGTCCGGGACGTCGGGGCGACGCCTTGTTCGGCAACAAAGGCAACGACGACGAGCGCGGCGGAGCCGGATTCGACTTCCTGGCCGGAAACCTCGGCGACGACCTCCTCGTCGGCGGCCGCGGGCGGGACCGCCTGTTCGGCGGCAAGGGCGAGGACAAGCTCTACGGCGATTTCGTCGTGTCCGCCGCCAGGGCTTCGGCTGCCCGGCGGGGCGACCGTATCCACGGAGGCGATGGCAACGACGAGTCCTTCGGTGGGGCCGGCCGCGACAGGATGTCGGGCGGCCCCGGCAACGACGTCCAGCACGGCGGCGGCGGCGGGGACGTGATCTTCGCCAACCGCGGGGCAGACACCTCGTTCGGCGACGGCGGCAACGACGTCCTGTGGGCGCTCGCAAGGGCCGACGTGACCGCTCCCGGCGACCCGATCGGGGATTCCCTGAGCGGCGGCAACGGGAACGACACGTTCCGCGTGCGCGACGGCGAGGTGGACACGATCACGTGCGGCAACGGCAACCGCGACCGCGTGTTCGCCGATCAGTACGACGTGATCTCCGACGCCACGCCGGCCGATCCCACCGGCTCGTGCGAGGTAGTCAATCGCATGGACGCCAGCACGGAGACCGCGAGGGACGAGGACAGGACGGAATCCCCGAGGGACGACTCGCGGGAGCACTAGGGGGTTGCCCGGGGGGCGGCAGGATGCCGCCCCCCGGGTCCGGCTACAGCCGCCGTGCGGTAGCGTCGTCTCGCTTTGGCTGCAGAGCTCATGCAGGCGACGCGCGTCGCCCCCTCCATTCTGTCCGCCGATTTCGCGCGGTTGGGAGCCCAGGTGGAGACCGTGATGGAGGCGGGCGCGCGGGTCATTCACGTCGACGTGATGGACGGCCACTTCGTGCCACCGATCTCGATCGGTTCGCTCGTCGTGGAGGCGCTGCGCGACCGGTCCACAAGGCCGGCGGCCTGCTGGACGTCCACCTCATGGTCGAGCACCCGGAGCGGCGGATCGAGGAGTTTGCGGCCGCGGGCGCCGATTCGATCGCGGTCCACTGGGAGGCCACGCCCCACGTCCATTACGCGCTGAAGGCGGTCCGGGACGCCGGGGTTCACCCCGGCCTCGCGATAAACCCCGCTACGCCGCCGGAGGCGGTGGTCGGTCTCGCCGACATGTACGACCACCTGCTCTGCATGACGGTGAATCCGGGCTGGGGCGGCCAGCCGTACATCGAGACCTCCACCCCTAAGGTGGAACGCCTTCGGGAGCTGCTCCCCGAGGGCATGCCGATCGAGGTCGACGGCGGCATTGACGCCGAGACTGCCCGCCCCTGCGCCAAGGCGGGCGCCACGCTCTTCGTCGCGGGCTCGTCGATCTTCGGCGAGCCCGATCCGGCGGCCGCATACCGCGACGTCGCGGCGGCGGCCGGTGCCGAGTAAGGTCGGCACGATGAGCGAGTCGACCGTCAAATACCTGCTCTCCGAGTCGAAGATCCCGACCCATTGGGTCAACCTCCTACCGGACCTCCCCGGCGATCCGGTGCCGCCGCTCAACCCGGCGACCATGGAGCCGGCCGGCCCGCCCGACCTCACCCCGATCTTCCCCATCGCCCTGATCGAGCAGGAGGTCTCGCCGGAGCCGGAGGTGGAGATTCCCGAGCCCGTCCGGGAGGCGTACAAGCTCTGGCGCCCCACGCCGCTGCACCGGGCCCGCCGCTTCGAGCGCGAGCTCGGCACGACCGCGCGGATCTACTACAAGTACGAGGGCGTCTCGCCCGCCGGCTCGCACAAGCCCAATAGCGCCGTCGCCCAGGCCTATGCGAACCGGCAGGCCGGCGTGCGGCGGCTCGTGACCGAGACTGGCGCCGGCCAGTGGGGATCGGCGCTTGCCCTCGCCTGCCGCATGTTTCAGCTCGACTGCCGGATCTACATGGTCGGCGTCAGCTATGACCAGAAGCCCTACCGGCGCTCGATGATGGAGGCGTGGGGGGCTACGGTTCTCCGCTCGCCGAGCGACTCCACCGAGGCCGGGCGCGCCCAGGCCGACCACACCACCGGGTCGCTGGGGATCGCGATCTCCGAGGCCGTCGAGGTCGCGGCCAAGGACGACGAGTCGAACTACGCGCTGGGCTCCGTGCTGAACCACGTCTGCCTGCACCAGACCGTGATCGGCCAGGAGGCGATCGCGCAGATCCCTGAGGATCCGGACGTGGTCGTGGGCTGTGTGGGCGGCGGCTCCAACTTCTCGGGAATCGCGTTCCCCTATGTCCGCCGGGTCCTACGGCGCGAGGCGCAGACCCGCTTCGTGGCCGCTGAGCCGGCTGCCTGCCCGACGCTGACCCAGGGCGTCTACCGCTACGACTTCGGCGACACGGTCGGCACCACCCCGCTGTTGCCCATGTACACGCTCGGCCATGACTTCGTCCCGCCGCCGGTGCACGCCGGGGGGCTCCGGTACCACGGCGACTCCCCCATTCTCTGCGGGCTGGTGAAGGCCGGCGTGGTGGAGCCGCGCGCGTTCAGGCAGAACGAGACCTTCGCTGCCGCGGTGCGCTTCGCCGGTTGCGAGGGAATCCTGCCGGCCCCCGAGCCGGCGCACGCCATCCGCGCCGTGATCGAGGAAGCCGAGGCCGCCACCGCCGCTGGCGACGACCGCGTGATCCTGTTCAACCTCTGCGGCCACGGGCACTTCGACATGTCGGCCTACCAGGCCTACCTGGCCGGCAGCCTCGAGGATCCCCAGTTCTCCCAGGAGGACATGGATGCGGCGCTGGCGCGGCTGCCGGAGGCCCCGGCGATCGCGTAGCGCCGGAGGCCCCGCCGATCGCGGCGCGGCGCGGCAATCGCATCGGCGAGCGGTCCTCGCCGGCCGCCACTCCTCGGCCCGGGTTGGGACGACGCGTCCCCGGCCCTAGCGGTGCCGTTTCCGCTTGCGCTTCTTCGAGACAGGGTGCGGCCTGGCCGGCTCCTCCTCCGGCTCGGGCCCGGGCTCGTCGCCGGACCGGGCGGAGGGCGAGTCGGAAGATCCGCCCGGCTCGGGCC
>Ga0126313_10001742_pt1 | contig 11692 bp, 10 predicted proteins | sample Plot105A_FD_89954 | JGI IMG/M metagenome (GOLD analysis project Ga0126313, IMG submission 89954) | Serpentine soil microbial communities from UC McLaughlin Reserve, CA, USA - Plot105A | ecosystem: Environmental > Terrestrial > Soil > Grasslands | place: USA: UC McLaughlin Reserve, Lake County...
CGAGCTTCGTCCGCCCCGACGTGATCCCGCAGCTCGCCGACGGGGCCGAGGTCCTGAGCCGGGCGCGGATCCCCGACGACGTCGCCGTGACCGTGCTGATCCCGAACGAGCGCGGGCTCGACAACGCCCTTCAGCTGCGCGAGCGCTTCGACGAGGTGAACCTCTTCCTCTCCGCCTCGGAGACCCACAACCGGCGGAACGTGAACAGATCGATCGAGGAGTCGCTCTCCGGCCTCGAGCGGGTGGTGGGGCGCGCCCGCGCAGAGGGCCTGCGCTGCGAGGGCGTGATCTCGGTGGCGTTCGGCTGCCCGTACGAGGGCGAGGTGCCCCGCGAGCGGGTGTTCGCGATCGCGCGCCGCTTGGTCGAGGCCGGCTGCGAGGAGATCGCCTTCGGCGACACCACGGGGATGGCCAATCCGCGGCAGGTGAGGGAGTTCTTCTCGGAGGCGGACCTCGGTGTGGAGCTGACGGCCCATTTCCACAACACCCGTGGCCAGGGCCTCGCCAACGTTGTGGCGGCACTCGACGCCGGTGTCCGCTCGTTCGAGAGCTCCTTCGGCGAGCTCGGAGGCTGCCCCGTGCCGAAGGGCGCCACGGGCAACATCGCGAGTGAGGACCTTGTGTCGATGCTGCACGAGATGGGCTACGAGACCGGCATAGATCTCGAGCGCCTGCTCGACTGCGCGCGCGAGGTTCGGCGGGTACTCGGGCGCCCGCTGGGCAGCCACGTGCTGACCGCCGGTCCGGTCGATTGGCACCGCTGACAATGCCCGAATAGAGGCCGCCGCGCCGGGTATTACAGCCTCTAGCGAGGAGGCTGTATGGCGATCGATGCGCGCGAACGCGAGCGACGCGAGGACGGCCAGCCCCAGCGGGAGGACGGCCGACTCGGCGACGAGGTCCTGGCGCGGCGGGACCTACCGGACGCTGGACGAGCAGGAGGGCAAGCTCTCACCTGCCGAGCAGCGTTTCGAGCGAAGACGCCGCACGGTGGGCCTGGTCCTCGGCCCGATCGTGCTCGCGGCCATGCTGCTGATCCCGTTCGACCTCGACGGCAACCAGCACCGGCTACTGGCGATCCTCGGCTTCGTCGTCGTCTGATGGGTCACCGAGGCAATTCCGATCCCGATGACCGCGCTCCTCGGCGTGACGCTCTGCGCGCTGCTCGAGGCGACGCCGCCGCCGCCCGAGGGCGACAGCGCCGTGGACGTGGTCTTCTCGATGTTCACGGAGGACACGATCTTCCTGTTCATCGGCAGCTTCATCATCGCCCAGGCGATGGTGGTGCACGGTCTGCACCGGCGCTTTGCATACCGAGTGCTGTCGGCGCGGTCCGTCGGCGGGTCCACGTTCCGAATAATCCTGGCCTTCGGCCTGATCGGGGCGATCACCTCGCCGGTGATGTCGAACACCGCGGGCGCGGCGATGATGCTGCCGATCGCCATCGGGGTGATGGGCGTGGTGGGCGGCATGGTGGCCCGTCAGGCGGAGGGCGAACGCAACCCGGAGCGGCTCCGATTCGGGGCCGCCCTCATGCTCGTGATCACCTACGGCATCACGGTGGGCGGGCTGCTCCTGCCGATCGGCAGTCCGCCGAACCTGATCGGGCGGGAGCTGCTCGAGGGGGAGACCGGCGAGCCGATCACCTTCTTCGAATGGTTCTTGATGGCGCTGCCGATCGTGCTCGTCATGTTCGCCGCGGTGGTGATCATCGTGACCCTCCTCAACCGTCCCGAGGTCAAGCACGTCAAGGGGGTCGAGGAGCACGTGGCGGCGGAGCGCCGGAAGCTCGGGCCGCTCACGCGTGGTGAGAAGAACACGCTATGGGTGCTCGCCTTCGCGCTCTTCGGCTGGTTCCTCCCCGGCCTCGTCGGCATCGTGGCGGGCGACGACGCCGACGCCTACACGCAGGTGAGCGAGGCCGCTAACGAGGGAATCGTCGCGATCGTCGCGGCGGCCGCCCTGTTCTTCCTTCCCCTCGACTGGGGGCGGCGAAAGTTCACGCTCACCTGGAACCAGGCGGCGCGGATCGACTGGGGCACGATCCTGCTCTTCGGTGGGGGCATCGTGCTTGGCACACTGCTGAGCGAGACCGGGCTCGCCACCGTGATCGGCGAGTCGCTGTCTGACGCGCTCGGCGTGTCAACCCTGCTCGGCATCTCGATCGTGATCGTGATAGTCGCGGTGCTCGTCTCGGAGACCACCAGCAACACGGCGAGCGCCGCGATCGTGGTCCCGATCGCGATCTCGATCGCCGCTGCCTCGGACGTGAACCCGACGATTCCCGCGCTCGCGGCGATCTTCGGGGCGAACTACGGCTTCATGCTGCCCGTCTCCACGCCGCCGAATGCGATCGTCTACTCCTCGGGCCTGCTGCCGATCACACGCATGATCAAAGCTGGCGCGGTGTTCGACGTCATCGGCGCCCTGCTCTGCGTCGTGGGCGTGCTCGCGATGGCGAACCTGGTGGGGCTGGCGTAAACGTAGGGCTCGTCCGCCCCTCCGCACTCGCGGTCGCGGCCGGGGCTGCCACCGTGCTTCCCGGTTTCCTGGTAGGGGCCCTCTCCCTGCAGATACGCGGCGACCTCGACGTGAGCGTCGAGGCGGTGGTCGCTGGGGTCACCGTCTTCTTCCTTGCGGGCGCGCTCGGGGCGGGCCCGGGCGGCCGGCTCGCCGAGCGGGTCGGCGCCGCGGAGGCGATGCGAGGGTGCGTGCTCGTGACGGCGGCCTGCCTGTTGGCGGCGGCCGCTCTTGCCGACTCGCTCGCTCCGCTGCTGGCCCTGCTGGCGCTGGCGGGGCTCGCCAACGCCGTGTCGCAGCCGGCGATAAACCTGTTCATGGCCGAGCAGGTGCCGATCGGGCGCCAGGGGCTGGCCTTCGGCATCAAGCAGTCGGCGATCCCGGCGGCGATTCTCGTGAGTGGTCTCGCCCTGCCGGCCCTTGCGCTGCCGCTCGGCTGGCGGGCGACCTTCGCCGCCTGCGCTCTCGGACCGCTCGCCGTGGCTGCGGCGATTCGCCGCAGCGCGCACCGCCTGCGTCCGGCCGAGGAGCGGACACGGGCGCCGCGGCCCAGCGGAGCCCTCGCGCTGATCGCGGTGGGCGCGGCGCTGGCAAGCTCCGGTCCCAACGCCCTAGGCGCCTACCTAGTGGCCTCGGCCGTCGACGCCGGGATCGAGGAGGGCGCCGCCGGCCTGCTCGCCGCGCTCGGCAGCGCGCTCAGCCTGCTGGTCCGCGTTGTCGTGGGCATCCGCGCAGACCGACGCCGCGACTACGGCTTCGCCTCGATCGCGGTCCTTCTCGTGGCCGGCGCGGGCGGCTTCGGACTGCTTGCCACCGAGACGCCCGCTCCGTTCGTGGTCGGTGCTCTCCTCGCCTTCGCGCTCGGCTGGGGCTGGCCTGGACTCTTCAACCTCGCGGTTGTTGACCGCCATCGGGAGGCGCCGGGAGCGGCAACGGGCATCAGCCAGTCGGGCATCTACGTGGGCGCGGCCGGCGGCCCGGCAGCTTTTGGTGCGATCTCCGCGGCCGCCGGATATGCCGCCGCCTGGGGCGCCGCGGCCGGACTGGCGTTGTCGGGCGCGGCCGTGATCGCCCTCGCGGGCCGTCGTGTCGGTCTGCGTCCGTCCTGGCGCTAATTTCCCTCATCCTGGGTGTTTTCCGCGTCAAAATCGGGTATCACCCATTCATAGCCGCCGAGGCCGGTTTTCGGCACATAGTGGGTTCCCCCGACCCAGCCTCGGCTAGCGGGCGGGCCCGGACCACGGCATCCGGGCCCGTCGTCTTTAGATTGCCTGGAGCGTCAGCGGCCGGCGAACTGCGGATCGCGCTTTTCGAAGAATGCGCGTGTGCCCTCGGCAAAGTCCTCGGTCGCCGCAAGCGTCTCCTGCGCCGCGACCTCTTGCTCGAGCGTGACGGCGAGCGCCGGCTTGGCGGCGCCGTCCATGATCCGCTTCGCGATCCCGATCGCGCGGGGCGCGCCCGCGAGCAGCTCATCGGCGAAAGCGTCGGTGGCCGCGTCGAGGCCGTCCGCGGGCGCAATCCGGTTCGCGTAGCCGATCCGATGCGCCTCGCGCCCGTCGATCACCCTGCCGGTCATGATCAGCTCCTTGGCGTTGCCGAGCCCGACCACCGCGGGGAGCCGCGAGCAGCCGCCAACGTCGGGAAGCAGCCCGACGCGCACCTCCATGATCCCCGTGACGGCGTCCTCGGCCATCGTGCGGAAGTCGCACGCCAGAGCCAGCTCGAAGGCGCCGCCGAGGCAGCCGCCGTGGATCTGGCAGATCGTGGGCTTCGGCATCTCCTCGAGCAGGTTCCAGCACGCGAGAATCGGACGGCGGAAGCGCCGCAGGCTGCCCGGGTCTTCCGACAGGTCGCGGAGGTCGTGCAGGTCCATGCCGGAGGAGAACATCGCCCCCTCCCCACGCAGGACCACCACCCGAGCCTCGTCGGCGGCCGCCGCAGCTTCAACCGCCAAGGCCAACTCGCCGATCAACTCGCCGTTCAAGGCGTTGCGCTTTTCCGGACGATTCAGGACCAGATGGCGCACGCTCCCGCGGTCTTCCGTGTACACGAGTGGCATGTAGGGTGCCCAATCTAATGGAGATCCAGCGGGTCGGAGTGCTCGGCTGTGGCCTCATGGGGCACGGCATCGCGCAGGTGGCTGCTCAGGCCGGCTGCGACGTTGTGGTCCGGGAGATCGACGCCGCCGCGCTCGAGCGAGGGCTCGGCAGGATCGACAAGCGGCTCGAGCGCGCGGTCGAGCGCGGCAAGCTTGAGCGCACGGAGGCCGATGCCGCGCGCGGCCGCATCAAGGGCACGCTCGATTACGGCGACCTGGCGGATCGCGACCTCGTGATCGAGGCGATCACGGAGAGCCTCGAGCGCAAGCTGGAGATGTGGGACGAGGTCGACACGATCGCCAAGGCCGACGCGATCTTCGCCACCAACACCTCGTCGCTGCCGGTTGTCGAGCAGGCAGCCCGCACGGGCCGGCCCGAGCGCTTCCTCGGACTGCACTTCTTCAACCCCGCACAGGTGATGCAGCTCGTCGAGGTGATCCGCTGCGTGACCACCTCCGACGAGACCTTCGAGGCGGGCAAAGCGTTCGCGGCGAAGCTGGGCAAGCTCGGCATTCCCACGCGCGACAACGCGGGTTTCATCGTCAACCGCCTACTCGTCCCCTACATGCTCGATGCGATTCGAGCGCACGAGGAGGGTGTCGGCTCGGTCGACGAGATCGACCAGGCCATGAAGGCCGGCGCGGGTCACCCGATGGGACCGCTCACCCTGGCCGACTTCGTCGGGCTCGACACCCTCGGCGCAATCTGCGAGGTGATGTTCGACGAGTTCCGCGAGCGGCGCTTCGCCAAGCCGCCGACCCTGCGCAAGATGCTCGCCGCCGGCTGGTATGGGCGCAAGTCCGGCATGGGCTTCTACGACTACTCGGGCGAGGAGCCCGTGCCGAACGCTCAGGTTTGAGCAGGGCGCGCTGCAGGGTTCCACCCGGCGCGCGCTGCAGGGTTCCGCCCGCCGCGCGCTGCACGGTTCCGCCCGCGGCGCGCTGCAGGGTTCCGCCCGGGGCGCGCTGCACGGTTCCGCCCGCGGCAGAGGAGGAGAAGGACTGGGCTAGAACGCTCCCTTCATGGAAGGTCCGGACCCGCGCCGGCGGGCGCGTCGCGAGATCGTGGCCGCGCTGATCGGCGCCGAGGCGGGCGCCGGTATCGGACTGCTGGCATTCGGAGGGCGCGAGCTGGTCCCGCTTGCGCTCGCCGCGGCGGGCGCGCTGGTCGGTCCCGCCATCGCCGTTTGGCTGCGCGCGATAAAGCTGCTCCTGTTCCGCCGCGCGGTCCGCAGGCAGCTGCGCGATGAGCCCGCGCGGGTAGATTCCACTACGTGAGCGATCTCGCCGAGGCGCTCGAGCGGGCCCGCGGCGGCGGCCCGCAGCGCCACCACGAAAAGTCGGAGCAGCAGGGCAAGCTGCCGGTGCGCGATCGGATCGCCCGGCTCGTGGATCAGGACTCCTTCGTCGAGGACGCCCTGCTCGCCAATTGGGATCAGGATGGGCTAGGCGCCGACGGGGTGGTCACGGGCATGGCGCGCCTGGGCGGACGGGCGGTCGCCCTGATGGCGAACGACCCCACCGTCAAGGCGGGCTCCTGGGGCCCCAAGACGGTCGAAAAGATAATCCGCATCCAGGAGCAGGCGCTCGAGCACCTGGTGCCGATGATCTATCTGGTCGATTCCGCTGGGGCGCGCATCACCGACCAGGTGCGGATGTTCCCCGGCCGCCGCGGCGCCGGCCGGATCTTCCACACCGAGGTGATGCTGTCCGGCGTCGTGCCGCAGGTGTGCTGTCTGTTCGGGCCGAGCGCCGCCGGGGGCGCCTACATCCCGGCCTTCTGCGACGTGGTGGTCATGCGCGACGGCAACGCGTCCATGTACCTGGGCTCGCCGCGAATGGCCGAGATGGTGATCGGCGAGCGCGTGACGCTCGAGGAGATGGGCGGCGCGCGCATGCACACCGGAGTCTCGGGATGCGGTCACTTCCTGGTGAAATCGGACGAGGAGGGGATCGACGTCGCGAAGCGCTACCTCTCCTACTTCCCGCGCAGCTGGCGCGAGGAGCCTCCCGCCGCCCCACCCGCCGCGCCGGCCGGTGAACTGCCGGAGATCCCCGCGGACGAGAACAAGCCGTTCGACATGCTCGATCTGATCGACACGCTCGTGGACGAGGGCTCCTTCCTCGAGGTGCAGAGGCGCTGGGCAAGGGAGCTCATCGTGGGCTACGCCCGGCTGGACGGCCGCGCGGTCGGCATCGTCGCCAACCAGCCGAGGCAGAGGGGCGGCGTGCTGTTTGTCGACTCGGCCGACAAGGCAGCCCGCTTCATCTGGACCTGCAGCGCGTTCAACATCCCGCTGCTCTTCCTCGCCGACGTTCCGGGCTTCATGATCGGCACGCAAGTGGAGCGCCAGGGGATCATCCGCGCCGGCGCGAAGATGATCTCGGCGGTGTCGGAGGCGACCGTTCCGAAGATCTCCGTGATCGTGCGCAAGGCCTACGGCGCCGGCCTCTACGCAATGGCCGGGCCGGCCTACGACCCGGACGCCTGCCTTGCGCTGCCGGGAGCGAAGATCGCGGTGATGGGCCCGCAGGCGGCGATCAACGCGGTCTTCTACAACCAGCTGCAGGCGATCGAGGACGAGGAGGAGCGGGCCAAGCGCACCGAGGAGCTGCGAGCCGAGTACGCCGAGGAGATCGACATCCTTCACCTGGCCTCGGAGCTTGTGGTCGACGCCGTCGTCCAGCCGGAGGACCTCCGCTCGGAGCTCGTGAAGCGCTTCGCGGCGTACGCCTCGCGCGAGCGGGCCTGGCCGGCAAAGCGGAACCCCGTTACGCCGGTTTAGATCTTCTCTGTCGCCATGCGGGAGTACTACGACAGGCGAGCACCCGAATACGACGCCAGCGCCTACGAGGCGGCCGACGCGGCGGAGGTCGCGAGCCTCACTGCGTGGGTCGCCGGGCTGGCGCCCGGGCGCGTACTCGACGTCGCGTGCGGCACCGGCTATCTCACGCGCTTCATGCGGGGCGAGATCGTCGCGCTCGACCAGAGCCGGGCGATGCTTGCGATCGCTCGCGAGCGCCTCCCCGGCGCCGAGCTGGTGCGTGCGGACGTGCCACCGCTGCCCTTCGAAGACCACCCCTTCGATCGCGTCTTCACGGGTCACTTCTACGGCCATCTTGCATCCGTAAGCGACCGCGAGCGCTTCGTCGCCGAGGCTCTACGCGTCGCGCCCGAGCTGGTCGTCGTCGAGCAGGCGTGGCGCCCCGGACTGCCCCACGAGACGTGGGAGCGGCGCGAGCTTCTGGACGGCTCGCGACACGAGGTGTTCAAGCGCTATTTCAGAGCCGACGAGCTGCGCGAGGAGCTGCACGGCGAGGTCGCGCTCGAGACGCCCGGCGTCATTGCCCTCGTCGCGCGTCGAAGCGGTCGATTCCGAGGCATGTAAAGTCGCCGCCGTGCGTCCGTGGGAAGAGGAGGCTGCCGGCCGCTTCGAAGAGCTCGTGTTCGAAAGCGGGGTACTCCGGGGCAACCCGCTCGGCGATCCGCACGAGCGCCCGATGTGGGTGTACCTCCCGCCCGGCTACGACGAGGAGCCCGACCGTCGCTATCCCTCCGTCTACGTCATCCAGGGCCTGACCGGTCAGCTCGACATGTGGCGGAACCGCCCGGCGTTCCGCCGCAACTTCCCCGAGCTGGCGGACGAGCTGTTCGCCTCTGGCGCGGCGCCGCCCTGCGTGGTCGTGTGGGTGGATTGCTGGACCTCGCTCGGCGGGAGCCAGTTCCTCGACTCCCCCGGCACCGGGCGCTACCACACCTACCTCTGCGACGAGATCGTGCCGTTCGTCGACGAGCGCTACCGCACGCTGGCGGACCCCGCGCACCGGGGGATCGCGGGCAAGTCGAGCGGCGGCTACGGCGCGATGGTGACCCCGATGCTCCGGCCCGACCTCTTCGGTGGGCTCGCGACCCATGCCGGCGACGCCCTGTTCGAGGCGTGCTACCTGCCGGGATTCCGCGCGTCTGCGCGCGCCCTCCGTGACAACTACGAGGGGTCGTTCGAGCGCTTCTGGCACGACTTCCGCAGCCGTCCCGCGATGTCCAAGGACGACGACGATGGGCTGATGAACGACTGGTGCATGGCCGCCTGCTACTCGGCAGAGGAGGACGGCACCGTGCGGCTCCCGTACGACCCCGCGACCGGCCGGCTGATCCCCGAGGTGTGGGAGCGCTGGCTCGAGTGGGATCCCGTGCGCATGGTGCCGCGGCGCGCCGAGGCCCTACGGGGGATGCGCGCCGTCTACATCGACGCCGGTAAGCGCGACGAGTGGTTCCTCGACCTCGGCGCGGAGGCCTTCCGGCAGGCACTGGGAGAGATTGGCGTCACGGACGTCTTCTTCGACATCTTCGACGCCACCCGCTTGGCCATCGAGTATCGCTACCCGCAGTCGCTCAAGTATCTCGCGGAGCGCTTGGCCCCGGCCGGCTGACGGACGCAGGCGAGCGGCCTGCTCCTAGAATCGACGCCGATGCGTGAGGGGACGCTGCTCTGGGAGCCCACCGATCCGTCCGGGACGCGGCTGGCCCGCTTCATGAGCGCCCGCGGCTTCTCCGACTACCACGACCTGTGGCGCTGGTCGGTCGAGGACCTCGAGGGCTTCTGGGGCTCGCTCTGGGACTGGTTCGGGATCGGCGGCTCGTATGAGCGGGTGCTCGCCCGCCGCGAGATGCCGGGCGCCGAGTGGTTCCCGGGCGCGGAGCTGAACTACGCCGAGCACGTCTTCCGGCTGGCCCGGCCCGGCGCCACGGCGATCGTGCACGCCTCCGAGTCCCAGCCGCTGTCGGAGATCACCTGGGACGAACTGCGCGAGCAGGTTGCGCGCTGCGCCGCCGGCCTGCGGCGGCTGGGGGTGCGGCGTGGCGACCGGGTCGTGGCCTACATGCCGAACGTGCCGGAGACGGTGGTCACGTTGCTGGCCACCGCTAGCCTCGGCGCCGTCTGGTCGAGCTGCGCGCCCGAGTTCGGCACGCCAACCGTCGTCGACCGCTTCAAGCAGATCGAGCCGAAGGTCCTGATCGCGACGGAGGGCTACCGCTATGGCGGCAGGGATTTCGACCGCCGCGACCGGGTGGCCGAGATCCGCGCCGCCATCCCCTCGATCGAGCACACCGTCCTGGTCCCTGGCGGCTGGCAGCGCCTGCTGGACGAGCCGGCCGAGCTCTCCTTCGAGCACGTCGGGTTCGACCACCCGCTCTGGGTTCTCTACTCGTCGGGCACGACCGGCCTGCCGAAGGCGATCGTGCAGGGTCACGGCGGCATCCTGCTCGAGCAGCTGAAGAAGTCGAACCTCCACTGCGACCTCTCGGCCGACGACCGCTTCTTCTGGTTCACCACGACCGGCTGGATGATGTGGAACTTCCTGGTCGGCGGGCTGCTGGCGGGCTCGGCGATCGTGCTCTACGACGGCCAGCCCGACCCGAACGGGCTATGGGAGTTCGCCAAGGAGGCCGGGGTCACCTGCCTCGGCATCAGCGCGGGCTTCATCGGCGCCTGCATGAAGGCGGGTGTCGAGCCGCCCGACCTGCCACGGCTGCGGAGCGTCGGCTCGACCGGCTCGCCGCTGCCGGTCGAAGGCTTCGAGTGGGTCTACCGTACGCTCGGCCCCGACGTTTGGCTGTTCTCGACGAGCGGCGGCACGGACCTTTGCACCGCGTTCGTGGGCGGCTGCCCGATCCTGCCCGTCTACGCCGGCGAGCTCCAGGCGCGGTCGCTGGGTGCCGCGGTGTACGCCTTCGATGGTGCCGGGCACCCGGTGGTGGGCGAGGTCGGAGAGCTCGTCATCACCGAGCCGATGCCCTCGATGCCGCTCTACTTCTGCAACGACGCGGACGGCGAGCGCTACCGGGCGAGCTACTTCGACACCTATCCGGGCGTGTGGCGACACGGCGATTGGATCAAGATCACCGAGCGCGGCACGGCCGTGATCTACGGCCGCTCGGATTCGACCATCAACCGTGGCGGAGTCCGCATGGGCACGAGCGAGATCTACAGCACGGTCGAGGGTCTGCCCGAGGTGCTGGACAGCCTGGTGGTCGACGTCGACGGGTCGATGCTGCTGTTCCTCGTGCTGCGTCCGGACGCGGAGCTCGACGACGAGCTCGCTGCGCGCATCCGCAAACGCCTTCGCGAGCACTGCTCCCCGCGGCACGTGCCGGACGAGATCGAGTCGATCGCGGAGGTCCCGCGCACGCTGTCGGGAAAGAAGCTCGAGGTGCCCGTGAAGAGGATCCTCATGGGCGCCGACCCGGCGCGCGCCGCGAGCCGAGACTCGCTGGCGAACCCCGCGGCCCTGGACTTCTTTGTGGAGCGAGCCACGGTCAGTCGTCCCGCTCGTTGACAGCTTCGATTCGCGCTGGCAGCTCCGGGCCGAGCTCGGCGTCGAGGCGGGCGATCAACTCTGCGCAGAACGCCTCGGCCCGGCGCAGCGACTCGAGGTCGAGCCGCCGGGGTGCGCAGTCGAGCTCATCGCGGCAGGTGACGGTGATCGCCGCCAGGCCGGCCGCGCGCGCCGCGTAGCCGTCGCTGGGCGCGCGGTTGACGAGGGGGCGGGCGTGGGCGTCCTCGTCGTCCTCGGCCAGGGCCTCGCACAGCCCGGTGAGTTGTGCGCGTGAGGGCAGCGTGACGAGCGCCCCCTCGCGACTGGTCCATCGCACGGTGCCCACCCCGACCTCGTCGAGATTCATCACCACGGTGCGCGCGCGGCCCAGCTCGGCACGGTGACGCCTGAGGAAGGTCCGCATCCCCTGCGCGACGGCTTTCTGCGCGCCGGTCACCACCACGTGCACGCCGAAGTTCTCGAGGCGGTCGGTCGTGCGGTTTGCAAGCGCCAGCGCCAAGGCCACTCCGGACGCGTTGTCGTTTTCGCCGGGCTCCGGGGGCGACAGGGCGATGTCGAGGAGGAGCGGCACCCCGACGATCAGCGCCACCGTGGGGACGAACTGGATCGCCGTCAGCACCGTCCCCTCGATCCCCGGCAGCCGGAGCAGGCAGCATGCCAGGACCGCGACGAGCGCCCAGAAGAACGGCTCAAGGGCGCCGATCGGGCGGCGCACGAGCCTGCCGGCCCTGGCCC
>Ga0126313_10001743_pt1 | contig 11690 bp, 8 predicted proteins | sample Plot105A_FD_89954 | JGI IMG/M metagenome (GOLD analysis project Ga0126313, IMG submission 89954) | Serpentine soil microbial communities from UC McLaughlin Reserve, CA, USA - Plot105A | ecosystem: Environmental > Terrestrial > Soil > Grasslands | place: USA: UC McLaughlin Reserve, Lake County...
CGGAGCGCGCTGGCGATCCGGCGCAGGTCGTCGGCGCCGGCCTCGGGCACCCGCTCGACCACCAGCCAGCTGCCGTCGGCGCGGCCGGCGCGGCCGGCCAGCTCGGCCGCCAGCCGCTCCAGCCCGGCGACCCGCAGCCGCTCCAGCTCGCGGGTGGCGTCGGCGAGCGCGTCCAGCCGGCGCCGGAGCTGCTCGGGGGCGTCCTCGGGGCGGGTCCTCAGCAGGGCCGCGATCTCGCCGAGCAGCTGGCGCTCGCGGTCGAGGTAGCGCAGGGCGTCCATCCCCGTGAGGGCCTCCACGCGGCGCAGGTTGGCCCCCACCGAGGACTCGCCGAGCACGATCACCGGCCCGACCTGGCTGCCGTGGCCGACGTGGGTGCCGCCGCACAGCTCGCGGGAGAAGTCGCCGACGTCGACCACCCGCACCGTCGAACCGTACTTCTCGCCGAACAGGCCGATGGCCCCGGCCGCCTCGGCCTCGGCCAGGCTGGTGTGCCACACCTTCACCTCGGGGTCGGCCAGCAGCTGGCGGTTGACCGCCGCCTCGACCTCGGCGAGCCGGTCGGGCGGCACGGCCGCGAAGTGGGCGAAGTCGAACCGCAGCCGCCCGGCGTCGACCAGCGAGCCCTGCTGCCTGGCGTGCTCGCCGAGCTGGTCGCGCAGCGCCCAGTGGAGCGTGTGGGTGGCGGTGTGGCTGCGGGTGACCGCCTCGCGGCGGTCGGCGTCGACCTCGGCGTGGACCTCCTCGCCGGTCCGGGCCTCGCCGGAGACCACCCTGGCGGTGTGGACGTGGAAGCCCTCCAGGCCGGGGCGGGTGTCGGTCACCTGCAGCAGGGCGCCGCCGGTGGTCCGCACCGTGCCGCTGTCGCCGACCTGGCCGCCGCCCTCGGCGTAGAACGGCGTGCGGTCCAGGATCAGCTCCACCTGGTCGCCCTCGCCGGCCGCCGGCAGCTCCTCGCCGGCGCGGAGCAGCCCAAGGATGCGGCCGTCGGCGGCGGTGGTCTCGTAGCCGACGAAGGCGGTGCGGCCGTGGCGCGCCGACAGGTCCCGGTAGGCCTCGATGCGGCGCAGGTCGGCGGTCAGCTCCTTGCGGGCCTCCTTGGCGCGGCGCCGCTGCTCCTCCATCAGCGCCTCGAAGCGGTCGGCGTCGACGTCCAGGCCGGCCTCCTCGGCGGCCTCCAGGGTCAGCTCGTAGGGGAAGCCGTAGGTGTCGTGGAGCTGGAAGGCGGTGTCGCCGGGCAGCGTGGTGCCGCCCTCGTCGCGGGTGCGCCGGATGGCGGTGTCCAGCAGCGTCGACCCCTGCCGCAGGGTGCGGGAGAAGGAGTCCTCCTCGCTGGCGACCACCTGGCCGATCAGCGAGCGCTGGGCGACCAGCTCCGGCCAGGCCTCGCCGAGGTTGTCGACCACCCGCGCGCACACCCCGGGCAGGGCCGCGTCCTCGACGCCGAGGACCCGCAGGTGCCTGACCGAGCGGCGCAGCAGCCGCCGCAGGATGTAGCCGCGGCCCTCGTTGGAGGGCAGCACCCCGTCGGCGATCAGGAAGCTCGCGGTGCGGGCGTGCTCGGCGACGATCCGCAGCGACCGGTCGAGCCTGTCGTCCTTGCCGTAGGGGGCGCCGGAGGTCTCCTGGACCTGCTGCAGGATCGGCGCCAGCAGGTCGGTCTCGTAGATCGAGTCGCCGCCCTGCAGCAGCATCGCGACCCGCTCCAGGCCCATGCCGGTGTCGATGTTCTTGCGGGGCAGGTCGCCGATGATGTTGAAGTTCTCGTCCTGGGCGTACTGCATGAAGACCAGGTTCCAGAACTCCTGGTAGCGGTCCGAGCCGCTGGCGGGGCCGCCCTCCGGCCCGAAGCTCGGCCCGCGGTCGTAGTAGATCTCCGAGCAGGGGCCGCAGGGACCGGCGACGCCCATGTCCCAGAAGTTGTCCTCCCTGCCGAGGCGCTGGATGCGCTCGGCCGGGATGCCGGTCTGGCGCCAGATGCCGATCGCCTCGTCGTCGTCGAGGTACACGGTGATCCAGAGGAGCTCCGGGTCGAGGCCGAACCGCTCGGTCACCAGCTCGTAGGCGTAGGCGATCGCGCCTTCCTTGAAGTAGTCGCCGAAGGAGAAGTTGCCGAGCATCTCGAAGAAGGTGCAGTGGCTGCGGTCGCCGACGTTCTCGATGTCGCTGGTGCGGGTGCACTTCTGCACGCTGGTGGCGCGCTGGTAGTCGGGCTCCACCTCGCCGAGGAAGAACGGCTTGAACTGGTTCATGCCCGCGTTGGCCAGCAGCAGCGTCGGGTCGTTGGGGATCAGCGGGCTGGAGGGCACGTGCCGGTGGTCGCGCTCGACGAAGAAGTCGACGAACCGGCGGCGGATCTCCGTGGACTTCATGGCTTGGACCTCGCGTTCGTGGGGTGGGCGTCGGGCTTCCCGCCGAGCCGGGTCGGGACGCTAGCCGTCCCGGCTCCCCGGCTCGACGAGGCGAGCTCGCAGCTCCGCCTCGCGTTCGGCCATGGCCGCCTGGCCCTCCTCGAACGCCTCGGCCAGCCGCACCCGCCAGTCGCCCGCGGCCTGCCAGGCGCGCTCGGCCAGCGAGTTGGGGGCCAGCCGCTCGGCCGTGCGCGACGCCCAGCGCACCGCGCTCACGCCGATCACGGCGCCCGCGCCGACCCCGACCAGCGCCCAGAACAGGCGCCTCACCGGGGCACCCCCTCCCACCGCCCCCGGATCACCGGCGACGCCTCCGCAGGCGCCCGCGGCGGCCGGCCGGCTCGCCCTCGGCGGCCTTGCCGGCCGCCTTGCGCAGCCCGTAGGCGAAGGCGCTCAGCCTCACCAGCGGGCTGGTGACCGTGCTGGAGACCACGTTGACCAGGTTGCCGACCGAGCTGGTGACGCCCTCGGCGGTGGCCAGGATGCCGTCCACCCGGACCAGCTCCTGGTTGACCAGGCCCACGGTGGTGTTGACCTCGCCGAGCAGCGGCACGGTCTGCCTGGTCACCCCGTCGATCAGGTCCCGTGTCGAGGTGAGGACGCGGAAGAGGTTGGCCATCACGACGCACAGCACGACGACGAACGCGCCGACCAGGAAGGCGACGATCGTCCAGGCAATGGCCAGCAGGCTCACCGGTTCCGCTCCTCGTGGTCCGTCGGGTTCGCAACCTTCAGCTTAGCCGCCCGGCGGCGGCGCAGGCTCGCCGATTGCCGGCGCCGCGGCGGCGGCCGCCGGGAGTCTACCGCTCGTGGGCCCGCGCCTGCGGCGCCGGCACCGGCGGTCGGCCGGCGGCCGCCGCGGCCGGCAGCGGCTCGGCCACGAAGTCCCGCGCGCGGACCAGCAGCACGGCGACGACCGCGCCGGCCGCCACCGTGGCGGCGCTGGCGACCAGCATGTGGTCCAGCGCCGCCGCGAAGGTGGCGGCCTGGCCGGTGGCCCCGGCGGGCAGCAGCGCCCCCAGCGCCGCGATGCCGACGGCCAGGCCGACCTGCCGGAAGGTGTTGCTGACCCCGGAGGCCATGCCGCTGCGGGTGGTGGGGACCACGCTGAGGGCGGCGTAGGTGACGGCCGGGTTGGCCAGGCCGAGCCCCATCCCGGTCAGCAGCAGGCCCGGCAGCAGGTGGGTCCACGGCGTGGACGCCTGCAGCCCGCGCATGGTCAGCAGGCCCGCCGCGCACAGCAGCAGCCCGGCCGCGAGGCTGGCGCGCACCGGCAGCCGGGTGGCGTAGCGGCCGCCGAGCGCCGACACCACGAACGCGGCCGCCGACAGGGGCATCAGCCGCAGGCCCACCGCGGTCGGGCTGGCGCCGGCCACGTCCAGCAGGAACAGCGTCAGGTACACGAACGGGCCGAAGCTGCAGCCGGCCATGATCAGCACCGCCAGCGACGCGCCCGTGAAGGTCGGGGTGGCGAACAGGCCGAGGTCGAGCATGGGGTAACGCTCGCGGCGCTCGACCACGACGAAGGCGGCCAGCAGCACCGCGGCGCCCGCCAGGCTGGCCAGGATGGCGCCGCTGTCCCAGCCGAGCACGCCGCCGCGGGTCAGCGCGAAGACGCCCAGGAACAGGCCCACGCTCCAGGTGGCGGTGCCACGCCAGTCGACGGTGCTGGCGCCCGGGTCGCGCGACTCCCGCAGGTGCCGCACGGCCACCGGCAGGCACGGCAGGGTGACCGCCACGTCCACGGCGAAGATCGCCCGCCAGCCGAGCGCCTCGGTCACCACGCCGCCCTCCAGCGGGCCGATGGCGAAGGCGGCGGCGACCGTCGCCGCCCAGAGGCCGAGGGCGCGGGCCCGCTCCGGGCCGGCGAAGTCCTGGGCCAGCAGCGCCAGCGACGAGGAGAGCAGCACCGCCGCGGCCAGGCCCTGGGCGGCCCGCCCGAAGACCAGCGCCGGCACCGAGGGGGCCAGCGCGCAGGCGGCCGAGGCGGCCGCGAAGCCGGCCAGGCCCGCCAGGAACAGCCGCCTGCGGCCGAGCAGGTCGGCAAGGGTGCCACCGGTCAGCAGCGTCGCCGCCAGCGCCAGGGAGTAGCCGCTGATCACCCACTGCAGCATGGACAGGTCGGCGGCGAGGTCGCGGCCGATCTCGGGCAGGGCGACGCTGGGCGCCGAGACGTTGAGCAGCTGCACCCCGGTGGCCAGGCAGACCACCAGCAGCGTCCAGCGGCGCTCGCCCCTCACCCGCCGGCCCGGGCTGGCCCGACGCCCTCGACCTCGAAGTCCAGCTCGTCCACGTAGCACCACCACCAGTCCTCGCCCGGCTCGTAGGAGCGGATCAGCGGGTGGCCGGTGGCGTGGTGGTGCCTGGTGGCGTGCTGGTTCTTGGAGTTGTCGCAGCAGCCGACCCGGCCGCAGCTGACGCACAGCCGCAGGTGGAACCAGGTGTCGCCGACGGCCAGGCAGTCCTCGCAGCCGGGGGCGCTGGAGCTGGTGACGTGGATCTGGTCGAGGTGGGTGCAGGTGTCGGCCATGAACGGTGCCTCCAGGACGGGAGCCGGTCCTACCCAGCGACAGCGTCCTACCGCGCCGGGGAATTCCCGGGGTCGGCCGGGAACCGCAGCTGGGTGACGCTGGCCTCGTCGACCTCGGTGACCTCGGCGGGGCGGCCGCCGACCTCCACCCAGTCGCCGGCCCGCGGGAGGTGGCCGAGCTGCTCGACCACCAGCCCCCCGACCGTCGCGGTGCCGGCGTCGGCCGCCTGGAGGCCGAGCTTGTCGGCGACCAGCCGCAGCGGCGCCGACCCGGCCACCAGCACGCCGCCGTCCTCGCGGCGCAGCGGCTGGTCGTCGGCGTCGGCGTCGAACTCGTCCTGGATCTCGCCGACGATCTCCTCCAGCACGTCCTCCAGGGTGATGATGCCGACCGCGGTGCCGTGCTCGTCGACCACCAGCGCCAGGTGCTGGTGGTCGCGGCGCAGGCCCTCCAGCAGCTCGTCGAGCAGGGTGGCGTCGGGCACCCGCCGCAGCGGGCGGGCCAGGCCGCGCAGGTCGCCGGCGCCGTCCTCGCGGGAGGCGCGCAGCAGGTCCTTGACGTGGACCTGGCCGACGGCGGCGTCCAGGCCGCCGTCGGGCTCGCACAGCGGGTAGCGGGTGTGGCTGCCCTCGGTGGCGCGCGCGACCGCCTCGTCGAGGGCCTGGTCGGTGGTCAGCAGCTCGACCCGCGGCCGTGGGACCATCGCCTCCCTGGCGCGGCGGTCGCCGAAGGTGAGGACGTTGTCGGTGAACTCGTGCTCCTCCGGGTCGATCAGGCCCTCGTGGCGGCTCTCGCGGACCAGGCGGCGCAGCTCGGACTCGGTGTGGGGGGCGTGGCCGGCCTCCCGGGCCGGCGGGATGCCGAAGGGCCGCAGCACCAGGTTGCCGAGCCAGTTGAGCAGGTCGACGGCCGGCTTGGTGGCGACGTAGAACGCCCGCATCGGCGGCGCGAGGGCCAGGCCGGTGGGGCGGGTGCGGGCGATCGCCAGGCTCTTGGGGGCGAGCTCGCCGACGACCACGTGCAGGGTGGACACCAGCGCGTAGGCGACCGCGAACGACACCGCGGCCGCGCCGACGCCGGCCCAGCGGCCGAGCGGCGCCAACACCGGCTCCAGCAGGTGCGCGACGGCGGGCTCGCCGGCCAGCCCCAGGCCGATGCTGCAGACGGTGATGCCGAGCTGGCACGCCGACAGGTAGGCGTCGATGTGGTCGACGGCGTGGCGCAGCGAGGCCGCGCCGCTGGCGCCCTGGGACTCCAGCTCGGCGACCTCGGTGGGGCGCGCCCGGGTGATGGCGAACTCGGCCGCGACGAAGAAGAAGTTGCCGGCGATCAGCAGGACCGCCAGCACGACGTTGACGATCATGGCGCCTGCGTACCCTGCGGGGGCCGCCCCGTACCGCGGCGGCGGCGCCAGGCGTCGGCCAGGGCCGCCTCGGCGCCCTGGTCGGAGGGCCGGTAGTAGCCGCCGCGTAGCCCCTCCGGCAGGTAGCGCTGGTCGACCCAGTGGCCGGGATGGTCGTGGGGGTAGACGTAGCCGACGCCGATGCCCAGCTTCTTCTCGCCAGGGTAGGAGGCGGACTGCAGGTGGCTGGGGACGCGGCCCGGCGTGGCCTCCTCCAGCTCCCTGGCGGCCTCGCCGAGGGCCAGGTAGGCGCTGTTGGACTTGGGCGCCAACGCCAGGTACACCACCGCCTCGGCCAGGTTGAGGCGGGCCTCGGGGAGGCCCACGAACTCCAGCGCCTGGAAGGCGGCGACCGCCACCGGCAGGGCCTGCGGGTCGGCCAGCCCGACGTCCTCGCTGGCGGAGATGACCAGCCGACGGGCGATGAAGCGGGGGTCCTCGCCGGCGGCCAGCATGCGCGCCAGGTAGTGGAGGGCGGCGTCCGGGTCGGAGCCGCGGATCGACTTGATGAAGGCGCTGGCGACGTCGTAGTGCTGGTCGCCGGCGCGGTCGTAGGTGACCCTCGGCCGCTGCAGGGCGTCCTCGACGTCGGCCAGGGTGATGCGGGTCGCCTGCCTGGCGGTGACCACCAGCGCCGCCGCCTCCAGGGCGTTGAGGGCGTGGCGGGCGTCGCCGTCGGCGCGGTCGACCAGGTGGGCGAGGGCGTCGGGGTCCAGGGTGAGGCCGCGCCCGCCGAGCCCCCGCTCGGGGTCGGCCAGCGCCCGGTCGACGATCGTCTGCAGGTCGTCCTGGCCGAGCGGCTCCAGCCGGAACAGCAGCGAGCGGCTCATCAGCGGCGCGTTCACGGTGAAGAACGGGTTCTCGGTGGTCGCCCCCACCAGCACCACCGTCCGGTCCTCGACGCCGGGCAGCAGCGCGTCCTGCTGCGCCTTGTTGAAGCGGTGGATCTCGTCGATGAACAGGATGCTGCGCCGGCCGAGGGTGCCGAGCCGCTCCCTGGCCGCCGCCAGCAGCGCGCGCACGTCCTTGACGCCGGCGCTGGTGGCCGACAGCTCCTCGTAGTGGGAGCGGGTCGCGTTCGCGATGATGTGCGCCAGCGACGTCTTGCCGGTCCCCGCCGGCCCCCACAGGATCACCGAGCGCAGCTCGTCGGCCTCGATCAGCGCCCGCAGCGCGCTGCCGGGGCCGAGCACGTGGGCCTGGCCGACGAACTCCTCGAGGGTCGCCGGCCGCATGCGGGCGGCCAGCGGCGCCTCCTGGTCCTGGAGCTGGTCCGCCCTGCTGGAGAACAGGTCCATGGTGGGGCCATCGTAGCCGCTCCGGCGTCGCGGCCCGCCGGGGCGGGCCGCCGCGTCGCCCCCTGGTGCCAGACTGCTGGCGGCGTGCCAGCGACCGCCGGGAGGAGCCGATGCGCTACGCCGTCAACCTGCCCAACTTCGCCGAGTACGCCGACGTCCGGACGGTCGCCGGGCTGGCCGCCGACGCCGAGGCGGCCGGCTGGGACGGCTTCTTCGTCTGGGACCACATGGTCTACTCCAGGGACGAGGAGCTGGCGGTCGCCGACCCGTGGATCGTCCTCGCCGCGGTGGCGCTGGCCACCGAGCGGCTGCGGCTGGGGCCGATGGTCACGCCGCTGGCCAGGCGGCGGCCGTGGAAGGTCGCCAGGGAGACCGTCACCCTCGACCACCTCTCCGGCGGGCGGCTGGTCCTCGGCGTCGGCCTCGGCACCCCGGCCTCCGACGAGTTCGGCGCCTTCGGCGAGCCGACCGACGCCGCCGTGCGGGCGGCGATGCTGGACGAGGGCCTGGAGGTGCTGACCCGCCTGTGGTCGGGCGAGCGGGTGTCCTTCCGGGGCGAGCACTACCGGGTCGACGAGGTCGCCTTCCTGCCCGCCCCGGTGCAGCGGCCCCGCATCCCGGTCTACGTCGCCGGCGCCTGGCCGCGGCGGGCGCCGCTGCGGCGGGCCGCCCGCTTCGACGGGGTGGCGCCGCTCAAGGTCGGCGCCGACGGCGACCTGGTGCCCCTGAGCGCCGGCGAGCTCGCCGAGCTGCTGGCGGTGGTCCGCGCCGAGCGACCCGGCGGCGAGCCGTTCGAGGTGATGGTCGGCGGCACGACCCCGGGCGACGACCGGGCCGCGGCCCTGGCGGTGGTGGAGCCGCTGGCCGAGGCGGGGATGACCTGGTGGTCGGAGGGGCTGGAGCCGAGCCGCGGCGGCCTGGCGGCGATGCGGGAGCGGGTCCGCCAGGGCCCGCCGCGCCCCTGACGACGGCGCGGCAGCGCTCCACGAGTGCCGTGTCCGGTCGACGTTTGCACCTGCTCTCGAGGGAACAGGTTGGGGAGCGCCCCGACCGTTTCCGGTACCCGAGGCCGAGGCCCGGGTGCCTTCCGCGGCCGCAAGCACGCTCCCCTACGTCGAAGTGTTGGCGCAAACGAATAGCCGGCCACAAACAACGTCGGGCGCTGCCGAGAAGGGCATTCTTCCACCGCCGCCCCACCCCGGCAACCGGTCCGCTCCCCGCCCGACCGGACGCGCGCGGCTAGCCGGAACCGCCGGGCGGCTTGGGGTCGAGGGGGCGCAGGCGGACCTCGGCGAGCTGGGCGTCGGGGACCGGGGTGGGGGCGCCGGTGAGCGGGTCGGCGCCGGACTGGGTCTTGGGGAAGGTGATCACCTCGCGGATCGAGGTGGCGCCGGCGGCCAGCATGCACAGGCGGTCAAGGCCGAAGGCGAAGCCGCCGTGGGGCGGGGCGCCGAACTCCAGGCCGCGCAGGAAGAAGCCGAAGCGCTCCTGGGCCTCGGCCTCGCCGATCCCCAGCGCCTCGAACACCCGCCGCTGCACGTCGGCGCGGTGGATACGGATGCTGCCCGAGCCCAGCTCGTGGCCGTTGAGGACCAGGTCGTAGGCGCGGGCGGTGGCCTCCTGCGGCGCCTCGGCGAAGGTCTCGGCCCACTTGGGCGCCGGCGCGGTGAACGGGTGGTGGGCGGGGTCCCAGCGGCCCGCCTGCTCGTCCCACTCGAACATGGGGAAGTCGGTGACCCAGACGAACGCCCAGCGGCCCTCGGGCACCAGGCCGCGCTCGGCGGCCAGCCGGGCGCGCAGGTCGCCCAGGACCGTCTGGGCGACCTGGGTGCGGTCGGCGGCGATCAGCAGCAGGTCGCCCGGCCCGGCGCCGGTGGCCCGCCGCAGCCCGTCGCGCTCGGCGTCGGAGAAGAACCTGTCCAGCGGCGAGCGCAGCCCGCCCGCCTCGACCGCGACCCACGCCAGGCCCTTGGCGCCGCGGCTCCTGGCGTGGTCGGTGAGGGCGTCCAGCTCCCTGCGGGTGAGGTCGGCGCCCCCCTCCACGAGCAGGCCGAGCACCGACCCGCCGGCGTCGGCGGCGCGGGCGAAGACCCCCACCCCGGTGCCGGCGAACACCTCGCCCAGGTCGTGGAGCTCCATCCCGTAGCGGAGGTCCGGCTTGTCGGCGCCGAAGCGCCGCATCGCCTCGGCGTGGGCGAGCCGCGGGAACGGGACGGCCAGCTCGACGCCGAGCACCTCGCGCCAGACCGCGGCCATCAGCTCCTCGCCGAGGGCGTACACGTCCTCCTCGTCGAGGAAGGACAGCTCCAGGTCGAGCTGGGTGAACTCCGGCTGGCGGTCGGCGCGCAGCGCCTCGTCGCGGAAGCAGCGGACGATCTGGTAGTAGCGCTCCACCCCGGCGACCATCAGCAGCTGCTTGAACAGCTGCGGCGACTGCGGCAGGGCGTAGAACTGCCCGGGCGCCAGGTGGGTGGTGACCAGGAAGTCGCGCGCCCCCTCCGGGGTCGACTTGGTCAGGTAGGGGGTCTCGACCTCCAGGAAGCCGCGCTCCTCCAGCACCCGCCGCAGCACCGCGTTCGCGCGCGCGCGGACCTCCAGCATCCTGCGGGACGCCGGCCGGCGCAGGTCCAGGTAGCGGTACTCCAGCCGCAGCGCCTCCTCGGCGTCGGCGCGGCCCTCCAGCGGGAACGGCGGCGTCGCCGAGGGGGCGAGGACCTCCACCTCGGCGGCGGCGACCTCCACCGCGCCGGTGGGCAGCTCGGGGTTCTCGTTGCCGGCCGGGCGGGCGGCGACCGTGCCGCCGACCCGCACGCAGTCCTCGGAGCGGATCGCGTGGGCGGCGTCCGCCGCCGACGCCTGCTCCGGCCGCACGACCACCTGGACGACGCCGGAGGCGTCGCGAAGGTCGAGGAAGACCACGCCGCCGTGGTCGCGGCGGCGGGCGACCCAGCCGGCCAGCCGCACCTCGGCGCCGACGTCGGCCGCGCGCAGGCCGCCGCAGGCGTGCGAGCGCATCGCGCCCAGCAGCGGCCGGGTCACGGGGCGCGGGTGACGACGTCGCGCACCCGGCTCACCACCTGCGCGAGCTCGACCGGCGCCTGCTCGCGGGCGGTCATGTCCCGCACGGTCGCCTGCTCGGCGGCCAGCTCCTGCTCGCCGAGGATCACCACCGCGCGGGCGCCCGCCCTGGCGGCGGCCTTCATGTGCCCGTTGAGGGTCCGCTCGGCGTAGGGCAGGTCGGCGACCAGCCCGGCCCGGCGCAGGTCGAGCACCAGCCCGACCGCGACCGGCCTGGCCGCCGCCGGCAGCGGGATCACCAGCACCTCCAGCCGGTGCGGGTCGGGCGGGAGCCGCCCGGCCCGCTCAAGGGCCAGCACCGTGCGGTCCAGGCCCAGCGCCCAGCCGATCCCCGGCGCCGGCGGGCCGCCGAGCAGCTCCGAGAGGCCGTCGTAGCGGCCGCCGCCGCCGAGGGCGTTCTGGGCGGCGTCCAGCGAGGAGGCCTGCCACTCGAAGGTGGTCCGCACGTAGTAGTCGAGGCCGCGGACCAGCCGCGGCGCCTCCACCCACTTGACCCCGGCCGCGGCCAGCAGCTCCCTGACCGCCTCGTAGTGGGCCTGGCAGGCGCCGCAGAGGTGGTCGCGCAGCAGCGGCGCGTCGCCGGTCAGCTCCTGGACGCGCGGGTCCCTCATGTCCAGCACCCGCAGCGGGTTCTGCTCGGCGCGGGCGCGGGCCTCGGCGGGCAGCCGGTCGCCGAGGCCGCGTAGGAAGCCGAGCAGCTCCTCCCGGTAGGCGGGGCGGCAGGCGGCGTCGCCGAGGCTGGTGAGCAGCAGCGTGACCGGCATGCCGAGGCGGCGGAACACCTCGTGGCCGACCAGCACCACGTCGGCGTCGATGGCCGGGTCGTCGGAGCCCATCGCCTCGATGTCGACCTGGGAGAACTGCCGCTGGCGGCCGGCCTGCGGGCGTTCGTAGCGGAACTGGGGGCCGGCGCAGACCACCTTGGTGATGCCGGTGGTGAGCCGGCCGTGCTCGATCAGCGCCCGCACGA
>Ga0126313_10001744_pt1 | contig 11687 bp, 7 predicted proteins | sample Plot105A_FD_89954 | JGI IMG/M metagenome (GOLD analysis project Ga0126313, IMG submission 89954) | Serpentine soil microbial communities from UC McLaughlin Reserve, CA, USA - Plot105A | ecosystem: Environmental > Terrestrial > Soil > Grasslands | place: USA: UC McLaughlin Reserve, Lake County...
ATCCGCTCGCGGTCGTAGTCGTCCCAGCTCGAGCCGGCCAGCTCGAACAGCCGCCGGCGCTCGGCGAACCCGGCGTCGGGATCGGGGTCGGGGTCCAGGAAGACGTGTCGGTGGTCGTAGGCGGCGACGAGCCGGATCCGGTCGGAGAGCAGCATCCCGTTGCCGAACACGTCGCCCGACATGTCGCCGATCCCGACCACGGTGAACGGCTCGGTCGCGACGTCGCGCCCGAGCTCGGAGAAGTGCCGCTTGACCGACTCCCACGCGCCCCGCGCGGTGATCCCGAGCGCCTTGTGGTCGTACCCCGACGAGCCGCCCGACGCGAACGCGTCGCCGAGCCAGAAGCCGCGCTCCTCGCTCACCCGGTTGGCGGTGTCCGAGAACGTCGCGGTGCCCTTGTCGGCCGCGACGACGAGGTACGTGTCGTCCTCGTCGAGCACGCGCACGCGCTCGGGATGGACGACCTCGCCCCCGACGAGGTTGTCGGTCAGCTCCAGCAGCCCGCCGATGTAGCGCACGTACTGGCGCTCGACCTCCGCCTTGAGCGCGTCGCGGCCGGCGGGCGGCTGCTTGAGGTAGAAGCCGCCCTTGGCGCCGGCGGGGACGATCACCGCGTTCTTGGTGAGCTGCGCGCGCATGAGGCCGTAGACCTCGGTCCGGTAGTCCATCCGGTCCGACCAGCGGATCCCGCCGCGCGCGACCTTCCCGCCGCGCAGGTGGATCCCCTCCATGGCCGGGGAGTAGACGTAGATCTCGAACAGCGGCGCCGGCTGCGGGATCGCCGGCACGTCGGCGGAGCGCAGCTTGAACGCCGTGACCTCGCGGTCGGGGTCGAACGCGTTCGTGCGCAGCGTCGCGTCGATCAGCAGCAGCTGGTTGCGCAGGATGCGGTCGTGGTCGAGCGAGGCGACCGCGTCGAGGTCGGCGACGATCTCGTCCCGCAGCGCGCGCTCGGCCTCCTCGTCGCGCGGCGCCGACGGGTCGAAGCGCAGCTCGAAGTAGCGCATCAGCTTCGCCGTCAGCTCGGGGTTGGCCGCGAGCACGTCGTTCTGGTAGCCCTGCGTGAAGCGGGAGCCGATCCGCTGGCGGTACATCCGGTAGGCGCGCAGGATGTTCACCTGCCGCCAGTTGAGTCCCGCCACGAGCACGAGCCGGTTGAGCGAGTCCGACTCGGCGTCGCCGCGGCGGACCGCCGCGATGCAGTCCGCGACGCGGTCCCCGACGGCGGCGAGGTCGAGCGGCCGGCCGTCCGGGCCGAGGACGCCGAAGTCCTGCACCCAGGTGTTCCCGTCGCCGCCCAGCAGCCGCGTCGGCACCTCCTCGATCACGCGCAGCCCGAGGTCCTCGAGCGTCGGCATCGCCGCGCCGAGCTCCACCTTCCCGCCGGGCTTGTACAGGGCGACGCGCGTCCGCTCCGTCTCGTTCTGGAGGCCGACGACGAACGCCTCGCCCTCGGTCTCGAGGCGCTCGAAGCAGGCGACGTCGGCGACGACGAGCGACGGGTTGACCGAGGCGCGGTAGTACTCCGGGAAGCGCGGCGCCCAGCGCTCGGCGAGCTGCTGGCCGCGGGTCGGGCCGAAGCGGTCGACCAGGCGCTCGCGGACGTCGTCGTCCCACGTGCGGGCGAGGGAGACGAGCTCCTGCTGCAGCTCGCGCAGCGAGACGTCCGGCACGCCGCCGGGCGCGTGCACGGTGACATGAACGCGCACGCGCTCGCCCTCCCCCAGCACGGTGTGCGTGTCGACGGCCTCGGTCCCGAAGCGCTCGCGCAGCAGCGCGGTGAACGCGTCGAGCAGCTCGGCGTCGTAGCGGGCGGCGGGGAGCGCGGCGATCAGCGAGACCGAGCGGCCGTCGGACGCGCGCCGGCCGAGCAGGCGCACGCGGTCGCCCTCCAGCGTGAGCAGCTCGACGACCGCGCGCCGCAGGTCGTCCGTGCTCGCCGCGAAGAGCTCGTCCTTCGGGAAGGAGTCGAACAGCGAGACCGCGGCCTTGTAGTCGTGCGAGCCCTCGATCAGGTCCTCGTGGCGCAGGATCTGGCGCAGCTTGCGGTTGAGCAGCGGCGTCTGGGAGGCCGGCTCCGCGTACGCCTTCGTCGTGAACAGCCCGAGCATGCGCGCCTCGCCGGCGACGCGCCCGTCGTGCGCGATCTTGCGCACGCCGACGTAGTCCATGCGCGCCCGCCGGTGCACGGTCGAGAGCCGGTTGGTCTTCGAGACGATCAGCAGGTCGCCCTCCAGCACCCGCTCGCGCAGGTCGCCGGGCAGGTCGGCGAGCGGGCGCGGGCGTGCGAACGTGGACGACGCCTCGTCGGCGAGGATCCCGAGGCCGGAGCCGGGCACGACGCCGATCATGTCGTCGGCGATCTTGTACTCGCGGTAGCCGAGCAGGATGAAGTGGTCGGCGAGCAGCCACTCGAGGAACGCGACGGTCTCGTCGACCTCGTCGTCGGCGTAGCGGGCGGCGCCCGCGCCGGCGAGCTGCACCATGCGCCGGCCGCGGTCGGCGAGGGCGGGGAAGTCGAGCACCACGCGGCGCACGTCTCCCAGAACCCCGCGGACGCTGTCCGCCAGCGCCTCGAGCGTGCCCTCGTCGAGCCGGCGGTCGAGGTCGAAGTGCATGACCGACTCGCGGCTCGTCGCCTCGCGCGGGTGCACGACCCCGGTGATCCGGCCGTCGGCCTCGCGCTCCAGGCCGATCACCGGATGCAGCGCGCGCTGCACGGTCAGCCCCTCGGCGATGATCGCCTCGCGCACGGAGTCGACCAGGAAGGGCAGGTCCTCCGACGCCGTCTCCAGCACCGAGCCGGGGCGCTCGTAGCCGTGCTCGGCGACGGTCGGGTTGAACGCGCGCACGACGACGGGCTCGTCGCCGCGGCCCGCCGCGAAGTCGAACACGCCGGCCACCTCGGCGTACAGCTCCTCCGTCGAGCTCTCCTGGGCCGCGTCGGCCGCGAGGCGCCGCAGGTAGGCCGCGGCGAACTGGCGCAGGACGTCCGCGTCCTGCGGCCGGCGCTCCCCGATCAGCGCCATCATCCGCTGGCGGACGGGCGCGAGCGCGTGCTCCCTCGTCTCGGTCGAGATTCCCACGCCTGACCATCATGTCACCGCCGGCGGGGAGCGGCGCGTAACTTGTCCGGGCGATGCTCGAGAGCCGCGACTCCACCGCGTTCCGCACGCTGTCGGACGTGGTTCTGGCGCTCGCGGCCGAGCGGGAGGTGGAGCCGGTGCTGCAACGGCTCGTGCACGCGGCGCGCGAGCTGGGCGGCGCGCGCTACGCCGCGCTCGGCGTGCCGGACGGCGAGGGCGCGTTCGCGCGCTTCATCACGTCGGGGATGAGCGACGAGCTGATCGCGGCGATGGGCCCGCTCCCGCGCACGCACGGCCTGCTCGGGGCGATGCTGGAGTCGCCGGAGCCGTATCGCACGCCCGACATCCACACGCACGAGCGGTTCCGCGGCTGGTGGCCGCGTGCGCATCCGGACATGCGCTCGTTCCTCGGCGTGCCGATCGTGGCGCGCGGCGGGATCATCGGGGCGCTGTACCTGACCGACAAGGAGGGCGCCGACGCGTTCTCGGACGCCGACGAGAAGCTCATCGTGCTGCTCGCCGCGCACGCCGCGATCGCGATCGAGAACGCGCGCCTGCACGAGCGCAGCCGGGAGCTGAGCATCGTCGAGGAGCGCAACCGGCTGGCGCGCGAGCTGCACGACTCCGTCACGCAGCAGCTGTTCGGGGTCGTGCTGGCGGCGCAGTCGGCGGGCGAGCTGCTCGCCCGCGGCGAGCCGGCGGCCGCCGGCGAGGTGGAGCGCGTGCAGGCGCTGGCGCGCGGCGCGATGGAGGAGCTGCGGTCGGTCGTGTTCGAGCTGCGGCCGGCATCGCTGGAGGCGGAGGGGCTCGCGCAGGTCCTGCGCAAGCACGTCGACGTGCTGCGCCGCGTGACCGGGCGGGCGATCGAGCTGCGGATCGCCGCGCCGCCGCCGCTCGGCGCCGCGGCGGCCGGCCAGGTGTTCCGGATCGCGCAGGAGGCGCTGCAGAACGCGCTGCGCCACGCCGAGGCGGAGCGGATCGAGGTCCGGCTCGAGGACGGCGGCGGCAAGCTCGTGCTCACCGTGGCCGACGACGGGCGCGGCTTCGACGCGAGCGCGCCCATGCTGCGCAGCCGCCGGCTGGGTCTGACGTCGATGGAGGAGCGGGCGGCCGAGCTGGGCGGCCGGCTCGCGGTCCGGTCGCGCCCGGGCGAGGGCACCACCGTGCGGCTGGAGGCGCCGGCGTGATCCGGGTCCTGATCGCCGACGACCACGCGGTCGTGCGCCACGGCCTGCGGACCTACCTCGAGCTGCAGGACGACGTCGAGGTGGTGGCGGAAGCGGCCGACGGCGAGGCGGCGGTGCGGGAGGCGGAGCGGCACGCGCCCGACGTCGTGCTGCTCGACCTCGCGATGCCGCGGCTCGACGGGGTCGCGGCGCTGCGCGAGCTGCGCGAGAGGGCGCCCGAGGCGCGGGTCCTCGTCCTCACCAGCTTCGGCGAGGACGACCGGCTGTTCGCCGCGCTGCGCGGCGGCGCATCCGGGTTCCTGCTCAAGGACACCGAGCCGGCCGACCTGGTGCGGGCGGTCCGCATCGCGCATGCGGGCCAGTCCACGCTCTCCCCAGCCGTCGCGACCCGCGTGGTCGAGCAGCTGGCGAGCGGCGGCCGTCCGCGGGCGATCGACCTCCTCACGCCGCGGGAGCTCGAGGTGCTGCGCCTCATCGCGCGCGGCCGCTCGAACAAGCGGATCGCGCTGGAGCTGGGCGTGGCGGAGAAGACGGTCAAGACGCACGTGGGCCACGTCCTGGCCAAGCTCGACCTGACCGACCGCACGCAGGCCGCGCTCTACGCGGTCCGCGAGGGCCTCGAGACCTGAAGAGGGACAGTCCCCTTTAGGTTCGCGCCACACCCTCCGTGACGTGACCGCCCGGTTCATCGCGGCCAACGCCGTGCTCATCACCGCGCAGGCGGGGCTGGTGGCGCTGCCGCGGCGCGGGGTGCCCGAGCCCCTCACGCGGCTCGGCGGGCGGGCGTGGGCGCTCGTCCTCCCGCTCTCGATCGCCGTCGTGGTGGCGACCGTCGCGCTCGAGCCGCGGGTCGCGGACGGGCTGACGTGGCTCGCGTTCGTCGCGATCCCGCCGCTCGCCGCCGCCGCCTTGGGCTGGGCCGCGCACGGCGCGCGGCCGTGGCTGGCGCTGGTCGCCGCACCGCTGTTCGCGCTCGCCTGGGCCGGCGCCGGCACCCTGGCCGGCGACGGCGCCGCAGCGGCGCTGACGGCGCTGAGCTGCGTGACGCTGGGACGGCTGCTGGCGGGCCTCGTGCCCGGCGCGTGGCTGAAGGCGGGGATCGTGGCGATGGCCCTCGTCGACGCCGTCCTGGTGTTCGGGGAGCAGCTGCAGGCTCCGAACGCCGTCCTCAACGCCGCCGTCCCCGCACGGGGCCTCCCGCAGCTGCAGTACCTCGACCTGCACCACGCGAGCATGGGCTACGGCGACGTGTTCGTCGCCGGCGTCCTCGGCGGGGTGCTGGCCGCGGAGGGCGCCCGCCAGCTGCCCGTCGCGCTGCTCGTCCTCGGCCTCTCGATCGCCTGGGACATGCTCTTCCTGGCCGTCGACACGCTGCCGGCGACCGTGCCGGTCGCGGCCGGGCTGCTGATCGCGGAGGCGGCGGTCAAGCTGGGCGTGCATCTGCCGATCACCCGGGAAACGTGAACGACGGAGGACGACTACGGCGGCTCCGGGAGCTCGTCCACCAGCTCGAGCAGCTGCCGGCCTCCGCCGAACGGGAGCGGATGCTCCGCGAGGTCCGAGGCCGGTTCGTCGACGTGGAGACCGGGGCGCCGTCGCGAGCGATGCTGTCCGTCGAGCCCGAGTCGATACCGGCGAGCAGCCCCGCCCCACGGCCCGCGCGCCGGCCGCGAACGGCCCCGCGAACGCCCGCGCACCCCGGGGTCCGCCCGCCGACGGTCGTCCCGCCTCCGGCTCCGGTGGACCCGGTCGACCCGACATCGCTCGGGACCGCCGAGCTGCTCTCCCTGCACGATTCGCCGCAGTCCTCGCCGGCGCGTCCGTGGACGCGCGGCCTGCGCGGCTAGGTCTAGAACATCTCGGGACACCACGGCGCGGCGTCGCCGCGGAACGCGGCCGACGTGCGGTCCACGGCCCCGGGCGTCAGCTCGCGCACGCGGCCGGCCTGCGCCAGGTCGCGCAGCGTCGTGCCGCCGAGGTAGGCCGCGCCGAGGGCGGCGACGTCGAGCGCGAGGTCCGGCTCGGCGTCGGTCGGCTCGCAGGCGCCGCCTGCCAGGCGGTAGCGCCCCTCGTTCCAGGGGCAGAACGCATCGGCGATGTCGAGCACGACGTCCGGAGTCGTCGCGTAGGCCCGCGCGGTCAGCGCCGCCTGGACGTCGACGACGCGCACCCACAGCGCGTCCACGACCTTGCGGCGGACCGCACGCGGGTCGGTGAGCATCAGCCACAGCGGCTCGTCGACGGGCGCCGTGTGCCAGGTGACCGTGCGCGTCAGATCCTGGTCGAGCAGGAAGCTCCAGAGCACCGCGCGCGCCGCCGGCGTGGCGGCGACGAGCTCGCGCACCACGACCTCACCCGCCGGGCCTTCGTCGTCGTCTCCCGGGCGCACCGCGTAGAGCGCGTAGCCGTCGTCCGTGACCACGGCGCGCAGCGGCTGGGCGCCGGCGCGGTCGGCCTCGGCGTCGTGGAGGCGGTCCTGCCACCACGGACCCGGACGATCGAGCATGCCGGGTCGCTCCGTGCGCACCCGCTCGTGCACCGCGCGCATCGCCTCGACGTGCTCGCCGGCGGGACCCGCGCGCAGCGCGCTCACGTCCGGCGGCGCCGTCAGCCGTGCGGCCGGCCGGCGGGCGACGAGCGACGCCTGGTCGGTGGCGATCCCGTAGCCGAAGCGGCCGTAGATCGCGCCCTCGGAGGCCCACAGCGCGGCGACCGGCTCGCCGCGCTCGCGGACGTCCTCGAGCTGCCGGCGCATCAGCGACGTGAGCAGCCCGCGGCGCCGGTGGGTCGGGAGGACCGAGACCGCCGTCACCGCGGCGCATCCGACCGTCGCGCCGGGCACCGTCACCCTGCGCGTGAACGCCGCCGTCGTGGCCACGATGCGCCGGTCGTCGAACCACGCCAACGAGCGCTCCGGCTCGTCGATCCGCTGATAGCGCTCGCGGTCGGCGTCCGTGAGCTCGCGATGGAACGCCGAGAGCACGGCGACGCTGAAGTCCTCGTACTCGTCGCGGGTGGCCGGGCGCAACTCCATCCGGTCTTCCTATCAGGCGCGGCGGTGCCGGGTCCTCGTCGCCGCCGGGCGCTCGTAGCTCCGGAGTCCTAGGCCCAATTCCCGATGGGAACCGGGCGGCGCGCGGATTAGCGTCGTCGCCATGCCCACCGCCATCGTCACCGGGGCCTCGCGCGGCCTCGGGCTCGCCCTCGCCGACGCGCTGGCCGACCGCGGCTGGCGGCTCGTGATCGACGCGCGCGACGGCGTCGCGCTCGAGGAGGCGGCCGCCCGCTTGCGCGGCCGGACCGAGGTCGTCGCGCTGCCGGGCGACGTCGCCGACGCGCGGCACCGGCACGCCCTCGTCGACGCCGCCGGCGCGCCGCTCGACCTGCTCGTCAACAACGCCTCGCTGCTCGGCCCTTCTCCTCAGCCCCCACTCGCCGCCTACCCCCTCGACGCGCTCGAGCAGGTCTACCGCGTGAACGTCCTCGCTCCCCTTGCGCTCACGCAGCTCGCCCTGCCGCGGCTCGCCGAGGGGGCGCGGGTGCTGAACGTGACGTCGGATGCCGCGGTCGAGCCGTACGAGGGCTGGGGCGGCTACGGGTCGTCGAAGGCCGCCCTCGAGCAGCTCACCGCGATCCTCGCCGCCGAGCAGCCCGCGCTGCGGATCTACGCCGTCGATCCGGGCGACATGAACACGCGCATGCACCAGGAGGCGTTCCCCGGCGAGGACATCTCCGACCGCCCGCCGCCCACGGCGAGCGTGCCGGGACTGCTGGCGCTGATCGAGGGCGACCTGCCCAGCGGCCGGTACGCGGCGCGCGCGCTCGCGGAGGCCGCGGCGTGAGCGCCGCGCTCGCCTTGACGCTCCCGCCCGCGCTGGAGGCGTCCGATCCGCCGGAGGCGCGCGGGCTGCCCCGCGACGCCGTCCGGCTCATGGTCGCCCGTGACGGCCAGCCGCTCGCGCACGCGCGCTTCCGCGAGCTGCCCGCGCACCTGCGCGCCGGCGACCTGCTGGTGGTGAACGAGTCCGCGACGCTCCCGGCGGCGCTCGACGCGCGGCGGGAGGACGGCACGGAGGTCGAGCTGCACCTGTCGACGCCCGAGCCGGCGCCGGGCGGCGCTGCGCCGCCCGATGACCGGCGCGCCGGGGCGGCGCCCACCCGCTGGGTCATCGAGCTGCGCCGGAACGGAGCGCGGTTCCGCGAGGCGCGCGCGGGCGACCGGTTGTCGCTGCCCGCCGGGGGCGGCGCGGAGCTCGTCGCGCCGTACCTGTCGGCCGGCCGCCTCTGGGTCGCCGCGCTCGACCTCCCCGGCCCGCTGCCGGACTACCTGGCCGCGCACGGCCGGCCGATCCGGTACGCGCACCAGCCGCGGCCGCGGCCGCTCGCCGACCACCAGACGATCTTCGCTTCGGTGCCCGGCAGCGCCGAGATGCCGAGCGCCGGGCGGCCGTTCACGCCGCGCGTCCTGCACGAGCTCCCTGCCCGCGGGGTCGGTCTCGCACCGGTCCTCCTCCATACCGGCGTGAGCTCGCAGGAGCGCGGCGAGCGGCCGTATGCCGAACGCTTCGCGGTCGGCGCCGCCACCGCCGCCCGCGTGAACGCAACCCGCCGCGCCGGCGGCCGGGTGATCGCGGTCGGGACCACCGTCACGCGGGCGCTCGAGACGGTCGCCGCCCCCGACGGGACCGTCGCGGCCGGCTCCGGCTGGACGTCGCTCACGATCACGCCCGAGCGCGGCGTCCGCGCGATCGACGGGCTGATCACCGGCTGGCACGAACCCGACGCCAGCCACCTCCTCCTGCTCGAGGCCGTCGGCGGCCCGGCGTTGGTGGAGCGCTCCTACGCGGCCGCGGTCGCGTTGCGCTACCGCTGGCACGAGTTCGGCGACAGCCACCTGCTGCTGCCTTGAGCAGGCGGTCCTGCCTCAGCGCGCCGGCGCGACGGCCTCCAGCGCCGCCTCCACCGCGAATGCGGACGCGAGCACGCTGTCGTCGTCGCCGCTCGGACCGGCGACGAGGAGCCCGGCGGGCATGCCCTGCTCCGCCGCGCCGATGGGGATCGAGACGCCCGGCATGTCGAGGAAGCTGGTCGCCAGCGTCGCCCGCAGGGTGCGCGTGTTGACGGCCATGAAGTGGTCGTCGTCGGCCTCGAGCACCGCGACCTCCGGCGCCACGTGCGGCGCGGTCGGGAGGACCGCGAGCGCGCCGTCCAGGTCGGCGGCAAGGGCGGCCTGCACGCGCGGCCGCTCGCGCAGCAGCGCCTCATAGCCGGCGGCGGCCAGCGCGCGGCCCTCGCGCAGCCGTCGCAGCACGCGCCGGTCGAGGCGCTCGGCGTCGGCGCTCTCGAGCAGCGCGGCATGGACGCGCCAGGCCTCGTGCGCGACGAGGCTGCCGTGCTCGGCGAGGAGCGCCCGTGCCTGCTCGATCGCGGCGAGCGGGCGCCGCTCGACGGCCGCGCCGGCGTCGGCGAGCGCCTCGACGGCGGCCGCGAAGCGCGCCGCGACGAGCGGATCGACGTCGTCGACCAGGTCGCCGGCCGGGACGACCAGCCGCAGCGGCGCCCCGGACGAGGAGGGCGGCTCGTCGCCGCGCAGCGCCGCGTCGACCGCGATCAGGTCGGCCACCGAAGCAGCGAGCGGGCCGACGCTGTCGACCGTCGCCGCCAGCGGCAGCACGCCGGTGCGGTCGACGCGCGCGGCCGACGGCTTGAACCCGGCGATGCCGCAGAAGGCGGCAGGCACGCGGATCGAGCCGGCCGTGTCGGTGCCGATCGCGCACGGCACGATCCCGGCGGCGACCGCGACTGCCGAGCCCGACGACGAGCCGCCCGGCGCGCGGCCCAGACCGCGCGGGTTCGGCGGGGTCCCGAAGTGCGGGTTCAGCCCCAGCCCCGAGTACGCGAGCTCGCTGAGGTTCGTCTTGCCGACGCACACCATCCCCGCCGCGGCGAGCCGCGCGACCGCCGGCGCGTCGGCGGCCGCCGGCGGCGCGTCGCGCCGCAGTGCGAACCCGGCGGTCGTCGGCGTGCCCGCGACGTCGACCAGGTCCTTCCACGCCACCGGCACCCCGTCGAGCGGTCCTCGCGCCGCGCCCGCCCGCAGCCGCGCGGCGCTCGCGGCCGCCTCGCGCCGCGCCCGCTCCTCGGTCACCGCGATCAACACGGCGCTCGCCGCGCGCGCCCGCTCGAGCGACTCCTCGCACAGCGCGACCGCGTCGAGCTCGCCCGCCGCGAGGGCGCGCCCGACCGCGAGCGCGCTCGTCACGCCGCGGCGGCGACGACCGGGTAGCGGCGGCGGATGCCGTAGAGCGTCGTGCGCTCGGCCGCCGGGCGCCCGGCGCGATGCGCCGCGGCGACGAGGTCCTCGGGGTCGAGCTTCACGCCGTGGTAGGAGCCGGCGAGCCGAGAGATGCTCTCCTCCATCAGCGTGCCGCCGAGGTCGTTGACGCCCCAGCGCAGCGCCTCGGTGGCGGCGTCGATCCCCATCTTCACCCAGCTCGCCTGCAGGCTCGGCACCGTGCGCCCCAGCGCGAGCCGGAAGGCGGCGGTGTGCTTGAGGTTCTCCTCGCGCGAGATCTCCTCGATCCCGTGCGTGCGGCCCAGCAGCGTGTGGAACGGGATGAAGCTCAGCGGCACGAACTCCGTGAAGCCGCCGGTCCGCTCCTGCAGCCCGCGCACGACCCGCATGTGCTCCGCCAGCTCGTGCGGCTCCTCGATGTGGCCGAACATGACCGTCACGGTCGAGCGCAGCCCCGACGCGTGCGCCGCCTCGATGATCTCGACCCAGCGCGCGACCGGCAGCTTGTTCGGGCTGATCCGCTCGCGCACGCCGTCGTGCAGGACCTCCGCGGCGGTGCCCGGCACCGAGCCGAGCCCGGCGTCGCGCAGCCGCGCGAACACCTCGCGCGGCGGCAACCCCGAGCGGTCGCACATGTGGGCGACCTCCATCGGGCTGTAGGCGTGCAGGTGGATGTCCGGGGCCGTCTCCCTCGCCAGCCGGAGCCAGCCCTCGTAGTCCTCCAGCTCCCAGTCGGGATGGATGCCGGACTGGATGCACAGCTCGGTCGCCCCGTAGGCCAGCGCGTCGTGGATGCGGGACACGAACTCCTCACGCTCGTGCGTGTACGCGTCGGGCGAGCGCCGGCCCTGGCCGAAGCCGCAGAACGCGCAGCCGACGATGCACACGTTCGAGACGTTGAGGTTGCGGTTGACGACGAACGTGACGATGTCGCCGGACAGCTCGGCGCGCAGCTCGTCGGCCGCCTGGCGCATGTCCTCGATCACCTCGCCGCGGGTCTCGGCGAACAGCGCGGTCAACTCGCCGGCGTCAAGCGCGCCGCCGTCGCGCGCGCGAGCGATCGTGTCCGGCCGCAGCGCGCCCTTCGGCCCCTCCGTCCGGCCCGAGCCGCGCCGCGGG
>Ga0126313_10001745_pt1 | contig 11687 bp, 11 predicted proteins | sample Plot105A_FD_89954 | JGI IMG/M metagenome (GOLD analysis project Ga0126313, IMG submission 89954) | Serpentine soil microbial communities from UC McLaughlin Reserve, CA, USA - Plot105A | ecosystem: Environmental > Terrestrial > Soil > Grasslands | place: USA: UC McLaughlin Reserve, Lake County...
CGAGATGCTCGCCTGGACGAACTGGCGGGCCAGCCCACGCCCGGCGGCGACCTCGGCGTCCCAGGTCCGCGCGAAGAACCCCCGTTGGTCGTGATGGCACTCAAGGTCGACGACCACGGCGCCCGACAGGGGCAGTTCAGTGAAGATCACGAAACGCACACCTCCGTTGGTCCACCAGCAGGCCGCTTGTGCGGTCGATCACACACTATGGGAGCGCCATGAAAGGCACCAACGGGTTCGGAGCCTGCCGGAGCTGCCGAGCCCCCCTCACCGAATCCGTCATCGACCTCGGGTCCCAGCCGCTGGCCGACTACTTTCCCACACCCGAGGAGGTCGCCGAGGGAGAGCCCAGCTGGCCGCTGCACGTCGTCGTCTGCACCAACTGCTGGCTGGTCCAGGTGCGCGACTTCGAAGGGGCCGACGAGATCCTCGCCGCCCATGCCCACTCATCCTCGTCGTTCTCGCCCACCCTGCTCGCCCACGGCCGGGCGTTCGCGGCGGAGGTCGTGAGGCGGGCGGACCTGGGACCCGACAGCCTCGTGGTCGAGGTCGCGAGCAACGACGGGTACCTGCTCAAGGAGTTCGCCGATCTGGGCGTGCCCGTGCTGGGCCTGGAGCACGTGAAGGCCAGCGCCGAGGCGGCCCTCGCCCTCGGCGTACCCACCGAGCAGGAGCGGTTCGGGACGGCGTCGGCCGCGAGGCTCGCCGCCGAGGGCCGCCGCGCCGACGTCGTGATCTCCAATCACAACCTGGCCAACGCCGGGGACCTGGACGACTACGCGTCCGCGCTGGAGCTGCTGCTCGCCCCCGGGGGCACGGTTGCAGTGGAGTTCCACCACGTGCTCGAGCTCATCGTCCAGGGACAGTTCGACGTCATCTCCCACTCCCACTGCTGCTACCTGTCGCTGCTCACCCTCCAGCAGGTGTTCGAGCGCCGGGGATTGATCTTGGTCGACGCGGAACGCCTCCCGGTTCACGGCGGCTCGGTCAGGGCCTACGCTCGGCGGACCTCCGAGGGCCTGGTGACCGGGCCCGGGGTCGAGCGGTTGCTGCAGGCCGAGCGTGCCGCCGGTCTCGACCAGGTGACCACCTATGAGGGCTTCACCGAGCGGGTCACCGAAGTCCAGCGGCTACTGATCGAAGGTCTTCGCGCCTGGCACCAGGAAGGCCTCCGCGTGGCCGCCTACGGCGCACCGGCCAAGGGCAACACGCTGCTCAACTCCTGCGGCGGGGTAGGAACCGACCTGATCGCGTTCACTGTTGACCGCTCCACGGCCAAGCATGGCAGGGTGCTGCCCGGCTCCCACATCCCCATCTTCCCGCCCGAGCGGATCCTGGTCGAGCGTCCCGACGTGGTCCTGATCCTGCCCTGGTCGCTCGCTCCCGAAATCACCCGCCAGATGGCCCAGGTGACCTCATGGGGCGGACGCTTCGCCGTACCCATCCCGAGGCTGACCCTGCTCTCGTAAGACCAAGGCGTTCTTCGACGACCTGGTGTTCGAGGAGGCCGGGTGGCCGCGGGCCAGCACCGGCTGCGGGTCGACACCACCGCGGTCTCGGCCGGCCGGCTCGACGGCGACGCCCCTCGCCGCCACCGGCGGCGGGACGTGACCCAGACCGAGGCCGGTGACGACGGTGCCGCCTACGGCGTCGAGGTCCGCCTCCCCGACGGCCGCCAGGTCGAGGTCAACCTCGACCAGAGCTTCAAGGTCGTCGGCCAGGATCCCGACGATCCCTGACCGAAGTCGAAGGGACCGTCAACCCATCGCAAGAAGGCGCTTCCCGTTCGACAACACGCTCATGAGGAAACGTCGAGCTGTTAGGTACAGCATCAGCAGATAGACGCTTACGGCGATGAGCACCAGCACCACCATCAGGGCAACTCCCCCGACCTCGTCGGCTAACGCCGCCTTCGCGGTCAGGAGGAACAGAAGCATCACCAGGCCGCTTGTCATCGGAGCGACGAAGAGCCGGAGGTAGGACTTCACTTCGACGTCCACCACCTGGGTGACCGACCAGAGCGAGACCGGGACGAGCAGGTAGCTGCACGCGACGTAGCTGGTTGCTACGGCAAGGATGCCCCAGCGGACGACGAGGACGAACGCCACCACGTTGAGGACCGCCGTCAGCACCGCGACGCGAAGCGAGAGATCCGGGCGTCCGCCTGCGTTCACGACCGCTTTGTTGAAGTAGGTCACGGCGTGCGGGATTCCCACCAGGGCGAGCACTTGCATCACGGGGATCGCGCCCGCCCATTTTGGACCGAACGCCACCCGCATCAGCTCGGGCGCGAGCACCGCAAGCAACAAGAATGCCGGCGTCGCGACCGTGGAGCACAGCTGCGTCACCGTGTAGAAGGCGCGCTTGCGACGCTCGGGGTCCCCCTGGAGGCGGGAGAAGACCGGGAAGGCGACGCCCTCGATGGTCCAGATGATGACCTCGGTCAACAGCAGCAGGATGCGATACGCCGCTGTGTACAGGCCGAGGGCAACCGGACCTAGGACCAGGCCGATGAGGAAGTCGTCGGATCGCCGGCTGGCAAAGGACGCGACTCGTTCCCCAAGGATGTTCATCCCGAAGCGAAAGAGCTCGATCAGGCTGGAACGAGATACCGTGACGCCTGGTCGCCACGAGCAGGCCAGCCAGAGTACGGCCGTTCCGACCAGAGCGTTGGCTAGGATCTGCCCGACCAGGCTCCACACGCCGAACCCGGCGAGTGCCATTCCCACGCCGACGGCGCCACCCGCGATGGTGGCCATGAGGCCCCGCAGGGCGATCTGACGAAATTGCAGCGCCCGTTTTAGGAGGGCCTGAGGAACGCTGGCCAGGCCAGCCAACACGAAGACGAGCGACAATGCCCGAAGGACCGGGGCCAACTCGGGCTGGTCGAACAGCGTCGCCAGCAAGCCGGCGCCTGCGATCATGATCAGCGCCAACGCGAGGCCGAAGGCGTTGTTCACCCAGAAGGCGGTGTTCAGGTCTTCTTGGGTCACCTGCTTGCGTTGAACCACGGCTTCGCCGAAACCCGACTCGACCAGCAGCGACATGAACACGAGGAAGACCGATGCCAGGGCGATGGTGCCAAAGGCCTTGGGGTCGAGGAGGCGGGCAAGGACAACGAAGACGACGCTTCCGACCACGCGGGATGAGACCGACCTGAGCATCGTCCAGGCCAGGCCCCGGACTGCGGCACGGCCCAGATTTCCCTGTGCGGCGGAAGCCTCCAGGGGAGGCGGGCTTCCGGCACCGACCTCCCCGCCGTGCCATCCCGACTGGCCGCGACCTTCCACGGCACCGGCGCTGTGACCCTGGTTCATGCCTACCCCTTGTGCTGACCTGCGCGGCGCATGCGACCTCGCTCAGGCAGAACGGCCCGAAGCCTGGAGATCGTCGACGCTGATGGTGGCACCGCACCGGGACCAGCCGAGGAATCAAGTTCGACCCGCCATTCCTCGGCGTCGCCGCTCGGCTCGTAGCCGATCGCATGCCGGGCATCCTCGATGTCCCAGATGCGCCACCGGTTGGCCGACACGCCGTAGAACACGCCGAAGGTCAGGTCCGGCGGCGCCTCGATGCAGCAGCGGATGAGGCTCGCCATGTCGGCGTGGGTGAGAAGTGTGGCGAAGTGCCGGGGGGCCGACGGACGGCCCGCCCGGTTGAGTGTTCCAACACGGAGGCAGAGCACCGACAGTCCGTGCCCCTCGGCGTAGTAGCGCGCGGCAGCCTCGCCGAGGGCCTTACCCACGCCGTAGGGACTGTCGGGGCGTATGGGCATCGCCGTACTGATCCTCGGCACCGTCGCCGGGTCTAGGCCGTCGTAGTCTCCGGCGACGATGCGGACGTAGGGGTCGTCGCACTCGTAGAGTCCAGTGACATGGTTGGAGCTTGCGTAGATGACACGCCGGACACCTCGGCGGCGAGCCGCCTCAAGCGTGTTCCACGCCGCAGGGATGTTGTTCCGCCGTACGACGTCCCAGGGCTGCTGCCAGTGGGCCGACGCCAGGTCGATGACAACGTCAGCGCCTTCCACCGCACGCTCCGCATGCCGCAGCCGTGCCGTGTCGGCCCGTGACAAGCCGTCCTGCCCGCCACGACCTCTCCTGTCGACGCCGGCAACCTCGTAATCCTCGGCGAGGGCCTTGCGGAGCAATTGGCCGATGAGGCCGCGGGCCCCGGTGATGAGCACACGCCGACTCGTTGTCACCACCAACTCCGCTGTCTCGTGAAACGCCGAAGCATCCTGGCACGCTCTTCCTAAGCGTGCAGCCCCTGGTGTTCCTGCTCACCGTCACACCGTCGTAGGTCAGCTACGTCGTTTGCGTGGTTTACGAGCCGTAGCCGAACCACATACTTCGCTATGCGATGCCAGCAACAAGCCATGCGATGTTCAGCAACAAGCCGTAGATGTCTAGAATACGTCATCATCGGAGGTAGAAATTAGACCATGCGTTACCGCGTTAATAGCCCCCAGGTGATCACCGAGACAATCGACGGTGAGGCCATCATGATTAACCTCGCCACGGGCAGCTACTACAGCCTCGATCGCGTTGGCGGCGACGTATGGTCGCTGCTGGAGGCGTCACTCCCCGTCGACGACATCGTCGCGGAGCTGGGCCGCAGCTACGAAGCCACGGAGGACGACATCCGGCGGGGGGTCGAGGACCTCCTGCACCGCCTGTCTGGCGAGGAGCTGGTGGTGGCGTGCGACGACGCGGAGCCGGTCCGGCCGGTCCCGCCACGGTCGGCCACCGCCGAGCGCGCCCCGTTCCGCGTTCCCAAGCTCGAGAAGTTCACCGACATGCAGGACCTCATCCTGCTGGACCCGGTCCACGAGGTCGACTCTCGAGGGTGGCCTCACCTGCCCAACGGGCAGGCTGGCGGCAAGTAGTCGTGCGGACAGCCTCAGAGGCCGGTCTGGGCGTGGCGAACCTCGACGCTGCGTTCCGTAAGGCATCGGCGGAGCAGCAGGTCGAGAATCGGTCCTTCCGCATCGGCGGCCACCAGGTCCTGCTGCGCTTCGCGGGCGCCGGTGCCATCCCATCGATCGTGCCGGCGTTCGCGCACCTCCAAGCCGAACCGTTCGACGAGCCGGAGTTGGTGGTCGACATCTGGGACAGCGCGACGACGGGCGCGGCGCCGCCAGCGCGGCCCGACGTCGACGCCGAGGAGCCCGTTGGCGCCTTCTACTTCTTCGAGGAACCACCCGCGCGCGGCGTCTTCCAGCCGGGCATGCAGGCCCTCAGCGCCCTCGATCACAGCACCGATCGCGCCTGGTACTGGGTCGCCGACCCCACCGCCCTCCCCTACTGGGAGCGGGCCGCGCCCATCCGGCAGATCCTCCACTGGTGGATGGCCACCCGCGGCCACCAGCAGGTGCACAGCGGCGCGGTCGGCACACCGGACGGCGGCGTGCTCCTCGTCGGCAAGGGCGGCTCCGGGAAATCGACCTGCTCGCTGGCCTCGCTGGTGTCCGAGCTGCGCTATGCGGGTGATGACTACACCATGGTGAGTCTCGAGCCGCGTCCGTGGGTGCACAGCCTGTTCAGTTCGGGCAAGGTGGACCCGGAGAACCTGTGGCGGGTGCCACACCTTGTGCCGGCCGTTTCAAACGCCGAGCACCTCGCTCAGGAGAAGGCCGTGGTGTTCGTCGACCAGCATTTCCCGGACCGGCCGATCGACGGCTTTCCACTGTCCGCCATTGTGCTGCCGACGATCACGGGCGGGCCTCGTACCCGGGCCCTGCCCATCTCGCGCGCCGCCGCGCTGACCGCCCTAGCCCCCAGCACGGTGTTCCAATTGCACACGGCTGGCAGTGAGGCGCTGCAGTACATGGCGCGCCTGGTCCGCCGTGTGCCGGCCTTCGTGCTCGAGCTGGGCACCGACGTGTCCGAGATCCCCGACGTGATCCTCGCGCTGCTCGACGAGCTCAGGGTGGCGACACCTTGACCACCCCCCTGGTCACCGTGGTCGTCGCGGTGCACAACGGCGAGCGGTTCCTCCGTCCGGCCCTGGAGAGCCTGTACTCGCAGGACTACGAGCGGTTCGAAGTCGTGTTCGTGGACGACGGCTCTACCGACGGCAGCGCCGAGATCGCCCGCACGTTCCCTGGCATCCGCTACGTCTATCAGGAGAACCAGGGCCTGGCGGCGGCTCGCAACACGGGCCTGTCGCTCGCCGAGGGAGAGTTCCTCGCCTACCTCGACGACGACGACTTGATCCCACCCCACAAGCTCCGCCGCCAGGCCGAGTACCTCGTCGCCAACCCAGACGTCGGCTGCGTACTGGGGCGTCAGGAGATCATGCTCGAGCCGGGTGTCGATCCGCCGGACTGGCTGACCCGCGACAGGATCTTCGGGGATCTCGACGGCATCGCGTTCGTCTCGGCGATGATCCGGACCGAGCTGCTGCGGGCCGTCGGCGGCTTCGACCCGAGCTACCGGTTCGCCGAGGACCGCGACCTGTTCGTGCGGCTCCGAGAGCACGGTGTCGGTATTGCCGTGATCCCGGAGGTCCTGTTGTTCCGCCGATTCCACGGCGGGAACATGAACTTCCGCTTGCGGCCGCAGAAGCACCCGCTCCTCCGCTCGCTCAAGGCAAAGATCGACCGGGAACGCGCCGCCGGCGACGACAGGTGATGTCCGTGCCCAACGCCCAGCCCCTCATTTCGGTGATGATCCCCGTCTACAACGGCGAGGCCTATCTCGGCGAGGCGATCGACAGCGTGCTGGCGCAGTCCTACCGCCCAATCGAGATCGTCGTCGTCGACGACGGCTCCGACGACGCTAGCGGGGAGGTGGCCCGCCGCTACGGTGATGCCGTGCGCTATCAGCGCCAGCAGCGGGCCGGCAACGGCGCGGCCCGCAACCGGGCCGTCGCCTTGGCCACCGGAGACCTGTTCACGTTCCTCGACGCCGACGACCGACTTGCCCCGAACGCGCTCGAACGACTGGCCGGCGTACTCAAGGACGATCCGTCCCTCCAGGCCGTGTACGGCCACGTCCGCGAGTTCGTCAGCCCCGATCTGGACGCCGACGCGCTCGCGCGCCTGCGGCCACCGATCGACCGGGTCGCCGGCTGCCTGCCCACCAACATGCTGATGCGCCGCGACGCGTTCTTCCTGGTCGGCGAGTTCGCCACCGGGCTGCGGGTGGGGGTGACGGTGGACTGGTCGGCGCGAGCGCAGGAGCTCGGGATGGCCACCACCCTCCTGGAAGACGTCCTGTTCGAACGGCGGCTGCACGGCAGCAACAACGGCATCCGGGAGCGGGCACGCCGCAGCGATTACCTGCACGTCGTCAAGGCGGCGCTCGACCGCCGTCGCGCCCTCCAGGGCGAGCACCGCGTCGACGCCGGGGGGAGCGAGTCCTCATGAGGCGGGCCGGGTTCACCGGGGACATCTGGCCGGACGAGATCCAGGAGTCGCTCCTCAAGGCCGTGCTCCTGCCCGGGGACGCCGGCGCGGCGGCCTGGGCGGCGGTGCGACCTCGGATCGACATCGACCAGCTTCCCGGCGAGCTCCACCGGCTCATGCCCGCCCTGTCGAAGGCTCTCGCCGCCGGCGGGGTCGCCGATCCCGAGCTCCCCCGCCTCAAGGGCGTCTACCAGTTCAGCTGGTACCGCAACCAGCTGCTGTTCGCCGACGGCGCCAGGCTGATCGGCGCGCTGGAAGGGGTCGGCATCCCCACCATGCTGGTGCGGGGAGCGGCCATGACGGTCGCCTACCACGGCGACGGCGGAGTGCGGCCGATGAACGACCTGGACCTGCTGGTGCCGGCGCGCGACGCGGATCGGGCTCGCCGGACGGCGCAGGCTCAAGGCTGGTGGCCGACTCCAGGGTCGCAGCCCCTTGAGGTCCGGGAGGCGGCGGCGATGCTCCACAACGACCAGGGACGAGTGGTGCGCCTTCACTGGCAGCCCAGCCGGAACGTCTGGCTTCCGTCGCCAGCGTGGGAGCCGATGTGGGAGCGGGCCGTCGAGGTTGTCTTCAACCACGTCGCGTCGCGGGTGCCTAGCCCGGCCGACCATCTGGTGCTCGCCTGCATTGACGGCGCCCGGGCCAACTCGGGATCGAGCCTGCGCTGGATCGCCGACGTCACCGTGCTTCTTGGCGCCGTTCCCGACCTCGACTGGGACGTCGTGGTCTCCGAGGCGTGCCGTCACCATGTGTCGCTGCTGGTCGGCGAGGCGCTGCGTTACCTCGCCGAGGTGGTCGAGGCCAAGGTGCCGCCCGACGTCATCGGGGTGCTGGCCGCCGCCCCGACCGCACCCCGCGAGCGCTTGGCCCACCGCCTCAGCCTCACCACCACCCCCCGGGTGGCGTCGGCCGGCGAGGTGCTCGGGCGGTTTATCCGCCTGACGGCCGACTTTCCGCTCCGGCGTGCCGTGGCTGCCGCCCCTGGGTTCCTCCAGGCCATGGTCGGGGTCGACCACCGTCGCGAGGTACCGGTCGCGGTCGCCCGCAAGGCCATCCGGGTTATGGTGTCGCCCGCCCCGCCACTGGCGTCGCTGTCGACCGCGGGCTCGCCCGCGACCGGCCAGCCCACGGCTCGGCGGTCACCGTCGTGAGCGTCGCTCCCCGTGTCCGCCAGGGGTCTGCCGGCGAGAGCCGGCAGCAGCGGTCCCGCCTGCAGGCTCCCAGCTCGGGCCCGCACCCGGCGCTGATCCACCTCGCCGCGGGTCGCGGCCTCCCGTCTGTGACCGACCCGATGCCGTTGCTGCGCTCGGCGTTCGCGCATGGCATGGCTGGTCTGCTCCTGTCCGAGATCGAGCGGACGGATCCACCGTGGCGTCGGATCGCCTTGGCCGTGCTGACGGCCAGACAGGCATCGGTCAGGTTGTGGCACGAGCGGCTGTGGGCCGCCCTCTCCTCGATCTCGGCGATACTCGATGATGCCGGCATCGAGGTCGCCATCGCGAAGGGCATCGCGGCAGAGGCCCGGTGGTACACCCGGATGGGCGAGCGCCCCTCCAACGACCTCGATCTCCTGCTCTCGCCAGCTCACCTGGACCGGATCGACGACATCATCGCGGCCATCGAGCCGTCGCATCCACTCTGTGGCAAGGTCGGGCGATTCGCACGAGCCGGGAACATCCAGTCGGTCGACCTCGAGTTCGAGGGCGTTCCCATCGACCTCCATTGGGACATCCTGAAGCTCTGGATCCCGTCGCGGAATCAACAGGCGATCTGGGACCGGACCGTACCGCTCGCGCTGCCCGACGGTCGGTCGATCCGGGCCCTGGACGCCGAGTGCTCCTTTGTGCATTTCCTGGTGCACATCAACAAGGACCGCTTCCGCCGGCTGCTTGGGTTCGCTGACGTGGCTCGGATCTACCAGCGCGAGGATCTCGACCTCGCGGTCATGCAGCGGCTGGTCCGCGCCGACGGGATCGAGACGAGCGTCAGCGCCTCGTGGGACGTGGTGGTGCGCACCCTCGGCCTCGACGCCTCCAACGAGTTCGCTGCCGGGCCGGTTCGCTGCCTCGTCTGGCACATCGCCTGGCGTCCCTCGGTCAGGCTGCGGGCGACCGAGTCGACCATCCGCTTCCGGCATCGCCAGTGGTTGATCGCTCTGCTGGGCCGCCGCAGAGCGCTGGAGACGCTGCGGTGCTGGGTCCGGATGAGCTTCCCGCCCGCTGATCTCCTGGCCTACTTGCACTCCGAGTACGCCTACCGATGGGGCGCCGAGCCGGTGTCGACCACGCCACGTTCGCGCCTGTGGGCACTCACCATCGGGCGGATGCAAGCATCGCTGCAGCGTCGACGTCGAGCGATGAAAGCGACTCGTCTCGTGGCGGGGCAACGCGAGACAAAGGGGTAGCTCATCCTTGGGTTGACAAGGCCAGAACGCAAGAAGGTCGCGGAGAAACCTCGGCGGATCGTCATTGGCAATGGCCGTCTGGCGCCGCCACGAGCGCCGATCATTGCCATCATCGCCGTCGTCATCACCGCGGTGGTCGGCGCGCTGGCGTGGAGTCCGCAGCGCCCAGTCGGCGTGGACGCTTGGGCAGTTCATGCCCTCACGGTTGCTCCGGGCAGCTCCCCGTACCGGTTCGCCAGTCGCCTAGACGACACCATGCGCGTGCTGGGCGCGCTTGGCGGGAGCCTCGTCCTCGCCCTGGTCGCTCGGATCCTGCTGCGACGCTGGGACGCTGTCGTGGCCTCACTGGTGGTCGCGCCAGCCACCGTTGCCGCTGAACAGTTGCTCAAGCTGGGCGGACGCCGGTTTCTCGGGCTGGCGAGCTATACCTTCCCATCGGGAAGGGTGGCGCTCGCCGCCTCGCTGGTCCTCCTGCTGGGGTTGATGGTGCGGGCAGCCGATGTGAGGCCGTTCGTCCGGGCGCTGGTCGCGATCCTGGGAACCGTCTATGTGCTGGGCATGGCTTGGGCACGCGTCGCCACGGGTCAACATCTGCTCACGGACGTAGTCGGAGGTATATCCATGGGAGTGACCGTGACCCTGGTGACGTTGCTGATACTCACGGCATGACGGCAATAGAACTCGAAGACCCTGGTGGGCCGCGAAGGCGGTGCGGCGCGGGATCGGTGATCCTCCGGCGGAGCTGCTAGATCCTGGCCGCGCGCATAGCTGTCCGCATTGCCTTCTGCAAGTCGGAAGCGAGCAGCGTGCCGCCGATGGCATTGAGATGGGCGAAGTCTCGGTACGCGAGCCGTCCATTGACAACCGACGAGCAGACTGTGGCGTTGCAGAAGCAAGGCCAGGGGTCGTACATGGTTACGCCCCGGTGTCGGCGAATCAGCTTGAGCTCTTGCGCTCGGGCCCTGCCCTGGATGGCCTCCACCTCCTCACGTGGCAACGTGCAGGTGAAGTCCAGCACGCCGCCGCGGCAGGTCGCGGGCTGGCATGCGTCCCAGGCGGCGAAGTTGGGCACGTCGAGCACGAACAGGACCGGCACGTGCGCCTGGCGGAGTTCAGTGAGGGTCGGATTGAGAGCCTGTGGCCAGTTCTTCTCGGTTTCCATGCGGGCTGCACCCCAGTGGGACATGATGACGACCGCCGGCGGGTTGATGCCGGTTGCCCGGTCGAGCAGGTCGTTGTTCATGGCGGCGCAATTGGGCAGATACTCCGAGGGTGCAGGATGGCGGGTGAACTCGCATTGGGCTCCGGTAAGGGTGAGCACGCTGTAGCCGAGATGGGTGGCTGCGGCGACCACGCCGTTGGAGATGGCGTCGGCATGCGAGTCGCCGACCAGCATGACCCAGCCCTTGGGCCGGGCGACGTGGGTGTAACAGCGGTCGATGTCACTTGGGACGTAGGAGCGGTCGCGGATCATGCAGCCGCTGGCGCGGCCCATGGGGAGGGCTGCAGCTTCGGCGCGGTAGCTAGCCGCTTGTGGGACGACGGCCACCCCGATGGTGCTCAGCGCGAACGCCAGCCCGGTTGCTGCTGTCGCTGTGCCGGCGCCCAGGCCGAAGACGGTGGCCCTTGAGTGCTGTCGAGGTGCGCGCAGCGGCGTCTCCACGTACCGGTAACTGAGCCAGGCTGGCACGACCGAGGCGAGGGCGGCCAGTAGTGGCGTGGTGGTCCTCGGCCACACCAGGGACGCGAACATGATCACTGGCCAGTGCCACAGGTAAAGGCTGTAAGAGAGGTCACCGATCCAGACGGCCGGCCGCGTCGATAACAGCCGCGAGGCTGGGTTCGGCGCCAGTGTTCCCGCGACGATCA
>Ga0126313_10001747_pt1 | contig 11684 bp, 11 predicted proteins | sample Plot105A_FD_89954 | JGI IMG/M metagenome (GOLD analysis project Ga0126313, IMG submission 89954) | Serpentine soil microbial communities from UC McLaughlin Reserve, CA, USA - Plot105A | ecosystem: Environmental > Terrestrial > Soil > Grasslands | place: USA: UC McLaughlin Reserve, Lake County...
CGTCATGAGGATCTATGCCTCCGTCTCGCACGACGGCGGGCAGACGTGGTCGTTCAACAAGATCGTCTCGAACACGAACTCGAAGCTCGGCTGGTCCCTCCCTGCCGGCGGGGCGATCGACTCCAAGGGGAACGCGTACTTCGGCTGGGCGGGCTTCACGCAGAACGGAGGTGCCAAGGGGCTCGTCCACCTGTTCGTTTCGAAGTCCTCGGACGGCGGCGAGACATGGACGGTCTCCCGGCTCGACACCTCCGGCGCGCCACCTCCGTGCGGCTGCGGCGGCTGGGCCTATTGGGGGGCACAGCCCGCGGTAGCCGTAGACGGCCAGGACCGCGTGTACGCCCTCTATAACGCCAGCGACGTCGATTTTGGAGTCAGCCGCATGTATCTCCGCCGCTCGATCAACGGCGCAGCGACGTGGAGCACCCGGCAGGACGTCTCGCTCGCTCCCACGGGCGCGAACAACCTCTTCCCAGCGATCGTCGCGCAAGGCAACGGCGACGTGCGCATCGCTTGGCAGGACGACCGCAACGGCTTCGACCCGGGCGGCGACGACCCGGACGCGCGCTGGAACACGTACTACCGCAGCTCGACGAACCGCGGCGTGAACTGGTCGGCCGAGGCGCAGCTTTCGCAGTTCGTCGACGGCTACGGCTACAAGTTCGCGACGCCGAACGACGGCTACGCGGAGCCGTACGGCGACTACTTCGAGCTCGACATCGACGGCGCCGGCGTCACGCACGCGCTCTGGGGCGAGGGCCCGAGCTACGCCGGGCCCGGGAACGTCTGGTACGCCCGCGGCCAGTAGCCGCTAGAAGCGGCTAGAGCCGGCCGGACCGGATCACGCCCCAGGCGAGCCAGAGCCCGAGCAGCGTCGAGATGCTGAAGCCGACGATCGAGAACACGTGCAGCCCGAGAATGTGCGGTCCGGCGTCGGCGAAGATCCCGATCAGCGCTGAGCCGATGACGCCGGTCCCGGCGACGATCGCGATCACGAGCCTGTTTGCCACCCGGTCCATGTGCTGGAAGAGGTCGTCGAGGCCTTCATGGCGGAACCCCACCTCGATCTGGCCGTCGCGGACCTGCTCCATGGTGTCGTGCACCTGGTACGGAAGCTCCCTGAACATGCGGGCGAGGTTCGAGGCCTCGCCGGCCGTGCGCCGCACCACGCGCTGCGGCGTGAAGCGCTCGATCATGAGCTCGCGCGCGTACGGCTTCGCCACGTCGAAGACGTTGAAGTCGGGGTAGAGCTCCATGCCCACCGACCCGAGCGTGGCGATGGCGCGGTCGAGCAGGACGAAGCGGGTCGGCAGCTGCAGGTGCATCCGGTAGATCAGCGCGAAGGCCTCGCGGATGAGCTGGATCGGGTCGATCTCTGAGAGCCGCGCGCCGTAATAGCGGTAGTAGACGTCGCGGAGCTCGGTGATGAACTCCTCCTCCTTGTCCTTCGGGTAGCGGACGCCGAGCGCAGCGAGGCGCCGCGGGAGCGCCTCGATCCGCTCGTTGACCGCGTCGATGAAGAGGCCAGTCAGCTTCGACATGTCCTCGTCGGTGAGCTTCCCGACCATCCCGAAGTCGACCAAGCCGATGCGCTCGCTCTGCTCGAGCACCATGATGTTCGACGGGTGCGGGTCGGCGTGGAAGAACCCGTGCCGGAAGATCATGTGCATCCACGCCTCGGCGACCAGGTAGGCGAGCCGCCGGCGCTCGTCGATCGTGTATGTCGAGAAGTCGAGATCGCGCAGGTGGACGCCATCCAGGAACTCGAGGGTCAGTACGCGCGTGCGCGAGTAGCTCCAGAAGACCCGCGGAACGCGAACGTGCGGGTGGCCGGCGAAGTTGCGGTGGAACTGCTCGGCGTTCCTCGCTTCCATCCGGTAGTCGAGCTCCTGCCGGATCGTCCTCGCGAACTCGTCGACCAGCGCGACGGTGTCGATAAACTCGAGCGCCTTGACGCGCTCGCGCACGAGGCGTGCGACCTGGTACATGAGCTCGAGGTCGGCCTCGATCTGGCGCGGGGCCTCCGGGCGCTGCACCTTGACGGCCACGCCCCGTCCGTTGGGGAGCACCGCGCGGTGCACCTGGCCGATGGACGCCGCCGCTATCGGGGTCTCGTCGAACTCGAGGAAGAGCTGCTCCACGGTAAGGCCGAGCTCCTCCCGGATGACCTGTTCGGCCTCCCCGAAGGAGAAGGGGGTGACGTCGTCCTGAAGCGCCTTGAGCTCGAAGACGATGTCAGGCGGGACGACGTCGGGCCGAGTCGAGAGCAGCTGGCCGAACTTGACGAAGGTCGGGCCGAGCTCGTCCAGCATCTGGCGGAGACGCTGGCCACGCGTCGAGCCCTCGTCCGGCTCGGGCGCGATCTCGTGTTGGCGACGAGAAAGAAACGCTCCGGGCCCGTGCGTCTCGAAGAGATAGCCGAAGCCGTGCTTGGCCGCGACCTGGGAGATCTCAGAGATGCGGCCGAGCCTGCGGACGGCCGGGCGGGTGCTCACGGCTCCTGCTTCTCGACCAGCCGCAGACGATGCTCGAGTTGCGCGAGTCGGAGCTCGAGCTCCTCATGCTCGCGGCGCGTGACGAGGCCGAGCTCGCGGAAGAAGGACGTCATCGTCGACCCGGCACGCTCGCCGACGCGAAGCGCATCGCCGCGCCAGCGTCCCATGACCTCGTCCACGAGGTTTCTGGCGTCGTCCTGGGTGAGCTTGCCCTTGGCGGACAGCTCCCCGACCAGCTCGTCGGCCCTCTCCTTGGTCAGCGCGACGGCGCCGACTCCGGCCAGGAGCACCTCCTCCGCGAGCTCGCGAAGCCTGCCGGAGCTGTTGTTACCTGGCTCTGCCATGAGGTCTCGCCCGCCTCCGCTTTCGTCGCTCCTCACGTCGAGCCGCTGCCGCCCCGTCCCCGTCGGGCGGCGGCGCCGGCGCTGACGCCACGGGCTCGGCGACAGCCACCTCTTCCGGCTCCTCCACGATCGGCGGCTCGGCGACGTCCGCATCCTCCAGCTTTTCCCTCAGGCCTGCGGTCCTCCGCTTCGCGAATTCCGGCTCGCGCTCCTTGAGGTAGACGAGGAGCGGCGTCGCGATGAAGATGGTCGAGTACGCGCCCGAGGCGATACCGACGAGCAGCGCGAAGGCGAAGTCCTTGAGCGTGTCGCCGCCGAAGATGAGGAGCGACGAGACCGGCAGCAGGGTGATGAAAGTCGTCGCGAGCGAGCGGCGGATCGTCTCCCACAGCGACTGGTTGGCGATCGCGGCGAAGCTCGAGCGCCGCATCAGCGGCACGTTCTCGCGCACGCGGTCGAAGATGATGATCGTGTCGTAGATCGAGTAGCCGAGAATGGTCAGCACAGCGGCCACCGTCGCCGTCGTCACCTCCCGGCCGGTCACCGAGTAGATCCCGAGAGTGATGAGGATGTCGTGTACGAGCGCCATCAGGACCGGTAGGGCGAACTTGAACTCGAATCGCCAGGCCACGTAGGCGACGATCAGGAGCAGCGAGACGACGATCGCGATCAGCGCCTTCTTCAGGATCTGCTGCGAGAAGCTCGCGGAGACGTTCTTGACTCCGATCGACGTGGCGGCGAGCTTCGTCTTGAGGGCATCCTGGAGGTTGTTCTGCGTCTCCAGGGAGAGCGACTTCGTGCGGACCTGGAACTCCTTGTAGCCACCGGCGGTGGGCGTGCCGCGGCCCTGGATGACCGCGTCGCCGAGCCCCAGCGACGCGGCCTCTCCGCGGACGTCCTGGACGCTGTGCGCCTGCGGCGTCTTGAACGAGATCTGGCTGCCGCCCTTGAAGTCGATCCCGAGGTTCAGTCCCTGGTAAGCGAGTGACCCGATACCGATGAGGACGACGGTTGCGGAGAGCGCAAACCAGACCCTCGTCTTGCCGATGAAGTCAACCCGCTGCCAGGCGGGGATCTTCTGCGCGCTCGCGCCCATGAACGCCGGGTTGTTGAACCAGCGGAAGCCGGCCAGGACGCCGAGGAGGGCGCGGGTAGCCGCGACGGCGGTCACCATCGAGATCAGCGTTCCGATCAGGAGCATGAGGGCGAACCCCTTGACTCCGCCGGTCGCCGTGACGAAGAGGACAGCCGCGGTGATCATCGTGACCACGTTGGCGTCGACGATCGTGTTGAAGCCCTTGCGGTAACCCGTGGCGATGGCGGCGCGCACGGATTTGCCTGCGCGCACTTCCTCCTTGATGCGCTCGAAGATGACGACGTTCGCGTCGGCAGCCACGCCGATCGTGAGCACGAGGCCGGCGAAGCCCGGCAGCGTCATCGTGACGTTGAAGATGAGAATGGCGCCGTAGAGGAGAACGCCGTAGATGCCGAGGCCGAGGATCGCGATAACCCCGAGGAAGCGGTAGAAGAGGAGCAGGAAGAGGGCAACGGCGAGCAGACCGCCGATGCCCGCGATCAACGCCTGGTGGAGCGAGTCCTCACCGAGTGTGGCGGAGATGTCCTGGCGCTCGAGCTGGACGAACTCCACCGGTAGGGCGCCGGTCTGGAGCACGAGCGCGAGGTCCTTCGCTTCTCCGATCGAGTCGAGGCCGCTGATTTCAGCGCGCCCGCCCGCGATCCCATCGGGCAGGTCGTCGAAGTCGATCGATGGGAACGAGCGGATCTCGCCGTCGAGGACGATGGCGAAGCTCTGGTTGTAGTTCTCGCGCTCCGCGCCGGACGCGCCCGCGAGGTTGGCCTGCTGGAGCCCTCGCTGCGCGAGTTGGCGGGTGATCTCGTGGAACTTGTCCCCGCCCTTGTTCGTGAACTCGAGCGTGACGATGGGCTCGTTGTTCTGCCCGAAGTCCTGTCGCGTGCCCTCGCCCTTGAGGTCGCTCCCGGTCAGTTCAGGGATCGGCTTCTCGGTGTTGGTCGGCTGGTACTTGAAGAGGTAGTAGTAGGTGCGGGTGGGAGGCACCTGGTTCACACCAGGACAGAGCCGGGCGCTTGGCCCGCAGGTCAGGATCGTGCGACCCTGGGGAACGGCGTAGAACGTCGAATCTTCGGGCGCCTTGCCGCCGAACTGGCCAAGGATCTCTTCCTTGGAGTCGGCCGGGCCCGCCAGGCGCTTGCTGGCGCTCGAGTAGAGGTACCAGGCGGTGGGCGTCCCCTTCTCCGCGAGCTTCTGCTGACTCTGGAGCAACGGGAGGAGGGCGAGACTCGGCTGGATCCCGCCGTTCGCAATAGCGGTCGGAGGAAGCGTGTCGCCCTGTAGGTCGTAGAACTGAAGCTGCGCCGTCTGGCCGACCAGCTCCGCGGCGCGCGCGGCGTCGTGGACGCCGGCGAGCTCGACGACGATCTGGTCGCTCCCTTGGCGAGTGATGACCGGCTCGGCCACGCCGGTCTTGTCCACGCGCTGCCGCATGATCTCGATCGAGCGGTCAAGGTCCTCCTGCGTGATCTCGCGCCCGCGAGGCGCCTTCGCCTGGAGAACGACCTCGAGCCCGCCCTGGAGGTCGAGCCCGAGGGTGGGCGTCTTGAACAGCGCCAGCGCAACGACGCCGCCGACGGCGGCGAAGATGGCGGCGAGGATGAGGAGGTAACGGCGCAAGTGTCTAGCGGCTGGAGGTGCGCTCCTCCGCGGTGAGCGGCTCCTCCACGTCCAATCCCTCGTCGGTCTCGTCCTCGCCCGCAGCCTCGAGACGCTGGAGCTCCTCGGGCGGCACGACGCTCGCGATCGAGCGCCTGGCTACGGCAATGCGCACGTCTTCGTCGATCTCGAGCATCACACGCTCTTCGTCGAGCTGGACCACCTCGCCGTAGATGCCCCCCGCCGTCAGGACCTCGTCGCCGGGCTTGAGGGCGGCGAGAATCTCCGCATGCTTCCGCTGCTGGGCCCGCTGCGGGCGGATCAGCAGGAAGTACAGGAAGGCGAACATCGCTAGAAGGACGAGGAAGAAACCACTACCCACGAGAAACCTCCTGGCCTGGCGCTGTGGTGGCTTGCTCGAGGCGGTCGAGCGCCGCCGTCTTGAACGCGGCGAGCTCACCTCGCTCGATCGCCGCCCGCGCCCCAGCCGTCAAGTCGAGCAGGAATCGGACGTTGTGCTCAGACAAAAGTATCAAGCCGAGGAGCTCCTGTTGGTTGACCAGATGGCGCAAGTACGCACGGCTGAAGCGGCTACACGCCGAACAGGGGCAATCCTCGTCCAGAGGCTGCGGGTCGCGCGCGAACCGCGCGTTTCGCAGGTTCAAGCGCCCCTCCCAGGTGAGCGCAGACCCCGTCCGGCCGAGGCGAGTGGGCAACACACAGTCGAACATGTCAATTCCGCGGGCGACGACCTCGAGAATGCCTGCCGGATCCCCGATGCCCATCAAGTAGCGGGGCCGGTTGGCCGGTAGGAGCGGTGCCGACCACGACACGGTCTCGAGCATGGCTCCGCGCTCCTCCCCCACGCTGAGCCCCCCGAGCGCGAGGCCGTTGAACTCGAGTGCCGCCAGCTCCTCGATCGAGCGGCGACGAAGCTCGCGATCGGTTCCGCCTTGCGCCACCGCGAACAGGAGCTGGCCCTCAGCGCGAGGGGCGGCGAGCTGCCGCTCGGCCCAGCGCGTCGTCGTCTCGATCGCGAGCTCGAGCTCCAGGCGCGAGACGTCCGCCGGAGGGCAGACGTCCAGGCACATGGCGACGTCGGACCCGAGCCGGCACTGGACGTCCGCCGCCAGCTCGGGCGTCAAACGTGCCGGCTGCCCGTCGTACACCGAACGAAACGTGACCCCGTCCTCGTCGACGGCGCTGATCGTGTCGCGCAGCGAGAAGACCTGGAAGCCCCCGGAATCGGTGAGGATCGGCCCATCCCAGGCCATGAACGCGTGCAGGCCGCCGAGCTCCTCGATCAGCTCGGCTCCCGGCCGGAAGTGCAGGTGGTAAGTGTTTCCGAGCAGGATCGTGGTGCCGAGCTCGCGCAGGCGGACGGGATCGAGCCCCTTGACCGTCGCCTTCGTCCCCACGGGCATGAAGGCGGGAGTGGGGACATCGCCGTGCAAGGTGTGGAGCACGCCGGCCCGGGCCTCGCCGTCGGTCGCGGTGATCTCGAAGTTCACCGTGGCCCCTTGTTCCTCTTTCGCCCCACTCGGCCCAACACACGCGAAGTTTCCCTGGGTACGCTGAATCCGGGAGGAGGCAAGGGGTGGCCCCTCACAAGATCAGCATGGCGTCGCCGAACGAATAGAAGCGGTAGCGCTCCTCGATCGCGAGCGCGTAGAGCCGTCTCGTCTCCTCGATTCCCGCAAAGGCCATGACGAGTGCCAGGAGCGACGAGCGCGGCAGGTGGAAGTTGGTTACAAGCGCGTTCACTCGCAGGAACCCGAATCCGGGGGTCACGAAGAGGCTCGTTCGCCCCGCGCGCGGTGCACCGCGCGCGAGTGACTCGAGCACCCGCACCGTGGTCGTCCCGATCGCAGTCACATGCGGCGCCGCACGGATCCGCTCCCAAGCGTCGGGCTCGACCGCGTACCGCTCGCTGTGCAGCTCGTGCCCACCGAGCGTCTCGGCGGTGATGGGGCGGAAGGTGTCAAGACCGACGTGAAGCCTGACCCGCTCGATCTCGAGGCGGCTCAGGAGCTCGGGTGTGAAATGCAATCCCGCCGTCGGCGCGGCCGCAGATCCGGTCTCCGCCGCGTAGACCGTCTGGTACCGCTCCGGATCCGCGAGCGGCTCGGTGATGTAGGGCGGCAGGGGGGCCTCCCCCGCCGGCTCGCCGGTGACCCTGATCCGCCAGCGACCCTCACCCAGGCTCTCGAGGAGCTCCACTGCTCCGAGCCGCATCCCCTGCTTCAAGCGCCGGCTCGGTCGCGCGAGTGCTTCCCACTCGTCGCCCTCCAGTTGCTCGAGCAGGAGGACTTCGGCCTCCCCGCCGCCCGGGCGACGCAGCTTCAGCCGCGCGGGGAGCACACGAGTGTCATTGACGACGACGAGCGTCTCGGCAGGAAGCAGTCTCGGCAGGTCGCCGAAGCGAGTGTGTTCCACCCGGCCCGTCGAACGCTCGTACATGAGCAAGCGCGAGTCGTCCCGGCGGGCAAGCGGCCGCTGCGCGACGAGCTCGGCCGGCAACTCATAGTCAAGCTCGGACGTCTTCATGCCGACATCCGGATTGAAGACTAAGCTGCGGCCCATGGATCGCGACGCCATCGAAAGAGCCCGTATTCGCCTCGCCGCCGCCGGTGACGGCGGGCGTGAGGATGCCGCCCTCGAGGCGCTCCTCGAGCGCGCACGGGCAGGTCTCGAAGCTCTGGCCGTTACCACCGCCGAGCTCGAGGCCGGCATGCCCGATCGCCTCGAGAGCGCTCTCCAGCAGGGTCTTCGGGAGGAAGTCCTCCCCGTCGCGCGCCACCTGGCCGAGGTGCGCGGCCTCTCCGGCCAGACGATCCGTCGTCTCGAGCGGCTCCAGGGCGACCTCGCCGCAGAGCGCAAGGCTCGCGTGGAGGATCTCGCTCTTCTCGTCGAGCTGATCACGTCCGGCTGGCGCGGAGTCGAGCGGCGGCTCGATCGCCTCGAGCGCGTCCTCGACAGGCTCGAGAGAACCCTCGAGAATCAGCCGGCCGCCGCGCCGGTGTATCGCATCGAGCGCAAGCCCGGCGCCTAGGTCCCAACCTAACGCCGCCCCACCGGAAGACGTAGCTCGAACCGCGACCCTTTGCCGACCTCGGACTCGAGCGCGAGCTCTCCCCCGAGAGCATGCGCCAGCTCGCGAGCGATCGGAAGGCCGAGCCCGGTGCCGTCACCCGCCCGCGACCAGAAGGGTCGGAAGATGCGCTCCCGCTCGGCAGGGCCGATCCCTGGTCCGGAGTCGGACACGCTGACGGCGATCTGGCCGTTCTCGGCAGCAAGCTCGAGCGCGACGCGGCCTCCGTCAGGCGTCCACGCGAATGCGTTGTCGAGAAGGTTGGACACGACCTGAAGCACCCGGTCGCCGTCCGTCGAGATCACCGGGTCGGCGGCGAACGAGCACTCGTAGTCGATCCCGCGGCGCCGAGCTTCCTCCGTGAAGCTCTGGTAGGCCTGCTCGACCAGCCTGCGTAGCTCGACCTCCTCCTCCTCGAGCGTGAACTGATGCGCCTCCATGCGCGCGAGGTCGAGGACGTCCCGAACGAGCCGCGCTAGCCGATCCGTCTCCGCTCGGATGACGGCCAGGGACGCCTCACGAGCGTCCGCATCTTCCGCGAGACCCTCCCGGAGGGCGTCCACATGGCCCCGGATGGCGGTCACCGGCGTGCGCAGCTCATGAGAGACGACCATCAGGAAGTTGCGCTCCCGCCGCTGGGCCTCGTTGAGCTTCTGTGTCATCTCGCGGAAGTGGTCGGTCAGTTGGCCGACCTCGTCGCCGAATTGAGACTGCGGCAGCTCGGCGTCGTAGTTGCCCGCCGCGACCTGATCAGCGGCCCGCGAGAGAGCCAGCACGGGCTTCGTCAGCCTCCGGGACAGGTACCAAATGAGACCGGCTGCGACCGCGAGCCCGGCGAGGAAGGCCAGGCCCATCCGCCCGGCGAGAGGGAGCCAGCCGGAACGAAGCTGGGTGCGCGGCTTGGCCACGACGAGAGCGCCAAAGGTCTCTCCGCCGACCATGATCGGATGGGCCGCGGCAAGGTACGTGCGGTCGCTCCCGGGCGGTTTGAACTCGAACGTCTCGACGTTGCCGGCCTCGAGTATCTGCCAATCGAGGACATCGCGGTCGAGTGACCGCAGCCCCGATTTCTGGCCGGGGAAGATCTCCAGCCCGGCGTAGTAGATGCGGGAGCCCGTCGCCTCTTCCAGGAGCGGAGCCGCGAAGCCGGGCGCTTGCTTCGCCTCGTCGACGCTGCGGATCGCTTGCTCCTCGTACAGGAGCGCCAGCCCCGCCGCTTGACGGCGAAGGTCGGCGAGCGTGCGGTCATGTGAGTCATCCCTGAAGAGCTGTACGGCAAAGAGCGCGGTGATCGCCGCTGCCACGAGCACCCCGACGAGGAAGAAGGCGGGGATCCGGTAGCGGAGAGAGCGCAAGGGCCCGCCTAGGAGGCGCGGGCGACCTTCGGCTCCGCCGAGACCTTGTAGCCGACGCCCCAGACGGTCACGATCGGCGACGCGTCGCCGAGCTTGCGCCGGAGCTGGCGGACGTGGACGTCGACCGTGCGGGTGTCGCCGGCGAAGGTGTAACCCCAGACTCGCTCGAGCAGCTGGTCGCGGTTCAGGACGAGCCCTTGGTGGTCCAGGAGCTCCCAGAGGAGGTCGAACTCCTTCGGCGCCAGCTGGATCTCCTCGTCTCCCACAGTGACTTCGCGCCGCCCGGCATCGATGCTCAGATCGCCGTGCTCGAGGTATGCGCTTTCGAGCTCGCGGCGCTCCGGATTGGCGCGTCGGAGGATCGACTTGACCCGGGCCACGAGCTCGCCGGGATTGAAGGGCTTCGTGAGGTAGTCGTCGGCGCCGACCTCGAGCCCGATGATCTTGTCGATGTCATCGTCGCGGGCGGTCAGCATGAGGATGGGGACGTCAGAGCGCTGGCGCACGCGGCGACAGACGTCGATCCCGTCCAGGTCCGGAAGCATGAGGTCGAGCACGATCAACGACGGCGCCTCGGCGGCGGCTTGGTCGATTGCCTCCTCGCCCGTTACGGCGACGCGAACGGCGAAACCGGCCCGCTTCAGATACATGGCGACGAAGGAGGCGATGCTCGGCTCGTCCTCGACGATGAGGATCGAATGGTTTTGCCCCGGGCTCACGGCGTCACATCCTGACAGAGACCTCGGAGGCCGTGCTGGGTCAGTTCAACAGCCGAGCCCGAGCCTATACGTCGTGGCCTGGCGCGGCCACCGTTTGAAGTCGAGAGACTGGATGCGATACCAGCCGGTTGGTCCGCGGTCGAAGGCGTTGAGCGTCATGCAGCCACGCACGAATCCCCCAGCACTGATTCCCCGACCACTCAGCCGCAGCCGCCACCGCCCCGCGGTGTTGTAGACCTTGAAGCGGAGCTCCGCTCCGCGGTACGCGATCAGGGTCGAACTAATACGGCGACGGGATTCCCAGCCCGTCACCGTGACGTTGTTCGTCGCCACGATTCGGCCGCGAGCGACGTAACCGATGAACGTGCCACGGAAGCGGATCTTCGCCACCCCGGCACCGGCCCTGAGCTCGACCTCCGCCGACCCCAGAGTCCTGCCCAGGATCACAGCGCTCGAGGTAGGCGCCATCACGACGCCGGCGACCAGCACGATGCCGATGAGAAAGAACCGCCGCAGCATTCCAGGGGAATCGAGGCAACTATCTCGCCGCCGAGTGAGCGTTCTTTGAGCGATTTGTAAAGAGACTCTTAACGGCGAGGAGGCCCTTCTTCGCCGGCGTCGAAGCTGTCCAGCCGACGCACTAGGATCGGGCTCCTCGGGGGCGCCTTTCTCAATGGACTTGCTCGCCCGTCACGACCGCACCGTCCGCCTGCTCGCCGATCGGCTCGAGACGCTGGCGGTGGCTTCGCTCCGCGTTCCCGGAGGCGACCGTGCCTACCGGGATCACATCCTCGCCGCGGTCGCGGCCACCCGGCATGCCGTTGCCCTACGGCTCCTCTCCCCGGATGAGGCGGCCGCCATCTGGGACGAGGTCGCCGGTCGCCACCCCGAGGCCGGCTGGTGCCGCAAGGGGCCCGACCTCGCGGGCCCGCTGGCCGCCTAGGAAGACCTCCTCCTAGGCAACCCTGCGCACGGAGTTCCGCAGGCCGAC
>Ga0126313_10001749_pt1 | contig 11682 bp, 10 predicted proteins | sample Plot105A_FD_89954 | JGI IMG/M metagenome (GOLD analysis project Ga0126313, IMG submission 89954) | Serpentine soil microbial communities from UC McLaughlin Reserve, CA, USA - Plot105A | ecosystem: Environmental > Terrestrial > Soil > Grasslands | place: USA: UC McLaughlin Reserve, Lake County...
TATTCCACGTGGCGGCAAATCATTGCCGTAAATCTCGACGGCACGTTCCTCGGATGCAAATACGCGTTACCGCTGCTTAAACGCCGCGGCGGCGCGATCGTGAATGTCTCTTCGATCGCCGGTCTTGTGGGTGGACATAACTTCGCGGCCTACAACGCCTCAAAAGGTGGTGTGCGGCTGCTAACAAAATCCGTGGCGCTGCACGGCGCCCGCTTAGCGCAAAAGGTCCGCTGCAATTCGGTGCATCCGGCATTTCTGGAAGGATCGATGGTCGACAGCATATTGGCGCAGACGGAATTTCCCGACGGCGCGCGCGCCCGCATGACACGCGACATTCCGCTCGGCCGCTTCGGAACGGCGACAGAGGTCGCGGATATGATTGTTTATTTGTTATCTGAGGAGGCGAAATTCGTCACCGGGGCCGAGTTTGCCATCGATGGCGGCCTCACGGCGAGGTGAGACCGTTTTCCATCAGGATACGTGCAACTCGTTTTTCGCGGAAACAAGTGTTCTCAGTTCCGGCAGGCAAGTGCCGCACTTCGTTCCGGCGCGCAATGTACGCCCGATCGCCTCTGCATCGGTGATCTCGTCGGATTTCAGCGCGTCACCTATCGCAGCAAGGCTGACATCAAAACACGCGCAAACGATGGGCATGTCGCTGAGCGTGGGGATATTCTCCATGTTGAAATCGAACGGCAAGGGGAGGGATGCGCGTGTTCCCGCAGCGGCGCAGGACGCCGACTCGGCGGGCGCCACAAACAAACATCCGTGGAGCTTTCCCTCAAGGAATGCTGCCGCGCGGTATATTCCAAGCCCGCGATCGACATATTCCGCGAGAACCGCTTGCAGTCCGAACAGCGAAGGCATGTAGCCGCGCCAGCGCGACGGATCCTCGTTCGAGGCGCCGAGATAGCCGATGCCCGGTCCACCAGGAAACCGCACCCACAATGTCGAGGCGGGAAAATCAATGGGCTCGCGCGCCAGCGCAACAAGTTGATATTTGAAGTCAACCGGCATGATTGCTGCCGGCGTCGCTTTCAACTCGGGTTGGTCGGACACTGGATCGCAGCACGCTGCTACGAGATCCCCGACGCGACCAAAAGCGGAATTCGATCCATTCCAGTGGATCGGTACAAACAGACTGCCGGGCTGCTGGCCGGAATCGACCACCACTTTGACGACGCACGTTCCGGAGCGCGTAGTCACCCGAGCAAATCCGTCGTGCTTGAGGCGGTAGCGAGCGGCGTCGCGCGGATGCACTTCCACAAAGGGCTCGGGGCTGTGCCCAGCCAGGCGGATGCTCTTCCCAGAGCGGGTCATCGTATGCCACTGATCGCGAACACGCCCGGTGTTCAGGCGCAGCGGAAATTCTGCGCTGACAGTGGCGTCGAGGGTGGGGGACTCCACGAAGACAAAATTGGCTTTGCCGCTCGGGGTGAAATAACCACCCTGCGAAAACAGTGGTTCTTTACGCGCCCCAGCCGCGGGCAGCGGCCACTGCACTGGAACGAGTTCCGAATACGTGCGATCTGAGATCGACGCCAAGCCGCCAATGTCGAACGCGCGAGTGCCGGCGTTCTCAAAGGAGGACAGCGCCGCATGCTCCCGAAAGATGTCGGCAGCCGAACTGTATGGGAATGCATCAGCAAAACCCATCCGGCGCGCAACCTCCGAGACAATCCACCAGTCGGGCTTCACCTCGCCTGGAAGCGGCAAGAACGCGCGTTGACGGGAGATGCAACGCTCGGAATTGGTGACGGTGCCGTCTTTTTCTCCCCAGGCCGCGGCCGGAAGGAGAATGTGAGCGCCGGCCGCGACGGTGTCGTTGGAGAGCATGTTTTCTGAAACGACAAACAGCTCGAGCTTGGCCAACGCGCGCGCAACGCGGCCTGCTTCCGGCATCGAAACGGCGGGGTTTGTACCCATCACCCATAATGCTTTGATCTCACCGCGCTTGATGGCATCGAACAGCTGAACGGCTTTGAGTCCACCCTCCGTCGCCATTTGCGGCGCGTTCCAGAAGCGCTGCACGCGCTCGATGGACGCTGCGTCGAACCTCATATGAGCCGCCAGTTGATTGGCGAGTCCGCCAACCTCACGTCCTCCCATCGCATTCGGCTGACCGGTCAACGAAAACGGGCCCGCTCCCGGCTTTCCAATTCGGCCGGCGGCAAGATGGCAATTTATGATCGCGTTGGCCTTGTCCGTGCCCTGAGCGGATTGGTTCACGCCCTGGGAAAAGCAGGTGACGGCGTTCGTCGTTCGCGCGAATAGGTCGAAGAACTGGAGAACGAGATCGGGATCGAGCGCGGTGCGGGCAGCTGCGCTTTGCAAGTCTGGCGCAATCTCGCGGGCGCGCCGCAGCGCGGCGTCGAAATTGGAGGTATGATCGTCGATATAGGCGCGATCCAGCCCGTCGTTGTCGGCGAGATGCACCAGCAGTCCGGAGAATAAGACGCTGTCCATGCCTGGCGCGATAGGAAGAAACAAATCAGCTTCCTGCCCGGTCACCGTGCGGCGCGGATCGACGAGCACGATCTTAGCGCCGCGCTCCTTGCGATTGCGCAACATTCGCTGGAACAGAACCGGATGACACCACGCGGTATTTGAGCCGACCAAAACAATGAGATCAGCGACATCCACATCGTTATAGGTGCAGGGCACGACATCCTCACCGAATGCCCGCTGGTGAGCGGCTACAGCGGACGCCATGCATAATCGCGAATTGGTGTCGACGTTCGCCGATCCCAGAAATCCCTTCATCAACTTATTGGCGACGTAATAATCTTCCGTGAGCAATTGTCCGGACAGATAAAAGGCGATGGCTGCGGGGCCATGTTGCTCCACGATCCGCGCGAAACCCTGCGCCACATCGCCTAATGCCACATCCCACCCGATACGCTCGAAGCCGCCCCCCGGCTGCCGTCGCATCGGATGCAGAAGCCGGCCGGCGAGATCGAGCGTCTCGTTCAGCGCATAACCTTTGGAGCATAGACGACCGAAGTTAGCCGGGTGATCGGGATCGCCGGTGATGCCAGCGCCGCCGCCGCCGTTCGGACGCGCCAGCACGCCGCATCCGACACCGCAATAGGGACAGGTGGTGGAGATGGTCTGTCGGGACGGCGGCATTTAGCTTGGCAACGCATCCTCTGCTTTTTGTACGAGCGGTGTTTGGACACGCCCGCCAAGCTGGCTTCAAGCTTTGTGCCAAGTGTATTGGAGTTTATTTTAGGCGCAGTATCAGAGGGTTACGTCTTTTGCTGCGCACGCCGGCAAATCCGCGGTCCGGGTATCGTCTACAACGACGCCATGTGCTTACAATGTAAGCACAGTCCGATTACGTCCGCTGCGCTTCTGCAATGGGCCGACGCGGTGTTCGGAACATGAATTGTCGTGTTCGCGAAGTCGAAAAGGGGAGGAAAGGCACAATGTCGCGCAAACAAACCATTGTTGCATCTCTGCTGCTGGTTGGCTGCATCGCCATGCCGCTTGCGCAACGCGCTCCGGCGCAAAGCGATGCCGGGTGGGTGACGCTATTGGACGGTTCCAATATGGGCGATTGGAACCGCGTCGGCGAAGCCAATTGGCGGATGCAAGACGGCGCCGTCATGGCGGACAAGAAAACCGGGGAGAACCCCGCTTATCTGGTTTCGAAGAACTCGTACAAAGATTTCCAGATTCGCGCGGAAGTCTGGGTCGATACTGCGGCGAACAGCGGTATCTTCATCCGCTGCTCCGATCCGCAGAAAATCTCCTCCAAGGATTGTTATGAGGTCAATATTTTCGATACCCGGCCGGACCCCAGCTACGGCACGGGCGCCATCGTCAACGTCGCCAAGGTCGATCCCATGCCGAAGGCGGGCGAAAGATGGAACACCTTGGAAATTACGGCGCAAGGACCGCATCTGGTGGTGGTTTTGAATGGCGCTAAGACCGCGGATGCGCAGGATAGCAAGCTACCCAACGGACCCTTTGCTCTCCAGTACGGAGCGGGCGTGGTGAAATGGCGCAAGGTGCAGATAAAACAGATGTAGAAACGCTAATCCTGCGAATCCGCGATGACTCTCTGACCGCGCCGGAGCGTGATGCGGCGCTCCGGATGCTCGGTTAGCGCGGCGTTGAACATCGCGCGTGCGAGCGGGGCGCTGGCGGCCTGCGCGAGCACGCGCTCTACCGAGCCGGCCCCGTCGGCAGCCCATAATTCGATGCGATACGGCAGGTTGTCATGCTGCGTGGCGGAAGAGTCTATTTGCAGCACTTTAGCTTTGCTGGGGTGTTGCTCGATCATTTCAGCTCCCCGAACGCGCCCGCTGACAGGCACACTTCTCGTGGTTAATGGCTTGGTCCGTTCCAGCGCGAGACGATACTGTTCTTGTGCCGGAGGGTAATATAACGATGCGGAAATTCGCGGGTGGCCGCATAGTAGGCGGCAAATCCAATGCTTCCATTGGCGGTAACCGCCAGTATCTGCTCGATCGACTGCCGGGACTCGTCCCACAATTCTACCTTATAGGGTAGATCTTCGCCCTCAGCCGGCACTCGGCCGAAAGACAGGTCGTCCGGCTTTCCATCCTCGCTTCCGCTTGGCGGGCTGAGCCGATAAAGGAGAGATGCGGAAGTTGCAGCCATCGGAAATGTTAAGCTTGTGACCCTCAAATTGGAACGCATTCGGCCCCGTCGCGTTGCAACGCGAATCCCCCAGACGTATGTTTGGTGCCAGACCGCCACCGGTGACAGTGTGTTGCTTTCGCCGAACGGTCCCGCGTGACGCAACATAGCCGGCTTTGAGCGGGAATGACTAGCCCACGGATAACACATGCAAAGGGCGGCGAGACGCCGGTACGGCTGAGCGATTCACAGCGGCTCCAGCTGCTGGTCGAGGCGGTCACCGATTATGCGATCTATATGCTGGATACCGACGGCATGGTCGCGAGTTGGAATTCCGGCGCAGAGCGCATCCACGGCTACAGCGCATCGGAAATAATCGGCCAGCCGTATGCGAACTTTTTCACCCCAGAAGATCGCGCCCGAGGGCTGCCGGCGCATGCGCTGTCGGAAGCTAAGGCAGTCCGACGTTTCGAAGGCGATGGCTGGCGTGTGCGCAAGGACGGCAGCCGTTTCTACGCGACTGCAGTCCTGCAACGCATCGACGATCACGATGGTCGCTTCGTCGGCTTCGCTAAGGTCACCCGCGACATCACGGAGCGAATGGCGGCGCAGGAAGCCTTGCGTCAAAGCGAGCGCCGCTTCCGCCTGCTGATCGAAGGCGTGGTGGACTACGCGATCTTCATGCTGGATCCGAGCGGCGTGATCGTCAACTGGAACCCGGGGGCGCAGCGCATCAAAGGCTACACGGCAAACGAAATCGTCGGGCAGCATTTTTCACGCTTCTTCACGCGTGAGGATCGCGCCGGTGGATTACCGGTGCGGCTTTTGGATACCGCGGCGCAGGAGGGACGCTACGAGTCCGAAGGATGGCGCGTGCGTCAGGATGGAAGCCGATTCTGGGCCTCGGTCGTCGTCGACGCCATTCGCGGCGAGACGGGAGAACTGCTCGGGTTTGCCAAGATCACGCGGGACATTACCGAGCGGCGGGCGGCGCAGGAAGCGTTGCGCGAAAGCGAACGGCAGTTCCGTCTGCTCATTGAGGGCGTCACCGATTATGCCCTCTATATGCTGGACCCGAACGGCATCATCACCAACTGGAACACCGGTGCACAGCGCATCAAGGGTTACAGCGCCGATGAAGTCGTCGGTCAGCATTTTTCTCGTTTCTACATCGAAGGCGATCGCGCTGCCGGTGTGCCCGCTCGAGCGCTGCAGACGGCGACGCAGGAGGGCCGGTTCGAAGCCGAAGGCTGGCGCATGCGCAAGGACGGCAGCGTGTTCTGGGCCAACGTGATCATCGATCCTATCCGCGACGAACGCGGCGATCTCGTCGGCTTCGCCAAGATAACCCGGGACATTACCGAACGCCGCAACGCACAGCTTGCGTTACAAAAGGCGCAGCAGCAGCGCGCCAATACGCAGCGGATGGAGGCGATCGGACAACTTACCGGCGGCGTCGCACATGACTTCAACAATTTGCTGATGATCGTGGTGGGTCATATCGGCACGCTGAAAAAGCTGGTCGCGGCAGATCCGAAAGGCACGCGCGCGGCGGAAGCGATCGAACTCGCCGTTAAGCGTGGCGAGTCGCTCACTCGCCAGCTGCTCAGCTTCTCACGCCGACAGGCGTTGGAACCTGTGGTGGTCAACATCGGCGAACGCATCGAGGCGCTCGGCGCGATGCTGGCGAGTTCGATCGGCGGATCGTCGAAGCTTGTTACCAGCATTCTGCCGGGAACGTGGCCGGTAAAAGCCGACGTCAGCGAATTCGAACTGGCGCTGGTCAATCTCACGCTGAATTCGCGCGACGCTATGGCGCAAGGCGGAATCATCACCGTTACTGCGGAGAATGTGCAGCTGCAGAAAGACGACGCTGGGCAAAATCTGGAGGGTGATTTTGTGGCCCTGACGGTGGCGGATACGGGCTCTGGGATTGCCCCTGACATTCTCCCGAAAGTGTTCGATCCGTTTTTCACCACCAAACAGGTGAACAAAGGAACAGGGCTAGGTCTCTCGCAGGTATACGGTTTCGCCCATCAATCCGGCGGAACAGTTACGATCGACAGCACATTCGGCGAAGGAACGCGCGTGACTTTGTATCTGCCGAGGGCTTCCGAATTGACCCAGACTGCTGTTGCAGACGAAGAGCTAGAAGCAGCAACGGGCGGCAAGGCTCTGCTGGTGGAAGACAATCCCGAAGTATCGGAAGTTAGCGCGGAACTGCTGCAGCAGCTCGGCTATCAAGTTCATTCCGCAACCGATGCGGAGACCGCGCTGACCGCGCTCGAGACTCAGCAATTCGATCTCGTCGTCAGCGATATCGTTATGGCCGGAAGCATGGACGGAATGGGGCTTGCGCGCTCGATACGCGGCGCGCATCCAACGCTTCCTATCGTGCTCGTCACCGGGTACAGTCGCGCCGCCACGCAGGCTGCCAGTGAATTCACCTTGCTGCGCAAGCCGTATCAGTTGGCGGAGATGAGCCGTGCGGTGGCGCGGGCAATGCTCGAAACGCGTGAGCCGAAGTCCGGCAATGTCGTGCGTTTGCGCCACACCGGGCGCAATTCCGGTCAAACTTGAGCAGCCGTCGCGATTGTCGCTATCCCTCTGCAATCGGAACAAACTCACGGCGCCGGGGGCGCGACCGCTGCATCGGGCTGATTGCTGCGCTTAAGAGCGTCGGCGACGAAACCGGAGGCTTTCATCTCCTCAATGAAGGTCCGCAAGTAACCCGCTGCAGCCGTTCGGCCCTTGGGCGCTCCCATTGCCTGCTGGATCTGCATGAAGCGCCCGTCCATGACGCGAACCTTGGGATCCGTACGCGCGTACTCGACCAGCGGCTGTTTGACCCCGGCAACGACATCGAGCCCGTCTTTTAGAAAAAGGTCGATCATCGCGCGGCCGCCGCCTTCCTCAGCCCGGACCAAGGTCGCGTTCTTGAGCGTGCGCGTCAGATAAAGGTCGTAAGCCGAGCCCGGGCCGACGGCGACGTGAATGCCGGGGCGATCGACATCCCCGATCTCTTTTAGTGGGGAATCTTTCGGCACCATATAGGTGCCTTCGATCAGCACATAAGGCGCGGTGAATTCGATCTCGGCTGCACGTACCGGCTCGACCGCGAGGAAGGCGATGTCCCAGGCGCCGCGCTTGAGCGCCTCGAACACTTTGCCGGCGGACTCGAATTGCACCAGTTCCAGCGGCACGCCGGCGCGCTTCGCTAATTCGCCCGCAAGTTCGATGGTTACGCCGCGCAGCTCGCCGCCGGTCTTATCCTTTTGAACCAGGACGGAATTGCCGAGATTGATCGCCGCCCGCAGGGTTCCGTTGGGGGCGAGTTCCTTTACGGCATCGGGGGGGACGGTGCTCATGCTGCCTCTCTGCTGCGGGTGCTTTCCACCACACCCTAGTCGCAGTGGCGCGAAGCGCAAATCCGGCATTTACCCCATGCCGGAACCGCGCACACCGCCCGGCAGAATGAGAGACGCGGGTTAGGCGCGAGCCCGAGCAGCCGTGTTCTGGATCTTTGCGGTCTGACCCGGGCGAGCCGTTCTCGCCGCAGCAGGCGCGCGCCGCGTCCGCGGTTTCGCCGTTGGTTGCCGCAAACCGGCGAGCACTTGCTCGCGCGCGACATGCCAATGGAAGTCGGCCTGGCCCTCGGGGCACCCGTCCTGCATCCACAAATGATAGGCGCGTTCGCGAATAAGCTGGTCGGAATCGATCATGCTGCACTCCAAGAATTGAGTGCCGGAAAGTGGCTCGACCTGGTTAAGGGACGGTAAACGCCCGGTGGAAAAATCGTATTCCGCTACTTGGGTTGCAAGTCTCGGATCGCATCGGCGATCTCCGCGGCCGCCGGAGTCGATCCGGTCTCTCGCTCCAGCGCAGCAAGGGCTTCAGCTAATTGTCGCTGGATATCGCCGGCCTGCGACGCGGCCCGCGCGGCGCCCAAGGCGACGATGACGTCGGAGCGTACCGTCTCCGGCAGCTCGCTCGTGCTGGCAATACGGTTTTGCAGTTGCTCGATCGCGCGAGCTGTCTCAGAGGCTGCCATGTGAAGAGAGTTCCTGTTCCGATCTACTGCGTGCGCCAGTTCCGCTAAGCGCGCAGCGGATATCCGGGCATCAGTTCATACGGGTGCTTCCAGCCCGGCAGCGCCTTGAGGCGGTCGAGCCAAGCCGCAATGTTCTTGTGTTCAGCTGCGATGTCGAAACCGAATTCGTCGGCCGGATAATACAAATAGGCGACGAGCGAGAGGTCGGCGATGGTTGGGCGCTCGCCGAGTACGAAGGTGCGAGCGCCAAGCCGCTTATCGAGGATCGCCAGCGAATTCTTCGCGCGCCCCTGCAGGAAAGCCATGGTGGCGGGATCGCCCGGCGGCTTCGCGAAGTTTTTCAGGAAGCGGTAAGGCCCAAGAAACCCATTGAGTTTCTGATTGTCGAAAATGATCCAGCGCAAAGCTTCCAACCGCTCGTCTTCTCCTTCTGGACGAAACTGCCCGGTGAGATCGGCAAGATAAGTGAGAATGACTCCCGATTGGCTGAGCTTCTTGCCGTCATGCGCCAGCACCGGCACTTCGCCCATTTCATTGACGCTCTCGCGGTATTCCGGACTGCGCGTTTCCCCCTTCGCGAAAAAATCAACAAAGCGCGGCTGCCAGTCGGCCCCGATCAGATTCAGCATCAACGCCACGCGATAGGCGTTTCCCGATTGAGCGAAGCAGTACAGTTCATATTCCGCCATGATGCGCCCGTTGCAGCGATTATTCGTGGTGCGCGCCTTGATCAGCGCGAGAGCGTGATCGGCTCGCCGGAGGTGGCATGGCCGTCGAAGCGCGTTCCGGAAACGGAAAGCTGCGCCAAGGCCTCGTTCTTGTGGTTGCGGATTGATAGGCCGGTATGGTCGAACACCCATTTGCGGCTGGTGAAGAAATTGCCGGGGCAGCCTCCCTCAGGCGCGATGGTGCCCTCGGTGGCGCCGCCGGCCGTCGAGCCGAACGTCATCGCGCATTGGCCCTTTCCCGGCGAGGCCAGAGTCCAGCGTCCGGCGACAGGGAAGGGGGGCGGCGTTGGCGCGCGCTGCATTACCGCGCCGGCGACTGGCTCCGGCGCGGTCGAAAGACTAACGCCGGCGCAGCCGACCAGCATCGCGCTGGCGAACAGCAATAAAGCCGCGGTCGTGTGTCTAGTCGCCACCATCTCGCTCTTTTAGACCATCATCGCATCGTCGGGATAACGAATTCGGCGCCCTCCTTGGTGCCGGAAGGCCAACGCGCGGTCACGGTTTTGGTTTTGGTGTAGAACCGCACCGCATCCGGCCCATGCTGATTGAGATCGCCGAAGCCGGAGCGCTTCCATCCACCGAAGGTGTGGTAGGCGAGGGGCACCGGAATAGCAAAATTCACACCGACCATGCCGACCTGGACGCGGCTGGTAAAATCGCGCGCGGTGTCGCCGTCGCGAGTGAAGATGGCCACGCCGTTGCCGTATTCATGCTCGGAGGGAAGCCGCACCGCCTCCTCATAATCCTTGGCTCGCACAACTGAGAGCACCGGCCCAAAAATCTCTTCCTTGTAGATGCGCATGTCGGGCGTAACGTGGTCGAATAGGCAGCCGCCCATGAAATTGCCTTGCTCATACCCCTGCAGCTTGAAGTCGCGTCCATCCACGAGGAGCTCGGCGCCTTCCTTCACGCCGATGTCCACATACTCTTTTACCTTGTTGAGATGGGCGCGGGTAACCAGCGGGCCGTAATCGCTTTGCGGATCGTTTGAGGGGCCTACTTTCAGGCTTTCGACGCGCGGGATCAGCTTCTGCACCAGGATATCTGCCGTCTTTTGTCCCACCGGCACCGCGACCGAAACCGCCATGCAGCGCTCACCCGCCGAGCCGTAGCCGGCGCCTACTAGCGCATCCACTGCCTGATCGATATCGGCATCCGGCATAACGATCATGTGGTTCTTGGCGCCGCCGAAACACTGCACGCGCTTACCGTTGCCGCAGCCGGTCGCATAGATGTACTCGGCGATAGCCGAGGAGCCGACGAAGCCGATCGCCTGGATGCGCGGATCGTGCAGGATGGCGTCGACTGCTTCCTTGTCGCCATTGACGACATTGAGCACGCCGGGCGGAAGTCCGGCTTCGATCAGCAATTCAGCAAGCCGCATCGGTACTCCGGGATTCCGCTCCGATGGTTTAAGGATGAAAGCGTTGCCGCAGGCCAGCGCAGGGGCAAATTTCCACATTGGGATCATGGCGGGAAAATTGAACGGCGTGATCCCGGCCACAACGCCGAGCGGCTGGCGCAATGAAAATAGATCGATGCCGGGACCGGCGCTTTCGCTGTATTCGCCCTTGAGCAGATGCGGAATGCCGCAGGCGAATTCCACCACCTCCAGCCCGCGTTGGATGTCCCCCTTCGCATCGGCCAATGTCTTGCCGTGCTCCGAGGACAGGAGCTTTGCGAGACTGTCCATCTCCCGCTGCAGCAACTCCACGAACCTGAACATCACGCGGGCGCGGCGCTGTGGATTTACGGCAGCCCAGGCCGGCTGTGCGGCAGCCGCGACGCCGATGGCGCGTTCCATGTCGGCGCGGCTGGCCAGCGCAACCCTCGCTTGGACTTCCCCGGTGTTCGGATCGAACACCTCGCCGTAGCGGCCGGACGCACCCTTCTCCTCGCGGCCGTCTATGAAATGCCCAATCTCCCGCATCACCGGCCTCCCTGGTCCGCATTCTTATGTTTGGGGCTTCCCACCATATTATCAAGCACCTGCGGCAATCCAATGGCGTCAATGGGGGCCGATCCTCCCGTCTCCCGGAGTTCGAGCCGCCCGGGCGAGACCGGAACTATCCCGCCGCTGTCCGATTGCCGTACGCGCCATTATGTTGCGGTTGAGGACTTGGTGCTGTAAGAGCGCCCCTTCGTTGCGGTGCGGCAGAAATCCGACCCTGATTCCATGACAGAGCTCGCCGGCGAAGCCAGGGGTGGCGTTACAGCGCCCAGCGCTCCGCATTCCAGCCACAAGAACGACTTTTGGGCGCTGACGCTCGGCAGCGTCGGCGTGGTCTATGGCGA
>Ga0126313_10001750_pt1 | contig 11677 bp, 10 predicted proteins | sample Plot105A_FD_89954 | JGI IMG/M metagenome (GOLD analysis project Ga0126313, IMG submission 89954) | Serpentine soil microbial communities from UC McLaughlin Reserve, CA, USA - Plot105A | ecosystem: Environmental > Terrestrial > Soil > Grasslands | place: USA: UC McLaughlin Reserve, Lake County...
CGCTTGAGAGCGCTGCGCCGACGAGGTCGGTGCGCTGGCAGCGAGTGACGGACCGGCTGGTGCGGTACGGGTGGCGAGTTCTGCTCGTTGTGGTCGTCGCTTGTGCCCGTGTTCGTGATGCTTATCGCGTGGAGGCTTGCGGCGGGCTTCGCCGCCATCCGGTGAGCCTCCGGTATGAACGTCGCGAGGAGCGGCCTCGCTTTGCTGCTCGGTGTAGCCTCCGGCGTGGTGGCCGTCACGAGCAGGGCCCTGGTGGAGATGCTGTATTGGCTCGGGGTGGGCAGTTGGCCGCGGAAAAATGAACGCGCCCGCTGGGAGGATGTCGGTCGTTATCCGGGCCGTACTTGTTATGGCGGGATCGGCGCTGGCGTGTGCCGCCCGTGGCTCCGGTCCGCTGCCGGGCGATCTTCTCCTGACGCGGTTGCTCCAACGGTCATTCTCAGGCGGTTTCGCGACTTTCTCCCGATGCGCGCCGGCGACCTGATCTGGTTCTTGCCGCCCCTGGCGGTTCTGGTTGCGCTCGTAGGGAGATGGTGGCTGGCCGCCCTTTTCCTCTTCCTGGCCGGTGCCACGGGAGTTTTGATCCCGGATGCGATCAAGCTGCTCGTGGCGCGTCCGGCGGCGGATCTGGTGCGGGTCTTGGGCCTGCAAGAGATCTACGGTTTCCCGAGCGGCACGGCGTTCCTTTCCGTCGTGCTCCTCGTCCTGGTGGCCGCCCATCGCTGATGGCTATCCGGACGGGCGAAGTCGTAACGCGCCGTCTGGTGTGATACGGCCCGAAATACGAAGGCTGGCCTCTACGGCGAGAAGAAGAAGGCGAGCGCGGCGATGACGTAGACGCCGCAGAGCATCGCCCCCTCGAGCCAGTTGGACTTGCCGTCGAGGGCGATGAACCCGGTCACGATGACCGCCGCGGCCAGGGCGCCGAGCTCCATCGGGGTGAAGACGAGCCTCAAGGGGTTGCCAAGGAGCGGGCCCAGGAAGACGAGGATGGGGGTTACGAGGAGGGCGACCTGGATTGAGGAGCCTAAGGAGATCGCCATCGAGAAGTCCAGGTTGTTCTTGTAGGCGATCTGGACGCCCACTATGTGCTCGGCGATGTTGCCGACTATCGGGACTATTATTACGCCGACGAAGAGCTCGGAGAGCCCGATCTCCTCGGTCATCGGCTCTATGGCGCCGACGAACGCCTCGGAGACGTAGGCGACGGCGGCGGTGGAACCTGTCAGGAGCACGAGGGAAGCTGTCTTTCCGAACGGCGCGTGACCCTCTCCGGTCGCGACGCCGCCCTCGGGGCTGCGGAAGTAGAAGAGCAGGTACAGGACGTAGAGGACGAACATCACCACCGCGACCTCGATGCTGAGCGAGGAGGGACCCTGACCGGGATTGGTGGCGGCGAAGATAGTGGGCAGGGCGAGGGCGGCGGCGACGATGGCGAGCATCGAGGCGTTTATCCCGGCGATGGTCGCCGAGAAGCTCTGGGTCCCGTTCTTCAGGCCGCCGAAGAGCAGGCTTGCCCCGAGTACCAGGAGGATGTTGCCGATGATCGAACCGATGATCGAGGCCTTGACGACCGTCGTCAGGCCGGCGGCGAGGGCGAAAATCGTGATGATGAGCTCGGCGGCGTTCCCGAAGGTGGCGTTCAGCACGCCCCCGATGCGGGGCCCGGCGTGGTGGCCCAGAGACTCCGTGGCCTGCCCCAGGACCCAGGCGAGGCCGATGAGGGCGAGGGAGGTGAGGGCGAAGATCAGGAGCGGCGCCGCATGCAAGAGCTCCACGACGACGACCGCCAGCGTGAGCAGGGCGGTGACCGAGTAGGCTATCTTACGCATCAACGAGGTTTTTTCGTTCGAATGCGCACGACGCGTATCTTACCCAGATGAACACGACAAATAATCCTATAAGATTACCGGGTCGAACTCGCGTTACTTAAGGAGGCCTTTGATCGACTACCACCTGCACGTCATTGCCCACGGTGACAGGCCGATGACGGTCGAGAACATCCTCGCCTACTGCGAGGTCGCCACAGAGCGTGGTATCCGCCAGATGGGCATCACCGAGCACGACCGCTACCTCGACGACATAGACCTGGCGGCCTTCCAGAGGGCCCGCGAGCTCTCCCGGGACGTGGAGCTGCGCCTGGGTATCGAGGTGGACTTCGTCCCCGGCACGGAGGAGCAGATGGACCTCGTGGCGTCGGCGCTGCCCTACGACTACATCATCGGGAGCGTGCACCGGGTGGACAGCGAGGAGGTGGACCGGGCGTCGAATCAGGAGATCTACGAGAAGTGGGATACCTACGACCTCTACGACGCCTACTACGAGATCGTCCGCGAGGCGGCGCTCTCGGGGCGCTTCGACGTCCTGGGCCACCCGGACCTCATAAAGATCTTCCGCCACTTCCCCGAGAGGGACATCACGGGCATGCTCGAGGAGACCGCCGACGCCGTGGCCGAATCCGGCATCGTGGTGGACGTCAACGCGGCGGGCTTGCGGAAGCCGGTCGGCGAGGTCTACCCGTCCCGGGAGTTCCTAACGATGTTCCACCGCCGCGGCGTCCCGATCATCCTCTCCTCCGACGCCCACGCCCCGGATGAGGTCGCCGCCGGCTACGACGAGAGCCTCAAACTCGTCCACGATGTCGGCTACCGCGAGGTCGTCACCTTCAAGGACCGCGGACGAGGAACCCTGCCGCTATGACCGCGGAGCTCTTCCTGACCGATTCCTACCTCCGGGAGTTCGACGCCCGGGTGACGAAGCTCGCAGGGCGGGAGATCGTCCTGAACGAGACCGCCTTCTACCCCGGCGGCGGGGGCCAGCCACCGGACAAGGGCGCTCTAGGCGTCGGTCCGGTCCGGGCGTCCGTGGTGGACGTGCGGCGCGAGGGTAGTGAGGTCGTGCACGTCCTCGATAACCCTATCCCCGACACGGTTCGCGAGATCAGAGGCGAGCTCGACTGGGAGCGCCGCTACGCCCACATGCGCCACCACACCGCCCTGCACGTCCTCTCCGGCGTCATCTGGAAGAACTTCGGGGCGAAGGTGACGGGCGGGCAGATGCGCCCGGACCGAGCCCGGATGGATTTCTCCTTCCCCGGGGAGTGGACCGTGGACGTCGTCGGCGAGATAGAGCGGCTGACGAACGAGGCCCTCGCCGAAGGGCGTCCGGTGAAGGTCTACGAGCTTCCCCGCGAGGAGGCCCTGAAGAACCCGGACCTCATCCGCACCCAGGTCAACCTCGTTCCCGAGAGGGTGAAGGTGATCCGGATCGTCGAGATCGAGGGCCTGGACACCCAGGCCGACGGCGGCACCCACGTCGCCAACACCCGCGAGGTGGGGGAGATGGAGATCACCGGCCACAAGAGCAAGGGCCGGCAGAACAAGCGGATAGAGTTCGTCCTGCGATGAGGGCGCTCATGATCATCCTTGTCCTGGTCATGCTGATCCTGGCCGGCTGCGACGACGAATCAGCCGGCTCCGCTGAATCGTCCGGCGCGACAAGCGCACCTGCCTCCGAGCTTCGCAACCTGACCATCGAGACCTCTGGCGGCGAGGAGGTAGAGGTGCGGGTCGAGGTCGCGGACACCGACCCCGAGCGGGCGCGGGGCCTGATGGGCCGCACCGCCTTAGCTGAGGACCGGGGCATGCTCTTCGTCTTCGAGGAGGAGCAGGAGCTCTCGTTCTGGATGAAGGACACCCTCATCCCGCTCTCCATAGCCTACATGGACTCGGAGGGGCACATCGTGGACATCCAGGACATGAAGGCCCTCGACGACGACCCGCCCCACTACACTTCCGCCGAGCCCGCCCGGTACGCCCTGGAGGTCAATAAGGGGTTCTTCGAGGAGCGCGGCGTCGAGGTGGGGGACAGGGCCGAGCTGCCCGTATAGTCTTCGCGCTACGTCACCGTAAATCGACTGTCGCGCAGGGTGCTGGCCACCCGGAAGGGGTCGGAGGCGACCACCGGGGCGGCGTAGAGCTCCATGGCCCCTATGTCCGAGGTGCGGTTCGCCGGGTCTCCCCGGTCCACGAGGTGGACAACGGTCGGGAAGTCCGACCAGTCCTCGTCGGCGGGTCCGAGCGGGGGCATGTAGAAGGCGACGTTGAACGTCTGCACACTCAGGGTACGGACGTAGCCTTCGAGCAACGCCCCGACCGTGCGGTGAAGCGACTCGTCCTCGGGGCCCTGGCCGATCGCGATCAACTCCTTCTCCTTGACGGGCGAGAGGCTCGCGAAGGCCCGCACGCCGCCTTCAGACGGGATGCCGAGGCCTAAAGCGTCGTGGACGCGGTAAAGGTCGTGGAAGTAATCGGAGCCGTGCTCGGCTTTGTAGGCCGTGGCCGCTCGGCGGAGGCGCTCTACCTTCGGATAGTGCGTGCCGCGGGTGGCGGTGACCTGGGCGTGCCCGTGGATTATGGAGCCTCCGGCCCGCCAGAGGCAGTTCCACATGAGGAACGGGTAGCGGGCCTCGGGGTCGGCTTCGAGGGCCTTCCGGCCCCACTCGAGCCCCACGGAGATGTAGTCGGAGACCTTCTCGGGTGTGAGGTGGAGGGGGTTGTGGTCGTCGAAGACGATGACGCCGTGGAAGCCGTCGTACTTGGCGACGTTCGAGGCTGTTATCGAGTGCCTGCCCTTGACGCGGCCGAAGACGTCCGCCGGGGTTCCTTCCTCCGGGCGGCAGAACGGATCCCCGGACGTGGCCTCTGTCTCGCGCTCGAGGTCGAGGCTGACGCCTGTGTCGAGCGGACGCGAGGCACGCAGGCCGTTGAAGAGGGTGCCTTCCAGCGTAATCCGGTTAGTCACCTTCACGATGCGCTGCTCCCGCACGGCGTCGACGGAGCCGAAGGATTTCTCAATCCAGGCGTGCATCGCCTCCGGCGGGTCGAGGCGGCCGGTCGTGGCGGAGACGGCGAAGATGCGCCCTGCGAGGGTCCGGTCCTCGGAGGGGAGGGCTGAGATCAGATCAGCAAGGTGGGTTATCCGCCTCTCCGGCACGGCCTACACCTTCTGCTCGACGGCGGCGTCGAGGCGCTCGTAGACGTCGCGCCGGTCTATCATGCGCTCGACGTGGCCCTCCACGCCCAGCTTGAGCTTGGCGACCTCGTGGGCGAACTTCACGCACGTGGGCCAGTCGTTGCCGTCGAGGTGGGCGACGAGCAGCCCCGCCCAGAAGGAGTCGCGGGCGCCGGTCACGTTCGCCCCCTCTACCCTCGTCAGAGGCCCGATCTGCTCCACCGATGAGCCGTCCGAGACCGTCACCACGCCGCCGCTGCTGGTGAAGATCACCACCTTGGCGCCCAGGTCGTGGAACTCGCTCAAACAAGACTCCCTCAACGTCTGGTCGTCCATGTTGTAGTCGAAGAGCCGCCGGGCGTCCTCCAGCGACGGCTTGACGATGGTGACGTAGGGCATCACCTCGGCCAGGACCTCCCAGGCCTCATCCTTGTCCGGCCAGACCCGGGGGTCGTAGTTCGGGTCGAGCGAGACGATCTTGCCGAGGCGGCGTCCGAGCCTCAGGGCCCGGCGGACCGCCAGGCGCTGGGGGTCGCGCGAGAGGGCGAAGGCCGAGGTGTGCACGATGCTGGAGCGCTCGATCAGCTCGTCGTCGACCTCGCGCATCCCCAGCATGGCGTCGGCCCCACGGTTGACCTCGAAGTCGGGCACGCGGTCGGTCCGGGTGAGGAATATGTTGGTTGTGGCCACCTCGTCGGTGTGCCGCAGGGCCTCGGTGCCGACACCGTGGTGCTGGAGCTGGTCCTCCAGGTATTCGCCGAAGTGGCCGATGCCCACCTTGGAGATCACCGCCGACCGTCTCCCCAACTTGGCGACGTAGACGGCCACGTTAGCCGGCTGGCCGCCCAGGTAGCGGCTGAAGCTGCTGGCGGTCCTGAGCGAGTGGGTTCGGCGGAGCGAGATGAAGTCGATGACCGTCTCCCCGACCGCCAGCACGTCGAGCCTGTAGTACAGATCGTCAAGCGTCTCGGCCGTGATGTCGTCTGCACGGGGGTCCGTGAAATAGAGGGGGACCGGCAGCCTGTCGACCGCCCGGTGGCCGTTCTCCGAAGGCTCTCCGCTGTCCCTCTCGTCGCTGGAAGCTATGGTGGTGGCTGCGTGTTCCGAGCGGTCGGTGTCGCGGTCGCCACCGGCGATGGCGTCGAGGTACTTTTCGGCGGTCCTCTCCCAGGTGTACTGGTCGAGCACCCGGTTGTAGCCCGCTTCGGCGTAACGGCGCCAGCGGTCCTCGTTGCCTACGAGGGCGTAGAGCCCCATGCCGACTTCCTGCGGCTTGGCGGGGTCCACCAGGATGCCGTACTCTTCGTCGCCGGAGCGCAGGCTCTCGCTGGGGCCCCCGTACTTGGTCACGACGGCCGGGAGGCCCGCGACCATCGCCTCCAGCGGCGCCAGGCCGAACGGCTCGTAGTTCGCAGTCAGCGCGAAGACCGAGCGGAGCCCCGCGAAGTACCGGTAGGCCGCGGCGAGCTCGCGCTGGCTGCGGAGGGCGAACATGGAGACCTCTCCTCTAAGCTCCTCCCGCTCGATGACCCGCATGAGGCTGTCCAGGACGGCCCGCTCGGTATCCCCGGCCTCCTTGTAACCTTGCAGGGGATTCTCCATATCGCCCGTGACGATGACCAGGTTCGCGCTCTCGCGCAGCGTCGGGCTGGAGACGAAGGCCTCGACCAGGGCCAGGTGGTTCTTCTTGGGGTCGAGCCGGCTGGAGGCGATGACGCAGGGAAGCTCGAGCCGTGCGGGATCCAGGTCGCGCCTTAGAGCCGCCCGGACGTGCTCGTGGACGCGCCCTTCTTCCTCGTACGCAACCGACCTGTCGAAGATGTGGAGCGCGACGCCGGGGGGGATGGCGGCGAAATAGGTGTCGTCCGTGGGATCCACCGCACCCCGGTAGGCGTTGTGGGTGTACTGGTTGAAGCGCTCCTGGGAGGTGCTGGTTATGTTTACGGTCGAGTGGTTCATCGAGAGCCGCTCGGCGACTATGCGCCTCGAGAAGTGGTAGTGGGCATCCACCCCGGCGATGTCCCGCCGGGAGATCCCCATCTTGTCCATCTTCTGCGCACCAAGAGAGTGCGCCGTGAAGCTGAAGGGGATACCGGTCTTCTCCTCGATCAGCACCGCGCACAGCCCGCCGTCGCCGTAGTGAGACGTTATGGCGTCCGGCAGCGCCCCCTCCTCCTCGTAGTGCTCCAGGAGACGCGGGACGAACTCGGTCCCCAGGTACGGCCAGAGGTCCTCTTTGGGGAGGAAGCGCTCCGGGCCACACGGGATGCGCAGGATGCGGACGTTCGGATGGCCGGGGTAGGCGTCGGTCTCCTCTGCGAACTCGGGCCAGTCGGGGTCGATGATCTGTCGGGTAACGATGTCCACCTGGTGGCCGAGGCTTCCCATCGCGAGCGCCAGCTCCTTGACGTAGACGAGCTGGCCGCCGAAGTCCGGGTGGGCCGTCCAATAACTATCCCTGGGGTCGAAGTTCCCCTGCGGGTTCAAGAATGCTACGCGCATCGACCTCTCCTCCCTGACGTAATGCTGTACAGGATGATACATGACGCCGCCGCGGCGTGAGCACCTTTCTCCGCACGGCTACGCAGGCCGTCAGCCGCGATAGGTGCCGCATCGCACGCCGACGGGTTCCCACCTCCGACCGGCGCGCGACGCTCCGGCGGACCATCAGAAGGTCCCGAGCGCGGCGCGAAGCGCGCAGAAACGTTACCGATTGCTCCTCCCGCAGCCGCGTCACCCGGTCATGCTGTCCCCAGATCAGGGGCGTGCGGATGCTATCCGCCCCAGGTCCTCCGGCGGGATCGCCCAGCGCTCCGGATCGGGGCTGCCCTACGGGCAACTCACCTTTTCGTCGCCCCTATCCGTCCTGCAGGAGTCCCTGTCGGCTCCTCCGTCGGCCAGGTCGTTGCCCTGGATGCCGTCTATGGTGTCCAAGAGGTCGCCGCCACTTTCTCCGAAGAGCCGATCTCCTCCGCCCTGGCCGTGGAGGCCGTCCTTGCCCACCGCGCCGTGAATGGCGTCGTTTCCTGATCCACCGAGGATATAGTCGGCGTTGGTGGCGTTGCCGATGAAGCTGCCGTCCGGGTCTCCTCTGATGACGTCGTTGCCCTCTCCGCCGAGGATCATGTCGTCGCTGCCCAGGCCGCGGATGGTGTCGTCGCCTTCCAGCCCGCAGATTGTGTCGTCCCCCGGTGTGCCGCTCAGGCTGTCATTGCCCGTGGTCCCGCGGATCGTGCAGCGGAGCGTTCCCCAGTCGGGAGTGAAGTCGTACGCCGGACCCTTGGTGAGTCGTGTCGGCGTCCCGCTGCCGTCTGAGTTCATCACGTGGATCTCGACGTTACCGGTCCGGCTGCTCGTGAACGCTATCTTGGTCCTATCCGGCGAGTAGGCGGGATCGCCGTCGAAGGACGGGTTATTGGTGAGGCGGGTCTCGCCCGTGCCGTCGGAGTCCATCACGTAGACCTCGTAGTTGCCGTCTCGGCGGCCCGTGAACGCGATCTTCTTACCCCCGGGAGACCAGGCGGGGCTTGAGTCGTACGCCTCATTGTTGGTGAGCTTCTTCTGATCGGTGCCATCTGAGTCCATCACCCAGATCTCGTGGTCGCCGTCGCGGGTGCTGGCGAAAGCTATCTTGGTCCCGTTTGGGGAGAAGGCAGGCTGCAGGCCGCTCTGCCCCTGGCCGTCGGTGAGGTTGGTCTCGTTGGTACCGTCTGCGTCCATCACGAAGATCTCGAAGTCGTAGGGGTCTTCATCGGTGACGTCCCGGCTCACGAAGGCGATCTTCTCGCCATCGGGAGAGAAGGCAGGATCGAAATCGTCCACCGAGTTGTCGGTGAGGCGGACCGGTTCCGCGCCGTTGGCGCGCATTACGTAGATCTCGTAGTTGCCGTCCTGTTCCCTGGCAAACGCTATGTATCTGCCGTCCGCCGAGAAGACGGGGTCTAAATCGCGCTCTTGGTTGTTCGTGAGGCGGGTTGGATCGGTGCCGTCCGGGTTCATCACGAAGATCTCGCCCGTGGAGCCGGAGCCGAAATCCTCGTTGCGCTCGAAGGCGATCTTGCCGTTGGTCCCCGGGAAGGCCGCTTCTGCGGGCTTCACCACTACCAGCAACCCCACCGTCAATAGCGTCGCCGCCAATACTGCCAGCACCCTATAGAGGCTAAGCTTTGTCATAATATTCTCTCCTTGAGGGAGGCGGGGACATCTTCCCGCCTCCCGTTTTCTTACGGGCTGGCTGCTCTAGTTGCTAGCAGCTCACCCTCCTGTCTTCGGGATCCGTCGTGCAGGTGTCTGTGCCGGCTCCTCCGTTGGCCAGGTCGTTGCCCTGAACTCCGTCTCTGGTGTTCAAGAGGTCGTTGCCATCCTGCCCGAGGAGTCGGTCCTGGCCGTCACCTCCGTAGGCGGTATCGTTGCCCGCTCCACCGCCGATCTGATCGTTCCCGTTCTGACCCCGGAGCAGATCGTTCCCCTCGCCAGCGCAGATCGCGTCGGCGCCACCCCCGCCGAAGACCTCGTCGGCGCCGGCCAGGCCGAGGATGGCGTCGCTGCGGTCGCCGCTGCGGAGGACATCCGGCCCGGCGGTGCCCACGATGTTCACCACCGCACCCTGGCACCTGACCAGCTCGTAGGCGCCGATGTCGCAATCAGCACGAGGCACGCCGCGCTGGTCGGAGGCGGCGCAGGCCTCCGCTCCCGACCCTGGTGCCGCCGGGTTGCCGGCATTGATCGCGGGGCTGCCGGCCAGCAGGGTGAGCGTGGAGGTCGGGCCGCCGTTCGGGTTGATGCCGATCTCGAGGAGCGGGTCGATCGGGTTTGTGGAGGTGCCGATCTGGTTACCCTCCGCCCCGGTGGTCACGCCGAACGTGCAGCCCGCGGGGTTCCCGAGCAGGTCGTAGCCCGCGAGCGTGATCGCAGCGCCTCCCTGCACCGCGCAGTCGGGCACGTCGGCGGTGCCCGGGGAGCCGTCCTCGTTGGCCGCCAGGATCGTATTGCGCAGCGTCATCGAGGTGGAGAGGTTGTCACGCTGCAGGAACACCGCCGCGTTCCCCGTTCCATTCCCGTTGCTGTCGGCGGTATTGTGGGCGATCGTGACGTTTTTGAGGGTGAAGCCGGGGCCGTTGCGAGCCTGGATCGCCGAACCGTTATCGCCCGCCTCGTTGTGCGCCAGGGTCACGTTCGTGAGCGTCGTGAGCGAGCCTGACCCGGCAGCGCGGATTCCACCACCGAGTGCGGCACGATTCAGGTAGATCGCGCTCCGCTCGATCGTCGTCACGCCGTAGTCGCCCAGGCCTCCGCCGAAGATGGAATCGTTGTTCTGGACCTCGGTGTCGTAGAGCGAGGTGGTCGCCCCCGGATTGGTCTGAATGCCGCCGGAGAAGCCGTCGGGCGCATCGTTGAAGCGGATCTGCGCCCTCACGAGACTGAGGTCGCCGTCATTGAAGATCGCGCCGCCCTGCCCCATTGACTCCGTAGTGTTGCGATCGAGGATCACGTCGCTTGCCGAGAGCGCGGCGCCCCCTTCGATCAGGATGCCGCCGCCGAAGGCGAAGTCGGGCCTCCCGTCGCCGTTGTTGTCGGGGCCGGTCGGATGGGCGCGTCCGTCGGTGATGAAGAGCCGACGCATCGTCACGTTCGTCACGTCGGTACCAGCGCCGTGGATCTCGAAGACCCGGTCATGGGTCGTCGCGCCGTTGGCGTCGATGGTGGCTTTGGTGGAGTCTGTCGGGCCGGCGATCGTGAGGTCGTCGTAGATGTCGAGATCGCCCACCTGGGCGAACCCGAAGTCCCCGTGCTCGGGGACCGGGATCGTGAGCGAGTACACCTGCTTAGAGAGAAGGATCGTGTCGTGGCCGCCCCTGTTGTTGGCCGCGATCACGGCCTCGCGTAGCGAGCAGTCATCGGGCATACAGGCGTCAGTGGAGGGGTCATCGGTGCGGGTGACGGTGAAATCCGCGGCGAATGCCTCCGGGATGGAGCCCCATCCGCTGAGGATAGCCACGATCGTGGTCGCTATCAGTATGTGCTTCATCATTCCCATCCTTACCTGCTCCTAAATCGCCGCAGATCGCTGGTGCCATCTGGTCGCCGACATCGGTTGCGGCTGTGTCGCGGGCCGCGCTGCCTCCACATCTCGTATGCCAGCAGCCACCGTTTCACGATGGCGGTGGCAGCCCCCACGTAGGGTGCCGCGCCCAGGGAGACGAAGCTCGCGGCGGCCATAGCGACTACCGCCCCTGCGACGAGCCAGATCAGCCGCCGGCCCAGAATCTCGCTGCGGACGATCCCCATCGCCGGTAGGAACGCGAACAGCAGCACCGCGGGAGCAATAGCAACGATGGCTGCTCGGAATCGCGCTTTCGTCGTGGACATCGGGTGTCCTCCTCTCGGTTCCTTCCGTCTCGGGGGTCCTGGCCAGCAGCGGCTCACGGGCGTCGGCAGCTACCGGTTCAAGATTCGGCTCCGGCCAGCGCGTGCATCCTTGGCTGGCCGTTTGGTTCACGCGAGGCGATGTGCTTCGCGATGTACTCAGCGTCTCTCCCTACGCCGGGCAGAACATCTGACGTCGCTGCATAAAGGAAGTGCAGTCCCACGAAGTACAGGCCAGGCTCTCCAGCCACGACGCCACGTTGGTGCAAGGGGCGTCCGTCCTCACCGAAGGCGGGGA
>Ga0126313_10001752_pt1 | contig 11676 bp, 13 predicted proteins | sample Plot105A_FD_89954 | JGI IMG/M metagenome (GOLD analysis project Ga0126313, IMG submission 89954) | Serpentine soil microbial communities from UC McLaughlin Reserve, CA, USA - Plot105A | ecosystem: Environmental > Terrestrial > Soil > Grasslands | place: USA: UC McLaughlin Reserve, Lake County...
CGAGCCGTCCGGCAGCGCGGCCGTCGCGTCCGGTATCGGCGTCCCGCACCACGGTGGGCCGATCGCGGCACCGGCCGTTCCGGCCGCTGTGAGCGGCGCCGCAAGCAGCGCGAGCACGAGTACGAGACAAAGACGAATTCGAGGCACGGCGGCGCCCCCTCCCCCTAGTTGGCTCTCCGAAGGGACTCTAATAGAGCAACGACTATGCTCGCGTCAAGGGGGTGCGGCGATTCAGGCGACGGCCGGTGAGCGGACGAGCGCCGCCTCGAGGTCGGCCACGAGATCGTCGGCCGACTCGATCCCGACCGACAGCCGGATCAGATTCGGCGGAGCGGCAAACGACGACTCGGCCGTCGAGGCGTGCGTCATCCGCGCCGGAACCTCGATCAGGCTTTCGACGCCGCCGAGGCTCTCCGCAAGCTTGAAGACCTTCGTGCGCGCGACGAGCGCGACGGCCTCCTCCTCCGACTCGGCGAGGAACGAGACCATCCCGCCGAAGTCGCTCATCTGGCGCGCAGCGATCTCGTGGCCGGGGTGGGATGGGAGGCCCGGATAGAGGACGCGCTCGACCGCGGCGTGCTCGTCCAGGAAGGCCGCGACCTTCCGCGCGTTCTCGGAGTGGGCCCGCATGCGGAGCGCAAGCGTTCTCACCCCCCGGAGCGCGAGCCAGCAGTCGAACGGGCCCGGAATCGCACCGAGGGACTTCTGCAGGAAGTAGAGGCGCTCCGCGATCGACGGGTCATTCGTCGCGACGAAGCCGCCGATGAGGTCGGAGTGGCCGCCGATGTACTTCGTCGTCGAGTGCAGAACGATGTCGGCGCCGTGCTCCAGCGGCAGCTGCAGATACGGAGAGGCGAACGTGTTGTCCACGACGACGATGGCGCCGGCATCGTGCGCCGCGTCGGCGGCAGCCCGGATATCGACGACGTTCAGCATCGGGTTGGTCGGCGTCTCGAGCCAGACGATGCGCGTCCGCTCGTCGAGGTGCGCGGAGAGATTCGTGTTGATCTCGTCCGAGGGGACGAACTCGAAGGCGTAGCCCTTCGGCTCGTAGACCTGCGAGAACATCCGGTAGACGCCGCCGTAGACGTCGTTCACGGCGACGACGCGCTCGCCCGGACTCACCATGTGCATGAGCGTCGTCGTGGCGCCGATTCCCGACGAGTAGGCCGCGCCGAACTCCGCGCCCTCGAGCGATGCGAGCACGGCCTGCAGCGCCGTTCGGGTCGGGTTGCCGACGCGCGAGTAGTCGTAGCCCTTGTGGACGCCGACGGCTTCCTGGACGTACGTCGAGGTCTGGTAGATCGGCGGAATCAGCGAGCCCGTCGCTGGGTCGGGCTGCTGCCCCTCGTGGATGGCGCGCGTCTCGAAGTCCATCTTTCGGCGATTCTAGTCACGGCATGGATCTGCACCTGCTAGGGGACGAAGGCCCGTTCGACGGTGCCGTCGCCTCGCTGTCGCTCCACCACGTCCACGATCTCGGCGTGGCCGTGGAACGGGTGCGTTCGCTTCTGCGATCCGGCGGGCCCTTCATGGTGCGCGAGTTTGCGTGGAACCTCGTCGACGAGCCGACTGCCCGCTGGGACTATGCGCGTCGCGGGCGGGAGGGCGGTCTTGCCGAGTGGCGCGCCGAGCACGACCACCTGCACGGCTTCGAGGCGATGCGCTCGGCCCTCGACGCGCGCTTCCGTGAGCGCAGGTTCGAGTGGGGCGCGTATCTGTCCGAGTTCGAGCCCGGTGAGCGTGACGTCTCCGAGGAACGTCGGTTGATCGAGGCAGGCGTGATCCGCGCGGTCGGCTTCCTCTACGTCGGCGTGGCGTAGGCGACGTCGGCGGCGCCGAGCCACTCTGCGAGCTCCCCGACGGCGTTCTTCAACGCGGGCCGCGCATCCTCGGGCGCGCCCGGCTCCCAGTGCACCGCGTTGATGGTGAGCACTCGCGTCTTCCGGTCGAACAGCGGGTCGATCCGCCCGACCAGCTCGTGCCCGTGGAGGAACGGAAGCACGAAGTAGCCGTACTCGCGTTTCGCCTTAGGGACGTAGATCTCGAGCCTGAAGCGGAAGCCGAAGAGCTGCTCGGTCCGATCGCGGTAGTACACGAGCTTGTCGAACGGGGACAAGAGCGTGGAGCGCGGTTCGCCGGCGCCGCGCTCGAGCAAGTCGGCGTGAGCAAGCCAGTCGCCGATGAGCCCGTCGATCCGCACCGGGACGAACCGGCGCTCGCGGATCAGCGCGTTCAGCGCTCGCTCGCGGCCCGGCACCCAGCCGTCGAAGGCCCGGCCGAGCTCCTTCGGCTGGGCGACGCCGAGGGAGCGGAGCTGCTTGTCCAACAGGGCGCTGGCGATCTCTCCGGCCGCGAGCCTCGGCTGGTCAGTCGGGAAGACGCGTTCGGCGACGTCCCAGAGCCGTTCGTTTCCGTCCCGGCGGGCGATGCCGATCTTGCCGCCGTCCCAAAGCGTCTCGAGCATGATCCCGAGGCTCTTGCCGTCGTTCCAGCCGCCGGTCTTCCAGGGCAGGTCGGCGCGGTCTTCGAGATCGCGCGAGCGGAGCGGCCCGCGCCTGCGGAGCTCTCTGAGCACATACCGGCGAAAACCTGCGTTCGCGGCGAGCCACTCGTGGATGTAGTTCGAGCGCGCGTAGGCCCCACGCGGGTAGCGCCGCATCGTTGCCCGATGAATCGCGTAGTCGCACGCGGGGACGATATGGGCCCAGTAGTCGACCAGGTCGCGCGTCTCCCAGCGCAGGCGCTCGAGCTCCGCGAGGTCGTAGTTGCCGAGCCGGCTCCAGAGGACAAGCCGCTCGCTGCGTGCGACCGCGCTGGTCGGGTCCATCTGCAGGCTGCCGAGCCACTCGACGACGCCGAGGATCGAGTGCGGCTGCGGTCCGTCGAGCAGCTGCCCGGCGACGGCGAGCTTCCGGGCTTCGGCCAACGTGAGTCTCGTCATTTCGCAAGCTGGTCCGGGGTAAGCGCCTCGCGAAGCAAGCGGCGGAAGCGCTCGGGGTCTCCCGCCACGAAGCGCCTCGCCAGCGCGTATCCGCCGGGATAGCAGAGCGAGTACTCCGGCCACGGCTCGTCGAGGAGCGCGACGCCCTTGTCGATCACCTCGTCGGGCCCGATCAGCCACCGGCGGGCGTATGGGCGGGCCTCGTCGCGCGCGATCTCGCCCTCCGCGAGCATCTGCACGACGTTGGGGCCGACCGAGGAGAGCGTCCGCTGGGTCGCGCGGACGATCGCCGCCGTGTCGGGGTCGTAACGAATCCCGAGCGGATCGAGGATCTCGGCACCGACGCGGTCGGCGTCGTCTCCGAAGAGCGCTTCGTGCGCCAGCGTCGCGATCCCCTCTGCGACCACCGACTGCGGTGTCGGGAACAGGGCGATCGCGAGCTCCAGCCGACCGGACTGGATCAGCGGCTCCTTGCACAGGTGCTCGGTATGGTGGCCGGGATAGACCTCGTGCGTGACCAGCTCGAACAATCTGTACGAGGAGATCGGCAGGTCGACGTTGATCGAGATCCGCGTGCGGAGACCGCCGAGGTAGTCGCAGAAGCCGCCCCACGGCTTGTTCGTCTCGAGCACGAAGTCGCCCTGGTCGCCGTCAGGGAGTCCGACCAGCGCGTCCGTCTCGACGCGCAGCTCGGCGGCGAGGGCCTCCACGCCCGGAGAGACGAGCTCTGCGGGCACAAGCTGCGATTCGCGCCACGCGACGTAGCGCTCGTGGAGGGAGCCGGCTCCCGGCAGCGCCTCGCCGAGCCGCGCGTGCGCCGCGGCGAACTCCTCTTCCGGAACGAGCTCGGCGTCGAGCTGGTGACAGCGGCGGATGAGCTCCCGGAACGGGATCTTATCGCCGGCGAACCAGCGGCATGCCGCCTCGAGGCCGACCAGCTGCGCCGTAAGCCACGGATCGTCGGCGTCGGGGATCAGACGCGCTGCGTCGTCGGCAATCTCGGTGTACGCGGGTCGAGCCTCGGCGTCGACCTGCGCGCGAAGCTCGGCCGGGCCGGTGTAGCTGTCGATCAGTCCGGGCTGTAGCCGGCCGAAGCGGAGCGCCAGCTCGAGGTAGCGCTCGCCGACGTCAGGAACCGCGGTGATGGGCGAGGTACTCGAGCAGGTCGGAGCGGGTCAGCATCCCGGCCGGCTGGCCGTTGCTCGCGACGACGACGGCCGGGCTGCCGTTGGTCATGGCCGAGAAGACGGTGTCGACGGTCTCGTCCGCGTCCACGGCCGCGAGCGGCGGCTGCATGGCCGCGGCGACCTCCTCGTTGAGGGCGTCGGGGTTTCTGAAGATACGGTCGAGCAGGCCGCGCTCCTGCAGCGAGCCGACGATGTCGGCGAGCGACTCGGCCGGCTCGTGGCGGACGACCGGCAGCTGCGAGATCGAGTAGCGCTGCATCAGGTCGATCGCGTGGCCGACCTTCTGGTGCGACTCGATCGTGACGAACTCCGGGATGCCGGGCTCCTCGGCCCGCTTGGCGCGCAGGACCTCGGCCACGGTCGGCGGCTGGGCGCGCCGCTCCAGGAACCCATACTCGAGCATCCAGTTGTCGTCGTAGAACTTCGAGAGGTAGGCCCGCCCGCCGTCGGGGATCAGCGTCACGATCGTCGCGTCGGGGCCGAAGCGCTCGGCCACGCTGAGCGCTGCGTACACGGCCGTGCCGCCCGAGCCGCCGACGAGCAGCCCTTCCTCGCGCGCGAGCGCGCGCGCGGTCAAGAATGAGTTGCGATCGGAGACGGTGACGTACTCGTCGACGAGGCGCGGGTCATACGTCTGCGGCCAGAAGTCCTCGCCGATGCCTTCGACGAGATAGGTGTGAACCTCGGGCGAGGAGTAGATCGACCCCTCCGGATCGGCGCCGACGACGAGCAGGTCGGGCTTCTGCTCCTTCAGATAGCGCGCGGTGCCCGAGATCGTGCCGCCGGTGCCCACCGAGATGACGAAGGCGTCGATCTCGCCGTTCGTCTGCCGCCAGATCTCGGGCCCGGTGGTCTCGTAGTGGGCCTGGGGGTTGGCCTCGTTCGAGTACTGGTCGGGCTTGAAGGCGCCGGGAATCTCCTCGGCCAGCCGGTCGGAGACGTTGTAGTAGCTCTCGGGCGACTCGGGCGGCACCGCGGTCGGGCAGATCACGACCTCGGCGCCGTACGCACGCAGGAGGGAGATCTTCTCCTGGCTCATCTTGTCCGGCATCACGAAGATGCAGCGGTAGCCCTTGATCGCGGCCGCGATCGCGAGGCCGACGCCCGTGTTGCCCGAGGTCGGCTCGACGATCGTCCCGCCCGGCTTGAGCTTCCCTGCACGCTCGGCGCGCTCGATCATGCGCATCCCGATCCGGTCCTTTACCGAGCCGCCCGGGTTCATGTACTCGAGCTTGGCGACGACGGTCGGCTCGACTTCGCGCGCGACCTTTTGGAGGCGGACGAGCGGCGTGTTGCCGACCAGGTCGAGGACGGTCGGGTACGCGCGCGCCGTCATTGGAGGCGAAGCTTAGTGGCGGCACGGAGTCGGCACGAAGCCGCGACGGTGTCGTGCGCGGCGCCGAGATATCGTCACGCGCGGGGGAGTACCTGAGGGGGTCCCCCGGGGGAATGGAGCAGGCGGTGTCCCGAGAGGCCTTGTCTAGCGTGGCTAAAGAAAGCGCGCTCCGCCACAGTAATAGGGACGTGCGGGACAGCCGGCTCGCCGAGATCGAGGCGATCTATCGCTTGCGGTACCCGGCGTTCCTACGTGTGGCGTCGGCGATCGCCGGCAAGGACGAACTGGGCGAAGATGCCGTTCAGGACGGCTTTGCCGGTGCCGTTCGGAGCCGCACGCGGTTCCGAGGCGGGCCGCTCGAGCCCTGGCTCTGGACAGCCGTGGTCAACGCGGCTCGAACGGTCCGCAGGAAGCCGGTGACGCTCCGGCGCGACGACGACGACGAGTACTCACATACCACCTCGCACGCGCCCGCGGAAGCGAGCGAGCTTCGTCGCGCCATCGCCAACCTCCCGGAACGCCAACGCCTGGTGCTGTTCCTGCACTACTTCGCGGATCTCGACTACCGGACGATTGCGGACGTGGTCGGGATCCGCCCCGGAACCGTCGGCGCCACATTGACGGCCGCCCGCGGCGCCCTACATCGCGCTCTCACCGAGGAGGAGACGTGTACGAGGTAGACGAGCTTCGCGACGCTCTCGACCGCGAATACCCGAAGTCGACGGGGCGGGGTGGCGACTGGCAAGACGTACTTGCGCGGACACCGGCGAGGCGTCCGAGGATGCCACGTCGACTTTCGCCAGGGATTGCGTTGGCAGCTGCCGTGGCCGTAGTGGCGGCCGTCGTCCTCCTGTGGCCCGTAGGCGACGGCTCGACCGGGATTCTCGAGCGGGCTCGTGCTGTCGCGACCGACGGCCCGGTCGTCCACCTAATCCTCGGGGCTGAAGACGCGCACATGACGGAGGTCGATCTGAATACGGGCAAGCGGCGACAACTCCAAGGCCGCCACGAACAGTGGTTCGATCCTGAGCGCGGCTTTCGTGATCTGTACACGGTCGACGGGCGCGTCAAGCAGGACATCCTCTATCCCGCGGGGAGCACACCCGAGACCGAGCGGCAGTTTCGCGAATTCGCCGCCGCCTACCGGAAGGCGCTCGAGTCTGGTCGAGCGTCGGTGTCGGGGAAGGGGACGTTCAACGGCGACGACGTCTACTGGATCCGGTTCCACGTCCGCTATCCATCGTTCGGGATCCCCGATTACGACGCCGACCACGAGGTTGCCGTCGACGCCGAGACCTTCGAGCCCCGCTTTTGGCGCGCGATCCCGACCGAGAAGTCGCTCAGCGCGCGCGAGGCAACGGAGTCGGAGATCGAGCTATGGGAGACGCCTCCCGGCGGGGCGCGGCGACTTCACCGCCGAGGCGGAGGGGAACGCGCTCGAGGAGGGATGGGGTGGGCTTTCGCGGCTCGGTCCGAGGAGCGTTGAACAAGCCCCGGCGATCCTGTCGCGCCCAGTGTTGTGGCTCGGTCCCGACTTCGCCGGCCTTCGAATCGCCGCGATCTTCGAGCTCAGCGCAGAGCGGGGCAAGGGTCGTTCGGTCGCCGAGCGAACTCCGGCAGCCGAGCTTTGCTACGGCCCGCGACTCAACGACACGTCGTGCGAAGCGCCTTATCCGTCGGCCGGAAAGAGGTATGTCCAGCTGACCGAGACCGACGCCCCGCACCGATGGTTTGGATGGGATCAGGCGATTGAGCCGAGCGAGGGCACCATCATCCTCAACGGCTTCGAGCGTCTGCACGCGCAGGGGTTTGCGCGAAAGGAGGGGACCTACTTGGTCATCAACGCATCCGACGAGCCGCTCCTCGTCCAGGCGGCAAAGGCGCTGGAGCGCCTGCCTTAGTGTCGGAAGTGGCGTCGGTGAGTGAAGATCATCGTCGCGTCGGCCGCGCGCGCGGCTTCGACGACTTCCTCGTCGCGCTTTGACCCGCCCGGTTGGATGATCGCCGTCACGCCCGCCTCGAGCGCGGCCTGCGGGCCGTCCGCGAAGGGGAAGAACGCGTCCGAAGCCAGCGACGCGCCCTCGAGCGAGTGGCCCTGCGCGCGGGCCTTGTCGATCGCCAGCCTCACCGCGTCGACGCGCGACATCTGCCCGGCCCCGATCCCCAACGTCCGTAAGTCGCGCACCAGCACGATCGCGTTCGAGGCGACGTGCTTGCAGACGCGCCACGCGAAGAGCAGGTCGCCCCACACGGCCTCGTCCGGCGAGCCGACAACCGCCTCCATTCCCTGCCGGTCCTCGACGCCCCAGTCGCGATCCTGCACGAGCAGGCCGCCGAGGACTCGCTTGTAGTCCCGCTCGCCCGGGTCGAACCGCCGCCGTTCACGGTCGACGAGGATCCGCGTGGTTGGCTTGGCCTGGAGCGCTTCGAGCGCGTTCGCGTCGAACCCCGGGGCCGCAAGCACCTCGACGAATTGCTCTGCAATGCGCGCTCCGAGCTCGCCGGGGATCGGCCGGTTGACCACGACCACGCCGCCGTACGCCGACAGCGGGTCGCACGCCAGCGCGCGCTCATACGCCTCCTCGATCGTCCCGGCGACGGCGACTCCGCATGGATTGGCGTGCTTGACGATCACGCACGCCGGCAGCGTGAACTCGAGCAGGAGCCCGCGTGCGGCGGAGAGGTCGTTCAGGTTGTTGAAGGACAGCTCCTTGCCGTGCAGCTTCTCCACCCGGGAAAGCAGGTGCCGGCGGGCGTGCGAGGCTGCGTAATAGGCGGCGCGCTGGTGCGGGTTCTCGCCGTACGGCAGCTCGGCGACCTTGACGAAGCTCGGCAGAAACGTGTTGGGGAAGACCTCGACGTCGGAAAACCAGGCGGCGATTGCAGCCTCGTACGCGGCCGTCGCGGAGAAGGCCTCGGCGGCCAGCTCGCGCCGCGTGTCGAGCGAGACGGCCCCGTCTGAACGCAGGGCCGCGAGGACATCGCCGAACCGCTCGCGCCGGCAGAGCGGGATCACATGCGCGAAGTTCTTCGCCGCGCCGCGGAGCATCGACGGCCCGCCGATGTCGATCATCTCGACTGCCTCCTCCTCGCGAACGCCGTAGCGGCTGACGATCTCCGCGAACGGATAGAGGTTCACGCAGACGAGGTCGAACGGCTTGATTCCGCGCCGCGACAACGCCTCGAGGTCGTCCGGGTGGTCGTGGCGGGCGAGGATCCCGGCGTGGATGTTCGGGTGCAGCGTCTTGACGCGCCCGCCGAGCAGCTCAGGGACCTCGGTCAGCTCATCGACCCGGGTTACCTCGAGACCGAGGCTCTCGAGGAAGGCCGCGGTTCCGTCGCTCGCGACCAACGCGACGCCGAGCTCGGCCAAGCCGGGCCCGAGCTCGTCGAGCCCGGCCTTGTCGTACGCGGAGATCAGCGCGCGCTGGATCACCGCGCCACGAGGTCGGCGACGACCTGAGGCAGCAGGCGATGCTCGACCGCCTGAACACGAGCGCGAAGCGACTCGACGGTGTCGCCGTCGTGCACGGGCACGCGCTCCGCCACGATGACGGCGCCGGTGTCGACGCCCTCGTCGACGAAATGTACGGTCGCCGCCGTCTCGGGCACCCCAGCGGCGAGCACGTCCTCGAGCGGATGCGCGCCGGGGAACTCCGGCAGCGGAGCCGAGTGCGTGTTCACGATCCGGCCGGCGAAGCGGTCGAGGAAGGTCGGTCGGAGCAGATGCATGTAGCCCGCACAGACCACGAGCTCGACGCCCTGAGCGGTGAACCACGCCGCCATCGCCGCGTCCCGCTCGTCGCGGTCGTGGTAGTCGCCGAGCTCGAAGACCTCCGTCGGGACCCCGGCCGACCGCCCGCGCTCGAGCGCGTATGCCTCGGCGCGGTTGGACGCGACGGCGACCACGGGGAGTCCGGCATCGAGCAGCGCCTGAAGGTTGGTGCCCTCACCGCTGACGAGAACGCCGATCACTCGGCGACGACGCGGCCGACCACGAGCCCGTCGGTGCCGGGCGGGACGACCGCGAGGTAGCCGATCCCGAGGTTGAAGACCCGGCGCAGCTCCTCCTCGTCGACGTGCCGCGCAAGCCACTCGAATACCGGCGGGCGCCGCCACGAGTCCCAGTCGATCTCCGCGCCGACGCCGTCGGGGAAGACACGCGCGATGTTGCCGAGGACCCCGCCGCCGGTGACGTGCGCGAGCGCGCGGACGTCGGCGCGCTCGCGCAGCGCGCGAACGTCTTGGAGATAGAGCCGCGTCGGCGCGAGCAGGTCGTCGCCCTCGTAGTCGTCCTGCTCGAGCAGGCGGCGAACGAGCGTGAAGCCGTTCGCATGCACACCGGCGGACGGGAAGCCGAGCACGACGTCGCCCGCCTCGACCCGCGAGCCGTCGATGAGGCGATCGCGATCCACGACGCCGACGCACGTACCGGCGAAGTCGAGCTCCTCGTCGCGGTAGATCCCGGGCAACTCGGCGGTCTCGCCGCCGAGCAGCATGCAGCCGGCGGCCCTGCAGACCTCGGCCATGCCCTCGACGAGCTCAGCCACCTGCTCGGCGTCGATCACGTTCGCGGCCACGTAGTCGAGCACGAACAGCGGGTCGGCGCCCGTCGTGAGCACGTCGTTGATGCAGTGCGCGGCGAGGTCGGCACCGCAGGCGCCGAGCCGTCCGCGCTCGCGCGCGACGATCAGCTTCGTGCCGACGCTGTCGGTCGAGGCCGCGAGGAAGCGCCGCTCGTCGAGCGGGTAGAGACCCGCGAAGACGCCGAAGCCCGTCGTTCCCGTCGACTCGACCGCCTCCCGGAGGCGTTGTACGACGGCCTCGCCCTTCGCGATCGAGACTCCGGCCGCGTCGTACGCCCCCACTGCCGCGCGAGTCTAGTCAGGGAGCACGACAGCGGAGTCCTACACTCGACGCGTGGCGCAGCTGGCCCTGCCTCTCGTCGCGTCCGTCATGTACGGCCTCCGTGCGCGCACGCTCGCGCGCCGCGGGACGGCGGTGCCGACGTGGCGGATCGCGTCCTTCGCGGGAGCGGTCGTGTTGTTCGTCGTGGCGCTCTCGCCGCCGCTCGAGTCCCGAGCCGAGGAGCTCTTCTCGTTCCACATGATCCAGCACGTCCTCCTCGGCGACCTCGCCCCCCTGCTGTTCGTGCTGGGCCTCACGGGCCCGCTGCTGCGGCCGCTGCTCGCGCTCGGTGCGATCGCGGCGCTCCGGCCGCTCGCGCATCCGCTGGTCGCGCTGCCCGTCTGGACGCTCAACCTCTACCTCTGGCACGTCCCGTTCCTGTACGAGGGCGCCGTGAACAACGACGCCGTGCACGCGCTCGAGCACATCTGCTTCTTCACGGCGGGCTCACTGATGTGGGCGGCGGTCGTCGAGGTGCTGCCCGGCCCGGCCTGGTTCGGGACGGCGGCGAAGCTCGGCTACGTCGTCGCCGTGCGCCTGCTCGAGACGATTCTCGGCAACATCTTCATCTGGGCCGGCCGGCCGATCTACGACGTCTATGCCGACGGCTCCGAGCTCTACGGCCTCTCGCCGCTCCGCGACCAGGGCCTGGCCGGGACGATCATGATGATCGAGGGGTCGCTGGTCACGCTCGGCGCGATCGCCTGGCTGTTCCTGCGCTGGGGCGCCGAGAGCGAGCTGCGCCAGCAGCTGATCGAGCAAGGAGTCGACGCCAAAGTGGCATCGCGGGCCGTCCGCTACGGCCGCGGAGAGGAAGTCGCCCGACCGCGCTGAACCCGAAAGCAGGTGTAGTGCGCTCCACGGGCTTCCATCATCTCGACATCGTCGTCTCCTCGATCGAGCGCAGCCTGCCGTTCTACCGGGAGCTCCTCGGGCCGCTCGGGTGGCACCGCCTCGGCGAGGTCGAGGGAGAGCGCGGCGAGACGATCCACTACCTCAGCGGACCCGGCAGCTCGCTCGGCCTCCGGGAGGCGACGACCCCGAGTGACCGCGCCTACGACCGCTACAGAGTCGGACTGCACCACATCGCCTTCGAGGCGCCGTCGCGCAGCGCCGTCGACGAGCGCACCGAGTGGCTGCGCGCGAACCAAATCGAGATCGAGAGCGGACCTCAGGCGTATTGGTATCAGCCTGGGTACTACGCCGTGTTTTTCTACGACCCTGACGGGCTCAAACTAGAGCTCGTGCATGTCCCGGCGCACGCCGCCTGACGAAAGGAGCCGCATGGCCACCACACCGCC
>Ga0126313_10001754_pt1 | contig 11671 bp, 8 predicted proteins | sample Plot105A_FD_89954 | JGI IMG/M metagenome (GOLD analysis project Ga0126313, IMG submission 89954) | Serpentine soil microbial communities from UC McLaughlin Reserve, CA, USA - Plot105A | ecosystem: Environmental > Terrestrial > Soil > Grasslands | place: USA: UC McLaughlin Reserve, Lake County...
ATCACACAGCGCATGATGAAGCGCGTCATAAGCGTGCTGCGCGACGCACGCCACGGCGGGACGGTGATCTTCATCCCCTCGGAGAACGCTGGAGAACCCTCCCACGAGTACCAATACATCGACCTCAGATACCGTTTCGCGGACGGCCGGTCCCGACTTAGTTTTCCCGACCTCATAGTAGACATCCTCAACCGCCTCGCCCAGCTCTACGGTACCGTCGATCAGCAGGAGCCGGGAGCTGTAGGCTGGGAAGAGTTCGAGGCGACGACTGACGCCCAGATAGAGACGCTCGACGAAGCGCTCTTCGAGACAGCCCACCTGATCGCAGGCCTTGCGGCGACCGACGGCGCGGTGGTCATGAGCAAGGGCAACGAGCTCCTGGGCTTCGGCGGCATGATCTCGGGCAGGGTCCCGGACGTCAAGAGCGTGGGGAGGGCGCTGGACCTCGAAGGCGAGAAGGTCGCCGAAGAGGGGACCGGGAACGTGGGTGCTCGACACCGCTCAGCCTATCGACTGACCGGTGCGCTGCCCGGATCTGTGGCGGTGGTGATCTCCCAGGACGGGGGCGTGCGCTGGGTATGCCAGAAAGGCGGCCGCGTCACGTACTGGGAGCAAGAGTGAACCGACCCTCGTCGATCGAGGGAGTAGAGAGGCAAACTGGGCCACAGATAGCGCGACGTACGGCTGCAGCCGAGGCCGGCAGGAACGACGCGGGGAGCCGGTCCTTCTCGGTTGCCTGAAAGTCCCGGACGAGCGTGCTACCTCAGATATACACACGCCCCTATCTTGCGGTTCCGCGCCCTGCTGGATGAGGAAGCGCCGAGGGTGGAGTTGGCATTAATCCAGTAACAGCGTCCTCGCGCTCCGTCTATCTATCCTCCGTTTGGTTTTACATCGTTGCTTTTGTCCCGTGGCTCGGGGCGCTGAAGGTAGTCTGGAAGCTGGGTTTTCTGTGGTCGCCGCATCGATCACGGCGATCTCAGGATCGACCTTGTGGGGACTGTCGGCAGACATCAGGAAGAGATGGTCCATACCCTCCAGAGCGCGGCGTAGGGATGCCGTATCCAAGAAGTTGCCGACTGCCAGCTCGACACCGTCGCCAAGCTTCTCAGCCGCTCGGTCCGGATCACGCACGGAGGCACAAATGGACACACCCGACCTCGTAGCTCTCGGACCACCTGCGATCCCACATTCCCTTTCGCCCGAGTTACCAACGCCTTCGTCATCGTACATCACTCCTTTCTGCGCGAGCGGGTTCTCCGCACAGAGGTAGTTGGCGGGCACTATGCTAGACCGCGATGAGATCGCTGCTGAGCACCGCTGCCTCATCGAAGAAGTAGACCGCCATAGGCTGCGTACGACTCTTTCGCTTACCGCTATCACGGCATTCTTCCCTATCGCCCCTTGGCAGCAGCCGGTCATGCCCCAACCGCCATACCCTTTGCTATGCGGTTTCCCCTAGTCCTGCCGCCCCCATGATACGCCCGATGTTCTCCGGCGCGAAGAACTCCGAGATTGGTACCGTCCCGACAACCGTGCCTAAGAAGCGGTCAGTTTGCTCCTGTTCGTGGTGTAGCGCGGCGAAGAGCTGCTGCTGCTCGGGCGAGGGCGGCTGGAGCGTCGCGAACTCGCAGGTCAGCTCGAAGAGAGGCAGCGAGGCCTCATTGCGCCGTCGCTCATAATCCGCGAGCGCATCCTCGAGCGTATGGCGGCCCGATAGCCCATCGTTGATCGCCCCGGTCAGCAGTTCGGCATCGCGGAAGGCGTCGCTGATCCCTTGCGCAGTGATCGGGTCCTTGTGGTAACCGGCATCACCAACCAGCGCCCAGCCTGGTCCATAGGGCTTGCGGTAGAAGTTGGGCAGGACGGGCGTGCCGCGGAAGCGCTCGGTCCTTTTGCCGCTGCGGACGCGTTCAGCAAGCCCGGGCGCAAGGTCCAGTGCCTTCGAGAAGTTGCCCTCGATGTCAGAGCGCACCTCGTGGAAAGCGGCGCGGGGCCAGTAGACGATGGTGATGGTCTGTCCGTCGTTGGCCGGGGCGGCGATGATCATCCGGTCGGGCCGCGGATAGAGCTCGGCACCCTGTATGGGAACCTCGCTCCAGTACGTGTAGTAGGCGCAGGTGAACGTGGTCCGCACATTGTAGGTGGCCGCCCGGGCGGTGCGCGCGACCAACGAGCGTAGTCCATCGGCACCGATGACAATTCGGGCCTTCTCGGTCACCATCGCACCGTCCACCGCGCGCCCACGGATCCCGACCACTCGTTCGCCGTCAGTTACGAGCTCTTTCACCGAGAAGTGCTCCCGTAACTCCGCGCCGGCGGCAACAGCCGCCTCCACCAGGATCTGATCCAGGACCCTACGTCGCGGGGCGTACCCCTCGGCGACGTCGTCCGCCGGCGGTGGCGAGCCCACCAGGGCGAACGGGCCAACGTCGAGCATTTGCTGCAGAACCGGCGGACAGTTAGACGCGACGATCCTGTCCAGCAGCCCCCAGCGCTTTAGGCGGGCGATGCCCGGCTGGTGGATGTAATGGGTAGAGAGGGTGTCGCTCGGGAAGCCGGCCCTGTCCAGCAACAAGACCCGGTAGCCCTTGCGGGCGAGCAGCATCGCCGTCGGTGATCCGGCGCAGCGGGCGCCGATCACAATCGCGTCGTACATCATAGACTCCTTTCGCAAGCTTCTCGGCCAGTGGGCAATGGCGGGCTCCGCACCGACCCTTGGCGTCGGTGGCGTTACAGTCGCCGACTCGGCTGAATGTTCGCGTTCATCCGGAAGAAGTTCGTTGGGTCGTACCGGTCCTTGAGTGCAGTCAGCCGCTTCAGGCGTTCCCCATAGGCGGCCTCGACACCAGCGGTGTCCTCGTCGGAGAGGAAGTTCGCGTACACGCCCACGCTGTGCGGGCTCATGGCTTCCCACCCCTCACGCACCCACGAAGAGTGGCCGTCGCCGTTGGGATCGGGTGGCGGCCAGGCAGCGGTGACGTTGAACTCGAACCCAACCTCGCGCGCTCCCACCGCCGTCGCTTCCGGGTCGACCCGGCTGGCTGCCCCGCCGACCGCCCATCCACCGATTTGCGAAAAGGGTGACGTAATGGATTCGACGCGGCTCACGATCACGTCGATGACCTCGTCGGAGAGGTTCGGGAGCCTGTGCGACTTCCAGTAGTAGTGCATTCCGTGCGGCGCTCCGCCATCGAGCATCGACTGGATCGCCAGGTACGGCACTGGGCGCACCACCTCGGCGATGGGCGTGCCGATCGCGCGCAGTGGTGCGATCGCCTTCTGGCCCGCGGCCGGGACGCCCGCCCAGACGAGCACGAGTCCCACGACCGGCTTTCCGTACTGCTCCGGTGGCAGGAATGGCATCGGAGGGGCTAGGCGCAGCGCGATGGTGATGCCCAACTCGTCTGGCGCCTCAGGGGCGAAGTCCCGGAGGAAGCGGAGAACCTGCGGCGCGTCGGCCAGCGACCAAAAGATCGGACCCCCGAGCACGATTGGTCCCACCGGATGAAGCCGGTACTCGAAGGCGGTGGCGATCCCGAAGTTACCTCCCCCTCCCTTAAGGCCCCAGAAGAGCTCGGGGTCGGTCTCGGCGTTGACGTGAATCCGCTCGGCGTCGGAGGTCACCAGGTCGACGGAGAGCAGGTTGTCCACCGTCAGCCCGTGCTTGCGCATCAGGTGGCCCAGCCCCCCGCCGAGCGTCAGGCCTGCGACTCCGGTGTGGCTGATGATTCCGCCCGTGGTGGCAAGCCCGGCTTGTTGCGTAGCGCGGTCGAGTTCCGCCCACAGGACACCGCCCGCCGCCCGCGCCGTGCGCGCCCCAGTATCAACGCGGACTTGCTTCATGAGCGAGAGGTCGATCATCAGACCGCCGTCGCACACGGCGTGGCCGGCGACGGCGTGGCCGCCTCCACGCACCGAGACGAGCAGATCACGCTCCCGCGCGAACCGGACGGCCTCGACGACGTCGTCGGTGCCCGCGCACCGGGCGATGAGCGCAGGACGCCGGTCGATGGCGCCGTTCCAGATGCGGCGGGCTTCGTCGTAGCCTTCCTCGCCAGGCCTGAGCAGCGCGCCACGGAAGCGGGTTCGCAGCTCACCGACAGCCTTCGATTCGATATCTCTCTCTTCGATCATTGGGGTCCTCCTCTCTGTTCAATGCACCCGTGACCGGGACAGGGCGTTCTCCAGGAATTCCTCAAGCCGGGTCGGCGTCATCGCTTCAGCCGTGCGCTCGACACCGTCGAACGGCCGGCCTTCGTTGAGGGCGAGCTGCATATCCACGAGGAGCGACGCTGCCTCCGCCGACATGCCGGCAGCGAGGAGCGCACCCTTCATGTCGGCCGGAGGGAACTCGACGTACGGTAGCTCTGGCAGGCCCAACAACGTGCCCATGGCACGCGTCGCCTCGCGCATGCTCACGTCCTCCGGCCCCAGGAGTATCTTGACCTGGTGTCCCGTGAAGTCGCGGCGTACCAATCGCTTGGCGGCCTCGCGTGCGACGTCCTGAGTCGCGATCATCGGGAACCTCAGATCGCCCTTGATCGCGCTCCCGTTGATCTTCTGTGACTGTATCAGCGGTAGGTTCGCTAGTAGATAGTCCATGTAGAACGCAGACCTCAACACGAGGACGTTGATGTCCTCGTGCTCGAACAGCCGCTGCTCGTATTCACGGAGTCCTGCCGGGGGTCCCGCCACGTTTTCCTCCTGATCGACGCCGACCGCGCTCAGCGCGACGACGTGACTCACCGGCCGCTCCCGCAAGGCCTTCGCGAGAGCGCGGCTGATGGTCGAGCGGGTGGCCACGAACTGCGGGTCCGCCAGGTTCTCAGGAAGGAGAACGAGGGCCGCGACGGTATCCTTGAACAACGACCCCAGGTCCTCGACATTGGTCGCGTCGCCCGTCACGACCTGGGCGCCGCGCTCGCGAAACTCCTCCAGCTTCCGTTCGTGCTCGAACACGCGAACTTCCTCGTTCTGGCGCAGGAGCAGGTCGGTCACCTTACTTCCGACGTTCCCCGCCGCGCCCATCACCGCGATCATCATCGTCTCCTTCCCTTGGTCCTCACTTCGTCGGTTCCCGTTGCTCTCTCTGTCTAGAATCATCTTCCTCCACCTGCTCGATCATGAATGCGGCGAGGTCTGACCAGTTGCGGAAGCTGCGGAACGCGCCGCTGATGACCTCCCGTACGCTCCCGCGGTACTCCGACCCACCTGCCACCTGCTCCTTCCAGAGGCGGACGGCGAAGAGATGGGAGTGCAATCTCGCCGCATGGCGCTTCCCAGCTGCCCTATCATTGTTTTGCATCTGTCCTCGCAGTCTCGGCATCCAGTGCTTCGTTTCCGACCTAAGGATAGGCGAGGCAGCATTCCTCAAGCGTTCCGCGGGGCGTTTCTGGAAAGGAATTTAGGGAGGAATTTTTGAGCTAAGTGTCCTCAGTCTCAGATTCGGGCGAGGATAGCAGTGGCCTCGCGTAGATCCGGGGTGTCCCAGCCTTCGGTAAGCTCATCGAAGATCTCGGCGAGAAGCTCGTGCGCCTCGCTCGCCCCTACACCGTCGCCGCGCTCCATCCGGTGACGGAGGAGGCCCGCCGCCGCTCTGAGCTCGAAAGATCTCGCTCCCTGGCGGCGTGCGACCCGGAGTGCGTGTTCGAACTCCGCCTCGGCGTCTTTCGCGGGGGCACCGAGCACCTCGAGGAACTCCGCGCGAAGGCGGCGGGCCTCCGCCTCCCACACACGGGCGGCCCCGCCCATTTCGAGCGCTCGTTCGGCCGCCGCGAACCCTGCTCGGGCGTCCCCCGCTGTTGCGCAGGTCTCGAGAAGCAAGCGAACGAGGTAGGCGCGCATTCCAGGGGCATGGTCGGCTCTGCCCAGCTCATTCAATGCATGCTGGATGCGAGCGATACCGGCTTCCGCCTGCCCGTCAAGCACGGCGACGTAGCCGTTAAGGGCGGCGCCGTTGACCTGTGACGGCCTCCAATGGTGCTCGAGCCCGTCGTCATTGAGCGACGCGGTGTACGCGCGAACGCGCTCGGGCTCGCGCATGTCGACGGCCAGCATCGCGGCGAACACCAACGCCGTCCCGCGGCTGTGCAGGTGTCCGATCTCATCCGCCAGGGCTAGGGCGGCATCCCGTGCCCGCGTTGCCGCCTCGGGAAAGCCGAGGAACCACAGCGTGTTCCCTAGGCGGCTTAGGCAGATCACTTTGGGATCCAGGCCGTACCTCAACAGGTGAGCGGGGCGATGTTCCGGACGATAGAGGTCTACGGCGGCCTCGAAGTGCCTCCTTGCAGCCTTAAATTCGCCCTGCCAGAACGCGGCGATCCCGAGCACGTACTCGCCCTCTACGAGGAGCACGTCGGCGGTGTCGCGCTCGCCGCGCGCGTGCAGTTGTTCGCCGAACTGCCGCGCCGCCTCGAAGTCGCCGCGGGAGAGGCTTGCGAGCGCCAGCGAACGGACGAGCGGGGGCGGCGGTTCGACCCCGAGCGTGCGCGTGAGCTCGAGGGCACGCTGCTGCACCCCGGTCAGGCGCCCCGACGAGTATCCCTCGACTCCCCCGAGCGGCGCCGGGAGCGCGCTGAGGATTGCGAGCTCTCGTGTGTCGCGCTCGGGACTCTCCGGAAGTGTGCGGAGCAGGTCGAGCGCACGCTCAAAGAGGCGGATCGCCTCGATGTTCGCGTGCAGCTGCGCCGCTTCCGCCGCGCGCCCATACCATGTGACGGCCTCGTCAGCCGCGCCGGCACGCTCGTAATGCGCGGCAAGCTGCCCGCTCACCGGCCCCGGATCGGAGGCGTAGATGCACTCCAGCGCCTGCGCAATGCGGCGGTGGTGGTGGCGGCGCCGTGCGGGACTAAGGGCGAGGTAGGCGACCTCCCGGATCTTGTCGTGGCTGAAGTCGTACGCATCGGCGCCCTGCTCGCGGACGATACGGCGTCGCCACAGCTCATCGAGGCCGCGAACCAGCGTTTCCTCGTCGGCCTCGCTCGCTTGCGCGAGCACATCTGACGTGAACTCTCGCCCGATCGTCGCGGCGACGCCTGCGAGCTCCCGGACCGGCTCCGGCAACTGCGCCAGGCGGGACCCGATCACTGCCTGCACCTTCGGGCTTATCCACCAGCGCTCGGCATCTCCACTCTTCCACCCGGCACGCAGCGCCTCGACCACGAACAGCGGATTGCCCTCGGTCTCACCGTAGAGCCGATCCGCATCCGGCTCCTCTAGCGGGCGCCCGGCGAGCCGCTCGGCGAGCACGACCGTCTCCTCTCGGGTGAGCCGCCCGACCTCGATCTCGGTGAAACGCTCCAACGCTTGCAGCCCAGCGAGGAGGTCGTTCAGGGGATGCTGGCGGTCGATCTCCTCGCGCCGGGCCGTCGCCGCCACGAGCAGACGGGCTTTCGGCGCGATCCGCAGCAGGTAGTGGAGGAACTGCAGCGTCTCCCGGTCGCACCACTGGAGGTCGTCGGTGACGAGCAGGAGCGGAGCCCCCGATGCGAAGATCGCCCGGGCGACGGCGTCGAACAGCCGTTGCCGCTGCTCGCCCTCGGGCAACTGCTCGGGGTGGGCGAGGTCGGGCACCTCCGAAAGCAACTCCGGCAACAGACGCGCGAGCTCGGTGAGACGCGCCCGGTCGAGCCGCTGCAAGCGCGCCTTGAACGCCTCCGAGCGGAGCCAGGCCACCACCGGCCCGTAGGCGAGCGCGCCTTCCACGGCGTACGAGCGCGCTTCGGCGGTCACGGCCCCGCGATGGGCGCACCACGAGCGCAACTCCTCGACGAGCCGCGTCTTCCCGATGCCAGGTTCACCGGTCAGGAGGACGAGTTGTGCTCGTCCTCTCTCGGCCTGGCGCCAGAGCGTGGCCAGGCGTTTCCGCTCCGGCCCACGCCCGACGATCGGAGGACCACCGACTCGTCCGGCCTGACGCTCTGCAGCCATGGGTTCCCACTCCAGCGGCAGCAGTGCCTCGTAGGCCTCGCGCGTTGGCGCCGACGGCTCGACACCCAGCTCGCGCTCCAGGGTCTCCGCGCACGTGTGGTACACCCGAAGCGCCCGCGCCCGATCCCCGCGCGCGTCGTACAGCTGCATGAGAAGCCGGTACGTCTCCTCGCGGAGCGGGTCGTGCCGTAGGAGCCGCTCGGTGTACCGGATCGCCTGCGCATAGTCGCCACGCGCCTCAAGGAGCGCTGCGAGGCGCTCGAGAGCCTCGAGATAGCGCTGGCGGAGCCATTCACGCTCTTCGAAGAGCCACTCGTCGTAGCACCCCTCAAGAAGGTCTCCCTTGTACAGCTCGACGGCTTCCTGCAACGCGGCGAGGCCGCCATCGGCGGCTTCACTCTCCGCCCGCTGGAGCGACTCCTCGAAGGCAGTGACGTCGAGCCAGAAGGGCGCATCCGCCCGCCACTGGAGCGTCCGCGATGTTATGTCGAGGTACCGCTCGTGGTCCGGAAGGGCGCGGCGGAGGTTGTGGAGCACGTGGCGGAGGTTCGTCCGCGCTTGCCGCTCGGTCGAGTCGGGCCAAAGGAGGAACGCGAGACGCTGTCGGGGCTGAGGTGCCTCCCAATTGAGGAGCAGGTAGGCAAGCAGCGACACGGCGCGCGCAGACTGGAGTGGCGGCAGGGAGAGTCCCTCATAGCGAAGGTCCAGCTCGCCGAGGAGCCGAATGCAGAGAGTCGGTGACTCCATGGGGATGGTTCCTTTGCGCCTGACCTTGAAGCCCGCGGTCGCCGAAGCGACATGCGCCCGTTCGATGGGCATTACCAGCCAGTGTATCTGCCGTAGTGTGCGCTGGTGAGCTTGCTCTGTCAACCGGTGGCTGCCCGACAGGCGCTCTCTGACTTCCGACTCCGGCGTACGTCGCTCTCAGCCTATCGGAACTACTACAGGTGCTGTGGACGCCGCGACAAGAGCACGGACGTCTGCTCACAGGCTAAGGGCGTCCGTGCCGAAGTGGTCGAAGGTATGGTCTGGGATTTCGTATCCGGCCTTCTTAAGGATCCTGAGCAGCTACGGAGCGACCTGGACGCGATGATAAAGTTCGAGCGCGACAACGCACGTAGCAACCCAGAGCGCGAGGCGAAGGTGTGGCTCGCTAAGCTGACCGAGGTGGACCGCAAGAGGAGCGGCTTTCAGGACATGGCTGCTGAAGGCCTTATCACCTTCGCCGAGCTACGGGCCAAGCTCACTGCACTTGAAGAGACCCGCGAGACGGCGCGTCGGGAGCTGGAAGCTCTCGACAGGCGCCGGGAGAAGATAGAGGAGCTGGAGCGGAACCGCGACGCCCTCTTGGACTCCCTTGTGGCCGTAGCCCCGGACGCTTTGGACGCCCTCATGCCAGAGGAACGCCTCCAAGTCTACAAGATGCTCGGGCTCCGGGTGGCCGTGAGACCGGAGGGCGACATCGAGGCGAGCGGGGCGTTCACGAACGACTTTAGCGTGTGCACACACGAACCGGCACGAGCGTGATCCCCCACCCCTCCCGCGACCGGAACTCGCCGTACGCGAACTCCACGCTCTTACCGTCCTGCCAAAACTTCACGAACCTTTCCCGGTCTCCCGGGTGGTTCGGATCGTAGACGTAGACTCGCCCTTCCTCGATCCGGTACGGCACGACCGCGTGGGCTCGCCTGAATCACGAAAGGAACCTCCGGTTGAGCGCCGGCCCGAAGCAGAGGACGTGCGGGGACAGGCTCGTCCCCGCCAGACGAACCCGCTCGAGGACGCGCTCCGGCCTCCCGCCCCCGGAAGCCACCCAGTCCCATACGGTGGCGAGAACCGCCCGCGAGCGAAACTGCCGGAGGTGGTGCTTTCGGAGTACGGCCAGCAACTCCGAGGTGAGTGGGAGCTCCGCGAGCGGCGGGCGGAGTATCCCCGCCGCGCGACCGGTGAAGCTCAGGAGCGCCGCGGCGGCCATGCCGAAACAAAGCCCCTTCCCGTACACCAAAGGGTCGAACGGGCGGAGGAAAGATCTTCCGTCCGTTCGGTTCGGGGTAAGACCATTCGGGTTGTGAAAGCCGAAGCCGTCGCGAGCCGGGTCGAATTTATAGACCTCGGGTGTCAGCATTCAGGCAGTACACTGCTTTGGGCGGCCCGCGCGATCGGCGATGACCGTCGTGGCCGAGTCGCTTTCATGGTCACGCCCGAGCCACCGGCCGTCGCCCTCCAAGAATTGCTTACGCTGACGGCTATATATGAATCGCGTGCCCGTCTACCGCCATCGCGGCCTCGCCCATGACCTCGGCGAGGCTCGGGTGGGCGTGGACGGACATGCCCATCTCCTGCGGCGTCCCCTCGACCAGCTTGGCGAAGACGCCCTCGGCGATGAGATCCGTGACCTTCGGGCCTATCATGTGCATCCCCAAAATAAGGTCGGTCTCCGCATCGGCGACCACCTTCACGAAGCCGTTAGGCTCGCCTTCTATGAGGGCCTTGCCGATAGCGCGGAAGGGGAACTTCGACTCCTTGACCTCGTAGCCCTCGCCCTCGGCCTGCTGGCGATTGAGGCCGAAGGAGGCGACCTCCGGGCGGCAGAAGGTGACGCGCGGGACCATGTTCTGGTCCAGCGGCAACGGGTCCTCGCCAGCCATGTGCTCGACGGCGATGATGCCCTCGTGCCCGGCCGCGTGCGCAAGCCAGTAGCCGCCGATCACGTCGCCCGCAGCGTAAACCCCGTCCTCGGCGGTCCGGTAAAACTCGTCCACCTGGATCTCGCCGCCGTCGTTCACTTCGACGTTCGTAACGTCCAGATTGAGATCCTCTATCGCGGTCTTCCGGCCGATGGCGACCAGGATCTGCTCGGCCTCCAGGGTCTCGCCATCTTCGCCGCCGCCCTCACCGGCTGCGTCGGCCTCACCGCCGTAGGTGCTCTCCTCGTCGGCCTCATCTTCTTGCTCCTCCTGGCTTACGGAGGTAACTTTAATCTTCACTCCGTCGTCCGACTTCTCGAGGCTCTCCGTGTCGGCCATGCTGCTCGTCATGACCCGGATGCCGCGGTTCTCAAACTGCTTCCGAAGCTCGTCCGAGATCTCCGGGTCCTCGGTCGGCAGGAGCCTGTCCAGGACCTCGACGATGGTCACCTCGGTCCCGAAGTCCCTGTACATGCTGGCGAACTCGGTGCCCACGGCCCCGCTCCCAAGGACGATAATCGAGTTAGGGTAATCCTTCGCCACTACCACGTCATCGCTGGAGACGATCTTCTCGTGGTCTATCTCCAGGCCCGGTAGGGTCCTCACGGCGCTCCCCGCGGCGATGAGAACGTTCTCGCCCTCGATCTCCTGCGTCTCGCCGTCCTCGCTCTCAACCTGAATTTTCTTTGGCTCGACGAAGCTGCCGAACCCGGTGAAGACCTGGATCTTGTTCTTCCTCATCAGACCCGAGACGCCCTTCTGCAGGCGCCCCACGACATCATCCCTGTACTCCGCGAGTTGCTCGTAGTCGAGCTCGAAGCCGTTGACGTTTATCCCAAACTCTTCGCTGTGGTTGAAGGCGTTCAAGAGCTCCGCGGTGTGGAGCAGGGCCTTGGTCGGGATGCAGCCCCAGTTCAAGCACGTCCCGCCCAGTACCTGCTCCTTCTCGACCAGCGCCACGCTCATCCCGAGCTGGCTCGCCCGGATCGCGGGTATGTACCCCCCGTTTCCGCTGCCGATGATGACAAGGTCGAACTTGTTGTTGTCTTCCG
>Ga0126313_10001755_pt1 | contig 11671 bp, 8 predicted proteins | sample Plot105A_FD_89954 | JGI IMG/M metagenome (GOLD analysis project Ga0126313, IMG submission 89954) | Serpentine soil microbial communities from UC McLaughlin Reserve, CA, USA - Plot105A | ecosystem: Environmental > Terrestrial > Soil > Grasslands | place: USA: UC McLaughlin Reserve, Lake County...
CTTGCCATCGTTGCCCCCGAAGGGATCGTTCGCATCGGGGCTACCCGCGCGGTCCTCGTCGTTGAGGGTGGGCACGTCGTAGGTGGTGTTGCCTATGGCGTCGAGGTCTATGCTAAGGACGGCGGCAGAGAGTGCGTACTCGGGCAGGAGAGCGAAGTTGTTCGACGGCGCACCGTGGTTGGTGTTGCCGCCGACGGCGACGTAGAGGGTGTTGGTGGCCTCGTCCAGCTGCAATCCGTTCGTAGCGTGGTTCTCTTCCGAGCGGGATAGACCGCGAACGAGGTCGACCTTGTTCCAGCTCGAGCCGTTCCAGGTGAGGCGCGAGATGATCCCCGAGTTGGTGTCCAGGTTGACGTCGCCCGTCCCATTGGCGCCGGCACCGATGCGCGGGTCGCTGGAGGAAACGTAGATGACGGGGTTCGAAGCGGTTCCCGCTACCAGGAGTCCCGTCACCTGCCGCTTGGTCAGACTCGAGTTCAAAGTACCATCGTCGTCGTGATTGGGGATATCCTTGACGAGGTTGATGGTCTGCGTCGCCGTCACGGAGTAGCTGTTGGCCCCGTTGCGCGCGACGGTGTACACCTTGATCGTCCCGTTCTGCTGGGCCACGTAGAGCCGGCCGTCGGGGCCAAACTGGAGCGAGGTAGGCCTCTCCGAGGTCTCGCCCTGCAGCACGCTCTTCCCGAAGCCGATGGTCTCCACGGCCTGAGACGGGCGTGCTAGTACAAACAAGCTAGCGGCCACGACGACCGCCGCCAACACCGACAACAGCCCGAGAGCGTTCTTCTTCATCCTTCCCTCCTTAAAACTCTGGACACGCACGTGGTGAACATCAGCTCAAGGTCCCTCCCCAATGAGGCGACACCCCAACCTGTCCCGTGCCGTGTTGCGGCTTTAGCGCCGACCTGGATCGGTTCTTTATGCTCGATGTCAGTCCCCGCTCCGATACGTTGCGGTTTTCACTATCCAGTGGAATGCTAGTGAGCGCAGAGCAAATGCGCATCGGTCGTATGGCACATTTTGCGTCCCCCGGGCTGCTCATCTGCCGGCTACCTTCTTCGGCATTCTCCACAAGAGGCAGTGCACCAGGAGTAAGAAGGCTGCGACGTTCCGCCGACTCAGCGACTTTCGGGCGCCACGCCTCCGGTTGTCTGGAGGCGCGGCGCCCGAGGGAGAGATCACCCCAGCACGACGAATGCGTCAACGTCCACGCGTGTCCCGCTCGAGGCCGCGTTCTTGTTACCTGACACGCGCACCTCCAGCGTATGGGTCTGCGAGGGGTCCAGGTCGTTCTGCGTGAAGACCATCGTGCGAGGTTTCTCGACTGAGGAGTACAGGTCGACCGTACTGACCTTGACGCCGTCTATCCATACGGTTGCCTTGCCGCGATCTGCGTTCTTGGTCGCGACCCAGGTAACGCTCCTGCCCGTGAAGCTGAACTGCGCATTGCTCCCACTAGCCGTGGCGTAGTTCAAGCTTCCACCGTATGCTGAGCTCAGAGCTTCGGAAGTCCAGGTACCGACGTACGTAACCGCGCTACTCATTTCCTGGTAGTCGTTTACGCTAAACACCGACCCATTGGCCCAGTCGCTCCAGTTGCCCACCTGATCCCTGGCCTGCACCCGGAACTGGTAAGTGTTGCCGGGAGACAGTTGGCGGGTGCTGGTTGTCGACGTGGTGGATATCGGTACGGTTGCGAAGTCACCTCCGTTGGTGCTCTGCTGCAGCTTGTACTCTGAGACGCCGGTTCCGCCGTCCGTTGCCGACCAGGTCAGCTTGACGGGGATCGTGCTGGTACCCAGCGTCGAGTTCGTGATGAGGTTTCGCGCCGGCGGCTGGACGGTCGGCGCCGTGGCGTCTACCGTCCAGGCACGGCCAGCGGGAGTAGTATCCGCGTTGCCGTCCGGATCGGTGGCCTTGACCTCAAATGTGTGCGGCCCGTCGGCCAGGTTGTAGCTCGTGGGCGAAGCACAGCTGCTGAAGGAGCCACCGTCGAGACTGCACTCGAAAGACGAACCCGGCTCCGAGGAGGAGAAGGCGAACGTCACCGAGCCGCCGGTGGTGCTGCCTTCCTGGGGCCCCGAAACGATGGAGGTCTCAGGCGGAGTGGTATCGGAGGCCGTGGTAACAGCCTGATTGAGCGAGAACTCCGAAGTGTTGCCCGCGGCGTCAGTCGCAGTCGCCGTCACGTAGTTCCCCGCCACAACGCCGCTTATCGTCACCGCAAACGTACCGTCGATGTTTGCGGTAGCCGAGCCAACGAAGGTCTTGCCTTCTCCGTATACTTTATTGCTGCCTCTATCCGCGAGGAAAACCTCGACCGTGCAGCCACTGCAGACCGACCCGGTAACCTTCTCGGGCGTTGCCCTCCCGATATCCGGGAAGTTCAGTTGCTCGTTGGCTCCGCCATCGGCATCACCCGGGTCGTTCGGGTTCGGGCCGCCCGGAGACAGATCGATACCACGACCCCCGTTGCCGAAGATCGAATTGCGGGTGAAGGTGTTGAAGTCACTGTCATCGGTGGTAACAAGGATGCCAACGGGGTTGTTCGCGATCGTGTTGTTGGGACCTACGTGGTTGCTGTCCGAGTTGCTGCCCAGCTTTACGCCAGCGACGGAATTCGGTATGGGGCTATTGTCGAACGACACACCGATCCAGTTGTCGTGGATCTGGTTGGCAAGGACGTTCTGGCCCGCCCGGATCCCTCCTTCGCCGTTGTTTCCTATGACGTTTCCGGTAACCTCGTTGTTGCGCACCTGGTCCTGGAGGTGCACGCCTTGCTCGCCGTTGGAGGTGTAGGCTGGGGCGGTATTGCCGGTTACGCCGGTGCCGATGAAGTTCCCTATCACCCTATTGTTCACGGTCTCTGGCAGGTGAGATACCTCGATGCCTGCCCACCCATTACCGGAGAGAACGTTGCGTTCGCCCGGCTGAGTACCGCCGATTACGTTGTCCGACGCGCCGGAGTTGAGGTCTACGCCGTGCTTGATGTTCCCGAGCCGCTTGTCCCCACCGGGCCCGAGCCCCACGATGTTGTTGATCACGCGGTTGAAGTCCGTGGTCTCGCCCGTAATCACCACGCCCCTTCGGGAGTTGCCCGAGACGACGTTGCGGTCGGCCGCCGAAGTGCCCCCGACGGTGTTGTGCTGAGGACCGTGTATCATCAAGATGCCGTCCCCGGCGGCCGTGTAGTCGATGGCGGCGTAATCGCCGGCGGCGTTGGTGCCGACAAAGTTGCCGACGACGGTGTTGTTGCGGGCTCCGCTACCATTTAGCTGTATCGGGTTCTTCACTTTGAAGAGGGCGAGGCCACGTATGGTGTTGCCGGGAGACGTCACGAACAGCCCGCGGCTATTGGTGTACGTTCCGGCAGAGGTGGTGATCTCCACCATTATCGTGGCGTTGCTCACTTGCGGATCGGTGTTGGGCGACGACCCAGGCTGGGTATAGCCGTCGATCGTGGTGCCGCCGGTCGTATCGCTGATGTCTGGAAGCGGACTCGCCAGCTGGATGGTCCGGACGCCGGGTCCAGGAATGTTGAAGGCGATGGTGTCCGGACCGGTGTGGAGATTGGCTTCCTCGATCGCCGCCCGCAGGGTGCAGCCGCCGGCGGATGTCGCGCAAGTCCCGTCCCCGGGCTGTGCGTCGGCAACATCGTTTTGGGAATCCACTGTGAAGGTCAAGCTCGCGGCGGCCGCTGGGTTAGCCTTGAGCGCGACACCTAGAAAGAAGGCCAACATCGCCACCACTGCGGCGAAAGCAAGAGTCCTACGGTCTGCCATGTTCTCTCCCTACAATGCGGATACTTTGTCACCTGCCCCGTACCATCTCGACCCTTGTGATCATCCAGGTCCATCGGGAGGATTACATGTGCCGTACGACCTATCTTTTCTGTTTATTTACAGCATCGGTCTGCGCACAGACCTGCTGTCACTCCTCGGTCACGGTAAACGTGACGGTTAGCGGCGTGCCTACTGTGCCACCGGCGTTGGACATCGAGTAGGGGGTCGCGCTGAGGGTGTGTAAACCGGCCGTCGGGGTCCAAGGATTGTAGTTGCCATCGACGTCACCGGTCAGTGAGTATGGCGGAGTGTTCTCTATCCGGCGGTACGCATCCAGCACAAAGCTAACGCTCCCAACGCTCATAGTAGAGAAGTCGGCGCGTAGCCCAGGTGACGGGTTGGCAGCATGGCGAGGTTAAGGGTCATACCGTCGGTCAGGGACGCGATGGGTTGATCAGTGTCGGCGTTGATGAGGGTGAAACCGGTGGTGCTCTGGCCCGTGTCGATACTCTCTAGAAGCACCACCCAATCCTCCGATGGTGAATCCGGCGGCGTACCCAGAGCAACGCTGCCACCACCCATCACGGTCGATACGGCGGCGTCGAACACGCCGGTGCGCGGATTGTACCAGCGCTTCTGGAAGACGCCCGATACTCCGCTCAGGTCCAGCGTACCGGTCGTGGTGGCGGTGGGGAGGTACACGGCGTACAACTCGCCCGGCTTTGCAAATACCTGCCCCCTACCAAAGTCTGTGGGCTCCCCAGTGAGCAGCCAATCCTGCGGCTCCATCTCCCAGAACGGCAACCTCCTCTGCATGAAAAGTCGTGCATAGCGTGTATAGGTCCACAGCTCTTCGTAGCGCCGGAAGTCCTCGAGGGTCTGGTCCTCCTCCTTTACGTACCACTCGAGCTGTCCACCGGAGAAATACGTTGGCCAGAGTATCTTCTTGCGCTGGTCTGAGGCATTGGTAGGTGTTGCGCTTTCCAACTCATCCACAGAGATGACCAACGGTCTGCCCGCAGCGGCCGTCAGCCTTCGCCACCGCTCCACCTCGTCGCCGTGGCCCGCGTATCTGCCCGGGTACTGGAACGCCGTTGTGGAGAAGCGCTCGTCGCCCAGCAACGGCTTCCAGGTGATGCCCGGGTCGGCGAGCTGGTGGACGGTTATCGGATGGTCGTAGGGATCGACCTGCTGGATGTAGCCCGCGAACTCCTTGATGGCTTCGGGGCTCAGCGGATAGAGGTGGTCGTACTCCTCAGATATGTTCCATTGAATCGCCAGGTGCTGGCTGAAGCGGGCTACCATTTCCCGGTAGAAGAGCTTGCGCTCGATGCCCAATGCACCATCGTCGAGCTCCCGTTTGTTGGCTTCTTCCGCCTCATTGAGCACGAAGTGCAGGTGTATCCTCTCCCTCTGGGCGTAGGCGAAGGCGACCTGCCATTGCTTGAGCTTGCTCACGTCAAAGTGCAGGTTGTCGTTGGAGGGACTGCCCGCCCAGTCCACCGGCCCAACGTATGGAGAGCTGTCGCGGCCGTCCCCGCCTATGTTCATGGGCATGAAGTAAATGGAGTTCACGCCCTGTAAGGAGAGGTAGTTCAAGGCCCCGATGAGCCCCTTGCCTCCGTCCACCGAAGAAGTGTCGAAGACCGGGTTGCCAGCACGCCAGTCCCCGACGTGCGCAGTGAAAGAGTGCTGCGCCTGCGGTGTGTTGTCGAAGCCCGAGTATCCGAGGAAGTTCTCCGGGCTGTTGGCCCCGCTCTTGAGCCAGTAGGGGCCGTCGCGAAACTTCAGGTAATGCCCGCCGACGTACTCCAGGCGTCCCCACCTGAGGAAGCCCGGGGCGTCCGAGTCGCGCTCCGCCACCTCGATGGTGCCAGAGGCACCATCGAAGCTCGTTGGGACACCGGCCATAGGGTCTAAATCGACTGCGGCGTTCTGACCGCTGCGGAAAGACGCCTAGTAGCTCCAGGTGCCGGCTTCATCGGGAGAGAAGCGCACCCGCCACAAGTCGCCGGCGCTACCACCGCTTCCATTGCCATCGAAGAAGCCGGGCACGTTGTAGGTCTGGCCGCTAGGACCGGTGAACTTCACCTGCAGCCGGTAGTCTAGGAACGGGTTGGGAGACACGTCCGTCTCACTGGCGTACGGTCCGGTGAAGCTTACCGTAATCGGGTGCCACTTCTTGAGCGTACCGGCGACGTCCACGGTGTCACCATTCGCCCCGTCGTCGGCGAAGGCCGCCGATGGAGGGCAGAGAGCCAACAGGAGAAGGAAGCATACCGCGAGGGCCACCCGGGTCTGCGATACGACTCTGGGGCAAACTCGTCTGGTACTCAGGCCAATCCTCATAGCGCTCTATGCTACTCCTTCCACTGCGCCGTGCACTGTTAGCCGGATGAATCAGTTGGTAATCAAGTGGTAATCAAGTAATCGTAGATGGTTCTGGCGTCGGCGAGCAGTCTTCTTTGTCTTGGAGCCTCGAGCTCCGGCTTTACCTTCAATCTGGTCTCCTCCTTGGCGGCAGATGGACGGGCAACCCGGGTCTCCGACAGCATCCCATTGTTTCGCGCCTTATGCCGCTCCTCTATGCGGGAAAATACCTTCTTGACGTTCTCTTCGGTATGGTGAAACGAAGAGAACCGAGTCGCAAATTTGTTGTTTATCCGGTCGATGACACCGCCGTAATCCTCGGTCACCTCCTCGAAGGACCCCAGAACATACGCGTCGCGGTACTGCGCTACGGTCTTGTAGAACAGTACGTAATGTTTCAATGCTAGGTCCACCGGCTGCGGATCTCTCATGACCCAAGAGATCACGGCGTCTTTGGGTTCCCGTATCAGAACGAGGGTGGGAATCTCCCACTGTGCCGCCCGGATCACCTGCGCCGGATGATGAAGGTGGTGAGCCAGGCGCACATCTTCATGTTGCGCGTGCCTGAAGGCCCAGACCGCGAACGTGTTAGCAGATCTCGGATACCCTTCTATGACCAGCTGCGTCGTGGCCTGCACGACCCGATCCTCGCCTTTCAGGCGATACAGGCTGGAGAAAACGGCGGGATGCGTCCCCGCGTAGAGCTGAACTCTTCTCTTGACAGTTTTCATTGTTCTATCCTCCGCGGTATGATTCTACTTGTTCCACGTCACGTTCCCTGCCATCGGCCCGTTACGCTAGCCAAGTCGAGAGATCGCGTTGGATCAGGCCTTGCAGCTTCAGGATGTCTTCCCGGAAGTACGCGTCGAGCACCCTCCTGCGCACCTCCGGCGACAGCTGTCTCTTGGCGAGGTTGCGGTTGTGCAGACCGCCACCAAATCGTAGCAGGTGCTGGTATTGCTTCTTGGGAAGCAAACGCTCCGCGATGGGTCTGGTCCGTCTCAGCTCTTGCAGGAAAAGGTGCACGGTTCCGTTCCGTGGGAGACCCGACGCGTTGTACCTCACGGTCGCCTCGGGCACGAATGCATCATCCACTACCAGGAACCGAAAGATGTCTCGCAACACGCCCGAAGGGTCGGAACTCAGGTCTTCGTAGAGGTATACCTTGATCTGATCCCGCTCGAACAGCTCGAAGTAACGCCTTAGCTGAGAAGTGTAAAGTCCAACCTGGACGTAGTGGAACTCCGGCCACCAATTGTCGCGTATACGTGCCTCTTCCTCTTCGAGTGCCAGGGCAAAATCTGTTATCCGTTCTCGTCCGTTGCGTACCATCTGTCCATAGTTCGAGTAGGCCCTCTCGACCGGATCGCGGAGTATGGCGATGAGTTTCATGTCGGGGGCGTACCTTCGTATTCGCCCGGCGGCCTCCGGCCTGTGGAGATACGAGTGAGACGCCTCACCGATAGCTGTTTCGTCAGCGGCCCCTTCGAACAGGGCGTGGTAGGACTCCACGTCGGCTATCGCGTAGGGCATGGTTGGTCTCGTGGGCGCCGGTCCATCGAAGCCGGGATCCTCGCTCTCGTAGGCGAAGAACCTCGTGTGCTTTCTGGGGCTCATGTAGATCTGCGGGTGTTGCCTCAGGTAGTGCCAGATCGCGGTCGTCCCGGATTTCGCCGCCCCTATGATGAGGAAGTTCGGTGTTCTTGTCGAGGTGCCAGCGATCGCGGCCGCGTTGACTTTCAACGTATCGTTCCTTTTGCTGACTACGGGGTAAGCTCTCTCCGATAATGTTAGGGAGCGGGCTACTCCTGGGCATCGGCCAGATGGCCTATTTTGGCTGGTTGAACATGGTAGCCGTAGGAGCCAGGGTCGGCCGCGCGACGGTCGAGCAGGACAGGCCGGGGTCCAGCGAGGCCCCGGCCCCGTGTTGTCGCTGATCCGGCAGGTTGCCCTCAGGGAAAGCTACAGTTCGCAGTCGACTATCGACTTCTCCGTAGTGTCCGTGGTGCAGGTGTCGCCGTCGACGGGCGACCCTCCGTCCAAGGAGTCGTTGCCGTTGACGTTGTCCTTGGAGTTGAGCGTGTCGTCGCCTCCGTCCCCGAAGAAGCCGTCGGGGCCACCATTACCCACCAGGGAGTCGTTACCTGACCCACCGCGCATGGTGTCGTTATTGCCCCCGCCGTTGAGCTTGTCGGCACCGTCCAGACCTAGGAGTGTGTCGGCGCCGCTCCCGCCGCTTAGGGAGTTCACCCCGACTGAGCCGGTAAGCGAGTCGTTCTTGGAGGAACCCGTCACGCTCTCCACCCCGATCACGCTGTCCGAACCTTCGCCGGTGGCGGTACCGTCGGCGAGAGAAGCGGTGATGGGTACGGTTGCGGCGGAGTAGTTGGCCGAGTCGTTGTTGCCTGTCCCGCCGTCCAGAATATGGTTGTCTTCGCCGCCTAGGAGCTTGTCGCCTCCTCCCGCCTCGCCCCTGAGGATATCGTTACCTGCGAGTCCCTTTATGGTGTCGTTGCCTCCTCCGCCGCAGATCACGTCGTCCCCCGCGGTGCCCTCGAGGACATCGTTGGCAGAGGTGCCGGTGATAGTGCACGCCGGTGACGGTGCTTTGAAGGTGGCCGTGTACGTGCTCGGCGATGCCCCGGTGACGATGTCATGGCTCTGCCCCTGACCTTCGGACCACGAGTCGAACAGATAGGTGGTTCCCGACGAATTCTGCGGCGATGGCGCGTTGACGTTCAGCTTGTAGCCCTCCCACGAGAGGATGGTACGCGGCGCGGTAAACGCCTCACTGTTGGCCTCCAGCGACAGGCCGCCCGGCGCGGTTTGGAGCGTGACGTTCACACGGTTCGGTTGCAGTTCCTGGGTTTCCGTCTTGGAGAGGCCCTTCGAATCGGTGGCGGTGAAGACTATCTCCAGGTAGTTACCCGGGCCCGCAGTGCGCAGTCCATCCGCAACCGTCACGAACCGGCGACGATGAGGGCCGCCGAGGGTGGCAGCGTCGGCGAGGGCCCCACGGAAGAGCAATAGGCCCGCTGCGAAGCGTAGCCGGCACTCCGAAGCGTTGACAATAGGCCATTCGGGGGATGTGCCGTTCTCCTTCCAGGGATACGCTTCAGTTGCATACAAACGCGGCGGCGAAGGGAGCAGCACGAGATGGCTACCGAGGATGCCCGGAGACTTGCTGACAGCGTTACCGCCGGCAGGATGTCCCGCCAGGAATTCATAACCAGGGCCCTCGCTTTGGGGATGTCTGTCTCCGGAATAACCGCCGTGCTGGCAGCGGCCTCCCCTTCTGCTGGTGCGCAGACCTCTGGCTCCTACAGCGTGCTGGTGAGCTCCTCGCCCGACCGCTCCAACCCCTCGCCTCTGGACGGCAAGACGGTTTCGGGCAAGATCTACGTTTTCCTCAGCCCTACCTCCGGTGTATACCGGGTGCGCTTCTACCTCGACGATCCGGACTTGAGCGGCAGCCCGCGCAAGATAGAAGGCAGAGCCCCATACGACTTCGCCGGAGATGCGGAGGGCATGGCGAACCCGTTCGACACCGTCGCGGTGTCGAACGGCTCACACACCATCACCGCCGCCGTGGAGCTGACGGGGGGCGGCACCGACGTGGTGCACGCGATCTTCACCGTCTCCAACGGTTCCGGAACGCCGGGGACCCCAGATCAGGTGCACCTCGCTTGGGTGGGAGATCCTTCCACCACCCTCACGGTGGTGTGGCATACCTCGAATACCGCTACCCCCTCCGTGGTGCAGTATCGGGCCGCCGGTTCGGTTATCTGGCTTGAGGCGACCGGGGCCGAGCGTGCCTCGGGCACCTCGGGCAAGCTGCACCAGGTAAACCTCTCTGGTCTGAGACCGTCGACCGCGTACGAGTATCGGGTACGGGGTGACGGGGGGATCTGGAGCGAGGTCTACTCCGCCCGCACGGCGCCGCCGCTAGGGCCCGCCGACTTCGACGTAATTTACTTCGCCGATACCGGGCTGGTGGGACGCGAGGACGGTCTCGCGACGGGAACGCAGCAGGTGGTAGACGAGATCGCCGCCATGAACCCGCTCTTGGTGCTGCCGGGCGGCGACTACGCCTACTTCAATACCGATAAGCGCTACGGCACGCACGAGAAGACCATAGACGCATGGTTCAACCAGGTGCAGCCCATAGCCTCGCGCTCACCACTCCTGCCGACCTATGGCAACCATGAAGTCGGGCTGGACGAGAGTTACCAGCCATGGGCGAACCGTTTCCCGACTCCGAACGGATGGAACGGTCGACGGGCCTACTCGTTCGACGTGGGCGACGTCCACTTCATATCGGTGTTTGCGGTCACCAACAAGAACGCCCTCGGAGACTCGCAGGTCACCTGGCTGAAGAAAGATATCGCGGCGGCCAAGGCGGGCGGGCGGCGTTGGATCATCCCGTACATGCACGTATCGGCGTTCGCCGATGGCACGAATCACCCCTCCAACCTCAACCTGCGCGCCCAGCTGGGCCCCATCTTTGAGAGCAACGGGATCAAGCTCGTCCTCTCCTCCCACGACCAGGCCTACGAGCGGACGTACCCTCTGAAGAACATAGGCACGACCAACACGCCCACCTCGACCTCCAAGAGCTGCTACGTGATGGCCGATGGAGTGACCTGGGCCAAGGTAAGCCCCGGCGGCAAGCTAAGCAACATCAGCAAGGGCTTCTCACCCTTCGGCACCAACCCGCCGCCCACTTGGACCGCCTTCCGCAACAACACGAGGCACGTGTTCTCGAGGCTCTCGGTACGTGCCTCCGGCTCCATACAGCTGGACACCTACGGTGTTAAGGGAGACGGAACGACGCCGGTAATACTCGACACCTTCCGGTACACTACTGGGGGTTGCTAGCTGGACCCGAGGGTTATGGTGACCGAGTACCACTCTTGAACTTTCAAAGATTGGAGACGGCCAGCCCACTTTGTGGGGCAAGTGTTCTCTGGCCGACACCAACCGTTGACGGGCATACGTTGCTCGCGGTCATTCAGTAATCGACATGATGAGCCGGTGCTCGGGGAAGTTCTTCGAAGATAGAGGAGAAGGTGTCCCTGGTAGCGTCGGGAGCGGTAAGTGCCACCCACAGCGACGGACAGGGGCCGAAGAGAGATCGCCTGTTGGGTACGGGCCGGGGAATCGATCCGAAATCCGGGTTCCAGCTTCGAACCGTTCACAACCCCTGAGAGATCCTCTCTCGGGAACTCGCCAGGAGAGAAAGAATAAAGGGCTGGGCACCCTGCACCAGCCCTGTTACGGTATCGCGAAGGCCTAAATCAGCGGGTGAGAGTGTGCCGCGGGGGCGCTCATGGCGAGCTCAAGATAACGAAGGCATCCACATCCACCCGTGTGCCACTCGATGAAGCACTCTTCGCACCCAGCACCTTCACTTGCAGGGTGTGCACCACCGAAGGATTCAAGTTCTTCTGAGTGAAGACTAGCCTGCGTGATTGCGCCGTAGAGGAATACAGGTCGGTGGTCGTAGCTTTGGTGCCATC
>Ga0126313_10001756_pt1 | contig 11669 bp, 13 predicted proteins | sample Plot105A_FD_89954 | JGI IMG/M metagenome (GOLD analysis project Ga0126313, IMG submission 89954) | Serpentine soil microbial communities from UC McLaughlin Reserve, CA, USA - Plot105A | ecosystem: Environmental > Terrestrial > Soil > Grasslands | place: USA: UC McLaughlin Reserve, Lake County...
GACCGTCATGTCGACGGCGAGCTTGATCGCGTTGTCTGCCCATGCGACTTTCTGGGCGCCCTGCATCTGCTCGGCGAACTCCGCCATCCGCTTTCGAAGCTCGTCCGGGTCGCCGAACAGCCCGCCGAAAGGATCTTCCGAGGACATCCTCCGAGTGTAGTGGCCCGGCTCAGCGCCGCTCGATTCCGGTAGCCGTAAGTGTACACTTACCGTTCGTGGTAACTTACCAAGGCGATGGATGGACGGCACTCGGCGACCCGACACGGCGGGCGATCTTCGAATTGCTCGCTGACCGTCCGCGCGCGGTGGGCGAGCTCGCGAGCGATCTGCCGGTCAGCCGACCGGCGGTCTCGCAGCACCTCAAGGTGCTCAAGGAAGCGGGGCTCGTGATGGACCGCGCCGAAGGCACCCGCCGCATCTACCGGCTCGACCCCGACGGGCTCGCCGCGCTTCGGAGCGATCTCGAGCGATTCTGGGGAAGGGCCCTGGTCGCCTACAAGGCCACCGTCGAGCAATCAACGAAGGAGGACAGATGAGCACCCAGGCAGCAGCGACCACGGTCCGGAGCTCGATCGTCGTCGAGGCTTCGATCGAGCGAGCGTTCAGCGTCTTCACCGAGGACTTCGGCAGCTTCAAGCCGCGCGAGCACAACATGCTCGAGGTCGATATCGCCGAGACGGTGTTCGAGCCGCGGGTCGGCGGCCACCTCTACGACCGCGGGGTCGACGGCAGCGAGTGCCGCTGGGCGCGCGTGCTCGCCTATGAGCCGCCGGAGCGCGTGGTGTTCAGCTGGGACATCAGCCCGCAGTGGCAGATCGAAACGGACGTCGACAAGACCAGCGAAGTCGAGGTCCGCTTCATCGCCGAGACACCGGAGCGCACGCGCGTAGAGCTCGAGCATCGCAACCTGGACCGCCACGGCGACGGCTGGGAAGGCGTCCGCGAGGGCGTCGGCGGCGACGAGGGCTGGCCGCTCTACCTACGGCGGTTCTCGGAGGTCCTCTCCTAGGGCCAGACCGGATTGCTCCACGCTCGCCGGCCGGCGGCGTCGACTACGGTCACGCGGCAGAACGATCCGCCGAAAGGCGTGAGGTCGAACGCGGCCGCATGGATCGGCTCGCCAGCGGGGTTCGTTCGGCTGCCCGCATCGAGCCAACGGGCCCCGCTGCCGGCGAGCGCGATGCAGTACGCCGGGCTGGTCGCCACGCGGAGCCGGTCGCCGTCGACAACGAGCTCTTCGATGCGAGGTCCCTGCGTCGAGTAGTAAGCGCCCGCCTTCAGGGACTCGAGCAGCGCGTCGGGATCAAGGGCTTCCGCGTGCACCTCGATCCATCCGCCGAAGCGGTCGGCCGGGTGCTCGAAGTGTGCGTCGTCGCCGGCGTTCACCAGCACGCGGCGACCCTGCTCCAGCAGGCCATCAACCATGTAGGCGCCGTGGGCGCGGTCGGCGGATGCCCCCATCGCCATGTTGTGGTTGTAGATCTCGACCGCGTCGACGGCATCGATTGCCGGCAGCTTGTCCACCTCGGCCAGCGGCAGGTTGTTGAGTCCCGGGTGGAGCATGACCACAAACGCACCGTCGTCGTGCGCGCGCTGGATCGCCGCGGCCTGCGCGCCGGGATCGGGAGGCTCGAAGTCGAGGGGCAGGCCGACCGCGACGACCCAATACACCGTGCGTGCATCCCACGCGTCCGAGCTGAGCTCTGCGCCGACGATCGTGGTGAAGCCGTCGTCGCGCAGGTGGCGGGTGTCTGTCACCTGCCAGTCGTACTCGGCCTCGAAGTGGTCCGAGATGACGATGAAGTCGTAGCCGGCCTGGCGATACGCGGCCGCGACCTCGTGCGGTTCGACGGCGCCGTCGGACCGGTTCGAGTGGCAGTGGAGGTTGCCCCGGAAGAAGCGGCCGTCGCCTCGCTTCAGGAGGTCCGTCATCGTGCGCGGACCGTAACCGACAGCACCGCCCCGATAGGCTGCCCGACCCATGGCGCTGCCGTCGCCGGCCCCCGAGTCCACCTGCCTCATCACCGGGGCGTCGTCCGGCATCGGCGCCGAGATCGCGCGGTCGCTGTCGCGGCGCGGACACGGCGTCACGCTCGTCGCCCGACGTACGGAGCGCCTGGAGCAGCTGGCCGAAGAGCTGCGTGATCGCAACGGCGTGCGGGTCGAGGTCCTGGGCTGCGACCTCGGGGACGCTGCCGCGCGGCAGGGCATGACCGCCGAGATTGAGGAGGGCGGCCTCCGCGTCGAGGTGCTCGTAAACAACGCCGGCTTTGGCAGCGGCGGGCGATTCGACCGGCTCGACGCCCAGCGCGAGGTCGAGATGGTCCGGCTGCACGTCGAGGCCGTCGTCGACCTCTGCGGGCGCTACGTGCCGGCGATGGTCCAGCGGGGACGAGGCGGAGTGCTGAACGTCGCCTCCACCGCCGCATTCCAGCCGCTGCCGCGTCAGGCCACCTACGCCGCCAGCAAGGCCTTCGTCCTCTCGTTCACCGATGCGCTCCACGAGGACCTCTCGCGCACCGGGGTCACCGCCACCACCCTCTGTCCGGGCCCCGTGAGGACCGAGTTCTGGCAGTCAGCAGGAATCGAGGCCCGAGGGTTGCCGGCCTTCGTATTGGCCGACGCAGCAGAAGTATCCGAGGCGGGCGTCAACGGACTCGAGAAGGGGCGTCGCGTGGTGGTGCCCGGACCGCTCAATCGCGCGGGCGCGCTCGGCGGACAGCTCGCTCCCCGCGGGCTGTTTCTCAAGGTGGCGGGGAAGGTGTACCCGGTCGGCTAGGGGACGATACAGTCGCGCCGTGCGCATCAGCGAGGTAATGACCCAGGGCGTAGTGACCGCCGAGACGGGCGACAGCCTGCACCGCGTCGGCGAGCTCATGCGCGACCGTAACGTCGGCTCGGTCGTGGTGTGCGAGGCCGGCCGACCGGTCGGCGTCATAACCGATCGCGATCTCGCGCTCGCGGTGGTGGCGGACACGGTGGAGCCGGACTCCCTTGTCGGCGACCACGCCTCGCGCCCGCTGGTCACGGGCCAGGTAGAGATGGACATCGAGGAGGCGGTGGCGTTGATGGTCCAGCACCGCATCCGCCGCCTGCCGGTGACCGATGGCGAGGAGCTCGTGGGCATCGTGACCATCGACGACCTGGCGGTGCGCGCGGGAGACCTGCACCAGGCCCAGCAGATCACCGCCGAGGTCGCCAAGGCCGCCCTGCCGGAGTTCTACTTCCACCAGCGCGGCGGGTAACCACCAGCTGATGGCTACGTTGTCGCCAGACCAGCTCCGAACCCGGCGCAAGGTAGAGGGCGTCATTCGCCTGATCGCGCCTGCCCTCGACGTCCTGCTCGCCGTCGGCGATCGCGTGTCGCGAGCCGTCGCACGCGAAGACATCGAGTACTACCCGCCGCGCGTGCGCCGCGAAGAGCCGCCGCCGCGGGGCTCGTGACGGCCGCAGACCTGCTCCAATGGGAGGCGCGCTGGGCGCGCCCGGCTGCGCTCGCCGCGTTCGTCGCGGCGGTGGCCCTGCTCGCGCAGGTCGTCCTCTCTCAGGCGCTGATCGAGGACCGCGCGCGGGTGCGGGCGCTGCCCGACTTCCTGCTCTCGGTGGATGAGAAGCCGGGGCTCTACCTGGGGTCGGCGATCGTGCAGGCGATCGGGGTGCTCCTCGTGCTCCCGGTGTTTCTGTACCTGTTCCGCGCGATCGTCGGCCGGCAGGCAGCGATCCCGAGCTGGTTCGTCTACCTCGTCTACATCGGCCCGTTGCTCTACGCCCTCTCTGCGGTGCTGGGGGCAGTCGACCGGATCGACCTCGCCGGACAGTTCGCGGACGGGTCGTACTCATTCCCTGAGGCCGACCCGAACGACAGCCCGGATCTCACGCAGTGCCCGGCGCTCCGTGGCGGGCTGGGCGAGGACTGCGCCGAGGAGCTACTGGGCGACAACCCAAACGGGCTCGTGTTCGCCTTCAGCTTCGCCGGTTCGCTCGCGGTGGCCTTTCTGTTCGTGATGCTGCCGCTCCGGGCGCGCCGGGTCGGGCTGCTGAGCCCGTTCATGAGCATCCTCGGCGTGATCACCGGTGCCCTGCTCGTGCTTCAGATCGTGCCGCCCGTGTCCGTGGTCTTGCAGTCGTTCTGGCTCGGCGCGATCGGCGTCCTCTTCCTGGGGAAGTGGCCCGGCGGGCGGGGGCCCGCCTGGGAGTCCGGGGAGGCCGAGCCGTGGCCGAGCGCCGCGGAGAAACGTGGGCTGACGGCGCGAGCCGAGCAAACGGAGGCCGAGGGCGAAGCCGAGGCGGCCGCTCCGCCGGCCGGCGAGCCCGAGCGCGAGCGCCCGCCTTCGCGGAAGCGCAAGCGGAAGCGACACTAGCCGGCCGGCCCGGTCCGCGTCAGGCGATCGCCGGCGTCTCCGGCAGCCGTTCGAGCGCGGCCTCCATGTCCCCCTCGGAGAACTCGGGATCCTCGAGCTCTCCCGCCAGATAGGCGTCGAACGCCGACATGTCGAAGTGACCATGACCGCACAGGTTGAACAGGATCACCCGCTCCTCGCCTGCCTCCTTCGCGGCCTCGGCCTCGTCGATGACCGCGCGAATGGCGTGGGCCGGCTCCGGCGCGGGCAGGATCGCCTCGCTGCGCGCGAACCGGACCGCGGCGGCGAACGTCTCGTTCTGCTTGTAGGCACGCGGCTCCACGACGCCGTGCTTGACGAGCCCGGACACGATCGGCGAGTCGCCGTGGTAGCGGAGGCCTCCGGCGTGCACCGGCGCAGGCACGAAATCATGGCCGAGCGTGTACATCGGCATCAGCGGGGTGAGCCCGACCGTGTCGCCGAAGTCGTACCGGTAGGCGCCGCGGGTCAGGGTCGGACAGGCTGCCGGCTCGGCGGCAATGAAGCGCGTACTGGCCTCGCCCCGGAGCACGCGCCGGATGAACGGGAAGCTCATCCCGGCGAAGTTCGAGCCGCCGCCGACGCAGCCCACGATCACGTCGGGCTCGTCGCCGGCCAGCTCCATCTGCGCGATCGCCTCCTGGCCGATCACCGTCTGATGCAGGCAGACGTGGTTCAGGACGGAGCCGAGAGCGTAATTCGACGCGGAGTCGCCGGCCGCGACCTCCACGGCCTCGGAGATCGCGATGCCGAGCGAGCCGGTCGCATGTGCTGCCTGGGCGCGCCCGGAATCGGTGGTGTCGCTTGGCGAACGGATCACGGTCGCTCCCCAGCTCTCCATCATCGCCCGCCGATACGGCTTCTGGTCGTAGCTCGCGCCGACCATGTACACCAGGCAGTCGAGCCCGAACAGACTGCAGGCGAGGGCGAGCGCGGAGCCCCATTGGCCGGCGCCGGTCTCGGTCACGAGGCGCTCGATGCCGGCCTCCTTGTTCGCGTAGGCCTGGGCGACGGCGCTGTTCGGCTTATGTGAGCCGGCCGGCGAGACCCCCTCGTACTTGTAGTAGATGCGGGCCGGTGTATCGAGCTCGCGCTCGAGTCGGCGCGCGCGGTGAAGCGGCGTCGGTCGCCGGAGCTTGTAGATCTCACGGACCTCGTCGGGGATCTCCACCTCCGCGTCGCCGGAAACCTCCTGGGCGATCAGCGACATCGGGAAGATTGCCGTCAGGTCGTCCGGCCCAGCCGGCTCCATCGTCCCTGGGTTGAGCGGCGGCAGGGGGTCGCCCGGGAGATCCGGCAGGAGGTTGAGCCAGTGCGTCGGCATCCGGTCCTCGGGGAGCGTGAACTTCACGTGGTCGGCTGGCATGTGGTCCTCCTGCGGTCGGGCCCGGCGATCGTAGCGCCGCTCCTTCTCGGCCGGTTCACACGACTAGAGCGGCATCTCCGCCCGCACGCGGGTGCCCGCGCCGGCCGGGCTGTGCACTTCGAGGCTCCCGTCAAGCGCGGACAGCCGATCAGACAAGCCGCGCAAACCCGACCCGCGCGCCATGTCCGCGCCGCCCACCCCGTCATCGGAGATCTCGACGATGAGCTTGTCGGCCACCCGCTCGACGGATACCGTCGCATGGTCGGCGCGGGCGTACTTGGCGACGTTGGCGAGCGCCTCGGACACCACGAAGTAGATCGCGGTCGACGCCGCGCCCGAGAGGCCCTCGGGGGGCTCGCCGGTGACCTCGACCGGGACGGGCGCACGGCTTGCGAGCATCCGGAGCGCCGCTCCGAGCCCGCGATCGGTGAGTACTGCCGGGTGGATCCCGCGCGCGAGCTCGCGAAGCTCCTCGAGGCTCGCCTGCAACTCTGAGCTCGATTCATCCAGGAGACTCGCGACCTCCGGTTGGGCCTGCGCCTTCGTCCGCGCGAGCCGCAACTTCACCGCGAGCGCCACGAGACGCGATTGGGCGCCGTCGTGCAGGTCGCGCTCGAGTCGTCGGCGCTCGGCATCGCCAGCCTCGACGAGGCGGGCGCGCGACGCGCTGAGCTCCTCGATGCGTGCGCGCAGCTCCGCCGACAGGCGCTGGTTCTCGAGCGCCAGCGCGGCGGCGGTGCCCGCCGCCCGCACGAGTCGCGGGTCCTCGGCGAGGGACGGGTCGTGCATGATCGCGGCGATCCGGCGTCCCTCGAGCTCCACCTCCGTCCAGGTGGCGCCGGCCAGCGTCACGGGGTGGCCGCGTGCGTCGACGAAGCGCTGCGTGTCCGGGAGCCAGTAGGCCCACGGTCAACGACGGGTCGCCGAGCTCCTCCGCGAGAGCGGCCCGCACCGCGCTTGGACCCGCCGCCCGGCCCAGCCGGGACACGAGGCCGGACATCGCGCCCGCCGCTGCCAGTCGGCTGCGGAGCAGGCCGGCCAGGAAGCCGAAGGGGACAGCTACGAGCACCGCCTCCGAGAGCCGCTCGAGAGGGGCCTTTGGAGCTCCTACCGCATCGAAGCCGGTCGCGATCGCAAACGCCACGAACGCCGCGCCGCCCGTCCAGAGCACCGGCGCTAGCGATCGGCGCTGCGGCGGCGTGGCCGCCCGCCAGCGTCGGGCGAGGATGACAAGGGCCACCCCGATCAGGACAAGACCCGCGGCGAACTGAACGCCGTCGAGGAGGTCCGAGAGATCCTGATCCGGCTCGATGACCAGCAGGTTGCGCGGGTCCTCCTCGAACAGAAGCGAGGGAATCTGCAGGACGGTGCATACGAGGTACCCCGCGGTGACGCCCCGGCGCTCGAGCCGCGTGCTGAGCCGTCCGGTCGGGAACGCGAGCACCAGGTGGACGGCGAAGGCCGCGAAGAGGGCGTCCAGCGCGATGCCAATCGTGTGGGGGAGGTCGTCATTCGCATCGCTCAGACCCGCCGCGAACCAGGCAAAGCCGACCGCGGCCATGAGCACGCCGGTCCGGTTGCCCGGCCGACGCCACCAGGCGAAGAGCCCAGTCCCGACGAACGACCAGCCGACGAGCAGCCCGAGCACCGCCGTGAAGCCGCGGTCGTCCACGTCGTTGCTCGTGGTTACGACTGCGAGGTAGGCGAGCCCGGCGGCAAACCCCGCCAGCGCGAGGCTGAGGATGGTGCGTCGCGGCGAGGGCGGGCGAGCGTCCGTCAGACCGCGCCCGCCGCCGTCGCGATCGCCTGGTAGGCGGCGCCGGGATCCGGCGTCCCAAAGATCGACGAGCCTGCAACGAACAACGTCGCCCCCGCCGCGGCGGTCGCTTCCGCCGTGGACGCGTCGATCCCACCGTCCACCTCGATTGGCACATCGGGGCCGAGCAGCTCGCGAAGCCGCACCACCTTCGCGGTCGAGGTGCCGATGTACGCCTGCCCTCCCCAGCCCGGGTTGACCGTCATGCAGAGAACGTGGTCGAGCTCGTCCGTGAGCCCGGCGGTCACCTCCGGCGGCGTGGCGGGATTGATTGCGATTCCCGCGGCGAGGCCGGCCTCGCGCACCGCCTTCAGCGCGTAGTGCACGTGTGGGGTCGCCTCCCAGTGGACGGCGATGGAGTCGGCGCCAGCCTCCACGAAGTCGTCAACGAGTCGCTCCGGCCGCTCCACCATGAGATGCACGTCCAGCGCCCCGTCCCGACCGTGCACCAGGTCCCGCAGAGCGTCCACGATCAGCGCACCGATCGAGATCGGCGGCACGAAGTGGCCATCCATCACGTCGACGTGGATGACCCGCGCGCCGGCGTCCATGACCTGCTCCACGTGGCCGCCGAGCCGGGCAAAGTCTGCGGCGAGGATCGACGGCGCCACGCGGACTTCGTGCATCAGGCGTGATGGCAAGGCGGGGCGACGCTACCGAAAAACCCGGGGCCCGGCACGTGCAGGGCCCCCGGGCGCATCTGGATGGCTTCTCGTGTCAGCCCTCGTCGTCGTCCTCGGGCGGGTTCTCGGTCCGGTTCTCTTCCTGGTCCTCAACCTGGTTCAGCGAGGTGACGTCGCGCCGCTCGACTCGCTCGCAGTCGGTGTCGATTTGGTCGAACTGGTCGGCCAGCACCCGGTCGCTATTCCCGCCCCCGCAGTGGACCTTGTCGACCTCGCCGTCGCGCACGTGGAAGCGGTCATTGGCTTCGCCACCGCTCAGCTCGTCTCCGTCGGGATCGCCGATCGCGGTCACGTCCGCGCGGGCCAGCGCCCACAGGACGTCGTGACCGTCGCCACCGTCCGAGACGTCGCGACCCCGGTTGGCGAAGATCTTGTCCGCGCCGCCACCGCCGGCCTGTGTGTCGTCGCCCTGGCCGCCCGACATGAAGTCCCTGCCGACGCCGCCGGTCGCGCTGTCGTTGCCGAGCCCGCCGTGGAGCCGCTCGCAACGGAAACGCCGGAAGCTGGCGCCCGCCCCGCCGTCCAGCGTGTCGTCGCCGGGTCCCTTCTACGCGCGGGTAGTTGCGCTAGGCGCGCGCCCGCTGCCGCGCGTGCGCCCTAATCTCCGACAGGATGCGTTCGAGCCGCGGTTCTGTGTCGCGGTCGACGAACGTCATCGCCGCCGCGACGGTCGGGTGCACGCGCGCGATCTCCGCGTGGAGCGCGTGCGCCACGGCTCGATATGTCGGGTGGCCCTCGCGGCCCGAGCGCAGCTCGATCACGTGCATCGCCTCGCGGGCGTTCATGTCGAGCACGTACCGGATGCGGTAGCCGAGGCAGAGCGCGTACGGCGCAAGCTCCGGACGGCCCAGCTCGCCGATGCGGGCATGCTCGGCGCGCGAGCGCTCGAGACCCTCCCGGTATGCGTCGGCGACACCGGCCTGTTCGAGCTCCTCCGGGACACCGGCGCCGAGCTCGGGCCCGAGCGTCTGCCACTGCGCGGTGAGCATTCGGTGCCGCTGCAGGTCGCGAAACGCGCCGTAGTCGGAGACCACCTCGAAGCGATAGCGCAGCGCCTCGAAGCCGCGCCCGGGACGGTGGCGGCGGTTGCGCCGCTCGCCGACGAGATCGGCGAGCATCGCGGCGCGCTCGTCCGGCGGGAGGTTGCGGACCGCCGACCGCGCCTCCTCCTCCGAGCAGGCGGCCGCCTCGAACACGAGCGCCGCCAGCAGATCGTCCTCGGTTCCGTGCACGGACAGCAGGCGCACGGCCGGGCCCGCTCGCTCCTCGCGCCTGGCCCGGTCGAGCCCGAGCCGTTTCGCCCAGCGGTCGGTCGCGCGTTCGCGCTGCTCGATGTACTCGATCCACTCGCCGCCCCTGTCGGGTCGGTTCACCCGCGCGACGAAGCTCGGTATCACCGCCCCCAGCTCGCCGAGGATCATCCGGGCGTAGTCGCGCGCCTCGGGTAGCGGCGAGGCAAACAGACGCAGGAGAAGCTGCTCGTAAGCCTGGCCGGTCGCGAAGATTCCGACATGGGAGAGTGAGGCCGCCGGCAGTAGCCCGCGCAGCAGGTCGAGCGCCTTGGCCCGGATCGAGCGCAGGTGCGCCGCCTCCGGCTCGCCGTCCGCGCGCGGGAATCGCTCGGCGGCCCAGTCCTGAACTTGCGGGAGCGCCGCGGAGTAGGTGTCGAACAGGAAGTCCATCCCCCGCTCGTACTCGGGACCGAGCGAGGGGTCGCGCCAGTAGCGGTAACCGCGGCCGGGCGCCAGCGGCGCGTCGTAGGGGATGTAGCGCGTGGACTGTTCGAGGTAGGCGGCGAGGCGGCCGCGCTGGAGCAGCTTCGTCATTACGTTCGACACCCACTCGCACGCCACGTGCGCGCCGCCCAGCTGGGCGACCGAGTCATCGCCATAGCCGAGGAAGATCCGCTCGTAGAGCCTTCGGGCGCGCTCGCCCTCCTCGCCGTCGAACGGCTCGGCCGGCGCGCGCTCGCCCGCGAACTCCTCGAGGTAGAGCCGGCGCAGCCCGCCCTGGTAGCGCGAGTAGCGTGCGAACATCGCGCCCTTCACTGTCTCGGGCAGGTTCACGACCGCGAAGACAGGCCGGTCGAGGTTCGTGAAATGGGGAGCGAGAAGGGCGCGCTCCTCGTCCGCGAAGCTCTCTGGCGGGTACTCCATGGGGGCCGGCCACCATAGCGCCGAGCCCGGCCGGCAGGGCCGCGATAACGTTGCCTCGTGGAGGCTGAGCTCCAGCGCGTCGGCCGCTCGATCCACGCGGCTTTCCCGGGCAGAACCCGTAACCCGCTGCGAGCGCTAGATCAAAAGGCCATGGAGCTCGCCGCCCAGGATGCCGAGCTGCGGGCCGCCCTCTTCCGCTTCGTGGATGTCACGCCGGCTTGCCGGTCGCTCGACGACCTCGCGAGCCATCTCACCGGGTACCTGGACGAGGTGGACGACCGGCCGCCGCCGATCGAGGCAGCCATGAAGGTGTCCGGCACGAGGGCCGGGCGGACCGCGCTGGGGGCCGCAGCCGCCGCAGGGGTGCGGCGCATGGCCCACCGCTTCATCGTCGGCGAAACGCCGCGCGCCGCACTGCGCACCATCCGGCACCTCTGGGAGCACGGCGCTGCGGTCTCGCTTGACCTGCTCGGGGAGGCCACGGTTACCGAGGCCGAGGCCGACCGCTACGCCGCGCGGTGCATGGATGCGCTCGAGACACTGGCTGAGGCGGCCCCGCGCTGGCCCGACCAGCCGGTTCTCGAGGCGGACTCGCTCGGGCCCCTCCCGCGTGTGAACCTGTCGGCGAAGGTCTCCGCCCTCACGCCGCTGCTGCGCCCCGAGGCGCCGGAAGTGGGTCGCGACGACGCCGCCCGCCGGATGCGCCCCCTGCTCGTGCGGGCCAAGGAGCTCGGGGCACATCTGCACATCGACATGGAGTCGGTCGACACCCTCGAAGCGACCACGGAGCTCGTGTTTGAGCTGCTCGACGAGCCGGAGCTCCGCGACGGCCCGTCCACCGGGGTTGTCATTCAGGCGTATCTGCGCGACTCCCCCGAGCAACTCGAGCGCGTCATCGAGTGGGCCGAGCACACCGAGCGCCGTCCGCCGCCTGTCGTGCGACTCGTCAAGGGCGCCTACTGGGACCATGAAGTCGTAGAGGCGCGCCAGCACGGGTGGACGCCACCGGTGTTCGAGCAAAAGCAGGACTCGGATCGCAACTTCGAGGCGCTTACGCGCCGGCTACTCGAGGCGTGGCCGTATGTGCGGCCCGCGATCGCGTCCCACAATCTGCGGTCGGTCGCGCACGCCGTGGCCGTGAGTCGCGAGCTCGGGCGCGACGATCGCGATCTCGAGCTCCAGGTCTTGCGCGGCCTTGGCGACGACCTCGCCGCAGCCCTCGCCGAGCACGGCCTGCGGGTGCGCATCTACTGCCCGGTCGGCGACCTC
>Ga0126313_10001757_pt1 | contig 11665 bp, 9 predicted proteins | sample Plot105A_FD_89954 | JGI IMG/M metagenome (GOLD analysis project Ga0126313, IMG submission 89954) | Serpentine soil microbial communities from UC McLaughlin Reserve, CA, USA - Plot105A | ecosystem: Environmental > Terrestrial > Soil > Grasslands | place: USA: UC McLaughlin Reserve, Lake County...
CTCGACGGGGACCTCGAGGAGCAGGTGTGGGAGCACGCGCTGCGGGCGCAGACTCTCGGTGACCCCGACCCGCTCGGTCAGGACGAGCCGCCAGGCCACACCACGGTGCGCGACGCCAACCTCCTGCACCCGCTCCCGATGACCCCATCCCTCATGAGCCGGAGCGTCTACTACCCAGAGCAGGTCGAGATCTTCGCCGACGTTCTGAGACGTGTCATCGTCGAGGGCGAGGAACTCGCGGGTGTCGATGCCCTGCGTATCCAGCGGGGCAAGCTCTTCCACACTACGAGGATGCCTGGCGTAGGGATGAAGACGCGCGCCAGGGTACTGGCGAGCGGCCTGCTCGACGACGAGTACACCTACGACAACCTCGTCGCCATAGACGGCGTGACCGATGCCCAGGCCAGGACCATCGCCGAGACGACGCGGGCAAACGGGGCAGCGCGGACGGGGGTCCGTGTCTCCTAGCCTCTACGGCTTCGTCAAGGCCCGCGAGCCGGCGAGCCCAGAAGAGATAGCCCTCCGGTTTCTCTCCCTGCCACAGGTGAACGGAGACGCGCGGGTACTCGTCGAGGAGCTGATCGGAGACGACCCCGCTTTCTCTGGGACGGGGAGGGCTTGAGAACCGCCGATCTGGCCTCGCTCGCGCTGGATGAGGCCCCCTACGTGGTCTTCGACCTCGAGACGACGGGCTCGTCTGCTGGGAAGGGCGGCATCACCGAGCTCGGCGCCCTCAAGCTCCTGCGCGGCCAGGTGGTCGAGGAGTTCTCCACGCTCGTCAATCCAGGGAGGCCCATAGAGCCCTTTGTTGTGCGCCTGACCGGGATCACAGACCGTATGGTCGCAGGAGCGCCGCCCATCTCCGAGGTCATGCCCCGGTTCGAGAGGTTCGTAGAGGGTGCGGTTCTCGTCGGGCACAACGTCGGCTTCGACTGCTCCTTCGTCACCGCGGCGAGGGCTGGATCTCCGCTCCCCAACCCCGTACTCGACACCCTGAGGCTGGCGCGCTGCCTTGTGCCCGGGCTCAAGCGCTACAAGCTCACTTCTCTCGTCTCTCACTTCGGCGTGCGGGACATGCCGAACCATCGGGCGCTCTCTGACGCGGCGGCGACGGCGGCTGTGTTCTCGAAGCTCTTGAAGCTGTTGCGCTCTGCCGGGGTGCTGAGTGTGGGGGAAGCTGCGGTGCTAAGGGGTGGAGGGCGCATCAAGCCGCAGAAGCAGCACCTGGCCGAGGGCGTCCCCGAGACGCCGGGCGTCTACTACTTCCTGGACAAGCACGGCACCACCCTCTACGTAGGCAAAGCGAAGAACCTCAAGGCGAGGGTCCGCACCTACTTCAACGGCGGTGACGGTCGGCGCAAGATCGGCAGGCTCGTCGCCGAGGTGGCAGAGGTGCGCGTGAGGGAGACAGAGAGTGAGCTGCACGCCCTCATCCTCGAGGCAAGGGAGATAAAGCGCCTCCTACCCCGCTACAACTCGGCTGGCCGGGACGACAGGTCAGGCTGGTTCATAAGGCTCGACACCAGCGAGCCCTACCCCGTCCCAGAGCGGGTGCCCGAGAACGAGCGCGAGGGGGGTTCCATACACCTCGGCCCGTACCGGAGCGCAGGGGTGCTCGATGTCTGCATGGAGGCACTCGGTAGGATCTTCCCGCTCAGAAGATGCTCGGGGGAGGGAGGCGTCTGCTTCTACGGCCAGATGGGCCGCTGCGCGCCGTGCATCGGCATGGGCGAGGAGGACTATCGTCGCCTCGTTGTGGACGAGATGGTAGCCCTGCTGCGCGGCGAGGGCGGAGAGGAGCACATGGCCGCGCTCATCAGGGAGCGAGAGCGGCGCGCGGCCGCGCTCGAGTTCGAGGCAGCCGCGCGCCTCAGGGACCTCATCGCGGGGATAGAGCGGATACGCCTGACGCGCTCCCTCGTGAGCGCAGAAGGGCTGCAGGCCGTGGTGGCCACCTCTACCGAACCGGGCGTCGTCGAGGTCTTCGTCCTCTCGGAGGGGCGCCTGATCTCCCACCAGGGCTTCGAGACCGGCGACCTCGCTGGTCTCTCCAGCTTCGCCGAAGGGGTGCTCGCGAGGCGCGGAGAGGCGGGGGCCCCGGTCGTCCCTCGATCCAACGGCGCCACCCCCGGCGCCTCGGACGAGGCGCGGGTCGTCGCGGCTTATCTCAGGCGCCGCTCGGCGGCGATCGAGGCCGTGCGCCTGGAGGAGGCGCGGGATCTCCTGGAGGCCGCGGCGAGGGTCGCGGGTACCGTCGTGAACGATGCAATCTCCCTATCATGATAGAATAGTAGCGGTCTCGAGGTCGCGAAAAAGGCGCAGGGAATGGTACAGGGCTTACAGGGCGTAACCCGCAAGATACTCGTGGTAGACGACGAACCGTCGCTTCAGAAGATGCTGGTGCACGCCCTCGAGCGCGAGGGTTTCCAGGTTCAGGCCGTGGGCGATGGCGAGGAAGCTCTCGACGCGTTCAAGGCCTACGAGCCGCACCTCATCATCCTCGACATCATGCTCCCCAAGCTGGACGGCACGGAGGTCTGTCGCCGGATCCGCGCCCAGAGCGACGTGCCAATTATCATGCTGACGGCCAAGGACGACGAGATAGACAGGGTTGTTGGGTTGGAGCTGGGGGCCGACGACTACGTCACCAAGCCGTTCGCCGTGCGAGAGCTCGTGGCGCGGGTAAGGGCGATCATGCGCAGGGCCGCGGTCCCTGCTGGCCAGCGCCCCGACGAGCTCAACTACGACGGCTTGAGGATCAACCTCCCCAGCCGCAGGGTCGCGGTTGGGGGCGATGAGGTTGACCTCACCTACACCGAGTTCGAGCTTCTGGTCACCCTCGCCTCGAGCCCTGGCAGGGTGTTCTCGCGCAGCGCGCTCCTGAGGAGGGTGTGGGGCGACGAGTTCCGCGACGAGCGTACGGTGGATGTCCACATCCGCCACCTGCGCGAGAAGATCGAGCGCGACCCCCGCAACCCCGAGTTCATTCACACCGCGCGGGGTGTCGGGTATGTTTTCCGCTAGGAAGCGGCCGCCCCGAGAGAGGCTCGGGGAGGGATCATGGCGCAGGCTAGGCCGGTACCTCTCTCAGAGAGGCGGGCGCAAGCCCCGCGTGGGCATGCGAGTCTGGCTCACGGCGTTGTTCGTGCTGGTTACCGCCTTCGCCGCCGTGGCGGCCTACGAGATCGTCCGTCCGATCCTCGAGGGCACCCTCCGCCAGGCGAGCGAGGCGCGCTTCGAGCAGGTGGGGGAGCAGTTCGAGGGTCTGCTCCTGCAGAACGGCGGTCAGATCAGCGTCGACCAGATCCAGACGTTCGCAGCGACGCGCGGGCTGCAGTGGGGGATAGTGCGGCTACAGGGCGGCGTGAAGCTCCAGGGTGATGACGACCTCGACTGGCACGCTGGCGTCGTGAAGAGCGCCGTCAAGAACCAGAGGCCGAGGTACAAGATAGAGCAGATCGAGACGGGCCCCCGCGCCGGGCAGATACAGGCCACCTACGCCGCTCCCATAGCCGTCCCCGGGGAGGAAGGAACGGCGGTAGTCTTCAACGAGTTCTTTACAGAGAGCGACGTCGAGAACGTGGAGAAGGCGCTCGACAACATAGAGCGAATAGCACTGCTCGCCGGCGCGCTGGCCGTGCTCATCGCCGGGTTCGCAGGGTACTTCGCTGCGACCCTGATCTCCCGCAGGGTTCGCCGGCTCGGGCTGGCGGCCGAGAGGTTGGCCGCCGGCAACTTCGACGAGCGGATACAGACCCGCGTCGAAGACGAGGTAGGTGCCCTCGGCGCTACCTTCAACGCGATGGCCGCTTCGTTGAAGGGCGCCTTCAATCAGATCAAGCAGGAGAAGGAGCGCGGGAGCGCGATACTCGACGGTATGACCGACGCGGTTGTCGGCGTGGACAGGGACCTCAACGCCGTCTTCCTTAATCCCCGCGCCAGGGAGCTGCTGGAATCCTCTGACCTCGACTTCCAGATCCGCCTCCAGGAGGTACTCGCCAAGACCCGCTTCAGCGGCCCCATCACCGAGCCAGAGGCCATGGCGGGGGAGAGGATCATCGAGATCCGGGCAGCCCCCCTCGAGGACGGCGCTCTGGCCATCCTGCGCGACGTCACCGAGGAGCGCCAGGTGCAGCGCGCCAAGGCCGAGTTCATAGCCAACGCTTCGCACGAGCTGAAGACCCCGCTCACCGCCCTCTCCGGCTACCTCGAGATGCTCGAGGACGAGGAGGACGAGCGGGTAAGGGCGGAGTTCCTCGAGGATATGCGCTCGCAGACGGACAGGCTCCAGAACCTCGCCAGGACACTCCTCGACCTCTCGCGCCTCGACGCCAACGCCGTGACCTTCCGTAAAGAAGAGGTCGACCTCGAAGACCTGCTGCACGAGCTGCGCAGGGACTTCGGCTATACAGGACGCCCCGTGAACGTCAGCGTGGAGGCAGATGTCCCACCCGTCGCCACGGACCCAACCCAGCTCCACCGGATGCTCGCTATCCTCATGGACAACGCCCTCAAATACTCGGAGGCGCCAGTGGACCTCAACCTCTCCCGCGAGGATGGCCGCGCGATCATAAGCATCAGCGACCGCGGCTGCGGCATCCCCGAGGCCGACATACCTCACATCTTCGACCGCTTCTATCGCGCCCAGGGCTCCTCCCGCGCCGACGGCACAGGACTGGGCCTGGCCCTCGCGCGCGAGATCACCGACCACCTCGGCGGCGAGATACTGGTCCAGAGCAAGCCAGGCGCAGGGAGCATCTTCTCCGTCACCCTCCCCCTGACCGCGGATTCTCCGAACGGCCACAGCTCTCCGAGCTACCCTTAGCCTCTACCTGAGGTTCAATGTATACTTCGGCTGCTTTGGCGGTAGAATTATGTTGGGCAGCGTCGGGTATCGTAGATTCTCCCCCCTCCCTGCGAACCGCCGCTGCCCCGTTAGATTTCAGGCAGCAGGCATCGGTTTTCTTGCCGGGTCAGCCCGAACACCGCTGGTACGGTTCCGTACAACGCCATTCCCGCGCGAGCGGGACCCCACGCGCCTCGTGGCAACGTCCGGGAGACATCGGGTCGTCGGGGTGGTTCGCGAACCGCCCTTACAGGGCTTGCTGATGCCTGCTAGAAAACCGGTGGAAGTCCGAACGCGGCAAGGATGGGCCGCACGAGAAGCAGTATATAGGAGAGGGGGGAGGGCAGCATGGGCAGGAACGTGAGCAGCACGAGGACGAGCAGGATCGATGGTCCGTGCTGGTTCATGAAGTGCACGAAGCCGCTCATAGAGCGCGGCAGGAAGGGGAAGATCACCTTCGCCCCGTCGAGCGGGGGGATGGGGATCAGGTTGAAGACAAAGAGGAGCGCGTTCACGAATGCGAGCGCTACGACGATGGTCTGCAGGTAACCGCTGTGGAAGGCCGGCAGCAGGTAAAAGGCGGCGCAGACTGCGACGATCAGGAGGTTCGAGGCAGGACCTGCGAAGGCGACGGCTACGGGACCCAGCACGCCGCCCCTCAGCTTCGATGTCATCACGGGCGTCGGTTTGCCCCAGCCGAAGCCTGCGATCAGTAGCATAAGGCTCCCCAGCACGTCGAGGTGCGAGGCTGGATTGAGCGTCACCCTTCCCGCGCGGTAGGCCGTATCGTCGCCGAGGAGGTAGGCTGAGTAGGCGTGGGACGCCTCGTGCAGCACGATGCCGACGACGAAGCCCATAAGGACGGCTACCGCGAAGGCAGGGTCTATCTGAAAGAGGCTTAGAAACATCGGCGCTGCTTATGATACACGCAAACCGCTATCAGCCGTCAGCTTTCAGCAAAGAGAAGGGCTAATGGCTGACCGCGGGTGGCGCGAGTTGCAGAAGTCTTGAGTTCTGCAACTCGCCTTAGTTGACCTTGGGGACCGAGATGGTGACGTGGTTGCCGGCGTCGGAGGTGTAGGAGGAGAGCTGGGGATCGAGGATCTCGGCCGAGTCGGCCACGGTGCCGAGCTCGGTCATCCCCGCCGTCACGCGGCTAGTGACGCCGGCGCTGTTCTCTTCGCTGCGCACGAGGGAGACAGTAACGCGGACGTTCGCGTTACTGTCCGGTTTTATCTCGATGACGTTCGCCCCTTGCACCATGGGGTCGGGGCGGATGGCAGTAACCATGCCGGTCACAGGCGCGTAGACAGGCGTTCCCGCCGCGGCGCCGACGTCGAGGGCGCCCGTCTGGGGGCCGGTACGGCCGGCGGCGTCCATCATGTGGTAGTGGATCTTCTCGGGCGTCTGGCCATCCGTGAAAAGGCCGACAAGCGCGTTCTCGGAGAGGTTCTCGCCTCTTGGGACCATCGCGACGAGGCTCTCCCCTTCGGGGTGGTAGCCGAGACCCCTGAGGTTCTCGGGGCGGATGGGGGTCGAGATCTGGACGTCCCCTGCCTCCGCAAGGATCGTGTCGGGGCCGGCGTTACCAGGGTCTATGGGGACCGTGCGCTCTGCCGCCTCGGGGGTCTGGAGGAGCACGGCGAAGATCAGGGCCAGCGTGAAAGAGAGAAGGAGACCCACGGCCATGAAGCGCCGCCTGCGGTAGACGCTTGCGCTGTTGGCCTTACGCGCCTCCCTGCGCTCTGCGAGGGTGGGCCCGGCTTCAGCGCGGCGGGGCGCCGTAGCACTCCTCCGGTTCGAGAGAACCGCAGGAGTTTCCTCACCTCGCCCAACATATCGAATGTTCTGCGCGTTACCCCCTCGCATATGGGGGACGATTATACAGAGGGGCATAAGTGCTGTAAATGTGCGCGCTCCGGCGTCAAGGGCTGGTATATTTGATGCGTGAGCGCTGGATCGGAGACCGAGGTGCCCGCCAGGAAACTGGTAGTCTCGACCTACCTCCAGTACATCCTTATCGCCGTCGGCGTTTTCTTGCTGGTCGTCTTCGTTCGTCAGCTCAGCGGCGTCCTCCTGACGTTCCTCATGGCGGCGATCCTGGCCTACGTCCTCAACCCCTTGGTGCGGCGTCTCGAACGCTGGCGCCTCCCGAGGGTCATCGCCGTGGTCGGGGTCTTCGCCATGCTTGCGCTCGCGGTCGTCGTCGCGCTCCTCGTGCTCATCATCCCCGCCGTAGGTCAGGTGCAGGCCCTGATCCGGGACCCTTCGGCCATGCTCCGTAGCGTCAACGGCCTGATCGCGTGGGCAGGGAAGCTGCCATACGTTGGCGAGCACATCTCCAGGATAGACCAGCAGGCCGTAACAGGCTTTGTAGGGAGCAATGCCCCTTCCGCGGGCCAGGCGCTCCACGCGACTACAGGCTTTATCGGCGGGGTATTCGGCGTCTTCGGCACGGTGCTCAACCTGGTCTTGATGCTCATCGTCTCGATCTACCTCCTGCTCGACAGAGAGAGGATCACCCGCGCCGTGCTGGGCGCGATCCCCGACACCGTGCGCGGTCACGCCATCGAGCTCTTCCACGCCGTCGAGAAGACCTTGATCAGATACCTGAGGGGACAGCTCACCCTCTGCGCTATTATGGGCGTCATAGGCTGGGCCATAGCCTTCTCCGTCATCGGACGGTACTCGCTCCTGATCGGCCTCTGGGTAGCCCTTACGGAGATCGTCCCCGTCCTCGGCGCTTTCCTGGGGGCCGTGCCAGCCGTCCTTATAGCGCTCTTCGTCGGGGGCTTCTATAAAGCCCTCATAGTCGCCGGCCTCTTCCTCGTCGCCCAGCAACTGGAAGGCAACATCCTTGTTCCTAGGGTCATGGGCGGCTCCGTGGGAGTACACCCCCTGTGGGTCCTCTTCGCCACGCTCTCAGGTACTGCCCTCTACGGCCTAGTAGGCGCGATCTTCGCCGTCCCGGCGGTCGCGATCATCGCAGCCACGCTCCGCTACCTGCGCGACAAGCTGATCTTCGAGCACTGGGCCAAGGCCCCGCTCGTGCCAGCGACCGAACAGGGCGAAGAGGAGCTGACCCCAGCCCGGATGGCGGCTTCGGAGGAGGGGAATCAGGGCAAGGGGGTAGGGACTTGAGCCTTCCGCACCGCGAGCCGTTCTCTCTGAAGGAGGCATCCGAGGGTGCCTTCCGCCAGCTTCTGCACCCGCTAGTCAGGTTTCTCACGGCAATGCGGGTGCGTCCCGATACCCTGACGGTTCTGGGCTGGGCGCTGGCGCTCTGCTCGGCCGTCCTTTTCGGGCTCGGATACGTGCGCATCGCAGGCATCGTGATGCTCCTCGCCGGCCTCTTCGACGCCCTCGATGGCGCGGTAGCCCGCGAGTCTAACCGCATGAGCGCCTTCGGGGCCTTTCTCGACTCTACCCTTGACCGGCTCTCCGAGGCTGCCGTCTTCGTGGGGATCGTATTCCTCTACGCCGCCACGGAACGCCCCTACGGAGCCCTGCTCGCCGGCGTCGCCATGACCTTCTCCCTCCTTACCTCTTACGCGCGGGCGCGCGCCGAGGGCCTCGGAATAGAGTGCCAGGTCGGGCTGCTCGAACGCGCCGGAAGGGTCCTGATCCTCTCCGTCTTCTCGATAGCTGGCCTGCTCACCGCCGGTCTCTACCTCGTCGCCGCCGGTGCCCTCATAACCACAGCCCAGCGCATCCTCCACATCCGCCGTGCCACCCGCCGGTAGGCAGAACCGCACCCCCCGCGACGCCGCGAGCGACTACAGGGCCAAGGTCGAGCGCGAGATCTCCGACCTATCCCGCCTCATGAAAAAAGCAGGCCACCCCGCACCTCTCGGCGACCCCGCCTCGGGGGTGATGCTGCTAGTCGAGCAGCCGGTAGGACCCAGAGTCCTGCAAGCCCTGCAGCGTAGCCTGCAGTCCTTACAGCTCCCAGAGGCATACGTAACCTACGCATCCACGGGCCTGCTAGCGCAGGAGATCCTCGCCGCCGAGCCTCACGCCCTCGTCGCCGTAGGCCCAGGAGCGGCCGAGGAGATCGACGCCCTCGGCCACCCGCTCGCGCGAACCTCCTTCTCCGAGGCCAACACCGGCGTGTGGTTCGCCTGGACGAAAGGCACCACAGGCCTCAGCCTGCCCCCCCTCGCCCCCGCCCTCGACGATGACGAGGCCAAACTGCGCTTCTGGAGAGCATTCCTGGCCCTGCGAGAGCTCTCACCCACCCCGCGGCCCTGATACCAGAGAGAGCCCACGCCTCACGAGAGAACACCCCGCAACGTCTTGTCGCCTTGCGCTAGCATTACAAAGGTTAAGATTTATTAAAATTTCATTTCGCGAAAGCAACACGCATTCCCCTTATTTAAGCCCTTTTTGTGAATACGAGGGGTTTTAGCGGTACCCGGGTCTATTGCGCGGGTTAGGGCCATTAACTAAGCTGCGCGCCCTAGGAGGGGGGATTCGTCCAAGAAATCCCCTAACAAGAGACGAATAGTACAGCCGGGAAGGAGCCTGGACGTATGCCTCGACGGATGCGCTTCATTATATTTTTTGGTGTCGTCACCATGCTTGTTCTCGCGACGGGTCTCTCGGCTGGGGCGGCCCCTGACGACGAGGTTCAAGCCACGGAAGCGGAGATCTCGGACGCCCGGGAGCATTTGAAGGAGATCCGATCGGAGGAGAGCGACGCCCTGGCGAAGTACAACGCCGCCCTGCACCGGATGAACGAGCTGAACGGGGAGATAGAGGCTGCCGATGAGGATCTCAAGGCTGCCGAGGAGCAGCTAGCCGAGGCTCAGGAGAACCTGGAGGAGAGCGCGGCTCAGGTTTACAAGAGTGGTAACGTTGGCTTCGTCGACGTTCTGATGGGGACCGACAACTTCTCGGAGTTCGCTACGAGGCTGGATCTCTGGGTGAGGATGCTCGAGGAGGAGCAGGCCGAGTTCAATGACGTTCTCGAGGCCAAGGAGCATATCGAGGAGCGCAAGAGCGCGCTCGAGACCCAGCAGGCCCGCAGGGTAGATGTCGTTGACGAGGCCAAGACGCAAAAGGAGGAGGCCACAGAGGCCAAGGCCGAGACGGAGGACTACCTCGACTCTCTTAACGACGATCTTCAGGGCGCCATTGAGGCCGAGGAGCAGCGCGAGGCCGAGGCCGCCAGGGAGGCCGCCGAGCAGGCCGTCGCCGAGCGGGCGGCGCAGCCCGAGCCGGCCCCGCAGCCCGAGCCGGCCCCGCAGCCCGAGCCGGCTCCGCAGCCCGATCCGGAGGCCGCTGCCGCGGCCGCGGAGGCCGAGCGGGAGGCCCAGCTCGCCGCTGAGGAGGCTGCGCGGCAGGCCGAGATCGCCGAGGAGCGCGCTGCCAGGGCCGAGGAGCGCGCAGCCGAGCGCGATGCCGAGGAGGCGGCGGAGGAGCAGGCTGCCATAGAGGCCGCGGCAGCGGAGCAGGCGAGGGCCGACGCGCGGGCCGCCGCCCGCGAAGCGGAGCAGCAGGCCGCCAGGGAGGCCGAGGAGCAGGCCGCGCTCGAGGCAGAGCAGCAGGCCGCGCTTGAAGCCGAACGTCAGGATGCCAGGGACGACACGCAGGCGGAGCGCGAGGAGGCTCGCGCGGCTGAGGAGGCATCGGCCTCTGCCGCAGCCGCCGCGTCCGCCTCTGCTGCGGCAGCGGAGGAGGAAAAGAAGGACAAGGACAAGGACGACGCCACCGCGACGGCTACCGCTACGGCTACTGCGGACGGCAAGAGGAACAGGGACGACTCGACTGCCACCTCCACAGCCAGTGCGGAGCCTTCTGGTGGTGGCGGGTCCTCCTCGTGCGGTGACACCTTCGGCGGCATTACGGACCCTGGTGTCCTGGAGGCTGGCTGCGACCTCGAGGCCAAGTTCGGGCTGCGGGTTACAGGGATCGGCTACAGCGATTACCACTGGGATGGCCATGACCTGGATGTCTGGACCTCCGACCTGCAGCTCGGCAATCAGATACGCGACTACGCTGTGGCCAATTACCCCGTCGAGTACACATGTTGGCAGAACCACTACGTCAACTACGTCACCGGGTGGGAAGAATCATGCCCCGGCCACATGGATCACGTCCACATCACGTTCATACCTACCAAGGGCTATTAGAGGAGTTTCATCCCGGCGCCGTTTTGGGTGAACGCCCTGCGGCCGCCGGGATAGGGGCTCCGGTCGACCGAGAACCGCAGCCACAACTGAACAGGGGGAGGCCCGTTACGGGCCTCCCGTTTTCGTGGGCAAGGGTTCGCCGGTGGTACAATCGGGGCGATCCGGGCGCGGTCCGTCGGGGTCCGCGCCGACCTCATAGAGGAGTTTGCTCATGAGCTTCGCGTTGGTGCAAGCGGCCGCGATAGGCTTCTCGGCCATCGTCTTCGTGATAATCGCTATCGTTGTTGTCTTTGTCTTGCTCAGCGCCATAAAGATTGTCAAAGAGTACGAGAGGGGCGTCATCTTCCGCCTCGGGCGCGTAACGGGGGGGCCGAAGGGTCCGGGGCTCTTCATCCTGCTCCCCTTCGTCGACAACATGGTAAAGGTTGACTTGAGGACCGTAACGATGGACGTGCCGCCGCAGGATGTGATCACCCGCGACAACGTCCCAGCCCGCGTGAACGCCGTGGTCTACTTCAGGGTGGTCGATCCCAACAAGAGCGTCATCGAGGTGGAGAATCACATCCTGGCCACAAGCCAGATATCCCAGACCACCTTAAGGAGCGTCATAGGCCAGAAGGACCTCGACGACCTGCTCACCAACAGGGAGCAGATTAACGACGAGCTCCAGAGGATAATAGACGAG
>Ga0126313_10001758_pt1 | contig 11665 bp, 15 predicted proteins | sample Plot105A_FD_89954 | JGI IMG/M metagenome (GOLD analysis project Ga0126313, IMG submission 89954) | Serpentine soil microbial communities from UC McLaughlin Reserve, CA, USA - Plot105A | ecosystem: Environmental > Terrestrial > Soil > Grasslands | place: USA: UC McLaughlin Reserve, Lake County...
CCGGCCGAACGAGCGCCTCGAGCTCGTTACCTGACTGGCGTCGGGATCCCGGGCCAGCTCTCGATCGGCTCGGTCGAGCGGACGACGTGCATCCCGGCCGCCGCGAAGCGGTCGAAGGCGGCGTCGGCCTGCTCCGTGTAGTCCATGCCCGGGACGACGACGGGCGAGGTGCAGTCTTCGAGCAGGTAGGTACGCGGCGCCAGCGCTCGTTCACGGTCATCGTCCCCCTCGAGGAGGTCGTCGATCGTCCAGGCAACACAATGGCTCTTGGCCTGGCCGGCGACGACGATGGCGTCGTAGAGGGAGAGCTGCTGGATGAGCAGGTCGTTCTTGCCGGCGATCGTCTCGCCGTCGGGGCCTTCGGTGATCTCGGGGCCCAGCATCGAGTAGTGCTCGGTCAGCGGGTTGTCGCCCTTGACCTGGAAGGCAGGCTGGCTCGAGCGCGCAATCGTGTGGAAGAAGATCGCCTCCTCGACCGCCGGGACCAGGGAATGCCCCATTCCTCCGAGCATGGCGTGATACGGCCAGATCGTCAGGTTGTACTTCCCGCGCTCGGCGAGCTTCCGCGCGTAGTCGAGGAGCTGCCACTCGGCGTAGTCGGCTTCGATGCCCACGCTCTCGACCGCCGCGGGATTGATCCGCCACCGGCCTGAGTCGACGTCCTCCGCCGTGACGAGCGTGTACGGCTCGGGGTGTCGGCCCTCGGCGTCCACGAGCCACGCGGCGTGGAAGATCTGCATCGCCCCGTGCGTGTCGAGCGTCGGGATGATCGCGGTGATCGAGTCGAGATTGCGGTAGAGGAACTCGCACAGCCGCCGGCTGTCGTCGACGGCGCCCGTCCCCGAACGCCCGGCCACGAACAACTCGAAGCCGGGAATACAGAACGTGTTCTGCACGTCGACCACGACGAGGCAGAGCCGGAAGCCGTCCTCGAGCGCCGGCCGCAGACCGTGCTCCTCGGCCCAGGCCTGCGCCTCGCCCGCGCGCTCCTGGTAGGGGACGTGCCAGACCTCGCCGACGCGGGCGGGATCGAAGTGCGGTGGGATCGGCAGCTCGCGCACACCTGCAGGCTAGTCGGCAGCGGTGGGCCGGGGTGTCGACCGGGTGTCCGGCCGCAGTCCGACCGACCGTAACTAGCATCCGGAGGGCGTGGACGCGCTCCGCATTCACCACCTCGGCGTCGCGGTCGAGGACCTCGACGAGGCCGTCGAGACGTACGAGCGGCTGTTCGGGGCGACGGTCGAGCATCGCGCCACCGTCGAGGAGCAGGGCGTCGAGGCGGCGTCGGTCCGGCTCGGGGAGAGCCGCGTCGAGCTCCTCGCCTCGCTGGGCGAGGAGACGCCGGTCGGGAAGTTCCTCGCCAAACGCGGGCAGGGCATGCACCACGTGGCCTACGAGGTCGCCGACCTGCCGGCGGCGCTCCACCGGCTTCTGGAAGGCGGTGTGGAGCTGATCGACGAAGCCCCGCGCGAAGGGCTGTTCGGCCTCCAGGTTGCCTTCGTCCATCCGGATTCAGTCCACGGCGTACTCTCGGAGCTGGTGGATGGCCACTAACGAGCATGACACCCGGATCGAGCTCGGCTTCGAGGGGAGCCAGATCATGAGCGCGCTGGTCACCTCCAAGGCCGCCGACGAGCTCGAGAACGCGCTCGACGCAGGCAAAGGAGGGACGCTCGTGCTCGACGCCGAGGACGGTCGCTACACGGTCGCCCTCGGCCGTATCGTCTATCTCAAGCGGTTTGCACGCGAAGGTCGCGTCGGTTTCGTGACCTGACGTTGGGGTTTGCCCACGCTCCGGCATCCAAGGAAGCGTGGGGCAGGATGCCGTAGCGGTAGCCACTCCGGCGAAGCGGCGCGATGACAACGGACGCGTTCGCTTACTCGTCGAGCGCGCCCAGCGTGGAGACCGTACGGCGCTCGAGGAGCTCTATCTCCTCCACTTCGACCGGATCTACGGCTACCTGCACATGAGCGTCAGCAACAGGCACGACGCCGAGGATCTGACGACGCAGACGTTCATGAAGATGCTCGAGGCGATTCGGCGCTTCCAATGGCGGTCGGTGCCGTTCTCCGCGTGGCTCCTGCGCATCGCCCACAACCTGGCGATCGATCACTTCCGCGCTAACCGCCGCTGGCAGCCGGAGGAGCACGTCCCTGAGAGCGCGCACGGCGTGGAGAACTCGGCCGAGGAACAGGCTCTCGCCTCACTCGGCCAGACGCGCATGCTGACGCTGGTCGAGCGGCTTTCTCCAGAGCAGCTGCAGGTGCTGACGCTGAAGTTCGTCTATCGCTTCTCCAACGGCGAAGCGGCGACGATTCTCGGTAAGACCGAAGGGGCCGTGAAGTCGCTCCAGCACCGTGCCCTCGCCTCGCTGGAGAAACACGTTACGCGCTAGAAAATGGTTGCATGGGGACAGGATTAATCCTGTCCCCACGAACAGGTGAAGAATGTCGCTCGAGGTCGGGATCGTCGGCCCACCCGGGGCGGGCAAGAGCACGCTCTTTGCCGCGCTGACCGGAACCGCGCCGGAGGGATATGGCGCCGAACACGTCGGGATGGCGATGATTCCCGACGAGCGCCTGCCGCAGGTCGCCCGTGTCATCGGATCGTCGAAGGTGACCCCGGCTTCGATCCGCGTTCTCGATCTGCCCGGCACGGCCGCGGCGCAGCTCGGCGGCGCGAGAGCCGCCGATGCACTCATCGCCGTGGTCGGAGAAGAGGCCGATCTCGAGGCGCTCAAGCTCGAGCTTCTTGTCGCCGACAGTGATCACGTCGGGCGGCGCCTGGAACGGGTGCGGCGTGAGGCCAAGTCGGGGGATCCCAACCTGCGAGCGGACGTCGAAGAGCTCGAGCGGCTGCTCGGCCATGTCGACGCAGGCCGCCCGCTCGACGAGTACGAGGGTGTCTTGCCGCCCGAGCTCGAGCCGCTGACGACCAAGCCACTCGTCCCCGTCGTCAACGGCCCAGCCGGGATCGACCTCAAGCTCGAGGCAGAGCTCGCAGAACTACCGGTCGAGGAAGCGGCGGCGTATCGCGACGGGCAGCCGTCGGCGCTCGACCAGGTGGTCCGCCGGCTTACCGAGGAGCTCGACCTCGTCACGTTTTTCACCGCCAACGAGAGTGAGGCGAGGGCGTGGAGCCTCCGGCGCGGCCGGACCGTGCTCGAGGCGGCGGCTGCGATCCATACCGACATGGCACGCGGGTTCATCCGCTGCGAGGTCCTGCCGTGGCACGACCTGGTCGAGGCTGGATCGAGGGCCGAAGCGGCTCGCCGCGGCCTGCAACGGCTGGAAGGGAAGAATTATGAGGTACAAGATGGGGACGTCCTGAACGTCCGATTCAACGTCTAACGACTTGAGCGACCCCTCTTAATGGAAACCAAATGAACGCTGAACGAGTATTGAAGCCTCGATGACCAGCGTCGGGCCGACCGCCGAACGCAAAGACGAGCGGCTCGAACAGGCCGTCGATGTCGCCGGGCGCCTGCTCGACAACATCGAGCATGCGATTCGCGGCAAGCGCGAGGAGGTCAAGCTCGTGCTCGTCGCTCTCGCCTGCAAGGGGCACGTCCTGTTCGAGGATGTTCCGGGCACGGCCAAAACGGTTCTGGCGCGCGCGATCGCGCAGTCGATCGAGGGCGCACAGCCGTCGCGCATCCAGTGCACGCCCGATCTCCAGCCGACCGACGTCACCGGGCTCTCGATCTGGAACCAGCAGACTCGCGACTTCGAGTTTCGGGCCGGCCCGATCTTCGCGCACGTGGTGCTGGTCGACGAGATCAACCGTGCGATGCCGAAGACTCAGTCTGCGCTGCTCGAGGCGATGGCCGAGCGCCAGGTGACGATCGACGGAGTCACGCGCGAGCTCAGCGAGCCCTTCATCGTCCTCGCGACGCAGAACCCGATCGAGCTTGAGGGCACGTTCCCGCTCCCGGAAGCGCAGCTCGACCGCTTCTTCATCCGAACGGCACTCGGCTACCCGGGCGGCGATGACGAGCTCGAGATCGTCCGCGACCAGCTCCACGGACATCCGCTCGGCGACCTCGAGACGGTCGTGCAGGTCGAGGACGTGGCCGATCTGCACGATGCCACGACGGCCGTGTACGTGGACGAGCTGCTCCAGCGCTGGATCATCGACCTCGTCCGGGTCACCCGCGACCTCGACATCGTCGCGATCGGGGCCTCGGTCCGCGGCAGCCTCGCGCTCGAGCGGGCCGCCCGCGGCTGGGCGCTGCTCTCGGGTCGCGACTACGTGCTTCCAGAGGACATCGAGCGCTTGTTCCTGCCCGTGATCGGACACCGGATCCTGTTCACGCCGTCCTTCCTCGTCGAGGTCCGCAAGATGGGTCGCGTTCAGGCGTTGGAAGACTTCCGCGGGCGGTGTTTCGCCGCCGTGCCGCGGCCACAGGCCTCGCTCGGCGGCGACGGCGAGGTCGTATCCCTCTCGCCGTCGCATGATGAGCGGGCCGACTGAGCTCAGCTTTCCGCTCGTTCCCCGCCGCCGGCTGATCGGACTCGCCTTCGGAAGCGCGCACAGCGCGAAGCGCGGGAAAGGGTCGGACGTCGCCAGCTCTCGGCCGTACGAGCCGGGGGACGACATCGACGCGATCGACTGGGCGGCGTCGGCCAAGCTCTCGGCCGCGCACGGAACCGACGAGTTCATCGTGCGAGAGCGGTATGCGGAAGAGGCGCCGAGAGTCGTCGTCGTCTGCGACCGGCGGCCGGCGATGCAGCTCTATCCAGAAGGCTATCCCTGGCTGTCGAAGCCGCAGGTGATGATCGAGGCGGGCACGATGATCGCCGACAGCACGGCGAAGGCCCGCGGACTGATCGGCTATCTGGACTACGCAAGCGGCGGTGACGGCAACGGTGCCGGCCCGCCGTTTTGGCGGCCGCCCCACGGCCAGACCGACTTCTGGCGCGTCAAGGAGTCGCACCTGCTCTGGCCGCTCTTCCTCGCCCCCGAGGACAACCTCGAGCGCGCGTTTGCCTTCCTCGCCCCGCTGCGGCGCGCGCTCCCGGCGGGCACCTTCGTCTTCATCCTCTCGGACTTCTTGAACATGCCCTCCCCCGAGACGTGGTCGCTGGTCTTGGAGCTGCCGTGGGAGCTCGTGCCGATTGTGATCCAAGACCCGGTCTGGGAGCAGAGCTTCCCCGATGTGTCCTCCGTGGTCGTTCCGCTGGTGGAGCCTGGAAGCCGACAGGTCCGCCTCGTGCGCCTCAGCCGTCGGGAGGCCCGTGATCGGCGGGCGGCCAACGAGGAGCGGGCGCGCGGGACGGTGGCGGCGTTCAACAGGCTCGGTCTCGAGCCAATCGTGCTCACGACAGCGGACCGAGACACGATCTACAGCTCGTTCCTGGAGTGGGTCGAGCTGCGGCGGCTCGCTGTGAGGACCTGGTCGTGATCGACCGGCGGCATTTCGCTGTCCTCGCGGCGCTCGTCGTGCTAATCGTCGCTGCCGCGGGCTATCTCGCCTGGCGGGCCTGGGACTCCGGCGAGCAGTCGTCCTTGGCCGAACCGATCGCGGTCACTGCGGTTGTCGGCCCGCAGCAGCATATGTTCGGCGATCCGATCCGGGCGCAGGTCGAGGTGCTCCTCGATCGAGAGCGGATCGACCCGGACACGGTGAGGCTCCGGGCGAACTTCGCGCCGTACCGGCCGTTGCGGCCGCGCCGTCGAACGGAAAGCACCGCCGGCGGGATCACCCGGCTCCGGTTCGACTACGAGCTCGCATGCCTGACCCTTCGCTGCCTGCCGCGCGGGCAGCGCGACTTCGAGCTCCGGAGCGGCGCCGTCGAGTACCGGATCCGAGGTGCCGAGGGTCTGCAGACCGAGGAGATCGACTGGCCGGGGCTCAGGGCCACCGGGCGGATCCCGGCGGAGCAGCTCTGGCAAGCGGACCTTCGCGCGGAGTATCGCGACCTCGGAGCACCCACCTACTCAGTCCGCCCGAGGCTGGTCGAGCTCGTCGCGCTCCTGCTCGCCGTTCTCTTCGGCGCTGCGGCACTGATCCTGACGCTTCGCCTCCTGCCGCTGGCGCGCATCGCCGAGCGACTCGGATTGAAGACGGTCGACACGCGGACGCCGCTCGAGCGTGCTTTGGCGCGCGTACACGAGACGTCCGAGCGCCCGGATGAAGGCCGGCGCGCGCTCGAGCGCCTCGCCCAAGAGCTGCGGCGGGCGCGGAGCCCCAAGCTGGCCGGGGACGCGAGCAGGCTGGCGTGGTCGCGCGAGTTTCCAGCCGACGGACGGCTCACGGTCCTCTCCAGCGAGGTCGAGCGGCTGATCTCGGAGCTCAGATGAAACTGCGGAACTCACAGGCGATCCCGCTCGCCGACGCCGGGGCAATGGCGAAGGCGGCCCGACGCCTGAAGATCGTTCGCGTGGGCCTTGCGGTCGGTCTCATCGCTGCTCTCGCCGGCGCCGTCTTCTTCGCACAGCGACCCGGCGAAGGCGAGCGGGTGCTCGTCAAGGGTGCCGACAGCGGCGTCGTCGTCCTCGACCTGTCGGCCAGCATCGGCCAACCGGGCCGGACCGTGACCGACCCCTTCGAGTACCTCGCCGACACCGGCCAGGAATTCGGCCTGGTGATCTTCTCGGGTCAAGCCTACGAGGTCGTTCCACCGGGGACGAGCTCCGCGGAGCTGCGGCCGATCATCCGGGCACTCGTGCCGTTCCCCGACGTTTGCCTCGCGCGAACGGATATTCAATGCCCGCCGGAGACGCGTCGTGTCGTTCCGGACAGCAAGGAAGGCCGGCAGATCCGCCGCCTGTCGGTAACGCCCTGGGACAGCAACTTCCGGGGCGGGACTGAGATCTCGAGGGGCCTCAACCTCGGCCGCAAGATGCTCGAGCGGCACAACATGGAGGACCACGGAGTCCTCCTGATCAGCGACCTCGACGACGCCTTGCTGGACATCCCGATGCTGACGCGGGAGCTGATCACCTACCGCACCGAGAAGATCCCGCTCCATGTCGTCGCGCTTGAGCCGTTCGACGACGATCGCTTCTTCTTCGAGCGGATCCTCGGGAAGGAGGCGTTCGTCGACCGCGCCGACATGACACCCGGGATCGACGCCCGCCGGCGCGCCGAGCGAGCGGGGGTGCCGGAAGGCCTGGCCGGCCTCGCGCTCCTCCTGCTCACCCTGCTTGCCCTCAACGAGCACTTCTGCGGCCGGCTTGCGTGGAGGGCCGAACGATGACGAGGATCAAGCGCGGGTTGCCGCTGCTTCGCAAGTTCGGACCGATCGCGGTGCTGCTCGCGCTGGCGATCAGCGCCGCGCTCGTTGCCCGCGACGCAGCGGCGGTTCGCCAGAGCGTCGAGCACAGCGACCTCGTCTTCCTGGAGGCGCAGCCGTCCTACGAGCAGCTTTGGCAACTGGACACGACGATGCCGTATGCGGCGGAGTTCTTCGGGATCGAGGACGACCTCCTCTACCGCCACGCGCTCCGCAAGTACGCAGCCGAGGATCGGCGCCAGCAGGGGAGGTTCAACTTCTCGAACCCGGGCCTGCGCGCCGAGGCCCAGGCGGCGCTGAGCATCGCCGAGAACTCGGGTCTGTCGGCGGTCCGCCGGTCGAGGCTTGCGAACCTCCAGGGGATCGTGAGCTACGACGAGACGCTGACCAACCCCCTCGACGCGTCGGGACTGGCGCAGCAGGCGCTGAACCACTTCCACCGGGCGGTGAAGATCGACCCCGCGAACGTCGATGCGAAGTACAACCTCGAGTACCTGCTGCGTCTGGTCGACCCCAGTCCGAACCGGGCTCGGCAACGTCGGTTCGTACCCGCGGACATCGAGGCTCGGAGCACGCCGGGCGGCGGCGGGGAACGTAGAGGCCAGGGATACTAGTGCCCCTCCAGGCAATACACGCCTGCTTCTGGCCCGCGATCACGCGGCGCCAGAGCCCACCCTCCTCCTCACCAAGGCTGTCTAGCCTTGGCTCGTCGGAGTGCGGATTCTGGCTTGGTGCTCGCGACCCAGAAACTAGGCAGCATCACCTGGAGGGGCACTGAAGATCAGCTTCCTCACCCCGGCCGCCGGCCTCGTCGCGTTCGCCGTCATCTTCCCGCTGGTGGCGTTCGTCCGCACCGAGCGGCGCGCGGAGCGGGTCCGGTCGCTGCTCCGGCTCGGGGCTCCCGGTGGCTCTCCGTGGCTGACCGTCGGCGCGCTGGCTGCCGTCGCGGTCCTGGTCGGCATCGGCGCCGCACAGCCCGTGCTCGAGGAGTGGGACGAGCGTCCCGAGCGCGTGGACGCTCAGGTGTTCATCGCCCTAGACACCTCGCGCTCGATGCTGGCCTCCCGGGCCCCGGGCGAGCCGACCCGATTCGAGCGCGCGGCTGCTGCGGCGCGACGCATGCGCGAGGCGCTCCGCGAGGTTCCCGTTGGGCTCGCGTCGATGACCGATCGGGTGCTTCCACATCTCTTCCCGACCACCAATCCGCGCTCGTTCGAGTCAGTCCTCAGCTCTTCGATCGGAGTCGACAAGCCGGCGTCGGACCAGGCCGGGGACACACGGGCCACCGACCTCGGGTCGACCAGGTTCTTCGCGGAGGGGAACTACTTCCGCGGCGCCCAGCGACAGGTCCTCGTGGTCTTCACGGACGCCGAGACCAAGGACTATGACGTCGGTCGGCTGACCGGGGCGTTCGCCGGCAGCGCGATCGAGCCGATCCTGGTGCGCTTCGGGGGCGAGGGCGAGCGCGTGTACGGACCCGAAGGCGTGGAGGAGGCCTACGTTCCCGACCCAGTGAGCGCTGCCGCCGAGGCCGAGCGCTACGCGCAGCTCGTCAGGGGCGAGGCGTTCGACGAGCGCGAGCTCGCCGGCGCGATCCAGGCCGCCCAGAGCGCGCTCGGCTCCGAGAGCACGATCACGCAGGTCAGGACGGCAGACATCCAGCCGCTCGGGCCATTCGTATTCCTCGCGGCGCTCGTGCCGCTGTCGTTCCTGCTCGTTCGAAGGAACCTGGCTTAGAACTCGTTTCAGAATGATGCTTCGTCGACCGGCTGCGCTGGAGGTCGCGATTGGCGATCTGTCATACGCGAAACGGCACCATCTGACGCGCTCGCGAGCACCGGCGACTGGACACTTCGCGGGCGTGCGGCCCTTCCAGCCAGAAGCCGATGACTTCTGCGTCGCAGCCAGGTCCTACTCATCGACGACGGAGACGCCCTCCACGAAAAGGAGAAGACCATGCACGCGGCACTCGTGAACTTGACGATCGACCCGGACCAGGCGCCGGCGGCAGCCAACGCACTGACGCATGACATCCTGCCTGCGATCCGTTCGGCTCCCGGCTTCGTCGCGGGCTATTGGCTAGAGCCCGTCGATGGCCACGGCTTCTCGTTCGTCGTGTTCGAGACCGAGGAGCAAGCACGGCGATCTGCCCCGCCGGCCAGCAACTGGGCAGCCCCCGGGGTCAGCATCAACGATGTCGACTTCCGGCGAGTCGCTGCCAGCGCTTAGAAGTCGATCAGCACGACCGTCGAAGTCTCCTGAAGCAGACGACGCAGCAGCCGAGTGCGAGGAAGTCTTCGTGGATCTCGGCGCGGCGGTCGTAGCGAACGAACAGCCGCTTGAAATGGTGCAGCCAGGCGAAGGTGCGCTCGACAACCCAGCGATCTCTGGTGCGATCCGGTACTTGCCAACGCGGCCGCGCACCGGCGGGATCCGCTCAAGAAGCGGGATCAGCTGGGGTGGCGAAGCCGAGCTCGAGCGGCAGATGCCGCCAGGCGATCCCGGTGTGCAGCAGGAACAGGATCCCCTGCAGCGCCTGACGCCTTCAGGATGGCGGGCTCTGCCCGGCATCCGTCTGAAATGACCGGTCGATACCGTTGACTCAAATTCGAAACGGCTTCTTAGGACGAGGCGTTCGGCTTCGTCGCGGCGACTGCGTCGAGCTGGTTCGCGTGGAAGAGGACGGCGGCCTCGGCCGTCCGGGCCGCCCGCCCGTCGTGGTGGACCGCGACGGCGTGGACCAGCTCGGCGAGAGCGTCGCGGTCGAGCTCGGCCGACCGTGACTCGATCAGCCGGATCCCAAGCTGGACGTGGCCCAGGAGCCGACCCTCTTCGGTCGGGCGGAAGGTCGGCGCGCGGCCGAGCTCGAGCGTCCGGCCGGCGTCGTGGAGCAGCGCCGCCGCCACCAGCAGGTCCGGCCGCAGCCTCGGATGCACCTGTGCGGCGTCGCGGCAGATCGTCGCCACCGCGACGGTGTGCTCGAGCAGCCCGCCGGCGTAGTCGTGGTGGAGATCCGGGCTCGCGGGCAGCTCGCGAAGCCTGGCCCGGAACCGCTCGTCGCCGAGAAAGCGTGCGACGACCGACTTCAGTCCGGGATGATTGATCTCGCCGCCGAGGAACTCGAGGAAGCCGTCGAGCTCCTCTGCATCGCGACGGAGGCCGGGCGTGAGCGCGGCGGCGTCCTCCCCCTCGGCCGGTTCGAGTGACCGGACGACGAGTTGCAGGCGGTCTCGGAACTTGTCGACCCGTCCGAGCACGCGAACCGCGTCGCCCTCGCCGAAGCGGCTGTCGAGCAGCTCGACGTCGCTCCAGACCCGCGCATCGATCCTTCCACTCGGGTCGACGAGCTCGAGCGCGAGGTAGTCGGAGCCAGAGCGAGTGCGCCGCCGCTCCTTTCTCGAGACCGCGTAGACGCCCTCGACGACCCGGTCCTCCTGGAGCTCGGCGATCGCGCTCACGCGCCGAGTCTAGGGACGACTCCGGATAGCCAGCAACCATACGGGTTTACGGTCTTTCCGGCGGCTTCGGGCCACACCCAGGCCACACGGGACGCGCGTCTTAGTCCGGGACGGTGCTGGGATAGGTAGGAGCGCGACGGGTGTACCGTCCTCGGCCTCGGCGCGAGCTCACCCGGAATCACAGCCACTTCGGATACGGCACGACGACACTAGATGCCCCACGCCAACACCCTGGTTCGATGTCGGGAGCCCGGGGGAACAGCAAGCGAACGCCATGGCCGACGGAGCTGTGAGATGAAGCGACCGCGTGTTCTCGCGCTCGTGCTCGCGGGGGGCGAAGGCGGGCGGCTCGCCCCGCTCACGGACGAGCGCGCGAAGCCGGCCCTCCCGTTCGCAGGCGTGTACCGGCTGATCGACTTTCCTCTGTCGAACTGCCTCCACAGTGGCATTGACGACGTCTGGGTGATCCAGCAGTACGAACCGCACGAGCTGACGACGCAGCTCGCCGGCGGGCGACCGTGGGACCTCGATCGGACGCGGGGAGGCCTGCGGATCGTTCATCCCTACCTCGGTGACTCGGAGAGCGGCTGGTACGAGGGGAATGCGGACGCGATCCACCGCAACCGCGAGGTGATCGCAGACCACGATCCGGACGTGCTGCTCGTGCTCTCTGCCGACCATGTCTACAAGCTCGACTACGCGGACGTGATCGCCGACCAGCTCCAGTCCGGCGCGGCTGTGACCATGGTCACCACCAACGTCGCGACGGAGGAGGCGTGAAGCGGGCGCCCGTCCTCTCCCGCTTAGCCAGTGGCCCGGGAGACGGGGCCTCGTCTGTGCTCAACCCGACGCTTCTATGTTGTCAAGGGAAGCGCCGACATCTCGCGCAGGCGTCGGTAGAAGTGGCGGGCGAGTGCGCGCTTGACGCAGCGGCGTGCCTCCCTTGTGGTCTTGCCGGCGGCGAGGAG
>Ga0126313_10001759_pt1 | contig 11664 bp, 11 predicted proteins | sample Plot105A_FD_89954 | JGI IMG/M metagenome (GOLD analysis project Ga0126313, IMG submission 89954) | Serpentine soil microbial communities from UC McLaughlin Reserve, CA, USA - Plot105A | ecosystem: Environmental > Terrestrial > Soil > Grasslands | place: USA: UC McLaughlin Reserve, Lake County...
ACCACGCGCAGCCGCCCCGGCAGCAGCGTCTGGTCGACCACCTCCAGGCGGCCGTCGCGCCAGTCGACGGCGCTGCGCAGGCGGTCCGCGTCCATGCCGGGATGCTACCGGGCGCCCGGGCGGTGTCCACGGGCCGGGTCGACGACCACGCAGGGTGCCGGCCGCGTTCGCGGCCCATGCCGCCTTGGTGGGATCATGCTCTGAACCACCAGTTGACCGGAACTGGGGGAGGACGTTTCGGCATGCCCGTGCGACGGTCGCCGCTGGCCCGCATCCTGCTGGCCGCCCTCGCCATGCTCGCGGTGGCGTGCTCCCAGCGGGGCGCCACGCTGACCGGCCCGCCGGAGCCGACCGTGGGCCCGGGGGCGGTCGGTGCGCTGCCCGACGGCTGCGCCCGCGACGCCCCCTCGCCCAACATCGCGCCGGTGGCGTTCGTGGCCGCCGGGCGCGCCTGGGCGGCCTCCGTCGACGGCCGCCGGCTGTGGTGCCTGTTCGAGGTGCGCCGCCCGGGGCCGTTCCTGTGGGGCCCGCGCGGCGACCGGGTGGTGCTGGAAGGGCTGGAGGTCCGCGGCGTCGGCGCCAGGGTCTGGCGGCCTGGGCAGGGGATCCAGCCGGTCTCGCTGACGTGGCTGGGGCCGACCGGCAGCGCGCTGGCGTTCGTCTCCCCCGGCGGCCTGAACCTCGAGCTGGCCACGCTGGGCTCCATCGACCAGCGCGAGCTGACCCCGCTGCGGGGCGCCAGCTACCTGGCGGTGGCCGCGCACCCCTCGGGGCGGGCGCTGGCGTTCGCGGTCCAGCGCGAGGGCATCGCCGAGGTCTGGATCGTCAGGGAGACCGGCGGCGGCGAGGTGCGGGTCGCCGGCGAGCAGGCCAGGTTCGGGCCGCTGGCGTTCTCGGCCGGCGGCAAGGCGCTGTACTTCGGCTCCAAGCTTGGCGACGCCACCCGCCGGGTCGAGGTCTACTCGCTGGCCTCGGCGGAGCGGCTCGCCCCCGCGTGGTCGGGCAAGCGGGACGTGCTGGCGATCGTGCCGCGCCGGGACCAGGCCGGCAGCCAGCTGGCGGTCGACACCGGCGGCGGCTGCCAGGACCGCCGCGCCGACCTGTCGGGGCTGGACGGCGGGGCCGGGCGGGCGCTGCTGCCCTCCGCGACGCGGCCGACCAGCACCGTCGGCTGGCTCGACGGCCGCCGGGTGCTGGTCGCCGAGGGCGGCTGCGACGGGCCGTTCGACCTGTGGGTGGTGGACGTGGGCGGCCGCGAGCCGGCGGTGATCGCGCACGGGGTGGAGCGCGCCGCGGTGCGCCGCCCTGACCCCCGCCCCGCCCCCCAGCCCCCCGACTTCGGCGCCCTGGCCGCCGCCGGAGGGTAGCCCAGGGCGCGGCGGCCCGGCGCCGGCGCCGCTACTCCGACGCCGGGCCGGTGAAGCGGGGCGGGCGCTTCTGGCGGCGGGCGGCGACGCCCTCGCGCACGTCCGGGCCGGCGAACCCCATGAACTCCAGCGCCAGCGAGGTGTCGAACACCGGGCCGGCCATCCGCAGCCAGTTGTTCAGGGCGTACTTGGTCCAGCGGATGGCGCTCTGGGACCCGCCGGCGAGCCGGGTGGCGACCTCCAGCGCGACCTCGTGCAGCTCGGCGTCCTCCACGCAGCGCGACACCAGCCCGATCCGCTCCGCCTCCTCGCCCGAGACCGGCTCGCACAGCAGCAGGTGGTACTTGGCCTTGGCCATGCCGCACAGCAGCGGCCAGACGATGGCGGCGTGGTCGCCGGCCGCCAGCCCCAGGCGGGTGTGGCCGTCGATGATCCGCGCCGAGCGCGCCGCGATCGAGACGTCGGCCAGCAGGCCGACCACCAGGCCGGCGCCGACCGCCGGGCCGGCCATCGCCGACACCACCGGCTTGGAGCAGTTGAGCAGGTTGTAGACCAGGTCGCGGGCCTCGCGCAGCACCCGGACGCGCACCGCGTAGTCGTCGGCCATGTCGGCCACCAGGTCCAGGTCGCCGCCGGCCGAGAAGGCGTCGCCGGCGCCGCGGACGATCACCGCCCGCACCTCCGGGTCGCGGTCGATCTCGGTCCAGATCCCGGCCAGGTCGCGGTGCATCTCGTGCCCGGCCGCGTTCAGCCTGCCCGGGGCGCTCATCACCACCCGCAGCACCCCCTCGGCGGGGCGTTCCAGCTGCAGGCTGGCGTAGGCGGCGTAGCGGTCGCTCATGGCGTCTCCCCCGACTCTACCCGCAGGTCCAGCAGGGTGAAGGTGAGCGGGGGCTCGGGCTCGGCCGAGGAGCAGGTGAGCAGCCGCGGCTCGGCGTTCCTGGCCGCGCGCACCACCACCCGCAGCCGGGCGCCGTCCGCGCCGCGCAGGCGCACCGCCGACACCTCCTCGTCCAGCCGCTCCGAGCCCGTGACGACCAGCTCGTCCAGGCCGGTCAGGCCGGTCCGGTCGCGGGCGAACCACTCGGCCGCCTGGACCGGCCACGGGTCGCAGCAGCGGCCCCGGTAGTGGTCGAGGTCCACCAGCCCCCGCTCGTAGCGGCCGACGACCCGCGGCCCCTCCTCCGCGCCGACCCGGCCGAAGTAGTGGCCCTCGGGCAGGCAGACCAGGTTGGCCGCGAAGCGGTCGCCGCCGATGTGGGAGCATTCCCACACCCGCTCGCCGACGGTGGCCACCAGCGCCTGGGCCAGCGGGCGGCCGTAGGAGGCGCAGCAGCGGTCGTGGCGGCCGTTGGTGCAGACCAGGTACAGCGGCAGGGTGATGGGCTGGCCGAGGCCGGGCCGCTCGCCGGCCACGACCCGGCCCAGGTCCAGCTCCAGCAGCTTCGCCGGGTCGTCCAGCACGGCGGCCTCCACCCAGCGGTCGCGCCGGCCGGTGTGGGCGACGAAGCAGCGGCGCGGGCCGCTCGTCCCCCGCCCCGGCCGGCGGATCAGCAGCAGCCTGGCACCGGCCGCGCGGGCGTGGCGGTCCAGCGCGGCCGCCAGGTCGCGGTCGAGCCGGCTCTCCAGGACCGCCTCCCGGCCCCACGGCCCCGGCTGCTCGAGCAGGACCCAGCCCCGCACCCGCGAGGCGGTGCCGAGCAGGGGCTCGCCGAGCGCTCGGGACAGCGACGCGCAGGGTGGTGCCTCAGGCAACGGCGGTGGACTCCAGCAGCCCTTCCCGGACCAGCCGGCGGACCAGCACCAGCCGGCTGGGCCCGTCCAGGTGCGGTGCCAGCTCGCCGACCGCGAAGCTGCCGGCGCCCAGCACCTGGCGCATCGCGGGGGCGAGCTGGGCGGGCATGGTCAGCTCCCGGTCGCCGAGCAGCACGGTGAGCCGCTCGCCGGTCACCCGCAGCCGGCAGACCGCGCCGCCGCGGCGCCGCACCACGGTGGCGTCGTCCAGCCGGTCCAGGGCGAGGAGCTGCTGCAGCTGGCCGCGCAGCAGCGGCGTACGGCCCGCCCAGAAGCGGCGGGCGGCGCGCTCGGCGACCTGGTCGAGGTCGACCTTGTCGAGGAAGCGGCGCAGCTCGGCGACCCGGTCGGCCAGGCCGGTCCGCAGGGCCGCCGGGTCGTCGGCGAAGCCGACGGGCAGGCCCTCGCGGAACCAGGGCTCCTCGGTGGCCTGCTCGACCACGTCGCGCAGGACCTCGTTCCAGTTGTAGGTGGGCATGCCGACGGTCAGGTGCAGGGAGGCGGTCTCGGCGGTCCTGGCCGCGTGGCGGAAGCCGCGCGGCACGTACAGGCAGTCGCCGGGGGCCAGCTCGGCGTCGACCAGCGGCGGCTCGGCGGGTGCCGCCGCGCCCGGCGGGAGCTTCTTCTGGTGCGGCAGCGGGAACGGCACGGCGGCGTCCCACACCTGCCACAGCTTGCGCCCGTGGACCTGGAGCACGAACACGTCGTGGGTGTCGTGGTGGACGCCCAGCCCGCGCGAGGCCGGCGGGGTCAGGTAGGCGTTGACCTGCACCGGGTGGGTGAGGAACAGCTCCAGGTCGCGGCAGAAGGCGGTCAGCGGCGGCCAGTAGCGGTGCAGGCCCTGCAGCACGATGGTGGCGCCGGCGCGGAAGTGGTCGTAGACCCTGCCCGCGTCGGCCAGGTCGTGAAGCGGCTGGGAGCCGATCCGCCCCGGCTTGGTGTAGGCGGCCGGCGGCAGCGGCTGGCCGTCCTTGACCAGCCGGAACGCCGGGGTCCGCGGCGAGCTGGTCGACAGGAACCGGTCGACGTCGGCCAGCGAGAGCAGGTCGTCGAAGCCACCTGGGCCGGCCCCGCGGCGCAGCAGCGGGGCCTTGGCCCAGTGGTCGCGGACGAAGGCGGCCGCGTCGCCGACGCAGCGCCGGACGGCGCCGCCGGTGGTGCTGGTGCTGCTGGTGACCGGATCCGCGCCTTGGCTTGACGCCCGCTCCGATCCCGCGCGCTCAGCGCCCGTCATCGCAACACGCGAACCCGATCAGCGGTCGGTGCCGTCGGCATCGCCGCCCGTGTCGCCGCTGTCGGTGCCGTCGGCGTCGCCGCTGTCGCCGTCGACCCCGTCGGTGCCGTCGCCGTCGACCCCGTCGGCGCCGTCGGCGGTGTCGGTGCCGTCGGCGTCCTGCGGGTCGGCGACCGTCGCCGTGGGCGACGGCGCGCCGCTGGTCGCGTCCGGGCGCCAGGTGGTGACGATGTCCTCGTCCTCGACGTGCGTGGTGCCGTCGCTCATGGCGACTCCTCCCGCGGCTCGGCTGCTGGGGCTGCCACGCTAGCACCCGCTCCCGCAGGAGGACAGCCGGCGCTCAGGCCAGCGTCCCGGCGACCTCGCGGTAGATCAGCTCGGCGTGCTCCGGCGTGTCGCCGATGCAGGTCACCCCCATCTTGCCGTGCTCGCGCAGCGCGCCGAGCAGGTGCAGGGTGGCGCCGGTGCGGTGGCGGTGGTCGTAGGCCAGGCCGCGGCCGGCGACCTCGTCGATCACCTCGGCCGGCGTGCGGCCCACCAGCCGGCCGGACTTGAGGTTGTCGGTGGCCAGGTACGACTTGGCCCGGCCGGCGGCCACCAGGTGGCCGCCGGTGGCGTCGTAGCTGCCCTCGGTGGCCAGGGCCGCCATGCCGAACGGGTGGGTGGTGCCGCCCACCCTGAGGTTGATCTCGGCCAGGTAGACCCGCTGGCGGCCGCCGTCCGGCACGACGAAGAAGTCCACCCCGAAGTAGCCGATCACCCCGTGGGCGGCCAGCACGCCGGCGACCCGCTCGGCGGCGGCGCGGATCTCGGTCCGGTAGGCGGGGTCGGCCGGGAAGCGGCAGCCGAGGTAGACCTGGTGGTTGGGGCCGCCGAGCACCTGGCTGTGGGTGGACAGCACCAGCGGGACGCCGCCGGGCAGGATGCGCAGCTGCACGCTCGGCGAGACCATGCCGGGCGCGGCCAGCAGCTCCTCCACCACCGCGCCGCCCTCGGCGATCTTGGCGGCGAACGACGGCCAGGACTCCTCCTCGGCGCAGAAGACCGCCGGCGAGTCCAGCAGCGACCCGTCCAGGGCGGCGAGCGGGACCACGGCGTTGCCCTGCCCGGAGAAGCCGTTGTTGAGCTTGACCACCACCGCCGCCGGCGGTGCCGCCCGCCGGCGCAGGTGGCGGGCGGCCGCCTCGACCGCCTCGACCGAGTGCAGGTCCTCGGCGCCGTCCAGCACCGGCACGCCCGCCAGGCGGGCGACCCGGCGCGAGCCGGTCTTGGAGCCGAGGCTCGCCAGCGCCGCCGGCGGCCCGTACAGCGGCAGCCCGAGCCGCTCGGCCAGCTCCCGCTCCAGGCGGGTGACGTTGAACGGCAGCACGAACGCCTGGCTCGGCCCGCCCGCCAGCCCGCGGACCCGGTCGAGCAGGTCGGGCCGGTCCAGCAGCTTGGTGGTCAGGGCGCGGGGCGCGGGGTCGCCGGCGACCAGCATGTGCAGGCGCTCCCTGGCCCCGACCGGGTCGGGCAGGAAGCCGAGGTAGTACTGGACGACGGCCTCCTCGACCGGCATCGAGGTGAGGTAGACGATCCGCACCTGCGGCCGGCGCAGCAGCAGCAGCAGGAACAGCAGCCGCTCCTCGTAGTAGCCGATGCCGACGATCTTGCGCAGCTCGGCCTCCGGGAAGCTGAGCGAGGGCAGCACCACCACCGTGCCCGCGTCCAGGTCGAGCGGATCACCCGCCGGGTACCGGTCGGCGAAGATGCTCCGCAGCTCCTCGAACGGAGTCAACGGGGGGGCGATCGACATAGCTAAAGATAACCAGTCCGGTGGTCCTGCGTACATCCCCCGATTTTGCGGGATCGCCGCGTTCAGCGGGATCCCGCAGGCAGGAGCCGGTCGACCAGCCACGGTCGGCGCTGCACGCCGAGCACCAGGTGGGCCGGCGGGCCGCTCGGGGGCGTCAGGACGGTGGCCGCCCCGCCGACGACCAGGGTGCGGCGGCCGACCCCGCTGGCGACCAGCGGGAGCCGCCGGAAGCGCTGCGGCTGGCGCAGCTCCAGCCGCAGCCAGCGGCCGTCCCGGCGCACCCGCCCGGCCAGGCCGTAGTAGTCCAGCACGGCCTGGCTGGGCGAGCCGACCGCGACCAGGCGGAAGCCGCCGTCGGAGGCGGCCTGGAACCACTCCACCGCCTCGACCCCGTAGTAGGAGTGGCGGTAGCGCAGCTCGAAGCGGCCGGAGGCCGGCAGGGTCGTGGCGGCGACCCGCCGGCCGTCGGCGGCGTCAACGGTGACCACCGCCCGCCGCGGCAGCAGCAGCCCGGCCGCGGCGGCCAGCGCCAGCACCGCCGCCAGCGCCGCCAGCGCCGCCGTCCCGGTCCGCCGGGGCACCTAGCCGCCCGCCTCCTGGTAGTAGCGGCGGGCGCCGGGGTGCAGCTCCAGCGGCGCGACCTCCTGGGCGGTGGACAGCTCCAGGTTCTTGGCCTCCGGGTGGACCTTGACCAGCTCGCTCTTCTTCTCGAACAGCAGCTTGGTGAGCTGGTAGGCGAGGTCCTCGCTCATCGAGCGGTTGACGACCAGGTAGTTGGGCACGCCGATGACGGCCACGCCCTGGCCGACGCCCTTGTAGACGCCGCCCTCGATGGTGGCCTTGGAGTAGACCTCGCCGTACCTGCTCCGCAGCGGCTGGACGTACTCGTCGGTGGGCAGCAGCGCGATCTTGCGGCTGGTGGCCAGGTCGGTGACCGCGCCGGTGGGCAGCCCGCCCGACCAGAAGAACGCGTCCAGCGAACCGTCCTTGACCGCCTGCACCGACTCGGCCACGCCGAGCTGCTGGCGGCGGAGGTCGGTCTGGGGGTCGAGCCCGGCCGCCTCCAGGACCCGCAGCGCGATCACCTCGGTGCCCGAGTTCGGCGCCCCGACCGACACGCGCTTGCCCTTGAGGTCCTCGATGCGCTCGATGCCCTTGCCGGCGGTGGCGACCACCTGGGTGTAGTTCGTGTACAGGCGGGCGAGGGCCTGGGCCGGCACCTGCTCCTTGAACGAGCCGCGGCCCTGCACCGCGTCGCTGGCGGTGTCGGCCAGCGTGAACGCCATCGCGGTCTGCTCGTCGGCGATCAGGGTCATGTTGTCGACCGACGCCGAGGTGACCTCGGCGGTCGCCTCGTAGCCCTCCAGGGACGAGGTGATCAGCTTGGCCAGGCCACCGCCGTAGACGAAGTAGACCCCGCCGGTGCCGCCGGTGGCGATCGACAGCCGCCGGGAGTCCGCGCCGCCGCCTCCTCCCCCGCCGCCGCAGCCGGCGAGCGCGACCAGGGCGACCAGGAGGGGGACGGTCCAGCGTCGCAAGGCTCTCATGGGTGCCTCCTTACCTCGACGGTGTCGTCTGCCGCTTCGGTGCCGTGGGCCTGGGCGGCGCGGCGCGGACGCGCCAGGAGCTGGACCGCGACCGCCGCCGCGGCCAGGGCGAGCCCGGCGCCGATGGCGCGCGGCTCCAGGTAGAGCAGGAGCAGGGCGGCCAGGCCGGCCAGGACGCGCACGGGCGGGCCGGCCGGTCCGGCCAGCCAGGCGCCGGTGGCGACCGCCAGGGCGGCCACCGCGACCATCGACACGGCCAGCGCGAGCAGCACGTCGGCCGCCGGCCCTTCCAGCAGCAGCGCCTCGCCCCGCGGCGAGAGCACGAACGCGAACGGCACCAGGAACGCCGGCAGGGTGTAGCGCCAGGTGAGCAGCATCGTGCGGAAGGCGTTGCCGCCGGTGATGGCCGCGGCGGCCACGGCCGACAGCGCCGTCGGCGGGCTCACCTCCGAAAGGACCGCGTAGTAGAAGATGAACATGTAGGCCGCGAACGGCTCGACCCCCAGGGTGGTCAGCGCCGGGCCGATGATGACCGCCGCGATGATGAACGAGGCGGTCACCGGCACCGCCAGGCCCAGCACCAGCACCGCCACCGCCGAGTACAGCGCCGCCAGCAGCAGGTGGCCGGCGGCCAGGTCCACGATGATCGAGCTGACCTTGAGGCCGAGCCCGGTCAGGGTGACGACCGCGACGATGATGCCGGCCGCCGCGGTGGTAGCCGCCACCGGGAGCACCCCGGTGGCGCCGGCGGCCAGCGCCTCCCACACCCGCCTGGGCGTCATCCGGGTGGAGCGGTCCAGGAACGACAGCAGGAAGGCGGCGACGGTGGCGTACAGCACCGCCCGGAACGGCGAGAGGCCGAGCGCCATCAGGATCACGATGAGGAACAGCGAGCTGAAGTGGTAGCCCCAGCGCCACAGCAGGCGGCCGAGCGGCGGGGTCTCCACCGCCACCGCCCTGGTCCGGAACCGCCGCGAGTCGGCCTCGATGGCCAGCACGACGCCCAGGTAGTACAGCACCGTCGGGATGGTCGCGAACAGCAGCACCTTCAGGTAGCTGACGTTGAGGAACTCGGCGATGATGAACGCCGCCGCGCCCAGGGTCGGGGGGGACAGGATGGCGCCGATGCCGGCGGCGGCGAGCACCCCGCCGCCCTGGTCGCGCGGGTAGCCGGCGCGGCGCAGCACCGGCCAGGCCACCGACCCCAGCGTGACGGTGGTGGCCACCCCGGACCCGGACACGGTCCCCAGCAGGAACCCGGCGAGGGTCACGGTGCGCGCCGGCGCCGCCGCCGAGGTGCCGAAGGCGGCGAAGCTCACGTCGATGAAGTAGCGGCCGGCGCCCGAGTAGTCCAGCACCGCGCCGTAGATGGTGAACAGCACGATGTAGGTGGCGGCCACGTCCAGGGGCACGCCGAAGATGCCCTCGACGCCCATGAACGTCTGGCCGACGAGCCGGTCCACGTCGTAGCCGACGTGGCCGAGCGAGTAGCCGACCGGGATGAGGTTGCCGTAGTAGGCGTAGGCCAGGAACGCCAGGCAGACGGCCGGGAGGATCCAGCCGACGGTGCGGCGGGTCGCCTCCAGCACCAGCAGGACCGCGGCGACGCCGAGCGCGACGTCGGTGGGGGTGGGCCGCACCGCGCGGCGGACGAAGTCGTCGAACTCCAGCAGCGGCCAGGCGATCACCGCGGTGGCGGCCAGCGCCAGCGCCCAGTCCAGCACGCCGGGGTTGTCCGGCCGCCCGCCCTGGCCGGGGTCGCCCGGTTCGTCCGCAGGGTGACCGCCGCCGGCGGGGCCGCCGTCGCCGCCCGGGCCGTCCGGCCGCGCCTCGCGCCGGCGGCGCGGCCACGGGCGGTACACCAGGAAGGTCATGCCGAGGGCGACCGCCAGGAAGGTCATCCGGTAGCGCTGGGCCGGCTGGGGGTCGAGCACCCACCAGATCGCGTAGCACGACAGGGCGACCCCGGCGGCGGACACCACCAGCTTCGGCAGGCCGCTCAGGCGACGCGCCGGCCTCTCCGGCTCGTACTCGGCGAGCAGCGCCTCCATCCCGTCGCCGGCCGGCGCCACCCCGTCTGGCCGTCGCAGCTCGGCCATGGTCGCGTCTCCCGTCCGCTCCGGCGGCAGGCCGGCGGCCGGCCGCCGCTGCTGATGTCGTTGCCCCGCAGGCGGAGAGCCGAAACGCGCCGCCGCCGCGCCGGCACGCGCTAGCCGAGGCCCCCGGCGCCGATGTCGACCTCCAGGTCGGCCACCGACTGCACGATCCGGGTGGGCTTGTAGGCGAACCGCTCGGCGTCGGCCCGGGTGGAGATGCCGGTCAGCACCAGCACGGTCTCCATGCCGGCCTCCAGCCCCGCCACGATGTCGGTGTCCATGCGGTCGCCGATCATCACGGTCGACTCGGAGTGGGCGTCGATCGCCCGCAGCGCCGAGCGCATCATCAGCGGGTTCGGCTTGCCCACGAAGTAGGGCCGCACGCCGGTCGCCTTGGTCACCAGGGCGGCGACCGAGCCGGTGGCCGGCAGCACCCCCTGCGGCGAGGGGCCGGTCACGTCCGGGTTGGTGGCGATGAAGCGTGCCCCGCCGGCCACCAGCCGGATCGCCTTGGTGATCGCCTCGAAGCTGTAGGTGCGGGTCTCGCCGAGCACCACGTACTCGGGGTCGCGGTCGCTCAGGACGTAGCCGACGTCGTGCAGGGCGGTGGTGAGCCCCGCCTCGCCGACCACGAAGGCGGTCCCCTCCGGCCGCTGGCTGTCCAGGAACTGCGCGGTGGCCAGCGCGGAGGTCCACAGCGCCTCCGGTGGCAGCTGGATGCCGCTGCGGTCCAGCCGGGCCGCCAGGTCACGCGGGGTGTAGATGGAGTTGTTGGTGAGCACCAGGAACCGGATCCCCGCCGCCTGCAGCGCCTTGATGAAGCGGTCGGCGCCGGGGACCAGGTGCTCCTCGTGCACCAAGACGCCGTCCATGTCCATCAGGAAGCTCGCGGCCGCCCGCCGGGCCTGCTCGTTCATGCGGTCACTGTGACGGCCGCGAGGCCGATCGGCAACGCGATGGCGCATCATGGGGGCATGCGGACCCCGACGACGTTCTACGACGCGGTCGGCGGCGAGCCGGCCTTCCGGCGCCTGGTCGCCGGGTTCTACCGCCGGGTCGCGGCCGACCCGGTGCTGCGTGCGGTCTACCCCGAGGAGGACCTCTCGGGGGCCGAGGAGCGCCTGCGCCTGTTCCTGATGCAGTACTGGGGCGGGCCGCACACCTACAGCGAGCGGCGGGGCCATCCGGCGCTGCGCATGCGCCACGCCCGCTTCGCCATCGGCCCGGCCGAGCGCGACGCCTGGCTGCGGCACATGACCGCCGCCGTCGAGGAGCTCGACCTGCCCGCCGAGCTGGCGGCCCCCCTGCTCGAGTACCTGACGATGGCCGCCCAGGCCCTGGCCAACCGCCCCGGTTAGCCGCACGCACGACGGCATGGACGGGAGCCGGGCCCGCTGTCGGCCTCCGAGCTGGCCGACCTGGCGGGCGTGACGGAGGCCGAGGTCGCCCGCATGGTCGGCGTCGGCGTGCTGCTGCCACGCGAGGGGGCCCGCCCGTTCCGCACGACCGACGTGCAGAAGGTCCGCCTTGCCGAGGCGTGCGCGCGGGCCGGGCTGCCGATGGACGGGATCGCCGCGGCGATCCGGGCGGGCGGCTGTCGTTCGCGTTCCTGCAGGCGTCCCCGCGCGCTTCGAGGGCCGGTGCTGGCCTCCGGCGCCGACCAGCTCGCCGCCAGCGCGGGGCGCGTGGCCGAGTGGGCCTCGCCCCCCGGCGTGACCTTCGTGGACGTCGGGGAGCTGGCGCTGAAGGGGATCGCCCACCCGGTCCGGCTGCTGGAAGCCGCGCCTGAGGCCTCCTCCCGGCCTGGACGCCTCCACCACCGTGGCCTAGG
>Ga0126313_10001761_pt1 | contig 11659 bp, 12 predicted proteins | sample Plot105A_FD_89954 | JGI IMG/M metagenome (GOLD analysis project Ga0126313, IMG submission 89954) | Serpentine soil microbial communities from UC McLaughlin Reserve, CA, USA - Plot105A | ecosystem: Environmental > Terrestrial > Soil > Grasslands | place: USA: UC McLaughlin Reserve, Lake County...
CCGATGAACGAGGTATCCGTCATACAGCTCGGTCCATAAGCCACAGATGACAGGAAGCCCGCCGCGAAAGCTGCTGCAGCTTGGTTCGTGAACCACGTATCGGACCGTTGAGCTGGCACGATGAAGGATGAGGAACCCAATGGGAGCACAGCCGCGCCGCGCGTTGATCGCCGGGGAATCTTGGATCATGCATACGATCCACCAGAAGGGGGTCGATGCTTTCACGACCACGGCCTACGGCACCGGGCACCAGTGGCTGCAAGGCGCGCTGGAGGTCGGAGGTTGGGAGGTCGAGCATCTTCCCAATCACCTCGCCCCTGCAGCATTTCCGACGACGATGGCGGAGTTGGACGGTTACGACGTGGTGATCCTCAGCGACATCGGGTCGAACTCGCTGCTCCTCTCGCCGGATACGTTCGAGCGCTCGCTCCCTGCACCGAATCGGCTGGCACTGCTGCGCGACTGGGTCGCTGCGGGTGGCGGGCTGGTCATGGTCGGTGGCTACCTGACCTTCCAGGGCATCGAAGGGAAGGGCCGCTATGCCGGTTCACCAGTCGAAGACGCGTTGCCCGTGCTGATCTCCCCATTCGACGACCGGGTCGAACGGCCGGAAGGGATCTCCCCAACGGTGAGTGCACCTGATCATCCGTTGGCTGCTGGGCTGCCCGCGATCTGGCCAGAGATTCTCGGCTACAACCGGCTGAGAGCGCGGCCGGAGGCGGCAACCGTAGCCATGGCGGGCGACGACCCTGTGCTCGCCGGCTGGGATTTTGAGCAGGGGCGATCGGTGGCCTTTGCCTCGGATTGTGGACCGCACTGGGCGCCGCCGGCATTCGTGCAGTGGGTAGGCTACCCGACGCTCTGGCAGAACATTGCCAATTGGGCGGCTGGATCGTGAGGCTGACACCGCGTCCCAGGCATGTTGTAGTTGTTGATGCAGAACCTTAGAATGATCTCGCCGCTTGCACGCGTCGAGCTCGCCCACCGAGCGGTGTTCGTCAAGCCGCATCATCCTCGATAGGAGGCAGTCATGGTCGCTACTGATCCTCGCTTCGCCGGGAGTGGATATGCACACCCGGAGGTACTCGTCTCGACTGATTGGGTTGCCGAGCACCTAGACGACCCGAACGTGCGCATCGTCGAGTCGGATGAGGACGTCCTTCTCTACGACATGGGGCATATCCCGGGCGCCATCAACCTCGACTGGCACACGGACCTGCAAGACCAGGTGAAGCGCGATTTTCTCGACAGGGCGGGTTTCGAGGAGCTGATGCGTAAAAACGGTATCGGCAACGACACGACCGTCGTCTTCTACGGCGACCGCAACAACTGGTATGCGACCTACACCTACTGGCTGTTCAAGTATTTCGGGCACAAAGACGCGCGGGTGATGAATGGAGGTCGCGCCAAGTGGGAAGCCGAGGGTCGTCCCATGTCGCGAGACGTTCCTTCCTACCCGAAAACCACCTACACCGCCCAGGAACCGGACGAGCGCATCCGCGCCTATCGCGACGACGTCTTGAAGCAAGTCGAGTCGGGCGCGCCGGCACTGGTCGACGTCCGCTCCGTGCCTGAGTACACGGGCGAAGTGCTGCACATGGCGGGTTACGCGCAGGAGGGCGCGCAGCGGGGCGGCCACGTACTGGGCGCCAAGAGTATCCCCTGGGCGACCGCGGCCAACGAGGACGGCACCTTCAAGAGTCCTGACCAGCTCCGAGAGATCTACGGGGGCAAAGGCATTACCCCCGACAGGAACGTGATCGCCTATTGCCGAATCGGTGAGCGATCGAGCCACACCTGGTTCGTGTTGCGCGAGTTGCTTGGCTACCCCGACGTGCGCAACTACGACGGCTCCTGGACGGAGTGGGGCAGCATGGTCGGCGTGCCGATCGCCAGGGGCACTGAACCGGGGTTGTAGAGCCGGCACTCTGAGAACGGATCTGTTCCCCGAGGATCTCCTGGCTCAGGAGCCGGCCGCGACTCCAGACGAGTTCTCGGCCGCGGCTGTGTCAAAGATGTGCACGGCTAGTTGCACGTCCGAGATCGCCGTCTCTTGGACCGCGTCTCCCTCGCTGTGACATACGAGGAGGTCCGTGTCTGGCTGCCGCACGGCCTCGAGCTCAAGAATGTCCCAGGAGTCCTGGAGCGGCGGCACAGCCTCGCGTAGCGGGACGCGGTAGCAGCCGTCAGGGCGTCTGGAAATGTAGCCGACGACTGTCTCATCGCGCGTGTACCAGCGAATGCCGGCGCCCGAATCGCCGAGCACGCTAGTTCCCTCGGGAGGCGCGTCCGGCTCGGGAGGCGCCTGCTCGGACCAATGCGCCTGGAACCACGCGTCGAGTGCGGTCGCCGTGTCGGTCTCGCCGCGCCAGTGCGCTGAAACGACGCGATCATACGTTAGCGCTATTTGCCTGGGACTGACGAGAGAATTTGCCGTTTCTCGTGCTTCGTCCATCCTCCGTTCTCCTTCACGCGGGCTCCGATGCAGACGACTGGGCATGAAGAAATGCCCAAACTTGCGTGCGGGGAACGCTTCCGAAAACCGCTAGGCACGGAATGTGAAAGGGAGTCGCAAGTGTCATGCCGGAATCGGGCCCGTGCCGAGCCCCCGATTCCGGCTGGAGTGACGAGTCAATGGATAGCTATCCGCATGAGGGCCTCGAAACGCACCCGTCTGCGACGGTGTTGGTTGTCGACGATGAGCCGGCCATTCGTGAGGTCATTGCCACGCTGCTAGAGGACGAGGGCTATCTGGTACGGCACGCCAAAGACGGCCAGGAAGCACTGGAGACGATCAACGGCGATGAGATCGACCTGATCGTCTCCGACGTGGTCATGCCGCGCCTCGATGGCGCCTCGCTCGTGCGCAAGCTGCGAGGGCGCGGCCACGTCATGCCGGTCGTACTGATGAGCGCGGTCTATGCGGACGTCGATCTGCCAGGCGTACGCTTCGTGCCCAAGCCCTTTGAAATCGATCGCCTGCTTGGCACCGTCGCCTCCGCGCTCGCGTCAGCTTAACTGTACTGCTGTCTCGACGTACGAGCAATAGCTTTCACTATCCACTCCGTTTCAGGCGGCCCGTCCGCTTGGCGTAACGCTCACCCCAGCCGAAGACCGCGATCCCGATCGGAATTGATAGTGCACCCAGAACAAGGATCGGCAGGATCGCCGGGCCGAGAGCCAGCGTTGGCGTTCCTTCCAGCAGCGCGGCTCGCATCCCCGCGAGGACATAGGTCGCCGGCGAAATCGTAGCGAGCGGCTCCATCCAATCCGGCAGGACCGAAATCGGATAGTAGACCCCGGAGACGAGAAGCAGGATCGACGAGATCACGAATGTCATCTCCTCGCCTCGCTCCGGGAACAGGAGCGGCAAGACTGCTGCCATGATGCCGAATCCGAGGAAGCTCACGCTCCCCACGAGCAGGATGAGCGCGGCTCCTCCCAGGTTGGCATTGCTGAGATCGACGCTGAAGAAGAGAGACAGCACTCCTAACAGCAATGCGGAGCGGGCCAGCCCATAGATGATGCTGAAGAGCGAGACCCCGAGCATGTGCGCCAACCGTGTGATCGGTGCCATCATCGTGTACTCGATCGTTCCCTCCCATCGCTCCCAGGCGACCATCTCGCCAACGTTCGCGAAGACAGCCCTCAGATATGCCCAGACAACCGTGCCGATCCCGAGATACAGCACGAGATCGAGCTGACCTTCCTGCGAGCCACCGCCACTCGCCTGCATCTGCGCTTCGCCGATGTAGAGCACGCTCATCGCCGATGCCACGTTGAAGATGAGGAACGCCAGCTCCAGGTGCCAGTAACGGCGAACCAGATAGAGGTTGCGTTCGACGAACGCCAGAGAGGCGCGCGTCTCCCACCAGAGCCCGGCGCCCGGCAGCGGGTTCGCCACCGGACGCAACAACCGATTCACTCGTTCCCTCCCTCGTCATCGTCCTCGAGCGACCGTCCGGTCAGATGGATGAAGATGTCCTCAAGCGTCGGCTCAGCCGCGCCAATCTCTCCTCCATATTGCTGCCGCAAGCCTTCGACGCTGTCGAGCGCGATGAGGCGTCCTTTATCCAGAATGGCGACTCGATCGCAGAGCGCCGCCGCCTCCGCCATGTCATGCGTGCAGAGCAGAATCGTGGCGTCGTGCCCCTCACGCAACTCATGCACAAAGCGCTGCACGTCGAGCTTCGAGCGCGGGTCGAGCCCAGTCGTCGGCTCGTCGAGCAGCAGCAGTACCGGGGATGTCAACAGGGCGCGAGCGATGGCAACCTTCTGTTGCATCCCGCGCGACAACTGCTCCAGTGGCTCGCTCACCTTGTCGCGCGCGACTCCCAGCCGCTCCAGCACGGCGTACGTCTCGTCGCGCACCTTCGGTCCACTCCGCCCGTAGAGGCGCAGCGCGTAGGCTAGGTTTTCCCCGGGAGAGAGCTTCTTGAAGAACGACGCTTCGACCGAGACACGGTTGATCAGGCGCTTGACTTCCGCCTCGTCGCGCCGCACGTCGTACCCGAACACCTCGACCCGGCCAGAGTCAGGGATCAGCAGTGTCGAGAGCATGCGGATCAGAGTCGACTTCCCGGAGCCGTTAGCGCCGAGGATGCCGAAGATCTCATTACGGCCGACGGTAAAGGAGACGTCGTCGACCGCATGGACCTCCTTGGTCCGCCCCCGTCGGAACAGCGGGCGCTGGATGAAGACCTTGGAGACATGGTCGACCACGGCGGCCGGCTCGATCACCGAATTCATGGCGATCCGTGGTTCAGGCTGCGTTGCTTGTGATGGCCGCTCGAGCGTCAATACCATGATCCCTGTCCCTTCTCGCTACTCGTCTTGCACGTGCAGCTCTGGAAACCGCCTCTCGGCGCGATGGGGGCAAAAAAGAACCGCGGGCGAGAGGTCTATCCTCTGCCCGCGGTGGGAAGTGCTGCGTGATGCCGTTCGATCACGTATCCCCGCCGACAGGCAGACTCCGACCATTAGCGCCGGGCGCGATGTCCCACACGCGTGAGCACACCACGGGCCGGCCGCTGTTGCGGCCGGAGAACCCGGTGTTGGTCAAGATCCGCTCCATCGCCTGTCTCCTGAATCGAGACATACACGCCCTCTCGCGAGGGCAGGGTCTCAGAGTAGGGGTCTCATGCCCCAATGTCAACCACTATCCGGCATTCACCGAGGATGGCAGCACCGGAATGCGGCCGTCCATGAAGTCGATGCGCGCCAGCCAGAGCTCGGGCTGGCGGATCTCGGCCATCGTCGGCAGGTAGTCCGCACCGTCCCAGACGCGGCGGGCGAAACTGTGGCCACGCTCGCTGGCCACGCGGTCGATGAACTCCTCACCAAGGCGATACTGCTCCATCTTGACGTCGAGACCGGTCAGCTTGGCCAGAAGCCGGTCCGCTTGGGAGCGTTGCTGCAGTCGCTGTGCGAAGCGCCGCGAGATCATCGTGTAGTTGGGCAGCAACTCGCGGCCCACCGCGTTCATGACGTGGTTGGAATACCCCTCCACGATACACATCGTCGCCTGCATCTGCGTGAAGAGCGCGCGCTGCTCGGCGTTCATCAACGATTCCAGCCAGCTCCCGGATTCGCCGCTCCCGGATCGGATCCGACCGACGTACAGACGCAGACCACTCAGTCCCTGGGAGCGCAGATTCACCGCATCCTCGCGCAGGAAACCGAAGTAGCGCTCCAGCATGGTGTTGAAGTGGTCACGCAGCCAGGGATGCGCCTCGAACTCGAAGGCGTGCGTCGTCTCATGCAGTGCCAGCCACATGCGGAACTCGTCGCGTGGCAGCCCGAGGGTGTGCTCGGCTGCCTTGATATTTGGCTCAACATAGTAGAGGCGGCCGGGGCCCAGCGGCTCGCGGCCGAGGAGCGTGAGGTCGTATTGTCCGAGTACCTTGCGCGCGAGGTAGCCGAGGAGAAGCCCGACCTCGGCGCTGAGCACTTTCTGGTTGAGCGTGCCGAACATCTGCCCCGCGATCGAGCGGTTCGCCGCGTCTCCCAGAAGGCTGAGCCCTTCTAGAGGCGCGAACATGCGCTCAAAGGCGTCGATGTTGGCATTGACCCAGTCCACGCGGTCGAAAGCGAATGTACGCTCCGGCGCGTCCGGGAGGTGATCCCCGGTGTACTCGCTCACGATTGGCACGCAGCGGGCAACCAGCGCGCGGTACTCGGCGTCGAGCTTGCGCCGGTCGGCCATAGAGAGAGCCTCATCCCGGCTCATCGTCACCGCGATGTCCCGCGCGGTGCGCCAGTCGATGAGGGATGGTGACTCGGTCGCTTGGATGCGGGACGGCTCTTGCAGGCGTTGACCGACCCAGGCTCCGGCGGCTGCGGCAAGGAGCACGCTAGCCGCGAGGATACGGCGGTCCGGACCGCGACGGGTGCGGTCTTCAGCAGGAGGAGCGACGGGCATGATGGTCCTTTCCATAGTCAGGCGCGCTGGCACATGGGACTTCAACACTGGCGCCGAATCGGCACGTCTGGCACCAGCGCAGTGCGGGGAAAACGCGCGCTACCCGGTTCCGGTTCCGGTTCCGCGCATGGTGGTGTTGCGCGACGGCGCAAACGAGCTAAACACCGCATCATGGAGGATGACCTTGCCGTCGTCGAGGACCGTGCGGTCGATCCGGACGTCGAAGCCGTCCTGCGCCGACTCGACCACTCGCTCTTGACCGAGTGGCAGTTCCGGCGATTCGGTGTAGATCATCTGCTCGGGAGCCTTGACCTCGTTTTCGATGGTTGGCTCCGGGACGACGACCTCCCAGCCGGGATCCGTGCCGATGATGCGGGCGTTGACCATCGCGCCGTCCGGGATCAGTGCCACCGCAATCCAGCGACCGGTTGTGTTCTTGAACTTCAGATCGAGGCGCCAGTCGGGTTCGATATTCACCATGGCGTCGAGCCCGGGCAGACCGGTGAGTGCCTCGCCGTAGGTCCGCAGATAGTAGGGATGCTGATGGCGCTCCTCAAACGGCAGACCGGCCCAGAACGCAGCCTGGAACAGCGTGGTCGACACCTGGCAGATGCCGCCGCCGACGACGGGAGCCGTGGTGAACCCGCCGCGACCGTCTTCGACGATGCCAAGACCGGTCACAAACCCATTCTTTTCGGTGATCAGGCCGATGCTGTCCGCGTAGGAGAATGTGCCACCGGGTGGGACCAGCCAACCGTTCAGATACGAGGAGGCGACCTCGATATTCTGCCGGCGAGCATCGCTCGAATCGCCGTACCAGGTTCCACCCTCGCCCAGGATGTCGTCACCGAGGGTGATTGCGCTACCGTCCTTGCCGGTCCAGTGGGGCATGAGGGTGCGGACCCCGAGATGGACCTTGGTCTCTTGGTCGAGGAACGCGGCCATCACGCTGGCGACGCCGCGATCGAGATCGAGCTCACGCCCCTTGCTCTCGTGGACCGCGAGTTGGATCTTGCCGTCGATGATGCGCCAGCGCGCGTCCTGGACAGGGATATCGAAGTCCAACGCATACCGATCCAGACTCTCTCGCACGAGGTCAGGGTCGAGACCGAATGTGAACGGCTCCTCCGCGCCAGGCCGGGATCGAATCGTCAGCGCGCGCAGCAGATCACCCCGGTCGAGTACCCCTTCACCGCCGTCCCAGGTCAGCGTGATACCCGAATCTAAGAGATCTTCGCCGCGCTCGACGGCAGCAGCCGCCATGGCGTTCGAGATCTTGGCGGGTGTCTCGTCGACCACCAGCGCAATCTCGTCTTCGCCGGCGAGAAGTCCCTGCGCGATCGCCGCGACCGATGCGGCTACGTCCACGCGCGCCGCCGAGATGGCCGGAACCGCCGCCAACCGGCCGTTATCGTCGACAGTGATGCTCGCATCGACCGCGTCCCGGTCGATTTCGGTTGCGAGTCCCGCGACAAGCGTGTGCAGCGGCCTACGATCGACGCGCAGATTCGACGTCGCGGGGTCGACGCCGAGCAACGGCCGCAAATTGTCGGCCGGAATGTGCCAAACGGCATCGTCGAACGAGAGAATCAGCGGGGCATCGACCGCAGCGTTCGCTTCCGGGAGATTCGGCGCCAACGACGCGGCGGTCACGGCCGCTGGATCGTCCTCGGTCACCATCGGGACGGGATCCTGGGCGAAGGTGATGATCCGGTCGGCGAGCAATGTTTCGGTCGCGCTGTAGTCGAGACGGGTGCCGGTCACTTCCGGGACAATCTCGGGCCGTCCGCTCGTGCCGAAGGCCAGCGTGGCGTCGATGGCGGGCCTGACGACGTTGGGGGCGATGGCCGCGATACTGCCGTGCGCCGCGTCCGCGTTGAGGTGAATTGCCGGTGTAATCGGCACGCCGTGCACCAGCGCTCGCGCCCAAGCCCGCGATTGGTCCCACAATGACCCCTGACGACCCCAATCCATGGCGGCCGCAATCGTCGCCGCGCTATCGAGGCGAGCGCCGGCATCGGCCGGCGTGATCTGGAAGGTCTGGTCGCCTGCGGTGAGGGTAAGTGGCCTACCGGCATACTCCGCGAAGTAGGCGTCGAGACGGGCATGGGCATCGGCCGCGGAGAGACCGCCGAGATCAACCCCGGCGACGTGGACTCCCTGAAAGATGCGTCCCTGGTAGGACGAGGCGTAGAGCCCTAAGCCCGCCACTCCCGCCGCCACAAAGAGCGCAACCACCAGCAACACCCGGGTCAACAGGCGTGCGACCTCTTGCGAGCGTGCGGTTGGGGTCAGCCCAAGACGCCGGACTCCGGCAGCGGTACTGCCAAGCCAGGTGGTGACGTTCATCAGGTCTCCGGCGGGTGGACCAAAGTCACGCGACTTCCTGAATGCGGAGTATAGGGTGATAGGGTGATAGGGTGATAGGGTGATAGGGTGAACGAAATGGCCCTATAACCCTATTACCCAACGTTAAGGAGGAAGGTCCAGTGACGGAGCGAGGCGAACGGACGATTGTCGCGACAGATGAGGCTCCGGCCGCTATCGGGCCATACTCACAGGCCATCGTGGCCAACGGTCTCGTCTTTACCGCGGGTCAGCTTCCGCTCGATCCGGAGACCATGACGCTCGTCGACGGCGATATCACCGTTCAGACTGAGCGGGTAATGCAGAACCTGGCCGCTGTGCTCGCGGCGGCGGGCTCCGGACTCGACCGCGTCGTCAAGACGACGTGCTTTCTGGCGGACTTGAACGATTTCGCGGCCTTCAACGGGGTCTACGGCCGCTTCCTTGGCACCAACCCGCCGCCGCGATCGACCGTCCAGGTGGCAAAACTGCCGTTGGGCTCATTGGTCGAGGTGGAGTGCATCGCGCTTGTCTCATAACGACGCATCGCAACCTTGCTAGCGACAGTGCCAAATGTGGCAACACTTGTTGTTGCTCCTGTTATGCTGGGAAGGCGTCGGCGGGGCCCGCGCGGAGCGTCTCAGTGGCGGACCAGCAATCGACGCAGCGACATGGTTGCGCGGAAAGGGGGCGACCGATGCCGTTCTACCTGACCCGATTCAGCTACACGCCTGCCACATGGGCGAGGCTCATCCAGAACCCCGAGGACCGGCGTGGGGCGGCCAGGCAGTACGTGGAAGCCGTCGGCGGCTCACTGCACGGGTTCTGGTATGCCTTTGGCGAGCACGACGCCTACGCGCTGTACGAAGCGCCGGATCCCGTCTCGATCGCCGCCATGGCGCTGGCCATCAGCTCGGGGGGAGCGCTCAGCTCCTACCAGACAATTCCCCTACTGACGGTGGAGGAGGCCCTCGCTGCCATGCGTAAGGCCGCCGAGATCACCTATCGGCCACCGGGAGCGGAACGGTAAGAGCCGGTGGACGAGAAGAGTCCTGCCGTCAGGGCCGCAATTTGATGACCCGCACTCGCCGTGCCTAGCGTCATCAGCCCCCGAGCCCCTCGCGGAGCCACAACATCGGTTCGGGAACCCCGTCAGGATCGCCGCTGAACCCGAACTCGGAGTTCTGTGGTTTCGATGCCTGGGTCAGAAGCCAAGTTCGCACCTGGTCCGGGCTCGGCCGGAACCCATTGCCATAGGTGAAGGACTGGATGAAGTCGGCCACCGCCCCGGCTACGTGCGGCGAGGCCGAGCTTGTCCCCGACTCCTGCCGCCGCTTGCCGTCTTTCCCGAGCGAGAGGATGCAGTCTCCCGGCGCGGCGACGTCGACGTCCGCCCCGTAGTTGGAGAAGGGGAGGAAGGTATCGTCGGCCTGCCCGGTACAGGTGCCGGGACCCGCATGGCCCGGCGCCCCATCTGAATCGGCCATACCGGAGACGGTGATCACCTCGTCGAAGCTCGCCGGTACCCGGGTGCTGGCATCGGTGCCCTGGTTGCCGGCGGCGACCACCACCGGAACACCGGAATAGACGACATTGCAGATGGCTTGGTGGAGAGGGCTGCTTTCGCAAGGTCCGTCACTACCGGCGCCACTCAGGCTGAGGTTTACGACATCGACGGTGCCGCTGTGATTGACGACCCAGTTGAGCCCGCAGATGACGTCGCTGAAAGAGCCGCCGCCGTTCTCGTCAAGCACCTTGACCGCCCAGACGCGTGCGCCGGGCGCGACGCCGACGATGCCTTGGTCATTATCGAGCGCCGCCGCGATGCTCGCGACGTGGGTGCCGTGGCCGTTGTCGTCTGCCCACGACTTGCTCTTGTCGTCCTTCTTCTTGTGCTTGTGCTTATGTCCCTTGTGTTGGTTCTTTCCCTTCCCCTTCTTCTTGTGCTTGTCGTTGACGCACGATGCTCCACCTGACACGCGGAGATCGCCTCCGCGGTCGACGCCGGTATCAAGAATGGCGACATCGGCATCGATCGGCGAGGTGATGGCCAGGTTCTGAGAGCCAGGCGTGTGTAGGACGCCAACGCGGAGAACTCCTGTCCCCACGATCTGATCCTCTGCCTGCACCCGTCCGTCACGCGAGATCTGCCTGACCGCATCGGAGGCCCGCGCCTCCGCGACCGCCGCCGCGGGCATAGTCGCGGCAAAGCCAGTGAAGACCCCGTCGTAGATGTGAGTGGGCTCGACCCCCAACTCCTGAGCAGCCACGATCGGATCGGCGTCATCCTCGAGCACGACGATGACCTCTTCGCCGCTCGCGGGCGCTTCCTCCTGGGCCGTGACGGAGAGCATCGGAGCAACGGACCCGATCGGTAGGGAGCTGATGGCAACGATCGCCGACACTACCACCAGCACGGCGCGCGTGGGCCAAGACGCCCATGTTCGCTCTGTTAATCCACGGAGCACGAGTTCACCACAACAATCGTCAAAGGGAACGACATCCGGATCGGCGCGACACGCAGGGGTGAGAATGGAGATTCCAAGGAAGCATTGCCGCCGCGCCGACCGCGAATAATGCGACATAAACGCACGTCATGACAAGCACAGGCGCGAACGGCGCCCGCCTAATCGCGCTAAATGGCGCTAGCCGATCGCCCTATGCGGCCCGACCAAAGCGGCGCAGGATCACCAGCCCGGCCAGCGGCCACAGCAGACTCAGGCCGAGACCGGCAGCTGGCAGCGATCCCGGTCCGGCCGCGGCGCCGGGCAATTGGCTGCCACTCATGGCCCCGGGACCGGCGCCTGTGTTTGGCGGATTCTTCGCGCCGACGCAGTTGAAGATCCAGACGCTGGCTCGCTCGCCGGCGGCCACCACGACCTGACCCTGGGC
>Ga0126313_10001763_pt1 | contig 11638 bp, 13 predicted proteins | sample Plot105A_FD_89954 | JGI IMG/M metagenome (GOLD analysis project Ga0126313, IMG submission 89954) | Serpentine soil microbial communities from UC McLaughlin Reserve, CA, USA - Plot105A | ecosystem: Environmental > Terrestrial > Soil > Grasslands | place: USA: UC McLaughlin Reserve, Lake County...
CTGATCGCTCTGATGCTGGCCAGCCTCCTGATGGCGATCGCGATACCGGAGGCTTTTGGCGACAAGGCATTGCTCTTCGCCGCCTCCTACGTCGCGATCCAGGTCGGGCGTCACAGCTTCCTGACCTTCGTCGCCGCCGAGCGCGGGACGATCGAACGCCAGCGGGCCGGGCGCATCCTGGCATGGTTCGTCGCCGCCGGCGTCCTCTGGATCGCGGGCGCCCTCGCGGACGGCTCGACCCGAACCGTGCTCTGGCTCGCGGCGCTCGCTCTCGACTACGTGGCGCCCCTCGTGACCTTCTGGCTGCCCGGGCTGCCGCGCCTCAGGCCCGATGTCTGGGAGGTCGGCACCGGACACTTCGCCGAGCGGTTCCAGCTCTTCATCATCATCGCGCTCGGCGAGACGATCGTGGTGACCGGCGCGACGACGGCCGAGCAGGACCTGACCACGGCGAGGGTGGTCGCCTTCGCACTCGCCTTCCTCGCCACGGCGGCACTCTGGTGGCTGTACTTCAGTCTCGTCGCGACGATCGTCGAGCGCCGGCTCGCCCTCGCCGAGAACCGCACCGTACTTGCCCGCGACGCCTACACGTACCTGCACGTGGTGATCGTCGCCGGCATCCTGCTCACCGCGGTCGGCGACGAGCTCGTGATCGCACACCCCACCGACGAGCTCCCCGATGCCGAGCTAGCCGCCGTCGTGTGCGGACCGGCGCTCTACCTGCTCGCCCACGTCGTCCTGCGGCTGCGAATGACCGGCACGATCAGCGGCAGGCGGCTCGCGGGCGCGCTCGCCTGTCTCGCGGTCGGTGTGATCGGCACGTTTGCGTCGGCGCTCGTGGTCGCGGCATTGCTGCTTGCCGTGCTGATCGCCGTGGTCGTCGGCGATCAGGTGGCCGCGGCTCGGCGCACGCGACGCGGCGAGCCTTCGCCGCTCGAGCGACTCGGGACCGCGGGGTAAATCCCAGAACTCATCTCAGCCTGGCGGCCCGCGTCTCGAGGTAGCGCCGCTCGGGGAGGCTGGTGGAACGGCGCGCGGCCGTCCGGTAGCTGGCGAGCGCCGCCTCGCGATCGCCGGCCATCTCCAGGAGATGCGCGCGGACCGCCTCGAGGCGGTGGTGCCTCGAAATCCGATCATCGCCGTCCAGCGTCTCCAGCAGCCCGAGCCCGGCTCGCGGCCCACGCACCATCGCAACCGCGACGGCGTGATTGAGCGTGACCACGGGATTGGGCGAGATGCGCTCCAGCACTCCGTACAGGGCGACGATCTGTGGCCAGTCGGTGTCCTCCGCACGCGCCGCTTCGGCGTGGACCGCGGCGATCGCGGCTTGGAGCTGATACGGGCCGAGGGGCGTTCGGGAGAGAGCGTCGGTGACGAGTGCGATGCCGTCCTCGATGGACCCTCGATCCCAGCGGCCCCGGTCCTGCTCCGCGATTGGGATCAGGGCGCCGTCCGGGCCCGTGCGCGCCGACCGGCGAGCGTCTGTGAGCAACATGAGGGCGAGCAGCCCCGCCACCTCGCCGTCGTCGGGCAGCAACCGGTGGACTTCGCGTGTCAGCCTGATCGCCTCTCGGGTGAGCTCACCGCGTTGGAGGTCGGGGCCGGAGCTCGCGCTGTAGCCCTCGTTGAAGATCAGGTAGAGCACGTGCAGGACCACGCGCAGCCGTTCGGCGCGATCGGGCTCCGCCGGCATGCCGAACGGGATGCCGGTGGCCCTGATGCGCTGCTTGGCGCGGCTGATGCGCTGGGCCATGGTGGCCTCGGGAACCAGGAAGGCGCTGGCGATCTCGCCCGTGGTGAGACCACCAACGGCCCTCAGCGTGAGGGCGATCTGGGAGGCCGGGGACAGCGCCGGATGGCAGCACAGGAAGAGGAGGGTCAGGGTGTCGTCGTGCTCCGCCGACTGCTCGTCGCCAGGCGCGGGCGCGAGGGCTGCGTCCGCAGACGCCGTGGCCGCAACCCTGTCCTCGCGGCGTCGCCGCGCGTGCTCGCTGCGCAGCTGATCGGCCATCCGGCGGTCCGCGACCGTGATCAGCCAGCCCCGCGGATTCTCCGGGACGCCCTCCTCGGGCCACCCTACAGCGGCGGCGACGAGCGCCTCCTGCACCGCGTCCTCGCATGCGTCGAACTGGCCGTGGCGGCGAACGAGCACGCCGAGGACCTGCGGCGCCAGCCGGCGCAGCAGGTCCTCGATGTGGGCGTCCCTCCTCACATCTCTATCCCGCCCGCCTCCATGAGCGGTCGCACCTCCACCGCCCAGTGGCGGGCGTCCGGCCAGCGCGTCGCGATCTCGGTTGCGCGCTCGACGTTCTCACACTCGAAAAGGCAGAAGCCCACCAGATGCTCCTTGGCCTCGAGGTACGGTCCGTCCGTGACCGCGGGTACGCCGTCTCGGACCTTCACGGTCTTGGTCTGAGACGGGTCGGCCAGGCCGTCTCCGCCAATCCACTCCCCGGATTCGCTGAGCTCCTTCATGATGGTGTCGACGTCGTTGAAGACGGCGTTGCGCTCCTCCTCGGACAGGGCCTCGAAGCCGGCGGGGTTCTGGTAGATCAGCAACATGTACTTCATGGGGGTCTCCTTCCGTTCCGGCGGCCGGTAACCGCCGCCATTCGTAGGTAGGTCGGAACGGGCCACTAATTCTCGACAGGCGATGAGGCTTGCGCGTGTTCGTGCGTACGCAGCGAGGTCAGCCAAACCGCCTCGGCGGCATAGGCCGCGTCAGTCGAGCCGGTCGGGCAGGCCGAAGCGGTCGAACGCGGCGAGGATCTTGGAGGGATCCTCGGGCGGCTGCTCCGGATAACGCTCGTAGTAGTGGCGATCGCGGCTCAGGGTGGCCCGCGTGATGAAGGACGTGACTTCCTTGAGCCGCCCGTCCCCGTCGACCGTCAGGACGTCGAGGGCGAATGGGCGGTAGGTCTCCTCCTCCGCATACCAGGCGTAGCTGCCGACGGCCAACTGCCCGCTCGCGTGAGCCGGCAGCTGACGCCAGCGCCAGTCGCCCGAGAGCGGGCCCGTGACGAGGAAGCCCGTGAGCGCCTCGTGACCCTGGAACCAGGCTGCGAGCGGCGGCATTGACCACGCCGCGTCCTCGGCCAGCATCGCGACGACCGCGTCGACGTCGCCGCGCTGCATCGCGCTCATGTAACTCTCCACCACCTGGCGGAGCCTGTCGTCGCCGAGCGAACGCAGGGTGGCCTGCTGGCTCCGTTCGGGAAGGCGCTCGTCAACGGTGCTTCGTGCGCGCTGGAGGGCGCTGTTCACCGACGCGACGGTCGTCTCGAGCGAGTCCGCGACCTCTTTGGCGGAGAAGCCCAACACCTCACGAAGGATCAGCACGGCGCGCTGATTGGCCGGCAGATGCTGGAGCGCGGCGACGAATGCGAGCTCGACGCTCTCGCGCACCTCGTACCGGGCCTCCGGCGCCGCGTAGCCGTCCTCGAGGCCGAGCCCCTCGTCCGGGTAGGGCTCCACCCACACCGACTCGATCGGCGGCAGGCCGATCCCGTCGTGAGGGTCGGTGGATGGACCGTAGTCGATCGGAAGCACACGCTTCGGCCGGCGCTCGATCGCGTTCAGGCAGGTGTTCGTGGCGATCGTGTAGAGCCAGGAGCGAAGCGAGCTACGGCCCTCGAACCGCGCGAGCCCGCGCCAGGCGCGCAGCAGTGCATCCTGGAGCGCGTCCTCGGCATCGTGCACCGAGCCGAGCATCCGGTAGCAGTGCGCGTGCAGCTCGCGGCGGTACTGCTCGACGAGGCTGCCGAATGCGGCCTCGTCGCCGCCGCGTGCCGCCTCGAGCAGCTCTCGCTCGTGCGTCGTGGCGCTTGTTGAACGGGTGGCCATCGCGCGGCCAGGTTAGCGCGGCGGCAGGGCCTGCACGGACCAGCCGTTGCCGTCCGGGTCGTTGAAGAAGACGAACGAACCCCAGGGGAACTCCTGGACCTCGCTGACGTCGACCCCGCGCTCGACGAGCTCCGCGCGGGCGGCGTTGATGTCCGAGACGACGAGCTGCAGACCCTGTACCGACCCCGGCGCCGTGTCGACGAGTCCGGTTCCCAGCGCGATCGAGCAGGCGGACCCGGGGGGCGTCAGCTGGACGAAGCGAATCTGGTCATTGGGCGAGTGGTCGTGATCCGCGTTGAACCCCGCCTTCTCGGTGTAGAACGCCTTCGCCCGGTCCACATCCGAGACGGGAACCGCCACCAGCTCGAGCTTCCAATCCATGCTGTGCCTTCCTTGCGTGGTCGATACGGAGCGGCGGCCACGCTACCGGCAATTGCGGTCAACTAGCGTCCGCAACCTGTGCCCCCACGACACCCGGCAGCCAGTCTCGAACGGCAGCGGCCACTGCGTCGACGTCCGTTCTCAAGCTATGGTCGCCCGGCACCTGCACGACGGTACGACGGCGACCTGCGGGCGGGATCCCGAACCGGTCTCGCTGACCCTGCACGACCAGGGTCGGGACCGTGACCTCGTCGAGCTCGGACAGACGGCTCTGCGTGGGCGCTCCGCCGGAGCGGCGCGGCGGCTGCAGCGGAAACGCGAGGCACAGGACGGCGATCGCGCCGGTCGCGTGCGCGGTCCGGCAGGCCACCCGGGCGCCCAGGGACCGCCCGCCGACGACCAGCGGCAGGCCGCGCAGCTCGCCCGCGACCAGGTGGTCGACCGTCGCCGTCCAGGCGGCGTCGAGCTGGCGTGCCGGGGCCGGGGAGCGTCGCCCCGCGACGCGGTAGGGCTGCTCGACGAGCGCAAAGGCGATGCCTTCCGAGACCGCGACGTCCGCCGTCGCCACCAGGTCCCGCGATGCCACCCTTCCACCGGCGCCGTGACCGAGGACCAGGGCGGCCAGGGGATCATCGGCCGACTGGAGGTGGGCGTGCGCCGGCCCGTGCGGTGTTTCGACTTCGAGGATCTTCATACCGCTGATGCTGGCAGCATCCGGGCGGCGAGTCGGTCGAGGACCTCGGCCAGCTCGTCCGTCGCCGAGAGGTGTGGAACGTGGTCGGTGTCGAGCTCGACGACCTCGGTGCAACCGGCCTGCTCGAGCATCCGGCGCTGCAGAGGCGGCGGGATCGCCCGGTCGCGCTTGCAGAGGACGTAGCTGCGCGGGATCTCGTCGAAGGCGCCGTCCGGGATCGCCACCGGCTCGCCGAACGGGGCGACGACCTGCCGGCCCCGACGCTCGATCGCCCACGCCGCCGTCCCATCGGGGCAGCAGCCGTAGATGGCCTGCCGCGAGGCCGCCGCCGGCATCGTGGCAACCGGCGGGTCGCCGTCGACCACCAGGTTGGCCTGCACCTGGTCGTCCCGGCCTTCGGGCAGCCTCGTCAAATCGAGCAGGCTCTGCCCGTCCCGGGGCAGGAAGGCCGCCACGTAGACAATCGACGCCACCCGCGCGGGGCAGCGCACGGCGGCCTGGGTCGCGGCCATGCCTCCCATGCTGTTGGCCACCACCACCGCCGGCTCTGGCCGCTCGCCGAGCACGGCACAGACCCGGTTCGCGTACGACTCGAGGCTCACCTCGGCCGGCGGCGTCCCGTCGTCGCCCGACCCAGGCAGATCCAGCGTCTCGGCGGTGTGCCCGGCCGCCTCCAGCGTGCCGACCAACGGCTCCCAGCACCAGGCTCCCACGAACGCCCCGTGCACCAGCACGAACCTCATCGCTCCTCCTCCCGGCAGAATTTCCGCACCGCTTCCTTGACGCTAGCGGGCCAGCCGCCGGAGACGCAGCAGGAACAGAAGCGCGGAGCCGCCGAACAGCACTGCCGTGATGAGGAGCCAGCGCCCGAAGTAGACGTCCTTCGAGAGTCCGCTCACGCGCATGAAGCTGCGCTCCCCCTTGTCGGCCACGAGCGGGAACCAGACGAGCAGCAGCAGGCCGGAGAGGAGCGCCGGGACGCGCAGGTGGTTGAGCGCGGCGATGCGCAGCCGGCTGCGGGTCCCGCCGCCCACGATCGCTGCCGCCGCGATTGCGCCGAGCACGGCGTAGACGGGGAAGAGCACCAGGTCGTGCGCGACGATCGAGCCGCCCAGTCAGAGCACGATGCGGTCGGGATTCCTCGTCAGGTCGAGCGCGTGGGACAACGCGTACGCGGCGATCGCGAAGGTGACGAGCACCGCCAGCAGGTGGATTGGCCCCGCGCCGTAGTGCTCGCGGATCCACCGCATTATGCGAACACCATCTTTCCCACCCACTTGGTGCAATGCACGCCGGGCAGCGCGGGCACGATCACCCGCGCCGGATAGCCGTGGTCGAGTGAGAGGTCGGCGCCGTTCACCCTGAGCGCGAGGATCGCCTCAGGGTGCGTGACCTGGCCGTGGCCAAGCGTGACACTGCGAAGCGTCCCGCGCGGCTGCATCGAGCGCACGTCGACGGTGCCGGGGGCCGGGACCCCGGCGACGCGCGCCAGCTCGGCAAGGCGGACGCCGGTCCAGGTCTGGGTAGTCGACCAGCCTTCCACACAGGCGATGGGAAGCTCTGCCGTGACCTGATCCATGGCCAGCAGCTCCTCGCGGCTGAGCACCGCGCGGCGCTCGTCGCCCGCGCCCAGCACGAGGCGCCAGGCCGGACCGACCTTCTCGCGCGGGATGTTCGCGACGGCAAATGTCTTGTTGACTGGGAACTCGTTCGGCCCGCCGCCCCGGCCGCGCCCGCGCGGCGCGAGCACGGCGAGGTCTGCCAGCGGGCCTCCCACCACCTGCCCCGTGGTCATCAGCGCCAGCCCGGCGGACGCGGCGCCCACCCCGCCGAGCAGGGCGCGGCGCGTGAGCGTCGGGGCTGCGGGCCGAAGCGGCGCACTCGTAACGACACCGGGCAAGCCGGGCTCCGGACCCGTGTGGCGGAGATCCTCGCGCAGCGGCCTCGTTACACCTCGCTGCCGGAACGCGGCGCCCATGACCGGCAGCTTCAGGCCCACGTGCAGGCAGAGGGCCGCGAGCATCACGATCGCGCCGTAGTAGTGGGCCGGTACGAAGCTGAAGCCGAACGGGTACCAGACCTGGATGTTGATGACACCGGTGGAGAACACGAACAGCGACCCGCCCACCAGCAACACGAGGCTCAGCCGTTCCAGCGCGTGCGCGGCCGAGTGGAAGGGCGGGTTCTCGAACAGCTTGGGGATCACGGCCCAGAGCTTTGCCAGCAGGATCGGGATGGCCGCCAGGCCGCTGATCACGTGCAGTCCCTGGGTGGCGGCGTAGAGCCAAGAAGGGCTGGTCGGCCACTCCAGCCCATAGAGATCGAAACCGTTGCCGGGTGCGGAGCCGCCGAAGACGGCGTTGCTGCCGAGGTGGGGCTGGTACGCCCAATGGGAGACGAAGCCGGTGACGGCGCAGACGGCGATCAGCGGGAGCAGCGCGGAGCTGAGCACGGACGCGAGCCACGGGCCGCGGAGCGGGCTGCGCCAGAAGTCCTCGCGGAGAGGGCCGAGCGCGGGCAGCCTCATCCGTCGCACTCCTTTCCCCGACACGGCGGAGGGTCGAAGAACTGGAGCGTCCCGTCCCTGCGGCCGGCCACGAACACGCGACCGCTGCGCGGATCCACCGCCACCGAGTTCGGCTGGCGCACCGTCGGGAAACGGCGCAGCACGCGGTGGTCCGTCAGCTCGGCCACCTCGTTGCGCGCAGTGAGGGTGACCCAGTAGCGTCGCCGCTCGGCATCCGCGGCGATCCCGTACGGCCTCCCACCGAGTTGGGTCCGACGATGGACTCGAAGCGGATCGAGCCGCACCTCGAGCAGCGCGTTACCGCGCGTGTCGACCACGAAGAAGCGCCCGCCGCCACCGACTACATGGGTCGGCCCGATGCCGACGCTCAGCTTGCCGGCCGACCCCCGCCGGCGCGTGTCGAACACCTCGAGGGCGCGCTCGCGGGGACGCACCACCCCGCGGTGGTCGCCATCGGCGGTGATCGCGACCGAGGCCGCCCCGAGCTCCAGGCGTCGCGGCGTTTCAGTGAACCGGACGCGACGGACCGTCCTGCCGGTGTCGCCGTCGAGTAGCGCCAGTCGGTCCGGGCCCGTCAGGCCGACCGCGACCAGACCCGTGACCGGGTCGACGGCGAGACCTTCCGGCTCGTGGCCCACCGGGACGACGTGGCCGGCCGGAGCTCGGTCGAGCGGGGGCGACCGGGCCGCCTTCGCCGCCGGCGCAAGGCGCTGGGCCGATCCACCGCACGAAGCGGCTGAGGCGCCTGTGAGCACGAGGGCAGCGAGGACGAGGGCTGCTCGGCCCATCCCCTCCGATTCGAGCGCACGGACATTGCGGCTTCCTTACGGCAGCCGCCACCCCTACGCCACGGCGTACCCGCTTCGCGTCGCGGGCGCGGGCGCGTCGAGGTCGCCACGCTGTGGGCTGCTGACCGCCATATAGAGCAGCACCATCCCCACGATCTGAGCAAGGTGGTACGCGGACGTCGGGTCCAGACCCACCGGGCGGAGGAGCTCCGGGCTCAGCGCCTTCACTCCGGCGGCGGCGCCGCTGGCGACGATCGCGATCAGGACCGGTCCGGCAAGCGGGTGGTGTCGGCGGGCCGCCCACCCCCACAGGACGAGCACGCTGACCATCGTGACGCCCTCGCACGCGAGGATGGTCGCGATGCCGGCGTTCCCGGTGGCGGCCATGATCAGGTAGGCCATCACCCCGACGGAGCGCAGCAGCCAGAACGCCCGCGAGCGACCCGGCCCAAGCACCTCGGCGACGGTGGCCGCCAGCAGGAAGGACACCGCGACCACCACCATCACGCTGATGACGGCCCAGCTCACCTCGGCCGCCTGAGGCCATCGCACGACGACACCGTGGTGCACCGCTCCCGCCAGGGCCGCGACGCCGAACCACCACAAGGCCGCTCGCCAGTAGCCGTGGTCCGCCGGTGAGCGTCCCAGGCGGATGGCGAGCACCACCGTCACGGCGCCAAGGACGAGGTCTGTCAGGGACGCGGCCGGCTCGGCGAGCACCCTTCCCACGCTAGCGGCTCGACCCCGGGTATCGCCGTGGGCAGCGCGGGAGCGAGCAGTCTCAGCGCGGCCGCGAACTCGGTGTTCGGAGATGCTCGTGCGACCGCCGCCGCGTCCTCGATCGTGTCCACGTCACGGAGTGGCGCCAGGAGGGCCGTGCGCAGCCCGAGCGAGCCCAGCCGGATCCGTTGCGCCGCGAAGGTGTCCGCCCTCGACATGGGCACGCCGCTGAAGACCGAGCGGTCCGGCCGCCGCAGCCCGATCGTCCAGTAGCCGCCGTCGACCGCGGGGCCGAGCACCGCGTCGATGCCCGGCGCGCACAGTCGGCGCGCCGCCTCCTGCAGCAGCGGCGCGCTCAGCTGCGGAGTGTCCATCCCAACAACGAGCGCGGGCCCTCCCGCGGCCACGAGCGCGTCGCCCAGCCTCTCGGCGAGCCCGTTCCCCCGCTGTCGGTGGAGCTCAAAGCCGGGACGGAGCCAGCCGTCGGGTTGCCCCTCGAGGGCGACGATTCGCCGTCGGGCCGGCGCCACCGCCACGGCCTCGATCGTGTCTCGCAACGAGGCCTCGGCGAGGGCCGCGGCCTGCTCGGGAGTGCACGGTGGGCACAGCCGCGTCTTGGATCGTCCGGGCGCCGGCGCTTTCGCGATCACCACCAGCGCCACCTCGTCCACGAACCTCACCGCAGCGCGACGGCCATGTCCCTGACCGCTCGCACGGTGCCCCGCATCGTGCCCGTGACCTTGGAGCGGCCTTTCCGCGCTCGGTAGGTGACCGCGATCTCATTGATCCGCCACTCCGCGGCGCTTGCTCGGAGCACCATCTCGAGCGGCCACCCGAAGCGCCGGTCCTCGATGCCGAGGGCCGACAATGGCTCCCGCCGGGTGGCACGCATCGGCCCCAGGTCGCGCAGCGGGAAGGCCGTGCGTCGGCGCAGCTCCCAGGCGAGCGCACGGTTTGCGAGCCGGGCGTGGAGCGGAAAGGCGCCTGGCTCGGCGCGACGGGCGCCGAGGACGAGGTCGGCATCCCCGCCTTCGACCGGTCCGGCGAGGCTCGGCAGCTCCGCCGGATCCAGGGAGCCGTCGCAGTCCATGAAGCAGAGCACCTCCGCACGCGCCGCGAGTAGGCCCGCGTGGCAGGCGGCGCCGAAGCCGCGCCGCGGCTCGTGGACCACCCGCGCGCCGAGCCGGTCGGCGATCTCGGCTGAGCCGTCACGCGAGCCGTTGTCGACCACGAGCGGCCGGAACCCCGGCGGCATCCGCTCGAGCACCCAGGGCAGTGCGGCGGCCTCGTCGAGCACCGGAAGCACCACGTCCACCATGGCCTCGGACCGTACGGCGCAGGGATTACGAATCGCGAACGCCTCCCGCGGGCGCGCGGATGAATCGCGGCGGCGAGCCTAGGGTGTCTGCCGATGGAGGCCGCCACCGGTGCGCTTCGCCGCAGCGCAAGCTCGGCTTGGCGGGCGGCGTTAAGCCTCGCCCGCCGCCGTCTCGATCTGTGGTTGCCCGCAGGCGTCGCGGCGCTCGCAGCGGCGACGCTGGCGTACGGCTGGATCGCCCGCGCGAGCGGGGTCAGGCTCGGCGCCGGGCTGGCGCCCCTCCTGGCGGACTGGCGGCCACTGCTCCGACCGAGCGCACTTCCCGCCATCGTCCTGCTTGCCGGTGGCGTGGCGGCTGCGCCCCGGCTGCGCTCGGGGCGCGTGCGCCCGGGGCAGTTCGCGCTCGCGGCTCTCGGCCTCGGGCTTGCGCTTCGGCTCGCACTCGGCATGGCTCGGGGCGGGGCCGACGGTCTCTACGCGGTCTACGAGCTCGGAAACCACGAAGCTGCCAGCGAGTATCTGCCGGCGCTGCCGGCATTCGAGTTCGGGACACGCTTCTTCCTCGACACCTTCGCGGAGATCGGCGCCTCGCTGCCGGTGCACGCGATCGGACATCCGCCGGGGCTGCTCGTCACGGTGCACTGGCTCGGCATCGACGACGCGCCGGGCATGGCGGCGCTCACGATCGGCGTCGGCGCGCTCTCGATCCCCCTCGCCTATCTCCTCGGCTGCGCGCTGCTCGACGAGCGGCGCGGCCGGATCGCCACCCTGCTCTACGTGTTCGCGCCGAGCGCCCTGCTCTATGGCGCGACCTCGGCGGATGCCCTGTACGCAACGCTGGCGCTCCTCGCCGCCGTTCCCCTCGCCCGGGCCGCGACCCGCCCCGGACGGGGCTCCATCGCGACCGGAGCCTCCGCCTTCGCCATGTCGAGCTTCTTCTCCTACGCCAACCTGGCGGTCGGCGCCTGGGCCGGGCTGCTCGCCTGGCAGCGCGCCGGCCGGGTGCGAGCGGCGACGCTCGCCGCCGCCTGCGGGCTGGCGGTGGTCGCCTTCTACGGCGCCCTCCACCTCGCCACCGGCTACGACCCGATCGGCGTGCTCGATGCCACCGAGACCGTCTACCGCGAGGGCATCGCCGGCCGGCGGCCGTACGAGTTCTGGCTGTTCGGCTCGCCCACCGCGTTCCTGGTAGCGCTCGGCCTCCCGATCTCCTGGTTCATGCTGCGCTCCGCAGGCGCCGGCGTGCCCGCCGCCCGCGCGCTCCTGGCCGTGCTCGCGATCGCAGCGCTGCTCGGCTTCGCCAAGGCCGAGACCGAGCGCATCTTCCTGTTTCTCGTTCCCCTGGCCTGCGCCGCGGCGGCCGCGAC